>Ga0082335_1005065_pt1 | contig 18753 bp, 15 predicted proteins | sample Subgrocontami58m_FD_72375 | JGI IMG/M metagenome (GOLD analysis project Ga0082335, IMG submission 72375) | Subsurface groundwater microbial communities from S. Glens Falls, New York, USA - GMW37 contaminated, 5.8 m (SPADES assembly) (version 2) ... | reverse complement strand
ACTACGGATCATACGGATTGTCCGGATTGCACGGATTGTCCAACGGCAGAAGGTGTGATTCCTCGCAAGATCGTCGAAAATGCGACGATGTTGCCGGTGGGTACTACGGCTTGCACGGATTGGAATTCAGGACTGGACGGATGGACTGGGCTGATGCTGAGACTCGAGAGTCCACTCCCTGCGGCATCGAGCCCGCGGAGGGCCGCGAAGCCGAGGGGGGCTGCGGGGTCGTCGGCTTCATCGCGTCGGTGCCGGTGCGCGGCGAGCACATCGTCCAGCCCTCGGAGCAGATGCACAACCGCGGCAATGGCAAAGGGGGCGGGGTGGCCGCGGCCGGGCTCGACCCGGCACAGATGCGGGTCACGCCCGAGCAGTTGCGCGACGACTACCTGCTCCAGATCGCCTACCTCGACCCCATCGCCCGCGGGCCGGTCGAGACCGCCCACGTGTTTCCCCTCTTCGACGTGCACCAGGCCTACGCGCTGCCGACCCTCGACGACCACCGCGCGGCCGGCCTCGAGGTCTGCCCGCCCGTGGTCTGGCGCTACTTCGTACGGGTCAAGCCCGACGTGCTCGACGACTTCCTGCTCCAGGAGAAGGGGCGGTTCCCGGACCGCGCCGACGCCGAGGACGAGTTCGTCCTCCAGAACAGCACCCGGCTGAACCAGACCTTCTATGCCTCTCTCGGCGAGAAGCGCGCGTTCGTCCTGTCCCACGCCAAGAACCTGCTCGTGCTCAAGGCCGTGGGCTATGCCGAGCAGGCGGCGCGCTATTACCGGCTGGAGGAAATGCGCGCCCACGCCTGGATCGCCCACCAGCGCTACCCGACCAAGGGCAAGGTCTGGCACCCGGCCGGCGCACACCCGTTCATCGGCATGCACGAGGCGCTGGTCCACAACGGGGACTTCGCCAACTACCACTCGATTACCGAATACCTCGCCCAGCGCAACCTCCACCCCCAGTTCCTCACCGACACCGAAGTCAGCGTCATGCTCTTCGATCTCTGGAAGCGCACCTACGGCTATCCGCTCGAGTACGTGATCGAGGCGATGGCGCCGACCACGGAGCGCGACTTCGAGCTGCTGCCCCCGGCGAAGCAGAAGATCTACCGCGCGATCCAGTCCTCCCACATGCACGGCTCGCCCGACGGCCCCTGGTTCTTCATCCTGGTGCGGAACGATCCGGTGCTGCGCGAGCTCCAGTTGATCGGGATCACCGACACCTCGATGCTGCGGCCGCAGGTGTTCGCGCTCTACCAGGGCGCGGTCGAGATCGGCCTGATCGCCTCGGAGAAGCAGGCGATCGACGCGACGCTCGCCAGCCTGCACCGCGAGGACCGGCGCTTCTGCCCGGTGGCCGACCGCTACTGGAACGCGCGCGGCGGCAGCTACACCGACGGCGGGGCGTTCGTGTTCTCGCTCGCGCCGCGGGAAGGGGGATTCCACCTTGCGACGCGCGACAAGTTCGGCGTCGAGGTCTCGATGCCCTCGTCCGACCCTCGTCGCGACGGCCCGGCGGGGGAGATCTCGGACGGCTGGCGTGCGTCCTCCGACCCGGCCGCGGCCTACGCAGCGGCCCGGCGCGAAATCGCCGAGCGCGGCTTCTCCGCGTTCCAGCGCTTCCTCGAACGCGCCCTCGGCCACGCCTCGCGCGGGGAGGCCGAATGCCGGTTCGTGCTGGGCGTGCTCACGCTGCTGCACGACCGCCGCTGGCCGACCGGAGGCAAGAAACGCTCCTGGCTGATCGCCGAGCTCGACGCCGCGATCGCCCGCGTCCTCGACGCCGCCCCGTGGCCGCGGCTCGATGAGCCGGGGCTGGAGGCGCCGGCCGCCCCCGACGCGACCGCGACCCTGCGCATCGACGCCACCGAGTATCTCCCCGAAGGCCCGGGCAGCCTGAGCGAGGCGATCGTCGAGGCCTGGCGCAAGGGCTGGCGCCGCATGATCGTCTGGAACCTGCGCGGCCAACGCTTCGCGGGATGCGGGTTCGGCCTCGGCTCCGAAGGCACCCGCATCGATCTCTACGGATGCCCCGGGGACTATGCCGGCTCGGGGATGGACGGCGCGGAACTCGTGCTCCACGCGAGCGGGCAGGACCAGCTCGCGCAGATCCTGCGCCGGGGCCGCCTGGTGGTGCACGGCGACGTCGGCCAGACCTTCCTCTACGGAGCCAAGGGAGGCGACGTCTGGGTGCTCGGCAACGCCGCGGGCCGGCCGCTGATCAACGCGGTCGGGCGCCCGCGCGTGGTGATCAACGGCACCTGCCTCGACTACCTCGCGGAGTCGTTCATGGCGGGCGATCCGCTGAACGGGGGCGGCTTCGTGGTGCTCAACGGCATCGCGGTCGACGATCAGGGCGCGATCCACGACCTCGAGGCGCCCTATCCCGGCGGCAACCTGTTCTCGCTCGCCTCCGGCGGCGCCATCTACGTACGGGACCCGGAGCAGAAGCTCGACGAGTCGCAGTTGAACGGCGGGGCGTTCGTGCCGCTCGCGTCCGCGGACTGGCAGCTGATCCTGCCCTACTTGCAAGAGAACGAGCGGCTGTTCGGTATCCCGGTCGCGCGCCTGCTGACCCACGCGGGAGCGGAGCGGGCCCCGGAGCAGATCTACCGCAAGGTCACGGCGGTCAAGCTGGCGGCGCTGGGCGTGACGTACGAAGGCGAATGACACGGCGCGGCCAGGGGCCGCAACCAAGTGTCCGCGCCGGGCAAACACGGAGGCACGGAGACACGAAGGCTTCACGGAGGGATCCCCGGACTTCTCCGTGGCGTCTCCGTGCCTCCGTGGTGGTCACCGTCGTCGCGGCGGAACAAATCGTCGCGCGGCGCGAAGATTCCAGCGGTTCGTAGTACAGCGCGGTTCCACCACAAACCGGGCGCGGGGCGGCAGTCCGCGCAAGTCCCAAATCCCAAATCTCAACCCCGCGATGGAGCGCGGCGAGGCATGGGAGGTGCCTCCCCCGACAGCGTCGGTCGGCCGCGGGCGCACTATCCCAGCGCCACGCCTTCGCCGGCCACGATCGCCTCGAGCACCGCCTCCGGGGTCGGCGCATCGTGGAGCCGCTCCCAGACGTACTCGCTCTCCATCAGCCCGACGATGCGCGCGAGCAGGCGCGGCTGGAGGCGCGTGGCCTTGGCCGGGGTGAGCAGGATGAACATCAGGTGCGCCCGCTCCTTGCCGCCCTTCACGGGGATCCCCTCCTCCGAGCGCGCAAAGACCAGGGTGGGCTTTTCCAGGCCTTCCATGCGGCCGTGGGGAATCGCCAGCCCGCGTCCCAGATAGGTCGAAACCGTGCGCTCGCGCTCGATCACGGCGGCGGAGACCTTCTCGAGCGGGAGCGGGATCGCCTCCGCGGGCACTCGCCCGAGCGCAATCCGGATCCCCTCCTCCAGGGACGCGGCCTGCACGCCGAGGACGATTCGGCCGGTCGTCAGCGCGTCGGCAAGGAAGAGCGGCGGCTCGACTTCGAATTCGTCCTCCACGGTCCCGATGATCTCTTCGATGATGTCCTCGAGGGTGAGAAGGCCGGTCCACTTGCCGTCTTTGTCGACCACGATGGCGACGTGTCCGCGGTGCCGCTGCAGCTCGGCGAGCAGGGTCTCGAGCAGCACGTCCTCGGTGGTGGTGCGGAGCGGCCGGGCCAGCTTGCGCAGGTCGCCGGGCGGGGACCCGGAGAGGTACGCGTAGAGCACGTCCTTGACGTGGACCTTGCCGATCGGGCGGTCCGCGCCGTCTTCCACGAGCGGATAGCGGGAGAAACGCGTCTCACGGATCGTCTTGAGGTTTTCCTCCCAGGGCGCGCCGGCGCGCAGTACCTTCACCCCGTCACGCCAGCGCATCGCGTCCTTCACCCGCACATCGCCGAGGTCGAAGACATTCTCGAAGAGGAGAAGCCGTCGGAACGAGATCAACCCGGTCGCCTGAGACCGCTCCAGGACGATGCGCAACTCGTCCTCGGTCAGGTCGGGCTCGTGCGCGTAGCGTCCCATTCCGCACAGCTTCAGGAAGAGATTGACGGAGCCGTTGAGCAACTGGAGCGGCAGCCAGAACACCCTATGGAAGACATCGAGCAGACGGGCGCACCAAAGGGCGGACTGCTCGCTGCGGCGAATGGCGACGGTCTTGGGGATCAGCTCACCGAACACGATGTGCAGGAAGGAGACCATCACGTACGCGATCGTGAATGCGATCGAGTGGGCAACCACGGGCGAGCCCGCCCCCGCCCACTCCAGCAGCGGCTGAATCAGATCGGCGATCGCCGGCTCGCCGACGAACCCGAGGCCGATGCTGGCGAGGGTGATGCCCACCTGGCAGACCGAGAGGTATTCGTCCAGGTGCTTCTGGATGTACTGGAGGAGCTTGGCCCTGGGATGACCGGCGTCATTCAGCTCCTCGACGCGGGTCGGCCGGACTTTGATGACCGCGAACTCCGCGAGCACGAAGAACGCGTTCAGGAGGAGGAGGACGAGAACGGCTAGGAGCAGTAGAGCGGAACCCATGGCGATCCCCGGTGCAGGCGGACGGGAGGGTATCACCCACGCTCCCGCGGCGCAAGGAAACGAATTGGGATTTGGGAGTTTATTGGGATTTGGGATTTGAGATTTGGGATTTCGCGGCAGGCAGCCGCCCCAACAGCCGCAGCAGACCGTCGAGGATCGTCATCGGGTGGGGCGGACAACCCGGGATGTAGAGGTCGACCGGGACGATCGAGTCGCACCCGTTGTTCTGCTCCGGGTGGCCGGCGAACGGGCCGCCGGAGATCGCGCACGCGCCGACCGCGATCACCAGCTTGGGCGCGGGCGTCGCCTCCCAGGTCTTCTGCAGGGCGAGCTTCATGTTCTGCGTCACCGGCCCGGTGATCACCAGGCCGTCGGCATGGCGCGGGGAGGCGACGAATTGGATCCCGAATCTTCCGAGGTCGAAGACCACCGTGCTGAGCACGTTGAGGTCGGCCTCGCATGCGTTGCACCCGCCGGCGCTCACCTGGCGCAGCTTGAGCGAGCGACCGAATAGCGCGCGCATCTTCTCGTCGAGCGCTTTGGCCAGGATCATCGTCCCTTCGCCCACCACCAGGTCCTCGCGCATCCGCGTCGCCATCCGGTACTCCGGCGCGTAGCGGATCGCCCCCTCGGGGCAGGCCTCCGTGCAATCGGTGCAGAACAGGCAGCGGCCGAGGTCGATCGCGAGCTTGCCCCCCTCGGTCCGGATCGCGTCGGTCGGACACGCCTCCGCGCACTTGCGACAGCCGTCGATGCACTTCGCGCCGTCCAGCACGGGTCGGCCGCGCAACCGGTCGGGCAGGACCGGCTCCTGCGCCGGGTAGGGGATCGTGCGGTGGCCCTGTCGCAGGCGGGCCAGGATGGTCCGGATCATAGGTCGTGTCCGCAATAGGAGAGATTGAAGCTCTTGTTGCACAGCGGGAAGTCCGAGATCTGCTGGTCGCGCAGCGCCATGGCCAGGCCCATCCAATTGTGGAACGACGGGTCGACCACCTTGTAGTGGAGGAAGCGCCCGGCGCCGTCGGTCTGCGCGACGTGGCAGATTTCGCCGCGCCAGCCCTCGACCAGCGAGACGACGATCCGGTCGGGCTCGAGCGTCCCGACCTCGGCGCGCAGGCCGCCGCCGGGCAGCGCGGTCAACTGCTCCTTGAGGAAGCGCACCGACTGCTGGATCTCCAGCCAGCGCACGTAGGCGCGGGCGAAGACGTCCCCGGTGTGCCAGGTGGCCACCGGGATGAGCGACACGCTGAAGATGCCGCTGGGAAAGTCGCGTCGCACGTCGCGCTCGACGCCGCAGGCCCGCGCCGCCGGTCCGACCAGCCCGAGCGCCAGGCAGGTCTCCATGCTCACCGTGCCGGTCTCCTCGAAGCGCGCCTGCACCGACGGCGTCTCCCAGAGCAGGTTCGCCGCATTGGCGACGTCCTCGAGCGCCGCCTGGGCGAGCTCGAGCGCCTGCTTCGACCGCTCGCGCTCCAGGTCGAACCCCACGCCGCCCGGCCGCACCAGCGAGCGGCCGAACCGGTTGCCGCAGAGGAGCGCGGTCAGATTGAGCCAGTCCCCGCGCAGCCGCCCGCAGAACGAGGCGGTCGGCAGGAAGCCGACGTCGTTGGCCAGCGCCCCGAGGTCGCCGGTGTGGTTCGCCAGTCGCTCCAACTCGAGCGCGATCCCGCGCAGCGCGTGGGCGCGCGCCGACACCGAGACGTCGGCCAGCCCCTCGACCGCCTGGGCGTACGCGGTCGCGTGCCCCACCGTGGTGTCGCCGGAGAGCGTCTCCATCAGGTGCAGCGTCCGCTGGTCCGGCCCGCCCAGCAGGGCCCGTTCCACCCCCCGGTGCTGGTACCCGAGGGAGATCTCCAGGTGGAACACGTGCTCGCCGTGGCACTGGAATCGGAAGTGGCCGGGCTCGATCACCCCCGCGTGCACCGGCCCCACCGCCACCTCGTGGAGCTCCGCCCCCTCCATCCGCCAGAAGTCGGTCACCGAAGGAAGGATCTCCGTCCCCGCGGCCCGCCCCCACGCATCCTTCCCCGGACGATACGACGGGTGAAACCGCACCGGCTTGAGCCACGGGTGCCCTTCGGGCTTCACCCCCCACTGCTCGGCGATCTCGCGCTCGAACCAGTGGGCTTCGGGGCAAACCGGGGTGAGGGCGGGGTAGGCGTCCTGGACGTCGGCGAACGCGAGCGAAAGCTTCGCCGCGTGGTCCAGAGCGAGCACGGCGCACAGGCGGACCTGGCCGTCGGGCAGGGGACGGCCGAAGAGCGCGGAGATGCGGGCGCCGTCTTCGACCGCGCGGGTGATGACGGAGCGAAACTCCGCGACCGACAACAGGGGCACATCCGCGAGCTTCACGGACTCCCCGTTGCGCGTCGGGAGCAGGGTCGGTTCGGCGGCCATCTACGGGGCTCCTCCCAAGGCGCGCGCGACTTCGCGCAGCGCTTCGTTCACCGCCGGGGGGATCCACACGCCGAGCACCAGAACCAGCAGGGCGAGCGCGGCGGGGGGGACAATGGCGAGCGCGCCTTCCGGCCGACGCGCGGATCCCGCGGGATGCCCGTCCGGCGGCGTCTGCGCCATGCGCAGCACGGGGGTCGCCATGCCGATGAAGTTCAGGGCCAGGAAAAGGAGGAACAGCGCCGCTTCCCGGTTGCGTCCCACGTCCAGGGTCCCTTTCAGGATGGCCAGCTCGCTGAGGAAAGGACCGAACGGCGGCGACCCGGTCATCGCCAGGAAGCCGGCGACCCAGAGCACGCCGGTGAGCGGGAGCACGTGCAGGAGCCCGCGCACTTCCCCGGAGTTGCGGGTCTTGTAGGCCCGGTAGATGTTTCCCGCCAGGAAGAACATCATCCCCTTCGCCAGCGAGTTGTAGAGGGTGTGCAGCACCGCGCCGAACAGGGCGGCGCCACCGATCCCGACTCCGAACGCGAGGATCCCCATGTGCTCCACGCTGGAATAGGCGAGCATCCGCTTGTAGTCCGACTGGCCGAGGATGAACACGGCGGCCACGAGCATCGAGACCAACCCGAACCCGACCAGCAGCTCGCCGCCGAACGCCCCGATCCCCGCCGCCGCGCACACCTGTTGCATCCGCAGCAGCCCGAGAAACGGGGCGAGCGACAGAGCGCCGGAGAGCAGAGCCGCGACCCCGGCCGGGGCTTCGCTGTAGGCATCCGGCAGCCACGAGTGCATCGGCGCCAAACCCATCTTGCTGCCGTACCCGATCAGGAAGAAGAGAAACGCCGCCTTGAGCCACGGCAGGTTCAGGGTCCCCGCGCCCGCGAGCAGGTTCCCGAGCGTGAGGGCCCTCGGCTCGGCGGCGGTATTCTCGAACGCCACCGCCAGGAAGAAGTTCCCCAGGAGTGCGAGGGCGACGCCGACCGAGCAGAGCACGAGGTACTTCCAGGTCGCTTCGAGCGATCGCTGGCTGCGGGTATGGAAGATCAGGGGCGCCGCGGCCAGCGTGCTCCCCTCGACCGCGACCCAGAGCAGGCCGAAGTGCTGGCTCGCCGCCGCCAGCGTCATCGCCGACAGCATGAAGAGCAGGCAGGCCGTGAACGACGCCTCGCGCCGGGGCCGGAAGAACACTCCGGTCTCGCCGATGTCCACCCGTCGGCCCTTGGCTTCCCGCGCGAGGAATCCCACCAGGTAGGTCGAGCCCGCGAGGAAGACCAGGGAGAGGACGGCGAGGTAGAAGAGCCCGGGCGCGTCGAGCGCGAGCCAGCCGCCGGCGGTCGGCCCGGGACGCAACGCCCAGGCCGCGGCGGTGAGCAGCAGGTGCACCACCGCGGTCCCGAGCAGGAGCGCGCGCCGGAGGCCGTTCCCCTTGATCGCCAGCGCCGCGCTGCCCGCCAGGGCGGGAACCAGAAGCAGCGCCCAGATCACCCAGATCACCGTCCCTCCTCTCCCCCGGACCATTCGCGCAGGGTCGACAGCCGATCGGTGTCGATGTGGTCGAAGGTCCGATTGATGTGGAAGATGGTGATCCCCATGACGAACACGGCCGCGAAGGCGTCGAGCAGCACGCCCATCTCCACCAGCATCGGCTGGTCCTGCGCCAGCGCCACGCCGAAGAGATAGATCCCGTTCTCGAGCACGAGGTAGCCCAGCACCTGGTTCAGCGCGATCCGCCGGGTTACCAGGATCAGCAGCCCGTTCAGCATGACGAAGAGCGCGACCGGGACCACCAGCGGATCGACCGAGGGATGCGGCAGCGGCAGGCGCGAGCCGAGCCAGAAGGAGACCGCCAGGAGCCCCAGGCCGACCAGGATCGACGACCCGAAGCCGATGTATGGCTCCACCTCGTGGCGCACGTTGGACTCGCGCATCGCGCTCGACAGGAGCCAGGGAAAGCCTACGCCCTTGAGCGCGATGGTGACCGCAGAGAGCATGATCTGGCGGACGCCGACCTCTGGATGCGCGAGCAGGGGGAGGAAGCCGAGCAGGATCCCCTGCCCGGCGACGACGCGGATGGTGCCGATCAGCCGGCTCGACCCGAGCACGATCAGATTCGAGAAGGCGATGGCGACCAGGAGAAGTTCGAGCATCGGAGCATCCCTGCGGGACCGGAGAGGGGTCGGCCCGCGCGGTTCACCTCAAGAGCAACACGAGGGCCACGGTGGAGAGGGATCCAGCGCCGACGAGGAGCTGGGGGATCCAGCGCCGACGAGGAGCTGGGGGATCCGGAGCAGGCGCAGACGCGCCATGGTCGATTCGACCACGCCGGCGAGGATGCGCATCGCCGGCGCGGTCGGATGCGCGTGGGCCGCGGCCTCGCTGCGCGGGGATCCCAGGAAAATCAGACCGAACGCCTGCGCGAAGCAGGCGGCCGCGAGCCCGCCCACCAGGGCCAGGCCGCCGATGATCGCGAGCGCGGGAGCCGCCGATTCGGGCGCGGCCGTGGCCGCCGCCGAGAATGCGCCCAGGTAAATCAGGAACTCCCCGGCGAAGCCGTTCAGCGGCGGCAGCCCGGCGATCGCCGTCGCGCCGACGGCAAACGCCGCCCCCGTCCACGGCATCGTGCGCCACAGTCCGCCCAACCGATCCATCTCGCGCGTGCCGGTCGCGTGCAACACCGCGCCCGCGCCGAGAAACAGCATGCCCTTGAAAAGAGCGTGGTTGAGCACGTGCAGCAGCGCCCCCGCCATCCCCAGCAGCGCGATCGGCACCGACCCCGCGGCCCGCCCCACCAGCGACAGGCCGAGACCCATCGCGATGATCCCGACGTTCTCCACGCTGCTGTAGGCGAGCAACCGCTTCAGGTCGCGCTGCCCGAGCGCGAACAGGATCCCCACCAGCCCCGAGAGCAGGCCGATCCCGATCAGCGTCCACCCCCACCAGGGAGCCGGCGCGCCCAGGAACCCCAGCGTCCGCACCAGCCCGTAAATCCCGGTCTTGATCATCACCCCCGACATCACCGCCGACACGTGGCTCGGCGCCGCCGGGTGCGCGTCAGGCAACCAGACGTGCATCGGCACGAAACCGGCCTTGGTCCCGAACCCGATCAGCGCCAGGAGGAAGATCGCCCCCGCCCCCTCGCGCACGCCGCCGGAGGCGGGGCCGAACCGGTCGAAGTCGAGCGAGTCCTTGCCGCCGCCCAGCAGGCAGAACATGGCGAGCAGGAACGCCGTGCCCAGGTGCGTGGCGACGAGATAGGTCCACCCGGCCTCCCGCACCGCTTCCTGGTCGCTCTCGAACGTGACCAGGAAGTAGGAAGCGAGAGCCATGACTTCCCAGGCAACCAGGAACAGCACGGCGTTGGCGGACACGATCACCATCGCCATGCCGGCAACCAGCAGGTTGAAGAAGAACCACGGCGGGCCGAGCGACCGGCGCTCGCGCCAGGCCATCAGGTACTCGTGCCCGTACACCGCGGCCAGCGCGCTCAGGCCGAACACCGGGAGCAGGAACCAGGCCGCCAGGGCGTCGATTTCCAGCGTGAAGGAGCCGTACGGCACGTTCCAGGGAACGCTCATCCGGCCCGTCACGCCGGAGCGCAGCACGTCCGCGGCGGCAAACAGACCGAGCACGCTCCCGATCACCGCACTCGACGACCCCACCGCGGAGGACACGCGGGGCGAGCGGCCGGCGAGGAGAGCGAGAATGCCCCCGCCCACCAACACCCCGAGCGCCTCGAGGCAGAGGCGGATGCTCATCGACCCCTCACTCCGCCGCGGGGGCGCCCGCGGGCTTCCCCACGCCGGTCTCGACGCGCGCGGCCTCGGCGAGAATCTCGTCCCGGCTCCCCTGCCGGAGCACCGCCGCCTTGAACCCGGGAGCCCTCAGGCCGAAGGCGAGCCGCGACAGCAGATGGAGGTGCGCGCGCACCGTCGGGCTCACCAGGGTGAAGAGGACGAAGACGGGCTGGCCGTCGAGGGCCTTGAAATCCACCGCCCGCTCGAGGAAGCAAAGGCTGATCATCGGCCGGGTGACGTGGAGCACGATCGGGTTGCGCACGTGGGGGATCGCGATCCCTTCGCCGATCGCAGTGGAACCGAGGTTCTCGCGCGCGAGAAATACCTGGAAGAGAAACTCGCGGTCCACCTCCTCGGGCAGGGGGATGATCTGAACCACCTGGCGCAACACCGAGTTCAGATCCGACCCGCCGACCCGGTAGAAGATCCCGCCGATGGCGATCGCCTCGTGCACGCCGGGCAGCGGTCCCTCCTCCGCCGCAGGCTCCTCGAAGATCTCGGCCGAGACCTGGATCTTCTTCGAAGTCGCCCACTCCAGCAGTTCGGCCCGGTTGAACCGGTACTGGTCGTTCACCCGGTAGGCGGGAATGGTCCCCTGCCCGATCCAGCGATAGATGGTCTTCTCGGAGACGTTCAGGATTCGGGCGGTATCGCGAACGGTGAGCCGCATGGGAAGTGTCTTCTCATCCTTCTTGCGTCAGGTACATTCGCGGACAGCATAGGCCAACGGGCTCGAAGATTCAACAACGACGGAGGAGTTTTATTCCGGACCGGGCGATGCAGGCACTGGCGGACGGCGATCCCGGGGCGACGGGGGCGTGCGGATCTGTCTGCGGCGCCGTGCGAGCCCAGCCTACTCGAACCGGCCGCGAATTGCACTGCACGCGCGGCGTCGAATGCGTCCCCGACGATTCGCCGGGTGCGCCGGGGCGCCTGGGCGCTGACTTGCGGCCAGGCCGCATCCGTGATAGGCTCATGGACGAGCGCACGCATCGCAGAGGTGAGCCACAAATGCCGTCCTGCTTTCCCGGAATGGACCCGTTCGTCGAGAGCGACGAGTGGGAGGGCTTCCACCACTGGTTCACGGCGTGCGTGGCAGAGACTCTCACGCCACTCGTTCGCCCGTACTACGTGGTGCGTCCCGAGCGGCGGGTGTACTTGGAACATCATGTCGATCCGGGCCCGCGGAGGATCCGGCCAGACGTGGCCATCATGCATTCCGGCGAGCTTCCTACGGAGGGTTCCCACGGCAGGAGCGTAGGAGCGGCGGTCGTTCTCACCGTCCCCCTGCCGGAGGAGCGTCGCGAGGCGTTCCTCACCATCCGCGCCCTGGACACGTTGGAAATCGTCACGGTCATCGAGTTCCTTTCCCCGACCAACAAGCGGAAGGGAAGCGATGGGCAGCGGGAGTACCTGGCCAAGCGCGAGGCCATCCTCCGATCAGGGACCCACCTGGTCGAGTTGGACCTGCTCCGCGGCGGCGTTCGAATGCCCACGGTGGAATCACTCCCGCCCGGTGACTACTACGCGCTGGTCTGCAGAGGAAATCGCCGGCCGCAAGCTGAGGTGTATGCCTGGACGCTCCGGGATCGAATGGGACGGATTCCGATTCCCCTGGCAGGGACGGATCCGGACGTGCCCTTGGACCTTCAGGGCGTGTTCGATGTCGTGTATGATCGCGCCGGGTACGACTACTCGCTCGACTACTGCGCCGCCCTGCAGCCGCCGTTGCCCGAGGCCGACGGCGCCTGGGCGGCGGGACTGCTGTCGCAGCGGCAGGGCCCTCCGCCGCCGCGTTGAGTGCGCGCGGCGGTCGGAATCGCGCGCAGCGCCGCTCGCCCATCGTGCAAGCTCACTTCGTGTAGGATCAACACCAATCCGACCCGCACTTCGTTGACTACCCGGTGGACGATTCGCTAGCCTGCTCCCGTCGGGTAGGTTGCTTCACTTCATGTCCCTCGTACTCCTCGCCCTCGTCCTGATCGCCTTCAGCGGCGTTCCGGGGCTCTTCTGCGACCCTAAGTCGCGCACGGGCGAGCGCATCTCCGCCGGGCTCCACGCCGCCGGGTCGGTGCTGGGGATCGCGGGGTCGCTCTGGGGCCTCGATCCCGCTCACCACGCCGTCCTGGCCTGGCGCTGGGCGGTGCCCGAAGGCGAGTTCGCGGTCGGCATCGACGGCCTGAGCGCGTTCTTCCTCGCACCCGTGTTCCTCATCTCGGGGCTCGGCTCGGTCTACGCCCTCGATTACTGGCGCCACGAGGACCATCCCGAGACCGGCCGCCGCCTCCGCCTCTTCTACGGCCTCCTGACGGTGGGCATGGCCCTCCTCATGATCGCCCGCCACACGCTGACTTTCCTCCTGGGCTGGGAGCTGATGGCCCTGTTCGCCTTCCTCACCATCAACACGGAGGACAAGGACCCGGCCGTGCGCGAGGCGAGCCTGCTCTACCTCTTCTGCACCCATGCCGGCACCCTCGCCCTCTTCGTGATGTTCGGCCTGATGCGGGCCGAGATCGGCTCCTTCCGGTTCCTGCCGATGGGCGATGCGACCGTGGCCTCGGGAGCGGGCAGCGCCATCTTCCTCCTCGCCCTCTTCGGATTCGGCATGAAGGCCGGGGCGATGCCGTTCCACATCTGGCTGCCGAGCGCGCACGCGAGCGCCCCGACCCACGTTTCCGCGCTCATGTCCGGCGTGCTGATCAAGACCGGCATCTACGGGCTGGCGCGCGTCGTCTCCCTCCTGCCCACGCCGCCGGCCTGGTGGGGCGGGTGCGTGCTGGCGATGGGCGTCGTCTCGGGCGTCCTCGGCGTCGCCTTCGCGATCGGCCAGCACGACCTCAAGCGGTTGCTCGCCTACCACAGCATCGAGAACATCGGCATCATCCTCATCGGGTTCGGCGCCGGCATGCTCGGGCGCGCGCTGGGACGGCCCGACGTCGCGGTGCTCGGCTTTGCCGGTGCGCTGCTCCACGTGTGGAATCACGGCCTCTTCAAAGCCCTCCTCTTCTTCAGCGCCGGCTCCGTCATCCACGCCACCGGCACGCGTGAGATCGACCGGCTCGGCGGGCTCGGCAAGGCGATGCCCCGGACCGCGCTCGCCTTCCTGATCGGCGCCGTCGCCATTTGCGGCCTGCCCCCGCTCAACGGCTTCGTGAGCGAGATGCTGGTCTACCTCGGGCTCCTGCGCGCGGTGACTTCGGACGACCCCCGGCTCTGGCTCGGCGCGGCGCTGGCCGCTCCCGCGCTCGCCCTGGTCGGGGCGCTGGCCGTCGCCTGCTTCGTCAAGGCGTACGGAGCCGTGTTCCTCGGCGCGGGCCGCTCGGAAAAGGTCGCGCACGCCCACGACCCTGGCCCTTGCATGCTGGTGCCCCTCTCGATCCTCGCCGGCCTGTGCGCCCTCATCGGCTGCGCCCCCTTTCTCTTCGCGCCGATCCTCGAAGCCGGGATCGCCGGCCCGCTCGGCACGGTCAGCTCGCCGCTCGGCGAACTCGCTCCGCTGGGCTGGGTGACCCTCGCGGCCCTGCTGCTGGCGAGCGCGATCGCGGGCGGCGCCCGCTGGCTCGCCGCGACGTCGCGCCGGGAACCCGCCGGCGAGACCGTCACCTGGGACTGCGGCTACGCCGCTCCCGCGCCCTCCATGCAGTACACATCCTCCTCCTTCGCCGACACCCTGGTCGGCTGGTTCGGCTGGGCGCTGCGCCCGGAAAGCCACCTCCCGAAGCTCGCCGACGCCCCCTTCCCCGCCCGCGCCGCCTTCTCCAGCCACGTCGGCGACACCGTGCTGGACCGCATCATCGTCCCCTTCTGCCGGGCCTGCGCGCACGCCATGGGATGGTTCCGCTGGCTCCAGGCGGGAAGCCTGCACGCGTACCTGCTCTACATCCTGGTCACGCTCCTCCTGCTCCTGTTGTGGCGCTGAGATGGGCCCGATCCTGCAGCTCCTCCTGATCGTCGCGCTGCCGCCGCTCCTGCTCGGCGTGATCGTCAAGACCAAGGCCGCGTTCGCCGGCCGGGTCGGCGCCCCCGTGCTCCAGCCCTGGCTCGACGTGCTCAAGCTCGCCCGCAAGGGGATGGTCTTCAGCCGGACCACCTCCTGGGTGTTCCGCGCCGGGCCGCTGGTCAGCCTGGCCGCGATCGCGGTCGCCGCCCTCGCCGTGCCGGTCGCCGGCAGCACGGCGATCCTCGCGTTCCCGGGCGACCTCCTGCTGGTCGCGTACCTCTTCGCCCTGGCGCGGTTCTTCACCGTCTGCGCGGCGCTCGACACCGGTTCCGCGTTCGAGGGCATGGGCGGCGCGCGCGAAGCGGCCTTCGCCTGCCTCGCGGAGCCGGCGTTCTTCTTCTCCCTCCTCGCCCTGGTCAAGGTCTCGGGCTGCACCTCCCTCAGCGACATGCTCGGCGCCGCGCTGGTCCGCGGCTGGCCCGACCACGCCACCGCCCTCGTGCTGGTCGCGGTCAGCCTGTTCGTCGTCCTCCTCGCCGAGAGCTGCCGCATCCCCTTCGACGACCCGAACACCCACCTCGAGCTGACCATGATCCACGAGGTGATGGTCCTCGACCACAGCGGCCCGCTCCTCGCCCTCGTCCATCTCGGGGCCGGGCTCAAGCTGTTCCTCCTCGGGGCGCTGGTCGTGCGCATCCTGCTTCCGGTCGACACCGGAATGTTCCTGCTCGACGCCGTCGTCTTCGTCCTCGCCCTCGTGCTCCTCGCGGTCGCGGTCGGCGCGGTCGAGTCGATCATGGCCCGATTGCGGCTGAAGCAGGTCCCGACTCTCCTGGTCGCCGCCTGCCTGTTGGCAGCCTTCGGCCTGGGCCTCCTGGTCGGATGAACTGCGAGATGCACGGCCTGGTCGATCCGCTCCTGGTCCTGGTCCTGCTGATCAACTTCGTCACGCTGGGCGCGAGCCGGTTGCGCTTCGTCATCGACGCCGCGGCGGCGCAAGGGGTCGTGCTCGGGCTGCTCACGATCTGCGCGCACGGGACGGTGGAGTGGCGAATCGTCGCGATGGGAGCGGCCGCCATGCTGCTCAAGGGCGTCTTCATTCCCCTCGTGCTGATCCGCGCCATGCGCGAAGTGCGCATCCGCCACGAGGTCGAACCCTTCGTGGGCTTCGTCCCCTCCATCCTCCTCGGAGGCGTGGCCACGGCGGTCGCCTTCGTGTTCGCGGGCACGCTGCCGCCGGCCGCCGAGCACCGCGGATCGCTGCTGATTCCCGCCTCGATCGCCACCGCGCTGGTCGGCTTCCTGCTGATGGTCTCGCGCCGCAAGGCGATCATGCAGGTCGTGGGCTACCTGATCCTGGAGAACGGCATCTTCATCCTCGGGCTCGGGCTGCTGGAAGCCATGCCGTATCTGGTCGAAGCCGGCGTCCTGCTCGACCTCTTCGTGTGCGTGCTCGTCTTCGGCATCATCATCGACCAGATCAGCCGGGAGTTCGAGACCATCGACACCGGGCGGCTCACCGCCCTCAAGGAGGAATGAGCCGTGCTGCTCGCGCTGGTCTGGGTCCCGATCCTGTTCGGCCTCGCGGCGCTCGCGGTCCCGTCGGAGCGCCTGCGCCCGTGGTTGCTCCCCGCGGCTGGGGCCGCACAGATGGCGCTGGTGGGGCGCGTACTCGCGGGATTCGAGGTCCCGCCCGAGGCCGGCGGATGGATCGCCCTCGACGACGTCGGTCGCGTCGTCCTGGCGACGATCAGCCTGATCTTTTTCTTCTGCTCGATCTACGCGGTCGGGTACCTGGGCTACCGCACCGAGCGGCCGAACCGGCTCTTCTGCTTCGTCCTGCCCGCGTTCCTGGGCTTGATGTCGCTCATGGTGATCTCGCACCACCTGGGCCTGATGTGGGTGGCGATCGAGTCCGCCACGCTGGCGGCGGCTCCGCTCCTGCGTTTCAGCCGCACCCCGCAGTCCCTCGAGGCGACCTGGAAGTACCTGCTGATCGGGTCGGTGGGTATCGCGCTGGCCCTGTTCGGCTCGTTCTTCCTCGCCTACTCGGCGCTCCAGGCCGGGCTGCACACGACGCTGCTGTTCGACGACCTGATGCGGCAGGCGCCGCTGCTGTCGAAGCCATGGCTGCACGCGGCGTTCGTGCTGCTGTTCGTGGGCTATGGCACGAAGATGGGCCTGGCGCCGATGCACACGTGGAAGCCCGACGCGTACGGCGAGTCGCCGGGACTGGTGGGCGCGCTGCTCGCGGGCGGACTGACCAACTGCGCCTTCCTGGCGATCGTCCGCTTCCACCAGATCATGGTGGCCGCGGGCGAGGGGCCGTTCGCGCGCCGGATCCTGGTGGTGATGGGACTGGTCTCGATGGGACTGGCGGGGGTCTTCGTGGTCCGCCAGCGCGACTACAAGCGGATGCTCGCCTACTCGAGCGTCGAGCACATGGGGATCCTGGTGCTCGGCCTCGGCCTGGGCGGCGCGGCCACCTTCGCGGCGGTCTACCATATGGTGAACAATGCGCTGGCCAAGACCGTGACCTTCCTGGCCGCGGGCAATCTGCACCGCGCCTTCGGCAGCAAGCGCACCGACAAGGTGACGGGCGCGGTCCGGCACGCGCCGGTCTCGGGGTGGGCCTTCCTGATCGGCTTCCTGGCGATCACCGGGGCCCCGCCGTTCGGGCCCTTCCAGAGCATGTTCGCCATGCTCACGGCGGCGCTGGGGACGGGCAGGTATCTGGTGGGCGCGCTCTTCGTGATCTTCCTCACCGTGGTCTACATGGGAATGGGCGCCGCCGTGTTCGGCGTTTGTTTCGGCGAGCCCCCGGCCGACGCGCCGAAGTCGTTCCGCGAGGGAGCGCTCACCGCCGCGCCGATCGTCGCCTGCCTCGCGCTCGTCCTGGGGCTCGGCGTCTGGCTCCCCGGCCCGCTCGAGGCGCTCCTGCACAACGCCGCGGCGTTCATCGAGGGGGGGCGGTGAGCCGGCGCCTGAGGGCATGGGTCGAAGACGAGTCCTCAGACCCGGGTTCGCGGATCGTGCTCGTAATCGTCCCCGGGATCGGGATCGTGCTCGTGCCCGTAATCGTCCCCGGGATCGGGATCGTGCTCGGGATCGTGCTCGTGCTCGTAATCGTAATCGTTCTCGGGATCGTTATCGTGCTCGTGCTCGTGCTCGTGCTCGAAGCCGCCCTCGGGATCGTCATCGTTCTCGAGCAATGCTGCTTGCGTTCCTCGATCCCTCGGTTCCTCGGTCACTCCTGGGCCTGCGACTCGTCCCCAAGCAGCCGATTGGTCATCTTGTACAGCATCCCCACGATCCGCACGAGGAGCACCTTACCGTGCGCGATGTCTTCCGCCTTCAGCACTCTCCGGGCGACGAGGACATCCAGCGCTGCGGCGCACTCCAGCGCCGAGCCACGAGCAATGTCGAGGTACCGGCATCGGTCCTTCGTGGAGCGCTTGCCGTTTCCTTCGGCAACGTTCAGGGGAACCGACGAGGCGGCTCGATCGAGCTGCGATACCGCATTGAGCTTGCCACCGGCGGCGGGGCCGTCCAGGAGCGCCCCAGTCCATGTGTTGAACTCGATTCCCACCCGATAGACGTCGAGCTTTTCGTGATCGAACATGGGCGCCGTATCCATGTCGAAGACCACCCCGAGAGTCCCGCGCGGTCCGTCGATAACGAGAACGATCACGAGTACGATAACGAGGCCGAGAACGAGTACGATCACGAGCACGAGCACGAGGACGCCCGCGCGTCGGACAGCCCATGTCGAGGACCCCGAGAGTCCTGCGCGGTCTGTCGAGCACGAGCACGAGGACGCCCGCGCATGTCGAAGACCCCGAGAGTCCTGCACGGTCCGTCGATAACGAGAACGATCACGAGTACGATAACGAGGCCGAGAACGAGTACGATCACGAGCACGAGCACGAGGACGCCGCGCGCGTCGGACAGCCCATGTCGAAGACCCCGAGAGTCCTGCACGGGCCGTCGAGCACGAGCACGGTGGCACCGCGCGCTACTTCGTCGACTCCGCCGGCGCCGCCGCATTCCCACGCTGCCGGTCCGGCGTCGTCCGCTCGCTCCGTCGGAAGAACCGGTTCGGCCAGTCCCGCGGCAACTTC
>Ga0082335_1005062_pt1 | contig 18767 bp, 16 predicted proteins | sample Subgrocontami58m_FD_72375 | JGI IMG/M metagenome (GOLD analysis project Ga0082335, IMG submission 72375) | Subsurface groundwater microbial communities from S. Glens Falls, New York, USA - GMW37 contaminated, 5.8 m (SPADES assembly) (version 2) ... | reverse complement strand
CGGTCGGCGTCGCTGACGGGGGACAGCACGCTGCACTTTCGCGCGACGGCGAACTTTGCGAACGGGATACAGGCGTTGCAGGCGGACGGGTACCAGGCGGGGACGAGCACGCAGGTGAACGGCAGCGGGACGACGTACTACTGGATCGCCTTCAGCGGACCGTAGCGTCCTGTCTCGGAGTTGTATGACATAAGTCTCCGGGTGCAGGGCGCAGCCCGCCGGAGGGTCTGGGAGGACACCTCCCAGCTTCAGTTTATATCTGCCCCCCCCTCTCCGGCAGGAGAGGGGGCTAAGGGGGTGAGGTATCTCCCACCAGCAGGGGCGTGACCTCAGAGCAACCGGGCACAGGGATTATGCAACTGATTAACGAAACAGGACACTAGCTGCCGGAGGAGTACTCCGCCCTTTTTCAAGACGATGACGCGACCAGAAGCGGCGACAACAAAGCGGCTGACGCGGCCCCGGGGCTTCACGGCCCTGGAGGTCGTTATCGCCCTGTTCCTGGCGGCGCTCATCGCGCCCGCGCTCACCATCGCCATAGGCCAGTTCCTGCGCGTGCCCACCCAGAAAGTGGACGAGCTGGACACCATCCGCAGCACGCGGAACGTGACCCGCTTCGTCACCGACGACGCGCGCCGTGCGGCCATGTTCACCGCGGGCAGCTCTCCGGACTACGGCGTTTTCGAGTGGACGGACTACAGCCTGCCGACCGCCAAGCTGTACCTCGTGCGCTACTACTACGACTCCGCCAACCAGGCCCTGATGCGGGAGGAGAACGCCGGCGGCACCGTCTCCGTCCAGGAGGTCGCGGGTGAAATCGCCAGCTACGGGGACATCACATTCTCCCTGGCCGCGCAGGTGCTCACGGTCAACGTTACCGCCAGCAAGAGTTCGATAGACACCACCTTTACCAAGACGGCGACGTTCCAGGTGAGCCTCCGACCCAACCCCCTGACTCCCGTGCCCACTCCCGGTGGAGTGGTGCTCGCCACGGACGACCTCGAGACGTGCGACAGTGGGGGAGGGACGGGATGGAGCGACGACTGGACGCTCACCGGAGATGCAGGTATCATCAGCACCGACTCACCGCACTCTGGCTCATGTCATCTGCGGGCGCGAAGCTTCATCGGGCGTGCGGACAGGGGCGTGGACCTCACGGGCAGGACGAGGGTGCGCCTGCAACTGTGGGCGCGCGTGACCTCCTTCGCCGCGGGCGACACGGGCGTGGCCCAGGTCAGCACGGACGGCGCCACCTACTCCACCGTGCAGACGTGGACCCTCGCCGACAGCGACAACACCTATCACTGGTACGATATTGACGTCTCCAGCTACAGCATGACCAGCACCTTCCGCGTCCGCTTCCAGGTCATCATGGGCGGCGCGTACGGCGCGATGTACTTTGATGATGTGGAGGTTGTCAGTAGTGTCGTCGGGACCGTTCCGACAGTGACGCCGACGTTCACGGTCACGACGACGCCTGCCGCGACGTCAACGCCGACGCTGACGCCGACGATTACGCCGACACCGACCATTACGCCGACGTTTACGCCGACGCTGACCCCGACGGTGACGCCGACGTTGACGCCGACGCCCACGCCCACGGACACGCCGGTCCCGCCGACGCCCACGCTCACACCGACGCCGACGCTGACCCCGACGGTGACGCCGACGCTCACGCCGACGCCGACCCCAACGGACACACCCATACCGCCGCCGCCGACACCCACGCCGACGGTGACACCGACGTTCACGCCGACGGCCACGCCCACGAGCACGCCGGTCCCGCCGACGCCGACGTTCACGCCGAGTCCGACGCCGACGTTGACGCCGACGCCGACACCGACACCGGTGCCGTTCTTCGCGCGGGGGACGTACACGGGCACGGGAGTGGCGCGGTCCATCACGGGCGTGGGGTTCCAGCCGGACGTGGTGATCATCAAGGGGAACTCGGCGAACATTGCGCAGATACGGACGTCCACGATGACAGGCGATGCGACGAAGGGAATGACGGGCGCGACGGCCTTGGCCACTGGCCGCATCACGTCGTTGGACGCGGACGGGTTCAGTCTGGGCACCAGCGTCACGGTGAACGCCAATGGCACTACCTTCTACTGGGAGGCGTTCAAGGCGAGCGCGGGGGTGATGGTGGCGGGGACGTACACGGGGAACGGGACGAGCCAGTCTATCACGGGGGTAGGGTTCTCGCCGGCGTACGTGATCACGATGGGCGCGGGAGGGCAGCGGGCGGCGCAGCGGTCGGTGGACATGACGCTGACGCACGTATTTGACAACAACAACGCGGGGGTGAGCACGGGCGTGACGTCATTGGACGCGGACGGGTTCAGCGTGGGGAACAACGCGGAGGCGAACAGCAACGGCGTGGCGTACCACTACGTGGCGTTCAACGCGGTGACGGGGAAGATAAACACGGGGACGTACACGGGGAACGGGTTGGACAACCGGAGCATCACGGGTGTCGGGTTCCAGCCGGAGTACGCGATCGTGAAGGCGAACGCGGCGCAGAACGGGGCGCACCGGTCGGCGTCGCTGACGGGGGACAGCACGCTGCACTTTCGCGCGACGGCGAACTTTGCGAACGGGATACAGGCGTTGCAGGCGGACGGGTACCAGGCGGGGACGAGCACGCAGGTGAACGCGAACGGGACGACGTATTACTGGATCGCCTTCAGCGGGCCGTAGCGATGGGGGGATTCCCGGCTGGCGCGGGACGTCCCGCGCCAGCCGGGGACACATCTCCGTGGAACGCCGCTCCGATAAGGTACACTTATTAATAAGGAATAGGGTAAGGTGCGCGTGAAGCTCTTCTTTGGCGGACGCTCCGGGGCCGCTCCAGACAGGCCCCGATGCTGGCTGGATGACCAGCGGGGGCAGTTGCTGCTCTTCTCGGTCATCGCCATGGCCGTGGGATCTCTTCTGGTCGGCGCCTTCCTGGACTACCTGAGCGTCAGCTTCAAGGTCACGAACGCCAACAAGCTCAACCTGGAGCAGCACTACGCCGCGGAGGCCGCCATCCAGGCCGTGGTCCGCGACCTGGTGGAGGGCCAGGACGCGCTGAGCGGCGGGTACACGGTGCCCACGGTGAGCGTGAACGGCTACAACGTGACGCCCACCGTGACCGCGCCCACGGGCGCGACGCCTTTGGGCGTCTATGGCTACATTGATCCCGGCACCAAAGCGGGCCTGGCCCAGGTGGACGGACACATTACGTACAACTTTCAGATGGATAACGTCCAGGCGGGCAGCTACATGCAGGTGAACTGGCCCTTCGCGCCCGACAGGCGCTGGACCGTCGCGCTCTACAAGGGGTCCATCGGGGGAGGCACGCTGGTGGCGAGCCAGCAGGGGAATAAAAGCCCCGGCCAGCTCGGCGTGGACGGAAGCCTGATCACCGGCGGGACGTACTACGTCGCCTTCACCAACGACACAGGCTCCAGCGTGTCCACTTCTGGCTTCAACTCCCAGGGAGGCGTTGCCTTCACGTGGGTGTACGGCCTCGTATACAAGGACTACCAGTTGACTGCCCAGGCGGGAAGCGAGCAGGTGACGGCCTACGTGCGCCAGATACCAGGCCCCGTGTCCACCGCCGAACGACAGAGGGTCACCATCGAGTACGTGACCAAGTAGTCAGTATGCATCCTGGGATACCTTCCCGGGCGTCCGTCTGCTCATGCCTGCTGGTCAGCCCATCGTCGTTCAAGACTTCCGTCGGTCCTCGGCGCGTCCCTATCAATCAGTGTTTCAGAAGAGCCGTTCCCTGGCCTTGCACATAAAGTCATTCTGAGCGCAGCGAAGAATCTACGCCTGGATACAAGCCGACGCAGACCCTTCGCCTCGCTCAAGGGTGACAGCGGCTCCACGGGCGGCTTTTTGTGCAAGACTCCACATGCATGAATACTACGCGGCGTTTTGTGCTGGAGCAGGGCTGCCCCCGGTGCAGAAGTGCCAACTCGTAGCACGGCTGCGGAGGCGACGTAATGTCATCAAGACGGGATAACTTGGATAGTAATATTTGCGAAATAACTTGATGTGCAACGCTCTGAGAGCATGTAATATTCGAGCAAAATTAGCACCACCAGCTATTGACAACGCATGGTGCTTATGGTATTGTAGCTGCGATTGATTCCGGCAGCTGGCCTGTGAATGAACGCAAAAGAGCTGGCGGCAGGTGGACCGGCGCTCGTTGGCGACGGCCCGAGTAAGTAAAGAAGAGTGAAGAAGTTGAAGAGTAGAAGTAGAGAGGAGGGACGGCGCGACGAAGAAGTGTGAGGAGGCGCCCCCTCGGACAGACAGTGGACTTGGTGCATAGACTCGTCGGCGGTCCGCAGAGGGCGCGGCGAGAACAGGAGAAACGAATGAAAAAGCTCAGCCGGTTTCTATTCGGGCATGAGAAGGGCATCACTCTTCTGGAGCTAGTGGTCGTGCTCTCCATTCTGGCGGTCGTCGCGTCCATCGTGACGCCGGCAGTCGGCGGGCAGACGACCCGCGGTCGTGCAAGCACGAAGGCCTCGGACATCGCGGCGGTGCAGAGCGCCGTGGACAACTTCAGCAGCGACTCGCCGTCGAACTCGGACCTCTCGTCGGGCTATCCCGTGAACGGGAAGCAGAAGCCGAGCTCAGCTACGGGGCAGTATCACGCGAAGATTACCAGCTTCGTTCTGCCGGACGGCTCGACGACGACGCTGTACGTGAAGCCCATAGACTTCAACTCGGAGTTCACCGCATCGGGAGAGGCGGGCACGACGACCAAGAAGCTCGTCCCGAGCTATGTCAGGGCGTTCCCCAAGCACTCCGGCACCACGTCCGGCACCGACCCCAACGTGGTGCTGGACGTCGACCAGAAGAATACCGCCGGGACAGTGGTGTTTAGCGGTGGCGATGTTGTTTTCACGGGCGGCAACGACTACACGCCGGGTGGGACCATCGGCACCAGCGTGGCCACCAGCGTAGGCGTGTGGGTGATCGACCAGGACGGGCGCGTGTGGATCCTGCTGGACGACGGGTACTACTAAATCCGCGGAATCGCGCGTACACGCGTAGAAAAAGGAGACAATCATGAGAGGACAGAAGGGGTTCACGCTAATCGAAATCCTGATCGTGCTGGCGCTGATGGCGGTGCTGGCGGCGATCGTGATCCCGAACGTGCAGGGCTTCCTGGGCCGGGGCAAGGACGACTCCTACAAGGTGGACAAGAAGACGCTGCAGGCGGCGGTGGACGGGTACTACACGAAGAACAGCGCTTACCCGACGACCGCCGGCGCGACGGGCCTGCCGACAGGCGGCAACAACTCGTACGTCGTGACGGCCACTCTGGTCACGGACAAGTACCTGAACGACACGCCGTCTTCGGCGAACTCGTACAACAACGCGTCGGGGACCGGCACGTACGGGTGGTACGTGGACTCGAGCGGTCGTGTCCAGTCCATTCCGACCTACACGGGCGCCTACCCGTAACTAAGGCATCTCCAGGGCGAACGCTGTCACGCAACGTGAGGCGTCATCGTTGCGGAGCCTGACAAGGAGTGAAAGCAGTTATGAAGAGCATCATTAGAGGACAGAAGGGGTTTACCCTGATCGAAATCCTGATCGTGCTGGCGCTGATGGCGGTGCTGGCGGCGATCGTGATCCCGAACGTGCAGGGGTTCCTTGGCCGGGGCAAGGACGACTCGTACAAGGTGGACAAGAAGACGCTGCAGGCGGCGGTGGACGGCTACTACACCAAGAACAGCGCCTTCCCGACCTTCTTGGGAGGCACCACGGGCGGCGTCCCGACGGGCGGCTCGAACACCTACATTGACACGGACGGCCTGGCGACGGCCAAGTTCCTGAACGACACGCCGTCTTCATCGAACTCGTACAACAACGCATCCGCAACGGGCACGTACGGGTGGTACGTGGACGGGAGCGGCCGCGTGCAGTCCCTGCCGACCTATACCGGCGCTTATCCGTAAGGCGGGCGCCGCAAAGTCGGGAACAGGCGAGCGGCCGGCGCAGGCGCAGGGCCGGATGAGGGAGAGGGCCGAATGCGCGTGGCACGGCGACTACTTGGGAGCGAGGATGGCATAACACTCCTGGAGTTAGTGGTCGTCCTCTCCGTGCTGGCGGTGGTCGCGTCCATTGTGACGCCCGCCGTCGCGGGCAAGACGGCCAAAAGCCGGGAGACAGCCCAGTTCGCGGACGTCCAGGCCGTTGAGAGCACGGTGAACACGTACGTGAGCGAGGCGCCCAGCCGTTCGACCGGCTCCGGCACGATTGGGCTGGCGACGCTGGTGCAGAACTTCCGCTTCCCGGTATGGGACGAAACGGTGCCGACCAGCACCGACTATTGGGCGGTGGTGACGGGCTTCGTGCTTCCTAGCGGAGCGACGGCGACCCTCTACGTGAAGCCACTGGACTTTACCAGCAACTTCATCAGGACGGAGACGGGGGCTGTCAGGTATTTCGTCCCGGACTATCTGAAGCAAACACCGCGGTATGCACTGGCGACCGTGGACGCGGATGGAAAGAACGTCTCCGGAGACGTGGTGTTCAGCCGGGGGACAATAAGCTTCGTGGGAGGTAAAGACTCAGTCGGAGCAACGCCGACGCGTATTCCGGTGTGGGTAATGGACCATGACGGAGCGGTCCGGATGCTCTTCGACCCGGACAAGTACGCGCCGTAGATAACAGAGGGCGCGCCTGGGCTCTTGGCTCGCAAAGCGGATGAGAAGCGACCGTGGAATGATCGGGCAGGTGCAGGGTGTCTTTTCGACAATGGAGAATCGAGTCAATGCAGCGGCGTGGCGAGGTCGGCCTCACCCTGATGGAAGTGGTGATAACACTAAGTATCCTGGCTATCCTGGCCTCGATCACGCTGCCCAACGTTGGCCAGTATCTCCCGAGGGCGAAAACAGACGCATATCTGGGCGACCAGCGAAATCTGCAGACGGCGATCAGCGCCTATTACCTCCAGAACGGCGCGTACCCGACGTATTCCGGGGACACGGGCAGTCCGACCGGCGCGTTGAACTCATACATTGATATGGCTCTGCTGGTGTCCGGAAGGTTTATGGTGAGCAGGCCCCGTTCGTCCAACAGCGACAACGGCGGGTCTGGCACGTATGGGTGGTATATTGACGCCCAGGGGCGCGTGCAATCAGTTCCCACGTTCACTGCAGGTGTTTATCCCTGAGCCCATCTTGGGCCATTCTCATAGGAGGGCAACGGCGGTCCCGCCCCGCCGTTGCCCTCCGGCATTTCTAACAGGAGCGTGATGATCACTGAGCGAAACGTGACTGCGGAAGCGTCTTCTCGTTCTCACGCATCAGCCAGGACGCGAGGGATTCTTTTTGGGGTGGTGTTTCTCAGCGCCATCGCCGTCTATCTCCCCGGCCTGTCTCCCACAGTCCAGTGGGGCGACCCCGCCGAGTTGACCACGGGCGCCTACACCCTCGGCATCGTCCATCCCACGGGCTATCCTCTGTATTTGCTTCTGGGCAAGCTGTTCACCTTCCTGCCATTCGGGGACATTGCGTACCGGCTTAACCTGATGGCGGCCGTCGCGGCGGCTGCAGCGGCCGGTGTTCTGGCGCTGGCGGTCGTGGAGATGACGCGCCGGCCCGTCCTCGCGTTCGTGGCGGGGCTGAGTTTCGCTTTCGCGCCCGTCTTCTGGCACCATGCCCTCGCCGCGGAGAAGTACAGCCTGCACGGGCTGTTCGTTGCGCTCATCCTGTGGCTTGTTCTTGTATGGCGCCGGACGGGACAGGCGCGCTATTTTGTCCTGCTGAGCATGGTTGTCGGACTGTCCCTGGCGCACCATCGGATGACCGTTCTGCTCGTGCCCGGACTGGTCCTGGCGTTCTTCGCGCTGGAGCCGTGGCGGAGCCTGCGGCCACGTCACTACGTTGTCGCCGCGGCGCTCTTCCTCATCGGCCCGCTGCTTTATCTGTACATACCGATCAGGGACGCCGCGAATCCGGCGCTCAACTTCGCGCGCTTCGTGGGCGTGGAGGTGCAGACGCCCGGGGGATTCCTGTGGTACATCAGCGGCGCCCTCTTCCAGCAGGACCTGAGCCTGCAGCCCGCGGACCTCTGGAACCACCTGTCGCAGATGGGGGTGTCTCTCGTCAAGGAATACAGCCTTGTTCTGGCGGCCCTGGCCCTGGCGGGGATGTACGGGCAGTACCTGCGCGACCGTCTCCTGCTGCTCACCCTGGCCCTGTTCTTCGGGGCCACCCTCGCCTTCGAAATGGTCTATCAGATCGTCAACATCAGTGACTATTTCTTTGTCCTGGCGTTTTTCCTGACCGTCTGGGCGGCGGAAGGCTTTGACCTGGTGATTGGCCTGCTGCTGGAGGCGACGTCCCTGGGGGCGTCTCTGGCGGCGTTGACCAGACGGGTGTCCGCGGCGGACCTGGCGCACCTGGCGCTGGTGCCGCTGCCGATCGTCCTGCTGCTGGTGAACCAGCCCGCCCTGGACGCGAGCCGTTCCTATACGGCCAGAGACACCGCCCGGAGCGTGATCACATCCCTTCCGAAAGACGCCGTCATCTTTGTGATGTGGCCCTGGGCGAACCTGTGGTACGTCCAGTCAGTGGAGGGCCTGCGCCCCGACGTGAGTATTGTGGACGTGGGCCTGTACTCGCTGGGCGTCCGCACGCAGGCAGTCACTCCGGAAATTCTTGGCCGCGCGGCGCGCTCGGAGTTGGTGCAGAAGCGTCTTGCTGACCTGATAGATTCCTATGCCCAGCGGCCACGCTTCGCCGCCTTCTATCTGACTTTCCTTCCTGAACGGTACGGGCTTGACTATTACAGCAAGACCGGGCCCGTGTTCCAGATGGTGGACAAAGGCCCGCCCGGCGCGCGCCAGGAGACCGCCGAAACGCGCGAGCTCACCGGCCCGATGGCCCAAGATGCGCTGGAGCTTATTCGCGCGGAGGCGGGGCCGCAGGACACGTTCGCCGGCGGACTCGTCCGTGTCAAGCTCACGTGGCGCGTCCATCATCCACCAGCCAAGCCGCAGGAGCTTGGCTTCCTTCTCGCGCCGGACGGCAGGCGCTCCGAGAGCTTTGGGTACCGCATGCGGCAGGGTTACGGCCTATCCTCTCCCCAGGAGTGGCTGGAGGGGACCATCGTGGACGAATACTATGACCTGTTCATTCCGCTCAAACAGCGTCCGGGCCGTTATGACCTGCTTCTGGTCGTGCTCCAGGACGGCCCGGATGGGACCAAGGCGATACCCATGACGTGGAACGGGCAGACAAACGAGACGATCAAGCTGCGGGAGCTTCAGGTACAGCCGGATGGGTAGAATGGGACGTTTCGCCGACCGGCGACGTGGTCCGCACATAGTCCGGGCTATAATGAGCGGTGAGGCCAGGCCATGACTCAGGAAGCAACGCTAAATTATCTTCGCGAGACCGAGCGGGAGACGCGGAAGTTCCGTCTCCTTGCTTTGACCGTGGTCATGATCCTGTTCTACCTTCAGAGGGGTCCCACCACGGAGGACATGGGCCTGGTTGTATCTCTTCTGGGCTTGGCCCTGGGCTATCTGGCATACGCCCTCGCCCTCGCGACTGTTTTCCTGCCGCGTGTGCGTACACCCTCCATCGTGTATGGGCTGGTGACCGTGGACGTGCTTACGCTTGGCGGCGCGTTCCTGCTGGCGGGGACGGTGCAGACGGCCCTGATAGCTCTCGTGCCCGTGCTGGTGCTGTACTATTCGGTCTTCTTCGGCTATGCGAGCGCTCTCTTCGCCTCAAGCCTCGTGTCCATTGTGTACGTGGGGCTGGCCGTCTTTTTCAATCTGCCGGTGACGGGCTCTCTCGACAAGGTCTCGCTGGACCCCGTTATCCCCGTGCAGGTCATGTCCTTCTTCTTTCTCTCACTGCTCAGCGGCTACCTGGGGCGAAAGCGTATCGTGGAGCGTAAGGAGAGGGAGGAGCTTCAGGAGGTGCTCCGCGTCCAGAACCGGGCGCGCGGCCTGTTGGAGGTCGCCAACGCCCTGTCCAGTTCCCAGGCGCTTGACGAGATTCTGGAGGGGCTGGTGAAGGACTCGCCTCAGATCGTGGGCGCCTCCGACGCCGTGGTGGCGCTTCTGGACGAGGAGAAGAACGAGCTGCAGCTTCAGGTGGCCACACTGGACCCAGGCGTGCTGAAGGCGCAGCGGCTCAGCGACGTGCGGTTCCCGCCGGACGACGGCTCGGCGACCGCCCAGGCCATGGCGTCAGGACAGCCCGTGGTCCTGTCGGACGTGCAGCCCGGGGACCCTCGCCTGCCCGCGTGGGCGCGTCCCGTGCTGGGGGTGTGCGCCCTGATGGTCGTCCCCCTGTCCGCCAGGGACAAGAGGCTTGGCCTCGTCTATCTGATTGATACGGCCAACCCGTCCCGTTCGTTCGACGAGAGGGTGGTCGCTCTGACGACGGGCTACTGCAGCCTGGCGGCCAATACCATCGCCAATGCTCTCATCCACCGGGCCGCCGAAGGGCGCGTCAGCAAGCTTCTCGGCGAGTTGCAGACGACCATCCATCGGATGGACCGGCTGCGCGAGACGCGCAAGCAGCCCACGTTGACGGTTGGCGGCCTTCATATTGACACGGTCAACAACCGCGCCACCCTCGACGGGCAGCTCCTCAGACTCTCCCCCACGGAGTTTGACGTGCTGTACCTGCTGGCGGAAAACGCGGGGCGGCCGCTCAACGCGGACACTATGCTGTGGCGTGTGTGGGGCGAAGAGCACACCGGCCAGACGAACGCGGTTGACGTGTGCATCCACCGACTGCGCCGGAAGATGGGCAAGGGCGGGAAGAGCATCCACACCGTGCGCGGTGTGGGCTACATGCTGGACATGGGCTCGTCCGAGACCCCAGCGCGGGAGCTCGACGCGGCGCCTGTCAACGGCGGGGGCCGGTAAGGTCTGTCCGTGTCATTCCCCGGACGGCTGGCGGACTGGCTCAGGACGCACCCTCACGCGCTTCCGCTCGCGGTCCTGGCAGTCGCCGCCGCTATCGTCTTCATCCTCTTCATCAGCGCTTCCGCGGCGGCCACGGGTGGCCACGTCGTCGCGCCGCTTGACGACTCCTACATCTACTTTCAGTACGCCAAGAGACTGGCCCAGGGCCACTTCTACTCCTACTCCGGAAGCGACGGTTACTCCACGGGCGTGACCAGCATGCTGTACCCGCTGCTGCTTGCGCCTTTCTATCTGCTCGGCTTCACCGGCGAGGCGTTCGTGGTCGTGGTCATCGCGCTGGGCGGGCTGATGCTGACCGCGAGCGGATGGCTCATGTACCTGCTGACGCGCCGCGCCACGGGACACTGGGCGCCCGCGCTCGTCGCGGGACTTCTCGTCGTGCTGAACGGCCACGTCGTGTGGGGCTACCTGAGCGGCATGGAGATACCGCTTCTCATCATGGCCGTCCTGGCGACGGTCTGGTTTTGGGGCGCGCCCGGCAAAGAGGGACTTGCCGCGGCGTCCGCCTGCGTGCTGGTGCTGGCCCGTCCGGAAGGGCTGGTCTTTGGCGTCGTGCTCGTCGCGCTCCTGGGGCTTCGCGTGCTGCTGGAGGGGCGTCGGCCCGGCGGGCTGCTGGCCCGATTGCCCGCATGGCGGGTGGCGCTGTACGCCCTGGGGCCGGTGGCCGTCGGCAGCGCGCCGTTCCTTCTGAACCTCGCCCTGACAGGTCGGACCGTGTCCAACACGGGCGTCGCGCACTCCCATCTCTACGACCCGTTCGCCAGCGCCTTCGGTTTCCTGGAGCGTTCGGCGGCGCACATCTACGCCTTCCTGGCGCGCGTCATGACCGGCGACTTCGTCCCGCCATCCCTGACGGGCGTGAGCGAGGCCCTTGCCATACTGGCGCTCCTGGGCTTTCTTGTCCTGTGCGTGCAGGAGCTGAGCAGGCGCACCGTGGGCGCGGGAGCTATCGCCCTGGTGGCCGGGCTGACCATGCTGGCGGCGGAGGCGACGGTCATCCCTTCGATAGTGCACCACTTCCGGTACTACATGCCGTACATCGTGCTGGGTGTGTTCGGCCTCATGGTGGGCGTGTACAGCGTCCTCATCCGCATCCCCTGGCGGTCGCGATTCCTCCTGCTGACGCCCGCGGTCCTGCTGGTCACGCCTGTCGCTGCGCTGCCGGGCTGGGCGACGACGTACACGGCCAACGCCTCCGATATCCGCTATCAGCATATTGAGATGGCGCGCGTGGTCAACCAGCGCGTTCCCGCCGACGCATTGCTGGGCCTGAATGATGTGGGAGCGATCGCGTATTTCACCGACCGTCCCGTCTTCGATGTCATCGGTCTCACGACGAACGGCGTGGCCGAGTGGTCGCGTCACGGCGAGGGCACGCTGTGGGAGATGCTGGAGCGGACGCCGCGGCGGCCTGACTATCTCGCTGTGTACCCGTACTGGCTCAGAAGCTTCCACCAGACGGGCACGTGGCGCAAGCTGGACTCCGTGCGCCTCAAAGAGCTGAGCATCGCGGGAGAGGTGCAGATGGACCTGCTGCGGCCGGACTGGTCGCTGGCGGGCAGCGGCGACAGGATGCGGTCTGCGCCCGCGCCCGGCCTTGCGCGCGTGGCGGACGTCGTGGACGTGGCGGACCTGGTGAGCGAGCGGCAGCACGCGTACAGGCCCCTGCCTCGAACGGACGGGGTCTATCTGGGGAACAACGTCGTCCGCGCGCTGTATGAGAGCGGCGACGACGTCATGGACGGTGGGAGGCTCGCGCTCGGCGTGGAGCGGATGACCGTGCGTGTGACGCCCGGCGCGCCGCTGCTCATCGTGCGGCGGTCACACTCGCGGGAGCCATTCCGCGTGCGGGTGCGGGTGAACGGGCGGGACGCTGGCGTGTGGTCGGCGGAGGCGAGCGCGCCCATGCCGCCGGATGTCGCGAAGGCGTTGCCGTGGTACGCGGACGCGCAGCTGCCGGGGAGCAGGGAGCCTCTCACGCTGCGCTACTGGAGTGAGGACGTGTTCCAGGTGCCGGGCGCCCTCATCACCACGCCGGAGACGGAACTGGAGTTCACCCTTGAGATGGAGGGGGTACGCCGCAATTCGTCCAGGTACTCGGCGTACCACTACTGGTTCTTGCAGCCGTAGGCGCGCGGCCCTATTCCCGCCCCAGGTTAATGAGCGCGGCCAGATAGCCCGCGCCGAAGCCGTTGTCTATGTTCACCACGGACGTGCCGGGGGCGCAGCTGTTGAGCATGGCAAGGAGCGCGGTGATGCCGCCGAAGCTGGCGCCGTACCCCACGCTCGTGGGCACGCCTATGACCGGCACGCGCACCAGGCCCGCCACCACGCTGGGGAGCGCCCCCTCCATTCCGGCCACCACCACGAGCACCCGCGCCTGCTGGAGCTGGGGCACTTTGTCCAGCAGGCGGTGCACGCCCGCGACCCCCACGTCGTAGGAGCGCTCCACCTCGTTGCCCATCAGCTCGCAGGTGATGGCGGCCTCCTCCGCGACGGGTATGTCCGACGTGCCCGCGCTCAGGACGATGACGCCGCGGCGGCGGGTGGACGTGGGGGCGCGGTCCAGGGTGATGACGTTGGCCTGAGGGTGGTACACGGCATTGGGCAGCGCGGCCTTGACGACCGCGAAGGCGTCCGGAGTGGCGCGCGTCACCAGGAGCTTGTCGGAGCGCGTGAGTATCTCTGTGGCGATGGCCGCGATCTGCTCCGGCGTCTTGCCCTGGCCGAAGACGACCTCCGGGAAGCCCTTGCGGAGCGCCCTGTGATGGTCAACCTTGGCGAAGCCCATGTCCTGGTACGGCAGGGCCTGGAGCCGGGTCAGTGCCTCGGTGATGTCGATCTCGCCGGAGCGGACGCGGGCGAGAAGCTCTGAGAGCCGTTCGGTATCTATGGTGTGCCTCCCCCTATGCGCTATCCATCATAGCATAGGAGCAACTCCGTGGTCCCTCACCCCCTTGTCTCCCCCGCTCCCTCCGCAGGGAGCGGGGGAGAAAGTAAGTCTGGGGGGATACCCCCAGACCCCCGCCAGAGGGGTGAAACCCTCTGGACTCCCCACGCCAGAATGTCAGGCGAGTTGTGGGGAGGGGCAACCGCTTGCGGCCCACGTTGTGTTCTGCCAGAGGGAGAGTGCGGGGAATCCACCCGGTGCTAGGTTGCTATTCCGGTGTATCACTGTGACAGATACCTCATCCCCTAGCCCCTTCTCCTGTAGGAAAAGGGAGGCGAATAAGGCATATCTGGGAGGACACCTCCCAGGCCCTCCGGCGCCCTTCCGCGGAAGGACTGCACCCGCTAGTACCTCGTGAGCCGTGGCTGAGGAAAAGGTCAGATTTTCAGGAGAGTGCAGGGAACCCAGGTTCCTTGCCGGGGTTCCAGGGGACACCCCTGGAACCTTTAACTTCCCCCTCCAGATTTGGAGAGGGGACCAAGGGGGTGAGGCCGTAGCTGCTCAACCGCTGCGTGCCGTCACCCCGTACCAAATGTCCTGGCAGGGATAAGCCGCGCTTGACGGTCATAGGAGCGGGGCGCATATAATACGCGCACAGGAGGGCGGCGTCCTGCGGCGCAGGTTGGCGCCCCCTTGTCTGACTGTTAGGAGGGAGGGACGCATGCCTACCACGCCGCCCAGGGCGGAGCGACACCACCTCGCCGACGCGCTCAGCGCCATCGAGTACTGCTACGAGCAGGGCTGGACCGACGGCCTGCCGGTTGTCCCGCCCACGGAAGACCGCGTGGCGGCCATGCTCGACTACGTCGGCGCGGCGCCCGCGCAGGTCGTCGGGCAGAACCTGGTGCGCAGCCGGACGGCTACAGCGGAGAAGGTCGCGGTCAACGCCGTGATGGCGGGCTGCCGCGTCGAGTATTTCCCCGTCATCATCGCCCTCGTCGAGGCGATGACCGACGATGCGTACAACCTGCACGGAAGCTCCATCAGCACCGGCGGCTCCGCGCCGCTGGTGGTCTGCAACGGGCCGCTCACCCGCGAACTGGGCATCAACAGCGGAGTCAACCTCTTCGGGCCGGGCAACCGCGCCAACGCCACCATCGGGCGCACGGTGCGGCTGCTGCTACTGAACGTCTTCGGCGGCACACCCGGCGTGCTGGACAAGTCCTGCTTCGGCCATCCCGGCAAGTACACCTACTGCATCGCGGAGGACGAGGCGAACAGCCCGTGGACGCCGTTCCACGTAGAGCGCGGGTTCAAGCGCGAGGAGAGCACGGTCACGATCATGGCGATGGAGGGACCGCACCAGGTCAACATAGCCGGGCCGTCCGACCCGGAGGTCATCCTCTCCGCCGTCGCCGACACGATGCGGGGGACGGGCACCATGCTCGCGTCCGGGCCCAGCGTGGGCGAGTACGTCGTCATCTTCTCGCCAGAACTTCGGCGCATCCTCTATGGCAAGGGCTGCGACAAAGAGTCCATCCGGCAGTACCTCGCCACTCATGCGGGACGGACCGCGGAGTACCTCAAGAAGCACGGCCTGCTGCTGGGGGCGCTTGAGCCGTCGGACGCGACGAGGTGGGTCCCCACGGTGCGCAGCGCGGAGGGAATCTTTGTGCTCACCGGAGGCGGCGACGCCGGGCCGTTCACCATCTGCATCCCGCCCTGGGGGCGCGGGCTGAACTCGAAGGCGGTGACGCGCGCGGTGCGTCCGCCCGCCAGGTCCAAAGCGTAGTACGTCAACGGGAGGAGAAACGCCGATGAGCAAACAGCATATGGAGAGCGGCATTGTCATCCTGGACCCCGTCGTGCGGGAGGTAGCCCGCTCCGGGAAGACCGCGCCCCGTCTCGCCAGCCTGGAGGGCGCGACTGTTGGCATCCTGGAGAACCTGAAGCCCAAGGCCAAGGAGCTTCTGACCATGGTCTACGAAGAGCTAGCGCGGCGGCACAAGCTGGCGGGAAGCGTGCTCATGACCAGCGGCAGCAGCTCGCGGCCCGCGCCCGCCGCCGTGCTCGACGAGATGGCTCGGAAATGCGACATCGTGCTCGTGGGACTGGGGGACTGAGGCTCGTGCAGCTCATGCAGTATGCATGACAGCATCTCCATGGAGGAGCGCGGCGTCCCCTCGATACTGGTCTGCACCGAGCCGTTCACGGCCACCGTCAAGACGATTGCGCGCATCCGGGGCGTGCCGGAGCGTCCGTTCGTGGCCGTTCCGCACCCCGTCGCGAGCCTCGACGACGCTGCGCTGAAGCGACTTGCCAGCACGATAGCGGACAGAGTGGAGACACAGGGCGTCTCCGTCTCGCAGGCTGCGCGCGCCAGGTCGGGGGAGCAGCCAGCCCGCTAGTGTCCTGAGTCATAAGTCCTTTACAAAAGTAGGGGCTTCTCCCGCGGGTGAACATCTCCTCTGGAGTGCGGATACCTCACCCCCTTGGCCCCCTCTCCTGCAGGAGAGGGGGTTAGTATGAATTGAATGTGGGAGGACACCTCCCAGACCCTCCGGCGGGGCTGCGCCCCTGCACCCTGCGGACTTAGGCAACCGATTTCCAACTCAGGACACTAGCAGGCTGTTAAAAACGGAGTGTCCAGAGGGGCGAAGCCCCTTTGGTGGGGGTCTGGGGGTATCCCCCAGATACTATTTCCACCCCCTTCCTGACCAGGAAGGGGGCAGGGGGATGGTCGAAAAGGGTTTTCTATCTTTCTGCTAGCGCGCGGCCAGGTCTGCGATGAGCGCGGCGTGGGTGCGCGGCGGCACCGGCGCCTCCGCCTTGTAGCCGGGGTGCTCGATGACCACGGCCACGTCCTGCGCCGCCGCGAACCGCTCCATCTGCGCCGGAGTGAACGGGAAGCGCACGTAGTGGACGGCGCTCAGCTTCACGTCGGTGCTGTAGCCCGCCTCGAAGACTCCGGCGACGCGCTGCCCGTCGAAGCGCACGAATACCTTGCGCCCGCGGTCAATCCCCTGCAGGCGGTCGAGCACGGGCTTGATCTGGTCAGCGTCCGTCACCTCGATGAACAGGGTGGCGCTCAGATCGCCCTTTCCGGGTAGCAGCTGATTGTAGGTGTCAATCTCGTGCTGGACCTTGTCCGCCTCCGTGATGTGCTCGATGCGCACCATCTCCTGGACCTGGAACAGCACCGTGTCCCGGTTCTCGAAGTGCAAGGAGACGGCGTCGCCAACCTGCACACGCCGCCGCTCCTTCTCGCGGATGACGCGCGCGCGGAACTGCGGCCTGATGCGCTCATAGTGGGCGCCGAGCTTCACGTCGGACAGTTCGATCTTCTTCATGCCAGATTTGCCTCCCTTTCAGCGGCCCGGGTGCCCCGGGCCAGCGCGCGCAGCCACGGCGCCAGCGTTTTCATGCCGTCCTCGTAGCTGACGCGCGGCGTGTAGCCCAGCTCCCGGCGCGCCTTCGCGATGTCGAATTCCATATGCCGCACGGTGTTCATCACGAGCCAGCGGGACAGGGGCGGCAGCCGCCCGCCGGGTGTGACGTTGCAAAGCCCTTCCATGAGCGCGGCGAGGGCGTAGGCTGCGCCGAACGGGATGCGGACGTACCGGGGCCGCATCCCAAGCGCTCGCACCAGGTCGCCGACGAAGCGGCGGTACGTGACCGGCCCGTCGTCGGTCAGGTTGTAGGTCTGGCCCGCGGCGCGCTCCGAGGTCAGGGCGGCCACGCAGCCATCGGCTACGTTCTCGACATAAGATAAATGCAACACGTTGTCGCCGTGACCCATCAGCGGGACCAGACCGCGCCGGACGAACGGCATGAGGCGGGGGACGTTTGCGCCGTCGCCATGCCCCCATATCCAGCCTGGTCGCGCCACGCTCACCGCAAGCAGGCCCCTGCGTCCGTAGTCCAGGACCCGCCGCTCCGCCTCGATCTTGGAGGCGGCGTAGGGACTGAGCAGCCGCCGACCGTAGGGGGCCGCCTCGTTGGTGCCCCTGTGGTCGCGCTCGACTCCGTACACCGCCGTGGAGCTGACGTGAAGCAGTCGGCGCACGCCCGCCTCGGTCATGGTCGCCAGCACGTTCTCCGTGCCCTGGACGTTGACCCTCCGGTAGTCGTCCCGCCGCGCGGCGCCGTACGTCACCAGGGCGGCGCAGTGGACAACCGCGTCCACGTCATGGAGCACCGCGCCGACGCTCCGTGCGTCCGTCAGGTCGCCGTGGCGCACGTCCACGCGGCCGGCCCACGCGGGCGGAATACGGCTGGTGCGCCGCGCCAGCACGGCCACGCCGTCGCCGCGCGCCATCAGCCGGGCGACGATGGCCCTGCCCAGAAAGCCCGTGCCTCCCGTGACGAGGACTCGCGTAGGCCCTTGCCTTTCTACGGCTTCGCGTCCGGCAGGGCGTACGCGGCGGCGAATACCTGGATTGGGTGGACCGGCCTGCGTCCGGTTGCGTGCGCTATCTGCATGCAGGCCAGCGGGCAGTCCGACACGACTGCGTCCGGCGCTCCCTCCCGCATGCCGTCGAAGAGTGGCTTTCCCACCTGCAGAGAGAGCTTGAAGTACTGCTCCTTCATGCCCCAGGTGCCGTCGTGTCCGGAGCACCGCTCCACCACGTTCACCGTCGTGTCAGGCAGGAGCTGCATCAGGTCGCGCGACTTGTAGCCGATGTTCTGCGCGCGCAGGTGGCACGGCGCGTGGTAGTTCACTTTGCCTGCGCCCCGCACGAACGTCGTGTCCAGCTTGCCCTCTTTGTGCAGCTTCATCAGGTACTCGGACAGGTCGAAGGTATTCTTCGCGACCAGCTTCGCTTCCGGCGAGTCCGTCAGGTGCGGGTACTCCTGCTTCAGCGTGAGGCTGCACGTGGGGCCCGGCGCGACGATGGGTATGCCCTG
>Ga0082335_1005059_pt1 | contig 18774 bp, 17 predicted proteins | sample Subgrocontami58m_FD_72375 | JGI IMG/M metagenome (GOLD analysis project Ga0082335, IMG submission 72375) | Subsurface groundwater microbial communities from S. Glens Falls, New York, USA - GMW37 contaminated, 5.8 m (SPADES assembly) (version 2) ... | reverse complement strand
CTACTAATGACCCTCGGTGAGCAACCATATACCTCTTTCCTCGTGCAGCCAACAGATTGCAATCTGCTTGTAAGCCGCAGGTTGTGCAGCATTTGCCATCGGGACCGATCTCGATCAACTTTCCTTTTTTAACCAGCAGGTCTATCATGGACAAGACCGCCGAGGGCTGGGCATTCATGGCGCGGCTGATCTCGGAAAGACTTAAGCCGTTCTCTTTGTCTTCGAGAAAATTAACCAATTGTTTCAACATGATCGTCTTACCCAAACCCCAATAGCCTTCCGCCCTGATAGATCATGAAGGCGACAATCCATGCGACCGCCGTTTGATACACTGCCGAAGTCACAGCCCATGAAGTTCCAAACTCATGTTTGATCGCGCCCAACGTGGCAACACATGGCACATACAATAATACAAACACCAGCATGGACATGGCGCTCAGCGGTGTGAACTGTTCCTGCAAAGCCAAACTCAAAGCTGTATCATTGAGTGTTTCATCCGCAGGGATCAAATCCACGCCAGGCAGAATGCTCAATAAAATTTTTCCTGAATCAATCGTCGCGGTTACAAAACCGCTTCCGATGCCGATTACATCTTCGCCAAAGGTAACAGGCTCGGAAAGCTCCGCTTCTCCCCCGCTAAGATATATCTGGCTCATGGTGCTGACGACAATTTCCTTTGCCATGAAACCAGATACCAGCGCGCCGCTTGTCTGCCAGTTGCCAAATCCCAGCGGAGAAAAAACAGGCGAGATCATGCTGCTGACTTTTCCAAAATACGAATTGCGCTGATTTGTCACATTCCATGGCATGTTAAGCAGTAGCCACATCACTAGAGATGCATAAAGGATTGTCGTCCCTGCCTTGCGGACAAATTCACGCGTGTTCTCCCACATGTGGATCAGCACGCTCTTCAGCGCAGGCTGGCGATAGGGGGGCAACTCCAGTACAAATGCGGATGAGACATCAGGCTTGAGAATGGTGCGGGTGAAGATCATGCCTGCCAGCATGGCGACAATGATCCCAAGCGCATACATGGCCCAAATCACCGTCCCTGCGCGTGTGCCGAAGAATGCCAGACCAAACACCACGTAGACAGGCAGACGCGCCGAGCACGACATCAGCGGGACGAGAAGCGCGGTCAGGACTCGGTCACGGCGGCTGGCGATTGTCCGAGTGGCATATATCGCAGGGACAGCGCAGCCGAAACCGAGGATCATCGGAATGAATGATTTGCCATGCAAACCAACCACGCGCATGAAGCGATCCATGACGAAGGCGGCGCGTGACATGTAACCTGAGTCTTCCAGCAGGGCGAGGAAGAAATATAAGATCAACAACCCAGGCACAAAGACCAGCACGCCGCCAACGCCTGCGACGACCCCGTCAATGACGAGGGAATGTATCCACGCGGGAGCAGAACCGAGGTCCAGAATGAACGAAAATAGGTGAGCAATGGGGCCGTTGATGACTGCATCCGTCCAATCCAAAAACGGAGCAGAGACATCGATCACGAGTCGAAAGACAACATACATGATCGCAAAAAAGAAAGGCAAGCCGAGCCATTTGTGTGTGACAATATCATCAACGCGATCCGTGAGGGTGATGCGATCCATCAGCGGGCGTTGAAGCGACTGACGCACGATGCCGTTGATGTAACCATAGCGGCGGTCGGCGGTGAGTAAATCCACTTCATCGCCAAGCATGGATTTCAAATGCTCGGCGTTTTGTTTAGCAAGAGTAATGATCTGCAATCCATTTGACATGGCTTGCACACGATTCAAAATATCAGCATCGCCTTCCAATAATTTAATCGCCAGCCAGCGCTGCGGATAACGCCCTGTATCAAATTGATTTTCTTCAAACGCCGCAACGAGACGCGCAATCGCGCGTTCAAGTTTGCCGCCATAATCAAGCCGAAAAAAAGATTGTGTAAATGATGTCGTCATGTTATTTTCCCGCTGCGCGAATCGCTTTGGAGATCAAACCAGAAATACCTTTGCCTTGATTGGCCGTCGTGGACACAACGGGAATGTTGCCAAGCAATTGTGAAAGCTGATCTACATTAATTTTCGCGCCATTTTTATGCAAATCATCGGCCATGTTTAATGCGATCACCACCGGCACATCCAACTCCAAAATTTGAACAGTCAAATACAAATTGCGTTCAAGATTGGTCGCATCCACTACATTGATGACCACATCAGGATGTTCCTGGATGATGAAATCGCGCGCGATGATCTCTTCCGGTGAATAAGCTGTCAGGCTGTATGTGCCAGGCAGGTCAACAATATTGATTTTCAAGTTGCCATGTTGAACTTCACCTTCTTTCTTTTCAACCGTCTTGCCAGGCCAATTCCCCGTGTGTTGATGTAGACCAGTCAACACATTGAAGATGGTGGTCTTGCCAGCATTTGGATTCCCCGCCAAGGCAATCGTCAGGTCAGCCATTCGCGCCTCCATTCAATAGACTCTATTGGCAATAGTAAAAACGTCCCGAAGGTTGACGTCAGACATTCAAATTGCTCGAATTAAACCTTCGGGACGGTGCTTGCATGTTATTTCAGACAATGTCTAACATCACTTCAATTTGCGCGGCTTCCTCTTTTCGCAAAGCCAGATGATAGCCCTTGATGAAATATTCCACAGGGTCGCCGAGCGGCGCGTTGCGTTCGATCAAGATCGTTTCGCCTTTAAGGATACCCATCTCAGCAAAGCGGCGGCGCAAAGCGCTCTCCCCGTTGATGCGTGTGATCGTCCCTCGTTGACCAGGTTGTAACAAATGCAGTTGAATTGATTCAGACATAAATTCCCTTTTATATTTTTGGGTGGTCTCGATATGTGGCGCGAGGCGCCACTACTCGACCACCAAATATGATTCGACGATCACAAACTCTGCCAGTGATAATCCCAGTACAACCTCTTTCGCGTCCACAAGCAAGGTCAGCGGACCTTGGAGCGGCGCGGCATCCACAACTGTCACTGCATGCCCGGGCAAAAGTCCGCGTTCATATAAATGTTTGATCACATCCGCTGCAGTGGCATTGACAGCCAGTACGCGCACCGTCTCATCCACTGAAACCATATTAAGTGGAATTCCATTCAACGGCGTAAACGAACCATCCGCCGCAGGGATGGGATTCCCGCGCGGGCATATTTTCGGGTCGCCGAGAAAAACCGCCAGCGCCTCCGTCACTTCGGGCGCGGTGGCATGTTCAAGCGAGCAAGCCAGTTCATACAACTGCGTCCATTCGATCTTCAAGTGGTCGTACAAAAAACATTCCCACAAACGCTGGCGGCGCAAGACATTGCACGCCGCCTCACGTCCCTTTTTGGTCAACGCTGCGCCTTTATACGGCATGTGTTTCACCAACCCCTGCTCGCTCAAGCGCCGCACCATCTCGTTCGCCGAAACAGATGTCACGCTCAAACGCTCCGCCAAACGACCAATCCCCACCATCTCGCGGTCGTTGATCTCGACCAGTGCCTTCAAATACATTTCCGTGCTTTCGCTTAACTGCTTGATAATCATAAGGGTCACCTATTAATTAACATAAGGCTGACCTTATTATTCCAGATACCCATCTTTTCCGAAATGGATGGATGTCATTTTGTTTGATGAAGAAAGTACCCGCTTCTTTCTCTTGCCCAATCAAGTGTTTTCCAGTATGCTTTAAACAAATAATCTATTTCTCGGCCGTACAAATATGAAATATCTTTCGATATTCTGGAATAATCGAATAATGTGGGAAGGATCAAAATTATGACTACACAACGGTATTCTGTAACGCCACATCCCATTGAAACCCTTCTAACTTGGGTCAAAGAAGGTGAAATCGCCATCCCTGAAATCCAGAGGCCTTTTGTATGGGATGCTACTAAAGTCCGCAATCTGCTTGATTCGCTTTATCAAGGTTATCCAGTAGGCTATCTTATTGTTTGGCGCAATCCAACCGTCAAACTCAAAGATGGAGCACGTTCAGCAGGCAAGCGTATCCTGATTGATGGTCAACAACGCATCACATCATTGATGGCTGCTCTGCTTGGCCACGAAGTTCTCACCAAAGACTACGAAACTGTACGTATTCGCATCGCTTTCAATCCAATAGAAGAGAAATTTGAAGTAACCAACCCGGCCATTCAGAAAGACTCTCTCTGGATTGCAGACATTGCAGAGTTATTTTCCCCTAACACCAAACTTCTCCAAATCACCAAAGCATATGCAGCCGCGAATGCTGGCGTAGATGAAAATGAAGTATTCAACAATCTCGAAAAACTATGCATGATTACCTACAACCTTGTCGGCATGATTGAATTGGCCGACGATCTTGATATTGAAACCGTCACAGAGATTTTTATCCGCGTGAATTCGGCAGGCGCGGAGTTGAGTCAAGCTGATTTCGCTATGTCGAAAATTGCCGCTAATGAAACTTATGGTGGTAATCATTTACGTAAGGCGATTGATTATTTCTGTCATCTTTCGATCGCGCCAGATTTCTACGGGCGCATCCAGAAAAACGACCCTGAGTTTGCAAAATCTGAGTTCTTCCCAAAAATGATGTGGCTTAAAGATATAAATGATGACCTATACGATCCGTCTTATACTGACATGTTGCGGGTGGCATTTACTTCAGAATTTGGACGCGGAAAATTGCAGGATTTAGTTGCTCTATTGTCAGGAAGAAATTTCGAGACTCGACAATACGAAGCCGCCATTGCAGAAACCTCATTCGCGCGACTAAAGAAAGGAATACTGAATTTCATGAATCAGACGCATTACGAACGTCTGACGATGATTTTACGCTCGGCAGGCTTTGTTACCAGTGCATTAATTGGAGGCCAAAACACAATCAACTTTGCTTATATTCTGTATTTGCGTGGCCGCGCTGAGAGTATATCTGCAGATGATATTGAGCATCTTGTGCGCCGCTGGTTCGTAATGACCATGTTAACTGGAAGATATTCAGGAACGCCTGAAACGATCTTTGATTTCGACATTCGTCAGGTTGAAACGCATGGCGTAGCCAAGCATACAACATCTGTAATTGACGCAACAATGTCCGATAGCTTTTGGACAACTCTCCTGCCACAAAATATGGAAACATCTTCAAGTATCAGTCCATATTTCCTTGTGTATCAAGCTGCACAGGTCAAACTAATGGATAAGGGGTTCCTGTCCCGTGACATCACAGTACCGGATTTACTTCTCAATCGTTCTGACGTGCATCATCTATTCCCACGAAAGTATCTCAAAGAACAAGGATTACAGCGTGGGCAATACAACCAGATTGCCAATTTTGCGCTGGCCCAGAGTGAGATCAATATTGCTGTCGGAGCTAAGTCCCCGAAGGTTTATTTCGATGAATTGTTGAAACAGTGTCAAGGTGGCAAAAAGAAGTATGGTGGCATTACTGACTTGGATGATTTGAAAGACAATCTTCGCCAGCATTCTATTCCAGAGGGCATCTTCAATCATCTGGCAGATGATTACAGCCAATTCCTGATTGAGCGTCGTCAATTAATGGCTGCAAAGATTAAAGATTACTTCAACCTGCTATAAATCAAACAGCATCTCTTTTATTTAGGTGGGGCAAGCCGTAACGCTTGCTCCACTTTTTTGTACAGCATATCTTCATTTTCCGTAGTATATTTCTCCCCCTATGGCATTAATTAGTTTACAAAATGTAACTCTCGGCTTTGGCGGACCGCGCTTATTTGAAGAGATCAACTTGCAAATCGAGCAGGGTGAATGGGTGGGTTTATTAGGCCGCAATGGCATGGGCAAATCCACATTGCTCAAGCTGGTCAACGGGGATATTAATCCGCAGAGCGGAACCGTCTCGCGTCAGCAAAATTTACGCACCGCGTATTTGCCGCAGGAAGTTCCCGCAGGAATTGTCGGAAAAGTTTTTGATATTGTAGCAAGCGGTCTGGACTCGCCCACGCCTGCTCCTGCTTCCGATGAACATCATTGGCAGGGACAGCTTCAAGTGGAGCAGGTCATCTCGCGGATGCAATTAGATGAAGAAGCGCGGTTTGAAGCGCTCTCTGCAGGGATGAAACGCCGCGTCATGCTGGCGCATGGTCTGGTGAAAAACCCGGACTTGCTTTTATTGGACGAACCCACCAATCACCTCGATATCGCCTCCATAGATTGGCTGGAAGGCTTTCTCAAACGCTGGGGCGGCACGATGTTGTTCGTCACGCATGACCGCGTCTTTCTGCAAAGGTTGACCACCCGCATCGTTGAATTGGATCGCGGCCGCCTGTTCGATTGGAACTGCAGTTACACAACTTTTCTCGAACGCAAGGAAGCCACGCTCTCTGCCGAAGCGGAACAAAATGTCCTCTTCGACAAAAAACTGGCGCAAGAGGAAGTCTGGATTCGTAAAGGCATCGAAGCGCGGCGCACTCGCAACGAGGGACGCGTGCGCGCACTCAAGCGCCTGCGTGAGCAGCGACTCGCGCGGCGCGAGCGGCCCGGCAAAGTACGTATGCAAATTCAAGCAGAAAAACGCTCGGGCAAATTGGTGATCGAAGCGGAAAATGTCAGCTATTCATTTGGAGATCAGCCAATCGTCAGTGATTTCACTGCGACGATTCAACGCGGCGACAAGGTCGGGATCATTGGACCCAATGGTTCTGGCAAAACAACTTTATTGCGCCTGCTGTTGGGCGAGTTGACTCCACAAAGCGGCAGCGTGGAATACGGAACAAATTTGGAGATCGCTTATTTTGATCAACTGCGCGCACAACTGGATGACAGTAAATCCGTGTTGGATAATGTAGGACAGGGCAGTGACAGCGTCACCATCAACGGCAGGACGCGCAACTTGAATGTTTATCTTGAAGACTTTCTATTCACCCGTGATCGCGTCAATGCGCCTATCAGCGCGCTTTCTGGCGGCGAGCGCAACCGTCTGCTGTTGGCGCGTCTGTTTGCCCAGCCTGCGAATCTGCTTGTGATGGATGAACCCACCAACGACCTGGATGTCGAGACTCTGGAAATCCTCGAAGACCTGTTGCTCGACTACGACGGCACATTGTTATTGGTCAGCCATGACCGCGCTTTTTTAAATAACATTGTCACCAGCACACTTGCAATGGACGGCAGTGGGCAGGTTACTGAAACAGTCGGCGGCTATGATGATTGGTTGCGGCAAAATGAGTCAGCGAAACCAGAGTCGAAGTCGCGCAAACCAGCTACAGGTCAAGATAATGAAGCGCAGTCTTCATCAGAACCTTCTAAAAAAATCAGTTACAAAGAAAAACGTGCGCTTGAATCCCAAAAGCGCGAACTCGCCGAACTGCCACAGCGAATCGAAAAGCTCGAAGCCGACATTCATGCACTGACTGCGGAGATGGCTGTCCCAACATTCTATCAACAAGACAGCGCCAAGATCACACGCGTGGTCAATCAATTAAAAGAAACGCAGGCTGAACTGGCGCAGGTTTATCACAGATGGGAAGAGTTGGAAAAGTTATAGTTTTGTAGGACCGCGGCAAAGACAAAGCGGATCACATAGGATCCAAAGCAGGGCAGGCTTTACGGCCCGCCCTGCTTTTTATGACAAATGACACATGACATAGCGGGGTGAAATTTTGTATATTTAGCTATAGATAGCTTGTATTCATCTTTAGGATTATCATACAATATAAAAGACCACCGAAACAAAGGAGAAAATAATGAAAACCAAAACCGGCGGCATTATCGCTACGCTTGCGACCTTGTTGTTATGCGGCGCACCTGGTTTGATTTTGTTTTTCATGGGGGCGGCTGGAATTTTAACCCAGCCACCCTCCAGCCAGACGGAGAGCACTGCAGCCATAGGTTTTGCTACTTTCTCAGTTTTTATCTGCGGGGGATTACTATTGATGCTCGTTCCTCCCGTAGTCGCATTCTTCACTTTGCGAAGGAAATCGACACCTGTTCCTGCCCAGCCCTCTGCCGCGTATATGCCAACGCCTGCCTATCAACCGCCCGCGCCGGTTGTGTCAGCCAATCAAATGAATATCGGGGGCATGGACGCATCCACACAAACAGTGTATGACAGGATCATGGCACTTAACCGTCCAACCGCTCCCTATCAGATTATTGACGGCAAAGCCAAAGGAGTGGATCTGATCGCGGAGTGGAAGATTGTGGATGCCCGATGGTACGAGGTCTTCGCAAAAGCCAGCCTGACCAAAGTGTTTCGCATCTACATGAAATTCGACGCGGGCAAGCGTGAAGTACGCACAATGGATGAAGAACTTAACGTATCCTGGCGGGCGGGCGTGCCAAGTTTTTCAGCGCAAGCCAGTTTCTTTAGGGGACAGAAAACTTCCTTCTCGTTTGGCACAGGCTATGCCTTCACAGAAAACCTCGCTCCAGGCCAGGTTTACAAATACAAATTTAACACAAATGAATTAAAGAAACCAATTCAGGATGCCATCGCGGCTTGCGGCTGGACCTGTAAAGGTGTGACATTTGGGAAGTTATAGATAACGGTCAAAGTGATCGTTGAGAGCGAGGTGAACAGGCCGTTGATCGTATGCATGAAGTCCCCGTTGAAGGGTTGATCGGGTTACTGTCACCCTTGTTCCAGTAACAAAACCATCGGATTCTTACATAAAGCTTGAAAAAATATCCATCCCTAGGAGATTAAAATGAATGCACACAAATTAAAAATCCTGATCGCTATAATGATAATGATATTGGCCGCGTTAGCGTGCGGCGGCAGTTTTAGCACCGCCAAAATCTCTAGCGCTCAATTGACAGCAGACGAGGCCGGGACGCAAGCAACGACGGTGTTTGCTCAAGACCAGACGTTTTACTTGATTGTCGAGCTGGCGAACGCGCCGGAAGACACGAAGTTGAAAGCGGTCTGGACAGCGGTTGAGGTCGAGGGGGAGCAGCCTAATTTGCTGCTTGACCAGGCCGAAGTGACCGCCGGGAATCAGAATGTATTCGCGTTCAACATGAGCAACAACCAGCTCTGGCCGACAGGGAAATACAAAGTTGACCTGTACCTGAACGACGTGCTGGATCGCACGCTGGAATTTGAAGTGCGATAAGAACTTGTCTCGAAGGACGGCTCCCCACCCTTCCGCAGCGAGCACGGGAGCCCACTTTTCGTTCTTGAGATAACGGTTCCGGAATTGGTATGTCCGGATCTGACTGTCTCCAAGTTGCAATATTTCCAAGGAGGAAGAATGACACGAGCCCGCTTTCTGGGTATTCTGGTTGTATTGGCACTTCTTGCCGCCCTTTTCTTCAATCCTGCTCCTGTATCAGCCGTCCGTTCTTCGCAGCAAACGACGGGAGTTATCACCGGTGATGGTCAGATCTGCGGCCCCTACAGCCCTGAGTGTGGCGAATTCAGTATTACGTTCAACCCCGCGGGCGGACCCGTAACCGGGTCCGTCTATGTGGACTGGTCAATTACAGACATGAATTCCGGCCAGAAGATCGGCGACGAGATCTTGCAGGGCAACCTGACCGGCACCTTCGCCGGCGGAGATGGGGGATTGGTGACCGGCAGCATGGCAACCGGAACGGTGACTATCACCTACCTGATCGAGTGTGAGACCTGTATAAACGAGACCGAAAGCGCAGTTGGGTCTCCCTGGGAGGGGCATCTGCGGGCGGATGGCACTGGCAACGGCTGGATTGGGCCGACCGACGTCCTGTGGAACGTCACCTACTCGGCGCAGAACTTCCAGGCTGGGCTTGTATTGCCAACACTCACCCAGGCCTCCGCAGACAATCTGGAGCCGCTTCCGGCTGTTGATGAAAACTTGTTGGACGTGATCAACGGGCCTTCCTCGGAGGTCGTCAAGGCCTGGCCGGATTTGGATGCCTCCATTACGGAGATACTCGATCAGGATGATGCCATCATTGCACGCGATGACCAGGGCAACTACTACGTCATTGATAACCAGGGCGTGAAAAGGCCGCTGTCTGCAGACATGCAATCCAATCTTCAGATGAACAACGAGTTTGGACTCCTGCAGAACGCCAACCTGCTGTGGGCCAGTCTATTTCCATCAAAAGCAGTTGGCTCATGTGTAAAGAATGTGTAAAACCGTTATCACGTAGTCAACAATAAGATTACACATGAGCCTGTAGTTCACCCCGTTCAACTTGCGCAACAAACACCTTTGGTCGGCGGAAAAGTATAAAGTTGACCTGTACATGAACGACGGGTTGGATCGCAGAGACCAGAGTTAAAAACACATAGATTTCGGGAGGAAAAAATGAAACGTTTGCTAAGGATCGTTCTATGGTTGGCATCGGTATTGCTCTGCGCAGGACCCGGAGGACTTCTGGTCTTGGCCGGCGTGATGACGTTAGCGCAATCATCCTTATCCGCGATTGTAGGTTATCAGCTCTTAGGTAGTAACCCACAAGCTGAATCGGGAATGTATGCAGGACTAATTGTGGGCGCGCTATCCTTGGGCATGATATGTATTGGCGGTTTGCTGACGCTGGTGCCGCTGGGAGTGTCATCCATCAACAAGCGGCTGTTACATTCAGATGAGAAGTTTGAAAATCGCGGTGTTGGAACGAGGAATAAGTCAGGTTTTTGGGGTACCTTCGCAATTTTATGCGCAGTCCTTGCTTGTTGTATTCTTGCCAGCCTCGGTGGTTTGTATCTTTATAACACTAATCAATCTCTCGTAAGCGGTACCGCCACAGCATACGCTCTTTATGGACCAGCCACGGCGACTGCCGCATCTGAGATGCTTACTCAGGCGCCAGGTAATCCGGCCATGCTGGCGCCTGATTGTGCGAAGATCGTGGCCTCCATTCAGGGACTTGAGCCCGGTGACCTAACTGCATACACATCATCGCTTTCCGGGAAATGGGTTATCAACTGGCGGACGAGGATTGAGTTTATCCAGTCTTTTCCATTCGCCCCGGTTACAGGAGCTTATATTGTAATAAACGCCATGACCGACGATGGCTGTGGGTTGGGCATTGAATCTCCCGAAGCAACTAAAGGGGACTTTCAGGCGAATCAATATATCCATGTCTCTGGCCAAATCAGGAAAATAAATATGGTCAGCGGAATTCCCACTCTTGAAATCAGTCTAACTACCAGCCGGGTCAACCCGTAAACAGGTTTCTTTTGTTGTAAGAGATTTGAAATCAGCGTTCGTTGACTTACCTTTTACATTGTTGTACACTGTTACCAACAACAAGGAGATGAGACTATGCTTTTCCCGGGCGGGTGTGGCGGTCGAGTCAAAGTTTTGGAGTGGGGGATGTCAGAATGAATTGTCCAAATTGCGGTAAATCCAATCCGCCGCAGGCGCAGACCTGTGGCAACTGCGGGTATTCTTTGAGTGTCCCTGTTTTCCCCTCTGTTTTACCCTCCGCTCCCCCTGAGGCGCTTCCTGCCGCATATTCGTCCAGAACGCCTGCCCCGACTTCGCAAAAACCCGGTTGCCTGGGCTCACTCTTGAAGCGCGTTCTGGCTATGCTGGCGGCGACCATTGTTGGCTGGCTGTGCGGATTGGTCAATGCCGCGCTGCTGCCGGCTTTTGTTCAGACCCAGGATTCAGCCTGGCTGGTCACGCTTGCTATGTCAGGCGGGCAGATGTGCCTGAGTTTTGTGATTGCCCTGGGGATAGGCCTTGTTATCAATCGAGGACGGCGCACTGCCGCGTGATATGTTATGAAAAAGCGCACCACTTACAGCACCCCCGTCAAAGTTTTACTTACTATTCTTGTAACGGCCCTGTTTCTCATTGAAGTCTCTGCATCCGAGCATCATGTAATTGCTCAAGCCGAGCTTACCGATGAAGAACTAGCCGATACTCTGGTAATGGAAACGGTAGCCGCCCTTGGTTGGGATCAAACCCCTGATGAGGATAGTGCATTCTCGAGTGTCTTCGAGCTCGAGCACTATCTGACGAATGCTAATGCTACCTATTTTGTAGCAGGTGGAAATGCATTTTATTATTATGCCCTCGTATCGGTTTTCCCAACAGATGAAGATGCTGAGGCGTATCTACAGCAGGTTTTGAATCATGAAGCCATGACCAAACAAGTACTTTGGTCTGGTCCGGATGAGGATTGGGGAACTTGGTGGTGGTCGCGGGATTCGCAACCAGCTACTTTCCATGGCATAAACGCCGTTCAGGCCCACCACCAAGGGTATGAACCCTCACAAGGACCATATTTCCTCGGCTGGCCGATGAGAAATTTTTTCATTGGCTGCTTCGAGACGCCCAGCACAAATTCTGGTGGATACAAATTGGGCTGCACAGAATTTCTTTATCAAACAGCTCTGAACTATGGATTGGGGATAGAATTGTCACCCAATCCAGAGCCACCTGATCTCAATCCAAACCCGGAACCCAACCCTAACCCGGATCCGAATCCAGACCCAGGGACTATCGAGATTGATTCGGAAACGCTAAGAATATTGCAATCCATTCTAGGGACACCGATCATCCCCATCACCGGCGCGGTGGCAGGCGGTCTGGTGGCCTGGGTCATCTCAATGTTGGGTGGCGGCCGTACAGTTTTGCCCCCAGCTCCCCGTCCACCGACGGGAGGCCTTCGTCCCGGACAAGTGGGGCCAAATGGCAAGATTTTGTCACCGACGGGCCAGGGTTGGGTGTCGAAATCCATCTACGATTATCAGCAAAAGTGGCTGCAAAAGGGCTGGCGCTGGAACTCGCAAACAGGAAAGTTCGAGGGCCAGCACGGCGCGGTCAATGAAAAGGGACTGGTGCAGGACGATGAACTGGGCTGGGTAGACCAAAAAACATTCAATGATAACGAACAAATGCGCGCCCAGGGATACGTCTATGATCGCTCCATGGGCTGGCAAGCACCTGAAGACTTGAATCGTATTGAAAGCGAACGGGATGGCATCCGCCAGCGGGGGCGGGAATTTAGCGCAGAAAAAAATGCCCGGATTCAGCGCGAACTAAAAGAGTCGCAGGCACAACGCGATCAGGCCTTTCAACAAAAGATGCAGAAGATAGACGCCCAGCGCGCCGGCGAAATCAAAGCGAATATGGAAATGTACCAAAATCGAGCCCAAAAGTATATGAATTGGGACAAAAATTTGGAGTACGCCACTTATGTTGCTCAAACGGTTGAGACAGCTGCCGACGTTGGAATCGCTGTTTGCGCCCGTCTGACCGGCCCGGCAGGCAAGGCTATCGCTGCGGCCTATGAGACAGCAAAGGAAGTCGCCGTAACAGCAGATGATGTGATCGCCTCGGACGATGTGGTTGGCAAGGCGGAGGAATTGGGAGACGATAAAATCAAGGACGAATACAAAGAAAAAATCAAAGAAAAGATAGAAGAGAAGGTCACGCCGTACATTCCCAAATTTGTGAATCGCATTGCAAATCAGATCAAACGCCCGATCAAAAAATTCATTCTTAGGAAAACGGGAAAAACCGGCCTGATCATATACCAGGAAGCTGAGAAAAAGCTATTGGAATACGGTAAAGAGCAGGTCGAGGAATTTGTGGAAGGACAAGTTGAAACTGCTGTCGAAGAAATTAAAAACAATATAGATCCAAATCTACTCACAGGCGTTTGATATTAACACAGGCAACTCAGGAACAGGTCTATGGACACTTGGCTTTCCTTCTCCCAATTGATCACCCTCAGCCAGCAATGTGACATCCCACGCGGGGCGCTGACCCCGCTGATATTCAGACGGAGAGGTGAAGCCCCAGCCGCATTGCCACCCTTCTGGCTGGATACTAAAGGCAACTTTACTTCACAGGCTTTGCCGTTCATGCAAGTCCTGGCAGATCCTCACGCGGTGAATGGGATTGCGTTTATCCTGCCTGATCTCATCATCGAGGGCAGCCTATGCTATCCTGATCCAACCAGCGGTCACCCGCAAACCTCTTTATTGAACAGCGGAGAGGGCCTGCACTTGCAGTCTCCCATTCCCCGCCAGTCCCTGCTTTCAGTATTGCAAGAGCAGCTCCTGCTGGAAACTGTGGATTTCCAACCTATAGGATTATCGTTGCCGATACTGGACGCCTGGCTGCTCTTGGCGATAGTGGATTTGGGCCGGGAGCGTGAGAAGCCTCCCATTGTTTCACTCGACGACCTTGCCCAAGCACTCAATCGCTCTTACAACCTGCTTCAAAACCTGGCAGCCTGGTGTTGCCGGGCTTTGGAACTGGAACAACCTTCGAGGTATGAGCTGAAAGCGTCCATCCAGCGGCTGGCAGGGCAGGGCTTGGTTGTGACTAGCGAGGCCGGTGGGGTACATGCTGCGGGTGTGACCCGGCGCCTGATCCATGAGTTCAGCGACCTGAATGCCTTTCTCATGCTCAAAACCAGCGTTCTGCTGGATGAGGGTGAAGGCGGCCTTAGCAGTATGCGCAACTGGGTTTTCCAAGGCGCCTCCGGTATGGGGCTGCTCTTTTTTGTCAACGGCGAAACGGCTGAAATGGTCAGTCTTTCTCCTGCCAACATTCTCAATTTGGTAAAACGCTTATTGCAAGACCCATTCCGCTTCTTTTCCAAGAAAGGGAATATCCCCGCCAGGAAACCCACTCGTGTTCGCATGCCACCCCCACCGGAAAAACTATAAGAGTTAAGCGGCTATGAAAAAAATACTTTTCTGTATTCTTTTATTCACTGCACTGGCTTGCAATCTGATCGTGCCTCCATTGACTTCAGTCCCGGCAACGTCCGTCCCTGATGCGCCTTTCTGCCAGCCAGACCAATCCATTAATGAAGACGCTAACGGACAAACCATCCGTTTAAACAAGGGAGATTTCCTGCGCGTTGAACTGGATCAAAATTCGTCCACCGGTTATGAATGGCTAGTGGATGGAATAGAGCCTGAGAAGTTGACCGATATGGGAACGGATTACAGCGGCTATAGCGCGGATCCGAACCTGGTGGGCGGCGGCGGCACTCAGTTGCTATGTTTCCAGGCTGTTGACGCTGGCACAACGACCCTGCGACTCATCTACCGCCAGCCGTGGGAGGCGGATGCCGCCCCAATCCCGTACGCGCCCCCGGATTTTGAAATCACAATTGTGATCAACGATTAATCTAAAAGGTACTCTCATGGATTTCAAACAAACCCAACAAGCCTATATCCACCTGAAAGATCAACTCGAACAGGGTCACATCACTGCTGATGAATTCGAATCCCGCGTTAACGAAATGACTGTAACTGACTCTGCAGGTGTACTCTGGCAAATAGGTGTCAAGACCGGCAAATGGTATCGCTATGATGGTCAGGGATGGGTGGAGGATACGCCTCGGGAATTTGGCGGAATAGATGCTGATCTTACGCCTCTGGTCACGCCACAAAATGTGCAGCCCTATCAAAACCAGGAGCAACCCCAGGGAAATAAGTGGGTCAGCGGTTTGTTGATTGGTGGGATTTTAGCCGCATGTTGTGTCATTGTGGTTATTGGTGGTTGGTTTATTTGGAGTAATAGCCCTTCACCCGCGCCATTCACTCCGCCTGCGGCATCTTCGTTGACCCCTCCGTCCATCCCGCTGGCATTGACCCCTGAATCTGGTAATACTGCTTTTCCCGCCTTTCCCCCAGACTTGGTTCAATTTCAAGATGACTTCTCAAACCCAGGCAGCGGTTGGGATACCTATCAGGATTCTAATGGTTCAGCCGATTATTCCAATGGCAGTTTTCGTATTTGGGTGACAACCACGGACTACCTGCTGTGGGCGAACCCAAACCAGTCGTTGCTGAACGATATCAGCATCTATGTGGACGCCACCAAGGCTGGCGGCCCGGATGAGAATGCCTTTGGTATTATTTGTCGTCATCAGGACAACGACAATTTTTATTATTTTGTCGTCACCAGCGATGGATACGCTGGTATTGCCATGTTCAAGAATAGTGAAAAGATATGGCTGACAGGCGATTCGCTAATTCCCAGCGATGCCATCAACCAGGGCGCGGCCACCAATAATATCCGCGCAGACTGTGCAGGCAGTACACTGACACTATATGCCAACAACCAGCAAATTGCCAGTGTCATTGACTCGAGTTTTAGCGGTGGCGATGTTGGTCTGATTGCAAAGGCGTACGGCACACCGGGTGTGGGTATCCTGTTCGATAACTTTATGGTCTTCAAGGCAGGGTATTAAAAACAGGGTATCTGTTTAAAAAAACAAGGAGGAACTATGTTTTATTCAGTTCCATACGATGTAGGCGTACCGTGGGTGTTGATCGCAGCGGCCGCGATATTTAGCATCGGCGCCTTGATCGTCCTGACATTGATCATTTCAGTCGTTGAGTCGCTGGCGATGCTTTTACTTAAGTGGGATAAATTTGGTCGAAGCCTGTGGGCGTCCTTGCTGATGAATGTGACTTCCACGATCTTCGGCGGTGTACTGATCGCATTGGGGTTGTTCGGCGGTTCGTACATTTGGCTTGCGGTTGCCTTTACGCTTTCCGTATTGATTGAGGGCGGTGTATTGATATTGATGAAGCGTGGTGCCGCGCGTCAAAACTGGATCGTAAGCCTGATCGCCAATCTTGTGAGCTATCTGTTCATCATTCTGCCTTTTACCTTGTTAAGTTCCTAGGTGAAACAACTCAGCCTGTCAGCGCTGACCGGTCTTGCTCTCGTTGTCTGGAGAACTGAACCTGCGGGTTGTAAAAAATGCCGCGGTGGACAATGCCGCCATCAATTTCGGTGACTGGCCAATGGCGGTGATATATCCCAGGAATTTCAAAAACGAAGCGAGTACGAAAAAACTCAACACTTTTCTTATGCTCTTCAAATATCATAGGGGAAATCGCGATAACGCCATTCGCCTTCCTTCCAATGGCTCCACCTCGATGAACCTCGATGGATTGCTCACACGCACAACGGTAACATTCAACTCATCCAAACAAGATTCCCTTACATGACCGCAAAGATGGCTGACCCGGCTTTCTATCAACAAGACAGCGCCGAGATCACACGCGTGGTCAATCAGTTATAAAGAAATGCAGGATGAATTAGCGCAGGTTTATCACAGATGGGAAGAGCTGGAAAAGTTATAGTTTTTTAGCAACGTGACCAAAACAAAACAGATTGCATGAGATCTAGAGCGGGGCAGGCTTTATGGCTTGCCTTGCTCTTTATCACAAATGACACATGACATAATGGATGAGAATTTGTCATATTATTTTCATCGATAAATGTGAGTGTCGATATTTTGAATTATTTGGCAGGCTAACATCGCATGTAGGCGCACGGGTGCGGGATGTTCCTCGCGCCTACCGGATTCGTCACCAGCGGTTTTTTTCTCTGCCAAGTCCCCGGCCAACCAAAGCTGAGCGATAAAAGTACACCTTCCTCTCCAGATTTGGAGGGGAAGGTGTAAGGTGTTTTGAGTTACAAATTCATAGAAAGGGAGAGGCAAACCTAATGGATTGTTAGGTTATTCTATTGGTGGATTTCTAATCCAGGGTAAGTGGAATTGGTTCATCGGTGGCATCCTTGCTTTCGTGGCCTCAGGCAAACTGGCCTTTATCGGTTAACAAAGCGGGATTCAATGATATGAGGGGTTCGGCTCTTGCCGACCCCTAACAGGGAGGCGGCTTTCTTCCTCCGTATGTCTTTAGCCAGCACGTACGTAGTAAAACTGATGGCGAGAATGGCTGCAATAATAACAACTGCTACTATTTTCAACCAAGACTCGAGGTCAGTCGGCAGCAATGTGGATTGGATAACTTCAATATCTTCTTGGCTGCTTCCACCGTCGCTGCCCACAATTGTCTTGAGCTGTAGATTTTCCGTCTTCAGCTCGCTATACTCACGACGCAGCTTTTCCAGTTCGGCGAGCTTTTCTGCATCAGAAGCTTTCAAGGATATATTCTCGGCTATTTCTTTTTCCAACGTAGTTTTCAACTGGCTGTTTTCGTTAGTAATTGCAGCGTTTTCCGTCTTGAGGGTCGTGTTCTCCGTCTTGAGCGCTGCATTCTCTGTATTCAATGAAGCCACGTCCGTCTGCAATATTTTCACGGCTTCATTAAGCTGGCCGTTTTCAACAGTAATTTCATACGCATGGTAGCTCAGCACTCCCATACCGATGAAAAGGACAACTAGGAAGAATACTGTAGAAAAATTGTTGGAAGGGTAGTTATTCATTTCAGCCTCCTGGACCGTTAGATCCGTCTTCAATCTTTCGCCTGTTGGAGATCTGCTTTGGTTGGCCGCTTTGGAGTCGCGTTTTCCTAATCTCTGCCTATAAGATAGCACGCTATCCAAGAGACAATTTACACAAGAACATCGCGGATCTATATCGCTCGTGGGTAGCGACTTGCAATTGTGAAAAAGGCACATCACAGAATCGAACGATTCAATCAATTTGTGATAAAAAATAGGATGTATCAAAAACCAGCACCCGGAAGGTTGCAGAACCCAGGTACTGGCTGACAATAAGAAAGTATTCTTAAAAAATCGTAAGGTAGTTAGGACTTTAGGTTAAGCCGATAGCCCTCGCCACGTATTGTCACGAAATATTGGTGTTTTGCAGGGTTTAGTTCGATCTTTTTGCGCAGACGGTCTATATGGGTGTTCAGCAAACCTTTATCGGTCACCGTGGGTGATCTTTTGATCTCGAACACTTCGGATAAGATCTCTCCCCGGCTGCACAGGCGGTTGGGATTTTTATGGAGGTATAAAAGTAGCTTGAATTCGGTTTGGGTGAGCTGGACTTCTCTACCGTCAACGGAAACTTCCCGGCTGGCTTCGTTGATTTGCAAGCCGTCATCTTCACTTGGATCCACGCTCGATCCGTCTTCATCTCCCCTCAGCTTTTCGCTT
>Ga0082335_1005057_pt1 | contig 18779 bp, 15 predicted proteins | sample Subgrocontami58m_FD_72375 | JGI IMG/M metagenome (GOLD analysis project Ga0082335, IMG submission 72375) | Subsurface groundwater microbial communities from S. Glens Falls, New York, USA - GMW37 contaminated, 5.8 m (SPADES assembly) (version 2) ... | reverse complement strand
GGGGAGCCCGACGACGTGGGGGCGCGCGGCCGCCATCGGCCGGCCGGTGGCCTTGTAGTAGCCGTGCGCGAGCGCGACCGAGATCTCCTCGTGGGTGCACAGGATCGTCCGCGGCGAGCGGTCGCCGCCGTGGTTCACGAGCGAGTCGTGGAGCCCGCGGAACGACGCGCCGGGGTTGAACGAGACGTACTCGATGCCGAGCGCGTGCAGCAGGTCGACGAGGAGGTCGGACCCGTACCGCGGCGCCGGCCGCGCCGGCTCGGTCACCGGTAGGCTTGCTTGGCGGGACCCTCGTCCGTGGCGATCCACTCGCTCACGTGGCCGGCCATGACCACGTCCAAGAGCTCCTTGCAGTCCGCCAGCGTCTTGTCGGTCTCGGCGGGATCCGAGCGCAGGCCTTGGATGCCGCGGTTCACCGCGGCGTGCAGCGCGCGCACGACCTCGCGGAGGAACTCGTCGAGCGGCTCGCGGATCGGCGTCGCATCGAACATGGCTAGACGAACTTCCGGCCCTTGTTCGGGTCGGGGACGACGAGGCCCATCTGCCGGATGAGCGGATCGACCTCGGCGATGTACTGCCGGCGCGCCTCTTCGTTCGTACGGCGCTTCAGCCCGTAGTGGCGGTAACGCTCGGCGCGCTTGGAGGTCGCGCTGCCGAACATGTCGAGGCCGGTGACGTACCAGAAGTCCACCGACCGCTGGATGCGCTCCCTCTGCTCGCCGCCCATCGCCGCGAGCTCGGCCGTCCGCGTCGTGCCGTAGTCGATGTGCCCGGCCTCCTCGTCCATGACGCGCGAGGGGTGCTCGACGACGGCGGCGAGGGGCGCGTAGCTGCAGCCCATGAACTCCTCGAGCTGGTATCGCCCGACGCGGTCGATGAGGAAGCCGAAGACGGCGAAGTCCTCCCACGTCGTGATCGTGCCGCGGAAGGCCTCGAGGTACCGCTCGGGGTTGTTCCGGCTGAGGATGTACGAGACGTCGACGCCGAGGTCGCCGCCGATCGCGGCGAACTTGCGGAAGTGGTCGATCTCCTCGGCCGAGGTGCGCGCGACGACGAGGCGATCCATCTTGAGCGGCGCTTCCGGGAGCATCGTGTCCACGTAGAGGTGCGGGCCGCCGATCTCGCAGTCCGACTGGATCGCGAGGACGCGGCGGAGCAGGTCGACGTACTCCGGGTCGGCCTTGCCGGCGCGGACATCCTTCAGGTCGAACTGATCGGTGGCGCCTGGCATCACCTACTCCTCAGCTTGAAGCGCTGGATCTTGCCGGTCACGGTCTTCGGCAGCTCGTCGACGAAGTGTATCCATCGAGGGTACTTGTAGTGGAGGAGCCGCTCGCGCACGAAGGCCTGCAGCTCCTCGACGAGCCGTTCGGTCGGCCGGACGCCGGCCTGCAGGACGACGTAGGCGGCGGGCTTCGTCAGCCCGTCGGCATCCTCCTGGCCCACGACGCCGCACTCGAGCACGGAGGGGTGCTCGATGAGCGCGCTCTCGATCTCGATCGGCGAGACCCACGAGCCGCCGACCTTCAGCATGTCGTCGCCGCGTCCCGCGTAGGTGAAGTACCCGTCCGCGTCCACGGCGTAGCGGTCGCCGGTGACGGTCCATTCGCCGCGGATCGCGTGCTTGGTCTTCTCCGGCTGGTCCCAGTAGCACGCGAAGGTCGAATCGCCGCGCACCCAGAGGTCGCCGGTCTCACCGGTCGGGACGGGGGTGCCGTCCGCGTCCGCGACCTTCGCCTCGTATCCCGGGATGACCTGGCCGGAGGTCCCTGGGCGCACGCGCCCCGGGAAGTTCGAGATGCAGATGTAGCCGATCTCGGTCGAGCCGATGCCGTCGAGGATCTCGAGGCCGAAGCGCTCACGCCAGCGCTCCCAGACCGCTCTCGGGAGGGCCTCGCCGGCCGACACGCAGTGCCGGATCGACGAGAGGTCGTAGGGGAAGTCCTGCGCCGGTACCGCGAGCATGGCCGCGTAGGCCGTTGGGACCCCGTAGAAGAGCGTGGGCCGCTCGCGCGTGATGAACTCGAACACCCTGCGTGGCTCGGGCCGCTCGGGCCACAGGAGCGTCGTGGCGCCGGCCCAGAGCGGGTGGGTGAGCGAATTCGTGAGGCCGAAGGAGAACGAGAGCTTCGCGATGCTGAACGAGCGGTCCTCGCTCGTCATCGCGAGCACGTTCCGCGCGTAGGCCTCGCCGGTCAGGAAGAGGTCGTGCTGGAGGTGCACCGCCGCCTTCGGCGCGCCCGTCGTGCCGCTCGAGTACTGCCAGAAGCACCAGTCGTCGGGACCCGTCGGCGCCGTCGCGAGCGAGGCCGAGGCGGCTGCGCAGAGGGCCTCGAGCGATCGGACCTCGCCCGACGCCGGACCGCTCGCGACGACGATCGCCTCGAGCGAGGGGAGCTCCGCGCGGAGGCCGGCGACCTGAGCGAGCAGCGGTTCGCTCACGATCGCCACCCGCGCGCCGCTGTCGGCGAGCATGTAGCGGTAGTCGGGGGTCCGCAGCAGCGTGCTCATCGGCACCGGCACCGCGCCGATCTTCACCGCGCCCAGGAAGCCGGCGATGAACTCCGGCGTGTCGAGGAGGATGAGCGCGACGCGATCCTGACGCTCGATGCCGAGGCTCAGGAGCGCGTTGCCGCAGCGGTTCACCCAGGCCTGGAGGTCGAGGTAGCTGTAGGTACGTCCGCCCGCGCGGATCGCGGACCGCTGCCCGTGGCCGCGCTCGACCTGACGGTCCACCAGCGCCTGGGCGAGGTTCGCGATGCGCTCCGTCATCCGCACATGTGCTGGTGACGTCGGATCCGAGCTTTGGCTCGCGCCTCGATCGTCACCGGCCGCTCACTCGTCCTCCTCGAAGCTGCGTGAGAGCGCACGTGGGCGCCAGCCGTCGTCGGGCAGCGCGACGCAGTAGCGCAGCGGAAGCTCGACGAAGACCTGCTGCTCGCGGCGGAGCTCCGTTCCCGGGTGCGCGCGGGCGCGGATGAGCGTGTCGCCGACCTCGACGAGGCAGTCGAGGTGATCGCCGAGGAAGGCGGCGACCCGCAGGGTGCCCGGGAACTCGTTCGGGACGTCCGCCCGCTGGTCGCGAACGGTGATGTTCTCGGGGCGCAGGACGAGGAGCGCGGGCTCGCCCGGCCGGACCTCCTCGACGCGGGCGCAGCGCACGATGCCTCCGAGCGCACGCACGCCGTCGCCCTGGAGCTCTCCCGCGACGAAGGTGCCGATGCCGACGAAGTCGGCGACGAAGCCCGAGTGGGGCGAGGCGTAGATCTCGCGCGGTGAGGCCTCCTGCACGATGCGGCCGTCACGCATGACGGCGATGCGGTGCGAGAGGAAGAGCGCCTCGATCTGGTCGTGGGTCACGTACACCGTCGTGATGTGCAGCCGCCGCTGGAGCTCGCGGAGCTCGATGCGCATCCTCTCGCGCAGCTTCGCGTCCAGGTTCGAGAGCGGCTCGTCGAGGAGCAGGAGCTTCGGCTTCCGCACGAGGGCGCGCGCGAGCGCGAGCCGCTGCTGCTGCCCGCCGGACAGCTGCGGTGCTGGCCGGTCCTCGAGGCCCTCCAGGCCGACGAGCGCGAGCGCCTCTGTGACCGCGCGCTCGGTCTCCGCGCGTGACGGCCGCGGCTTCGCGGCATCGAGGGGGAACGCGACGTTCTGGAAGACGCTCATATGCGGCCAGATGGCGTACGACTGGAAGACCATGCCGACGTCGCGGGCCTGGGGCGGCGTGAAGTGCCCGTTGCCCGAGAGGAGCGTCTCGCCGAGCCGGATCGTGCCGCCCTCCGGCCGCTCGAGGCCCGCGATCGAGCGGAGCGTCGTCGTTTTCCCGCAGCCGGAGGGGCCGAGGAGCGTGTAGAAGCGACCCTCCTCGACGGTGAAGGTCACATCCTCCACGGCCCGCACGCCACCTTGGTCCGTGGTGAAGGTCTTGCGCAGACCTTCGACGCGGAGCACATCCATCAGTTCCCTTACTCCTTGATCCCGAACCGGCCGGTGATCCGCTGCACGGCGAGGACGACGAGGATGAGCGTGATGATGAGCATGACCGACAGAGCGGCGACGGCATTCGACTTCCCGCTCTCGAAGAGGTCGAAGATGACGATCGCGAGCACGGTGCTCTCGCTCGTGACGAGGAGCACCGACGCGCTCAGCTCGCGGACGGACACGATGAAGATGTACAGCCAGCCTGCGACGAGCGCCGGGCGGAGGAGCGGCAGGGTGATCCGCCGGAACATCATCCACCACGACGCGCCGGATACCGCGCTCGCCTCCTCCAGCTCCCGGTGGATCTGCAGCATGGCGGAGCTGTTCGTGCGCATGCCGTAGGGGAGGTACTTCGTCGTGTAGGCGATGACGAGGATCCAGAGCGTCCCGTAGATCGGCAGGAAGCGGAACGCGGGCGACAGGTACTGCAGGATGAAGCTCACGCCGAGGATCAGGCCGGGGATCGCGATCGGCACGAACGCCAGGAAATCCAAGGTGCCGCGCCCGCGGATCTTCGTCTTCGTCGTGATCCAGGCGATGACCGCGGTGAGCGCCATCGTCACCGTCGCCGCGGTGGTGCCGAGCAGCAGGCTGTTCCGCACACCATCCCGGACGCTCGGGTGCTCGAGGGCGAACCGGTAGTTGTCGAGGGTCAGCTTCGAGAGCATGTCGAGGCTCGGGATGTAGAAGGGGATGAACGAGGCGAAGAGCAGGATCCCGAACGGGAGCCCGATGATGAGCAGGAAGTACACGAGGAGGATCGCGAGCGCCGCGTAGCGCCAGCGGCCGAGGTCGAGCACGCGCGGCCGGAACGCTTTCCCGGTGACCGTCGCGTATCGCTCCGCCCGACGCGTGAGCCGCTGATAGAGCCAGACGCCGATGGCGCTGATCGCGAGGAGGCCGACGGCGAGTGCACCGGCGCCGCCGTAGTCGGCCGGGTACTCGTGCAGCTGGTCGTAGATCGTGCTCGTGAACACCGGCACGCGCGCGGGAACGCCGATGAGGCGCGGCACCTCGAATGACTCGAGGCCACGCACGAACATGATGAGCGTCGCCGAGGCGAAGCCCGGAAGGAGGATCGGCAGCGTGACGCGCCGGAGCGTGCGCCAGGTGCCCGAGCCGCTCGTGAGGGCCGACTCCTCGAGCGAGGGGTCCATGCTCTTGAAGGCCGCCGACATGAAGAGGAAGACCAGCGGTGAGAGGTGCAGGCCCTCGGCCCACATCATGCCGCCGAGGCTGAAGACGTCGAAGGGCGCGGTATCGAGGCCGAACAGGGTCATGAGGACGCGATTGACCACCCCGATCTGCCCGCTGAGGAGGAAGATCCAGGCGATCGTGCTGACGACGCCCGGGACGATCAGCGGCACGAGGCTGAGCGCGAAGAACGCGCGGCGTGCAGGCGTATTCGTCCGCTCGACGATCCAGGCGAGACCGGTGCCGAGCGTGAGCGCGAGGAGCGAGGAGCCGAACGCGTACAACACCGAATTCGCAAGGAGCCGGTAGGTCGTGGGGTCGGAATATGTCTCGGCGTAGTTGCCGAGGGTGAGGCCCTTCGTCGGCTCACCTTGAACGCTCACGCTGCCGAGGATGAGCATCGCGAGCGGGAACGCGACGAGGTACAGCAGCAGGAGCGCCGCGCCGAGAGGCACGAGGATCGCCGAGTCCAGCCGTGGCAGCCTGCGGGTGCGCGGTGCCGCCACGGCTGGACTACCGGTCATCACGCTGACGATCGGGAAGGATCACCAGAGGCTCACTAGAAGCCCAGGATCTCCTTCCACAGCTTCTGGTACTTGTCGAAGTCGGCCAGGCCTTCGGGGCCCGAGACGTAGATCGTCTTCGGCAGGAGGCTCGCGTCGGCGATGCCCGGACGGGCGGGGACGCGCTTGCGGTCCAGGATCGCTCGCTGGCCGCCTTCGCTCACGTACCAGTTGATGAAGACCTTGGCCGCGTTCGGGTTCGGCGCGCCCTTCGCGAGCACGGCGCCGTCCACGGTCAGGACCCCTTCCGTCCGCATGTAGTCGACGGGTGCGCCCGCCTTCGCCTTCTGCTCCGTCGTGTGGCCGTGCGCCCCCCAGAAGACCGCGCGCTGGCCGGCGATGAGCAGGTCGAGCGTCTCGGTGTGCCCGGCCGATGGCTGGAGCTGGTTCGCCGCGAGCTTCGTGAAGTAGTCTCGGACCTTCGCGTCATCGCCCTTCCACTTCACCTTCGCCAGCGCGAGCATCACCTCGACGTCGGTGGACTCGATGAGGATCTTGCCCTTCCACTTGGGGTCGGCGAGATCCTCGAAGGACTTCGGGGCGTCCGCCGCCTTCACCTGGCTCGTGTTCCACGCGATCGTCTCGATCCCGAGCCGGGCTGCCGTCCAGAGGCCCTTCGGGTCCTTCAGGCTGTCCGGGAACGCCGCGGCCGCCGGCGGCCGGAACTCCGCGACGAGCCCCTCCTTGATCGGCTTCGCGATGTCGAGGCCGCCGGTCTCGAGGACGTCGGCGATGATCTTGCCGGCCTTCGCCTCGGTGATGAACTGCGACGTGATCTTCTCGCTGCTCTTGCGGTTCAGCGTCACTTTGATGCCGGGATTGGCGGCCTCGAATTTCCCGACCACGTACTTCGCGTCATCCTCGTTCAGCGAGGTGTAGAAGACCAGCTTCCCTTCGGCCTTCGCCTTGGCGATGGTCTCGGCGTCGAGCTGGCCCGCTGGGGTCGCAGCGGTCGCTGCCGCCGTGGCGCGGGCGGTCGCCGCTGCGGTCGCCGCTGGGGCGGTCGCCGGGGCGCTCGTGGGCGCGGCGGCGCCGCCGCAGGCGAGGACGATCAGCGCGAGCACGCCGAGCAACACGAGTGGGCTGCGAGTCCTGACCATGTCCTTACTCCTTCCCGCCCAGGCCATCCTGCGGCGGAATGTCCAATTGTTATACCTTTTGCTAGAGTCGCGTGGGGGACGCTTTTGGAGGTCGGATGAGCGAGGACGGCCCGTCTTGCTGCAGAGCACCGTGCCGCAGCACATGAACGGCGACCGACGACGGCTCGCGGCCGGCGTTTCCGCGTAGGCAGGTGCGGACGGAGCGCGTCTCCTTTCGTAGCGCCGGCGGCGAGCGCCTGGCCGCCCTCCTCCGCCTCCCCGACCGCGCGGAAGCGCGGCCGCCCATCCTCGTGCAGGGCCCCGGCTGGCTCGGGCTCGCGGACGCGCCGCATTACGCTCGCTTGCACGAGGACCTGACCGCGCGCGGCTACGCGGTCCTCGTCTTCGATCATCGGGGCTTCGGCGAGAGCGAGGGCGAGCCCGGCTGGATCCTTCCGGAGCAGCAGATCGCGGACGTTCGCGTCGCCTGTGACCTCGCCGAAGCGCTGCCTCAGGTCGATGGCGCGCGCCTCGGCCTGCTCGGTGTCGGCGGGACCGGCGCGGGGAACGCCATCGCCGCCGCCTGCCGTGACCCCCGGCCGCGCTGCGTCGTCGCCTTCCATGTCGTCGCGGACGGCGCCGACTGGCTGCGGCGCATGCGGACGCCCGCGGAATGGGCGGCCTTCCAGGCGCGGGTGGCCGCCGATCGGAGGGTGCGGGACGCTGGCGGGCCTGGCGCGCTCGTCGATCCCCGCGAGGAGCTCATGGTCCAGTCGGACGACCGGCGCGGCTCAGCGGCGAAGCAGTCCACGGACGCGCGGCTGGCCCCACGTTTCCATCTCGCGAGCGCCGAGGCGCTCCTCCGCTATCGGCCGGTCGACGAGATCACGGCGGCGCGGCCGCGTGCGCTCCTCGCCGTGACGGTCGCCGAGGACCCCGTGACGCCGGAGGACCACGCCCGCTGGGTCTACGCGCGCGCGGGTGCGCCCAAGCGCCTCGTCGTCATCGAAGGGACGACGCACTATCGCGCGCAGCACGACTGCCGCGCGGAGCTCGCGGACGAGATCGCGGCCTGGTGCGACCTGCATCTTGCCGCCGACGGCGCCGCCGACGTCGTGACCGAGGAGCACGTGATCCGCGCCGGGGCACGCGTCGCGTGACGGCGGACCTCGTCATCCGCGGCGCGCGCGTCGTGCTTCCCGACGGCACGGTCGAAGCCGACCTCGTCATCGGGGGCGGCAGGATCGCGGCGATCACCGCGGGGGAGCGCGCGCCCGGCGCCGCTCTGGTCCTCGAGGCGCGCGGGCTCGTCGTGCTCCCGGGCGCGATCGATACCCACACCCACCACCGCGATCCGGGATACACGCACAAGGAGGACATCACGACCGCCACGCGCGCGGCGGCGGCCGGCGGCGTCACGACGAGCGTCGGCATGCCGAACGTCGACCCGCCGACCAACAGCGTCGAGCGCTACCGTGCGGTCATCGAGCGCTATGGTCGCGCCTCGCTCGTGGACTTCAACCACAATCCTGCGCCGACCATCTTGGAGGAGATCCCCGGCCTCGCCGCGGCCGGCGCGCTCGGCTTCAAGGTCTACATGATCGAAGACTCGAAGCGCTCGTACCCGCACATTCCCGGCGTCGGCGTGCGTGATCATGGCCGGCTGCTCGAAGTGGCGGAGGCCGTGGCGGCGACCGGACGGCCGCTCATGGTCCATCCGCACGACCAGGAGCTCATCACGACGGTCGAGCAGCGCTTCTGGGCGCGGGGCGAGACGGACCATCTCGCGTACGCGTGCGCGTACGCCTCCTACGACAGCCTGGTGTGGGACGGTCCCGCCGCCTGGCTCATCCGGCTGCAAGAGGCGACCGGTGTGCACCTCCACCTTCTCCACGTGAAGACCTCGCGCACCGCAGAGCTCGTCCGTGTGGCGAAGGCGAGAGGACAGCGCATCACGAGCGAACTCAATCCGGTCGCCGTCTTCCTCTGCAACGACTGGTCGAACATCGAGCGTCTGGGGCCGTACGCGCTCTCCACCTGGGTGCGCGACGAGTACACCGACGACCTGTGGCGCGCGCTGCGCGACGGCACCATCGACGTGATCGGCACGGACCACGCACCCCACCTGCGCGAGGAGAAGGAGATCGGCTGGACCGACATGTGGCGCGCGCCCGGAGGCGTGCCGCAGATCCAGGAGTACCTTTCGCTGTTCCTCGACGCGGTCGGTCAGGGTCGCCTGTCCCTGGAGCGGCTCGTCGAGCTCATCGCTGGAGGCCCGGCGCGCGTCTTCGGGCTGGCGCCGCAAAAGGGCGCGATCGCGGTGGGCGCCGATGCGGACCTTGCCATCGTTGACCTGTCGCGCGAGCGCGTCATCGAGGAGAACGAGGTGGAGAGCAAGTGCGGGTGGACGCCCTTCGCCGGGCGCCGAGTGCGCGGCGCGGTCGTGCACACGCTGGTGCGTGGCGAGTTCGTGTATCGAGATGGTCGCGTCGTCGGACGTCCCGGCCATGGCCGCCTGGTGAGGCCGGCCGGCCAGGCGGTGCCGGCGTGAGCGGCCGCGCCTACGGACTGCTCCTCCCGCATTTCGGCGCACACGCCAGCGCCGCGGGGATCATCGAGGGGGCGCGGCTCGCGGAGCGGCTCGGCTTCGATTCGCTGTGGGCCCGCGACCACATCGTCTTCCATCCGCACGGCATGGAGGGCACCGACCGCACGCACCTCGAACCGCTGGTCGTGCTCGCCGCGGTCGCCGCCGCGACCGAGCGGATCTCGCTCGGGACCGGGTCGCTCATCCCGCACCGGCATCCGATCCACCTTGCCGGTGCCCTCGCCACGCTCAGCTACATGGCGCGCCGGACCGTCATCGCAGGCTTCGGCCTCGGGAGCTTCGACCATGAGTTCGCCGCGATCGGGCTCGCTGACGCGGAGCGCGACGCGCTCCTCGAGGAGCAGGTCGGCATCCTTCGCGGGCTGTGGACCGGCGAGAGCACGAGCCACGAGGGCCGGTACTACCGGTTCTCTGACATCGACATCCATCCAGGTCCGGCCGCGCCCATCCCGATCTGGTATTGCGGCAACTCCGCGGCGGCGGCGCGGCGTGCGGCCGAATACTGTGACGGCTTCATGCCGGGACGCATCACGCTCCAGACGATGGGCCAGCGCATGCGCCGCCTGCGCCGGCTGGCCACCGAGGCCGGCAGGCCGGTGCCGACGGGTGCCGCCATCCCGATCACGAGCCCTGCCCGCACGAGCGAAGAGGCGATCGCGAAGGTGCCCCTGGACGCGCTCCTCGCGGATGCGAACCGCCACGGCCGGTGGGAACCGCCCGCCTCCGGCCGCTTCGAGCGCTACGAGGATCTCGAGGGTGCGCTGATCGCGGGCGTGCCCGAGCACATCGCGGAAGTGGCCGAGCGCTATCACGCGATCGGGGTCGAGCATGTCGTGTTCGATCTGCGATTCCGGTTCAACGAGTGGCTCGAGTGCGTGGCGCTCATCGGCGAGGAAGTCCTCCCGCTGCTGCGGAGCGGCACGCCGTCACGTGCTCGCTCGTGACCCTCCTGCTGTCCAACGAAGATGTCCACGCGCTGCTGCCGATGCCGGAGTGCCTGGCGGCGCTCGAGCACGCCTACCGGGAGCTCGCCGCGGGACGTGGCGTGAACCGGCGGCGGTCTGATACCTTCACGACCACCACCCGCGGCGACGCACTCTACGCGCTGAAGTCGATGGACGGCATCGCGCCATCGCTCGGGGTCGGCGCGGTCCGCATCAACTCGGACATCGTCACCTGGCCCGAGCGGGCCGGGAACGCGCGGCGCGAGAAGGTGCCGGCGGCGCCGGGCGGCAGGTGGGTGGGGCTCGTCCTCCTGTTCAGCTCGGAGACCGGCGAGCCGCTCGCGATCTTCCCCGACGGATACCTCCAGCGGCTGCGCGTCGGCGCCACGAACGGGCTGGGCGCGAAGTACCTCGCACGTGAGGACGCTCGGACCGTCGGGCTCCTCGGCTCCGGGTGGCAGGCGAGCGGGCAGCTCATGGCGATCGTCGCGGTGCGGCGCATCGAGAAGGTGCGCTGCTACAGCACCTCCGCCGAGAACCGCGAGGCGTTCGCCGCGAAGATGACCCGCGAGCTCGGCGTGGAGATCGAGCCCGTGGCGTCTGCGGACGAGGCGGTGCGCGGTGCGGACGTGGTGCTCTGCGCGACGAACAGCATCGAGCACGTCCTCTTCGCCCGGCAGATCGAGCCGGGAATGCACCTGTCGTCGATCAAGCGCCCCGAGATCGAGGCCGCAGCCGTGCGTGCGGCGGACCGCGTCGTCATCCACACCCACGAGGAGAAGCCCATGCACTTCCTCGCCTCGGGTGTCCAGGTGCCCGAGGCGGGGGAGGGCAAGGGCTGGAGCCTCGGCGCGGACCTCGATTTCCGCTCTCTGCCTGAGCTGAAGGACCTCGTCTCCGGGAGCGTGCCTGGACGGCGGACCGCGGCGGACGTGACCTGCTTCCTCAACAACATCGGCATGGGCTTCCAGTTCGCCGCGGCGGGAGCGGCGGTCTACCGGAAGGCGAAGGAGCAGGGCGCGGGTCGGGAGCTGCCCACCGAATGGTTCACCGAGGACGTCCACCCATGACGCTCCTCATCGAGAACGCCATCGTCGAGCAGGTGCTCACGGTCGAGGCCTGTCTCGACGCCCTCGAGGTCGCGTTCCGCGACCTTGCCGAGGGGCGCGCGGTGAACCGGCCGCGCTCGCACTCGTACACCCCGCTGGGCGATGGGCACCACTACCTGTTCAAGTCGATGGACGGCGGCATCCCACGCTTGGGCGTGCACGCCATCCGCCTGAGCTCCGACCACACGCACGAGTTCTCGCGCGGTGGCCGGCGCCGACGGGAGAAGCTTCCGCTGGCGCCCGGCAGCCGCTACGTCGGGCTCGTGCTCCTCTTCGACATCCACACGCTCGAGCCGCTCGCGATCATCCAGGACGGATACCTTCAGCGCCTGCGGGTCGGCTGCACGAGCGGCCTCGCGGCGAAGTATCTGTCGCGGCCGGGGTCGTCGGTCGTCGGCCTCATCGGCTCCGGCTGGCAGGCCGGCGCGCAGATCATGGCCCTGCAGAAGGTCCGCACCGTCGCGGAGTACCGCGCCTACAGCACGGACCCCGAGCGCCTGCGCGCGTTCTGCGCGGATCTCACGGCCCGCCTCGGGCAGGAGGTGCGGCCGGTCGGCTCCGCGCGCGAGGCGGTCGACGGAGCGGATATCGTCGCCTGCGCGACGAACAGCCACGATCCCGTGATCGACGGCGACTGGCTCGTCCCGGGCCAGCACGTCGGCTCGGTGCAGAGCCACGAGCTCGATCTGCGCACGCTCGAGCGCGCAGCGCTCATCGGCATCCGGAGCCACGACGCCGCCACTTTCCACTACCTCCCCGGCGAGGCCCCGGTCGAAGCGACGGAGGTGATGCGTCCCGACGAGCGCCTCAGCGCCAAGATGGCGGAGCTCGGTGACATCGTCGCGGGCCGTGCCGGCCGGCGCTCGGCCGAGGAGATCACGCTCTTCACCGGCGGTGGCCTCGGCGTGTCGAGCGGTCTGGGCATCCAGTTCTGCGCGGTGGGGTATGCCGTCTACCAGGCGGCGAAGGCTGCGGGCGTGGGGCGCGAGATCCCCACCGAGTGGTTCCTCGAGGCGGCCAAGCCGTAGCCGGGCTCGCTCCGCCGACGGATGCAGCCGGCGCGAACCCGAGCCGGGTGAGCTCGCCGCTCGACGAGCTGCGGTCGTTCGTGGCGCACTCACCACGGCAGACCTTCCTGCTCTTCCCGCTCGCTGCACTCGCCGAACGGACCGGACGCGGTCGACTCAAGCAGCTCGACCTCCGTTTCCTGCCGCTCCTCGTGCTCGGCTACGGCCTCTATCGCTGGGGCGGCGGCCACCGTGCGGCGCGGGACGCCGGGACGCCGGGATTCAAGAACATCCCGGTGAAGCTCCTGGAGGACGGGCCCTACGCGTACTCGCGGAACCCCATGTACCTGGGGCACCTCGTGTTCCTCGCCGGCCTACTTCTTGTGACGCGCTCGCCTGCCTCACTCGCGGCGTTCCTCTGGCAGCGCGACCGGCTCATGGGTCGCGTGGGGGAGGACGAGGTACGCCTCGCCGAGCGCTTCGGCGAGGCGTACCGCGACTACATCGCTCGAGTGCCGCGGTGGCTCCCGCGGCTCCCCTGAGTCAGGGCTTCTTGCCCATGCCGACGAGGTAACCGAACTTCTCGATCGCCTTCGCCTTGAAGGCGGGCGTCGGCAGCTGCGTCAGCGGGAACTCGTCCTTCCACTCGAAGGGCCGCGTCGCGTCGATGATCGCGCGGCTCGAGAAGCCCTTCTTGTCCTTGGGAATGCGCGGGTCGAGCGGACCGCTCCAGGCCCGCGCGATGATGTCGATCGAGTCCACCGGGTCGGACCGGGTGACCATCGCCCACATGACCTGCTCGAGGTCCATGACGTCGATGTCGTCGTCGACGACCACGGTGTACTTGCCCATGTACGCGCCGGTGTGCACGGACGCGGCGGCGTGGCCGACCTGGCGCGAGTGGCCCGGGTAGCGCTGCGTGATCGAGATCGCGTTGAACATGCGCGAGCCGCCGACCTCGTGGCACCAGACGCCGCGGATGTCCGGGATGCTCGCGGCCTCGAGGTCGCCGCGCAGCCGCGCCGAGCGCATGAAGGCACGGTAGAAGGACTGCTCGTCCGGCGGGACGTTCGGCGGCGAGCCCAGGATGATCGGGTCGCTCCGGTGGTAGATCGCCTCGATCCGCATCACCGGCTCGGGCCGGTCCATCGAGGCGTAGTAGCCGGTCCACTCGCCGAACGGCCCCTCGACCTGGCGCTCGTTCGGATCGACGAAGCCCTCCATCACGATCTCGGCGTCCGCCGGGATCGGCAGGCCGGTGACCGGGCCCTTGACGACCCGGAACGGTGCGCGGCGCACGCCGCCGGCCCAGTCGTACTCGGTGACGCCGAACGGGATCTCGGTGCAGGCGGCCAGGAACAGCATCGGGTCGCCGCCCGGGACGAACGCGATCGGCATCCGCTCGCCGCGGGCGAAGTACTTGTCGCGGTGCATCCGGCCGTGCTTGCCCGGCGAGATGTAGAAGCCGAGGCGGTTGCGGTCGTGGACCATGACCCGGTAGGTGCCGATGTTCACCCAGCCGTCGTCGGGGTCACGGGTGATGTCGTACGAGCCCGTGCCGATGTAGCGGCCGCCGTCGAATTCGTGCCACTTCGGAGCGGGGAACTTCAGGATGTCCACCTCGCTCCCGCGCATGACGTTCTCGAAGACCGGGCCGTCCTTCACGACCTCCGCCTTGATCAGCGTGATGCCCTTCTTCACGCGGTCCTGCCAGGCGGCGACGAGGTCGTGCGGCGACGCCTCGTGGTCGAGACCCAGCGTGATCGCGATGCGCTTGAAGGAGCCGAGTCCGTTCACCAGCACGCGGAAGCCCTTCTGGTAGCCCGGGATCTCGTCGAAGAGGACGGCGCTCGCCTGTCGGGTCCGGCCGACGAGCTCGGTCGCCATGCCGATCTCTTCCTCGGCGTTCGCACCGGTCACGGTCCGGAGCTCGCCGATCGCTTCGACGCGCTTCAGCCACGACCGCATGTCGGTCGGGGTGTCGATGTCGGTGCGGATGGTGCTGGCCACGGGCTTCCTCCTGCTTTCGTGTCGCCTTCCTGCTGCGAGCGGCCCGCTAACGGTAGCGGGCGGGCGTGCGTTGGCGGACGATCGTGTCCACGAGCGCCGGCCGGCGCTCCTTCTTGACGATCTCGAGGGCGCGTTGGAGCGCCGGGCCGACCTGCTCCGGATCGCTGATCGGGCCTTCGCCGTACCAGCCCAGCGAGCGCGCGAGCATGCCGAAGTCGGGCGCCGGGTCGGACAGGTCCAGGCCGATGTTCGCTCTCGCCTTGTCCGTGCCGCGGTGCTCGGCGACCCGGAGCTGGTGCTCCCAGTCGTTGAAGTAGGCGCGGTTGTTGTACATGACGACGAGCATGGGGAGCCGCTGGTTCGCGACCGTCCAGAGGGCGCCCGGGTCGAAGAGGAGATCGCCGTCCGGCTGGACGTCCACGACGAGCCGGCCTGTCCCGCGGAGGGCGAGCGCGGCGCCGACCGCCGTGCCGATCTGCGTGGCCGTGCCCATGCTCCGACCGAGGTGCCGTCCGGGATGGTCGAAGTCCCAGAGCCGGAAGACCCAGTCTTCGAGGTCGGCTCCCGTGAGGATCCAGTCCTCGCCCTTGATGGCGCTCCAGATCTCGGAGGCCAGCCGCGCCGCGGTCATCGGCGAGGCGCCCCAGTCCTTCTTCGCCTCCTCGGCCCAGGCCGCCCATTGCGCGTCGTGCCGGCGCGCGAGGTCCGCCCGCCGTGCCGCGCGACCGGCCTTCGCCGGGCGAGCCCGCAGGAGCTCGCGGAGCGCCGGCAGCGCGAGCCGCGTGTCGCCGGTGACCGTCAGGTCTACCGGCTGGAGCTGGCCGAGATCCTCCGACCACTTGCTCGTTCGAAGCTCCGCGAGACCGAGGTCGACGACGCGGCACCCCTCGGGCACCCGCGGGCGCTTCTCGCCCGTGAGCCGGTCGAGGATGTTGAGCGGACGCTCGAGGTCGAACACGTCCACGGCGAGGACGAGGTCGGCCTCGGCGAGCGCGTCGTGCGTGAGCGCCTGCGGGTGCCGGTTCGGGAACGAGAGGCGTCCGTCGAGGTCGATGACCGCCGCCGAGCACTCCTCCGCGAGGCCGACGAGCTCGCGGAACGCCTCGGCGTGGCGCCCGGTGAACTCGGTCAGGATCACGGGCCGCTCGGCCGCCGCGAGGAGGTCCGCCGTCCGCGCGAGCGTGGCGGGATCGGCCTGGAGCAGCGCGGGCCGCGCGGCGTTGACGTACGGCGCGACGTCGATCTTCGCCTGCAGCCCGTCCTCCTGGAGTCCGGCGTCGTAGCAGAGGTAGACCGGGCCGGCGGGCTCGGTCGTCGCGATCCGGTAGGCGCGCGCGAACGACGGCGCGAAGTCGCGGTGGCTCGCCGGCTGGTCGTCCCACTTCACGTAGTCGCGGACGGCGTTCCCGTTCACGAGCGAGGAGTGGATCCAGTCGATGTACGGGCGCCGCTTCCAGCGGTCCACCGGTCCGGTCGCCCCGAGGATGAGCATCGGGACGCGGTCCACGTGCGCGTAGTAGATCGCCATGCAGGAGTGGAGCAGTCCGACGACGTCGTGCACGATCGCCGCCATCGGCTTCCCGGTGACGCGCGCGTACCCGTGCGCGATCTCGACCGCGATCTCCTCGTGGGTGCACGTGATCATCGCCGGGTCGTTCTCGCCGTAGTTGATGAGCGAGTCGTGGAGCCCGCGGTAGGAGGCCCCCGGGTTGACCGCGACGTACTCGATGCCGAACCCCTTGAGGAGGTCGACGATCACGTCCGAGCCGTAGCGCTGCTCCATCTTCAGTCCGCCTGCTCTCTCGTAAGCGCGCGCGGTCGCCAGCCGTCGTCGGCGATGGCGACGCAGTGGTCCTCCGGGAACTCGACCGCGACCGTCTGGCCACGCACGAGCGGCGTCGAGGGGTGGGCGTAGGCGCGGACGAGCGTGCTCTCGATCTCGATGACGCAGTCCAGGTGGTCGCCCAGGAACGCCGCCTGGCGGAGCGTGCCGGTGAACTCGTTCGTCCGTCCTGCCGGCGCGGGACGGACGACGATCGACTCCGGCCGGAGCACGAGGAGCGCCTTGGCGCCGACCTCGAGGCCGTCCACGGCGCGCGAACGTACGATGCCGCCGAGCGCATGGACCCCGTCGGCCGCGAGCGGACCGGCGAGGAAGGTCGCGCTGCCGACGAAGTCCGCGACGAAGCCGGTCGCCGGGTCGTTGTAGATGTCCTTCGGCGTGCCCTCCTGGACGATCACGCCGCCGTGCATGACCGCGACGCGGTGCGACATGAAGAGGGCCTCGCCCTGATCGTGCGTCACGTAGATCGTCGTGATGCCCAGGCGCCGCTGCAGCTCGCGGAGCTCGATCCTCATCCGTTCGCGGAGCTTGGCGTCGAGATTCGAGAGCGGCTCGTCGAGCAGGAGGAGCTTCGGGCGCCCGACGAGCGCGCGCGCGAGGGCGAGGCGCTGCTGCTGGCCGCCGGAGAGCTGCGGCGCGGCGCGGGACTCCAGCCCTTCGAGACCGACCAGGGCGAGGGCCTCGCCCACGGCGCTCGCGACCTCCGCCTTCGATCGCTTCGTCCGAGCCACGCGCAGCGGGAAGGCGACATTCTCGAAGACCGTGAGGTGTGGCCAGATCGCGTAAGACTGGAAGACCATCCCGATGTCCCGGTCGTGGGTGGGGACGAAGCGACCGGGGCCGACCCAGGTGGCCCCGCCCAGGACGATCGTTCCACCCTCGGGGCGTTCGAGTCCGGCGACGCAGCGGAGCGTCGTCGTCTTGCCGCAGCCCGACGGGCCGAGCAGTGTGTAGAAGCGGCCCTCCTCGACCGTGAACGAGATGTCCTGGACCGCGGCGACGCCGCCACGCCCGGTCTGGTAGGTCTTGCGCAGGCCCTCGACCTTCAGTGTCGTCACGACGCACGGACCGTCCTTCCGCCGAATCGCTGGAGCACCGCCACGAGCAGAACGAGCGAGACGATGAGGATCATCGAGAGCGCGGCGATCGCGGTGTACTGCCCCGCCTCGCGAAGATCGAAGATCCGGATCGCGAGCACGACGCTCTGGCTCGAGTAGAGGAGGATCCCGCTCGAGAGCTCGCGGAGCGAGATGATGAACACGTAGATCCAGGTCGCCAGGAGCACGGGGCGGAGCAGCGGGAGCGTGATCCGCCGGAAGGTCGGCCACCAGCGGGCGCCCGCGGCCTGCGCCGCCTCCTCGAGCTCCCGGTGGATCTGGATGAGGCCGGCGCTCAGCGAGCGCATGCCATAGGGCATGAAGCGCGTCACGTAGGCCACGAGGAGGATCCAGAGCGTGCCGTAGATCCGGATCGGCACCGTGAAGTAGACCCAGATCAGGCTGATCCCGAGGACGATCCCGGGGATCGCGATCGGGACGAAGGCCATGAAGTCGAGGATGCCGCGCCCGGGCGTCTTCGAGCGGACCGTGAGCCAGGCGATGACGGAGGTGAAGAGCACGACGACCGTCGCGGTGGTCACGCCGAGGAGCGCGCTGTTGCCGAGGGCGCGCAGCGTGGTGTCGTCGGTGAGGATGAACGCGTAGTTGCTGAGCGTGAGCGTCCCGAGCGATTCGGGCGAGGGCACGACGTAGACGCGCAGGAAGCTCGAGTAGAACAGCACGATGATCGGCAGGAACACCCCGCCGAAGGCGTAGAGGACGAGCACCGCGATCGCGACCCACCGCCAGCGGCCCAGCTCCACCCGGCGCGGGCGGTAGGCCTTCCCCGTGACCGTGGCGTAGGCCTCGGAGCGGCGCGTGAGCCGACGGTGCGTCGCGAGGGCGATGACCGAGATCCCGAGGAGCGTGGTGGCGAAGGCCGCGGCGAGGCCGAAGTTCGGCGGGTACTGGTTGAGCGAGAGGTAGATCCGCGAGGTGTACACGAAGACCCGGCCGGGAAGGCCGATGATCGCCGGGACCTCGAACGACTCGAGCGTGCGGACGAAGAGGATGAGCAGCACGCCGGCGCTGGCCGGCAGGAGCAGCGGCAGCGAGATCCGGCGGAGCGTCTGCAAGGGATTCGCACGCGCCGCCGCCGCCGCCTCCTCGAGGCTCGGGTCCATCGTTCGGAGCGCCGCGCCCATGAGCACGAAGGCGAACGGCGCGTCGTGGAGACCCTGCACCCAGACCATCCCGGGCAGGCTGTAGACCGGGAGCGAGAAGCCGAAGAGTGCCTTCAAGGGGGCGTTGATCCAGCCGATCTCGGGACTCAGGAGGAAGACCCAGCCGATGGTGTGGACGATCCCCGGAATGATCAGCGGGACGAGCGCGAGTCCGTACCAG
>Ga0082335_1005055_pt1 | contig 18790 bp, 18 predicted proteins | sample Subgrocontami58m_FD_72375 | JGI IMG/M metagenome (GOLD analysis project Ga0082335, IMG submission 72375) | Subsurface groundwater microbial communities from S. Glens Falls, New York, USA - GMW37 contaminated, 5.8 m (SPADES assembly) (version 2) ... | reverse complement strand
TCGGTTCAGCGGACGACCCGGATGGCGGCCTGAACAACACGCCCGAGACGCACCTCTCTTGGGAAGATCGGGTGTTCGGCGGAGCGGGGCTCGACATCCTGATCGGCAATACGGGCGGCGACCGCCTGATCGATCACCTGGGTGAGTTCAACTCCTACATCGTGCCTTTCGCGCCCTTCGGTATCTCCACGGTAAGTCGGCAGGTGCCGCCGCAGCTTTGGGACTTCCTGGCAGCGCAGGCGTTCTCGGACGGCGTCGACATGACCCGGACGGCGGATATCGGCCCGAACCACCAATCGCGCTATTCGAACGTGATTCAGGACCAGGGCGACCCGTACGGCGAGATGGGCCTTGTGGAGCAGCGCGATAACGGCTTCTGGCAGGACCAGGCCGGGCTCAAGCGCTTGGGCCAGGAACTGGCCCGGCGCACCACCGCCGCCGCCGGCGCCAAGGTCTCCCTAGCCCTGGGGCGGCACCACCCGGGGCTTGAGGGCATCGCCCTCTCCTATCGCGAGGCGGAGCAAGGGCTCTCTCTGGGCCTTCGGCTCTTCGGCCCTGGCCACATCACCTATTTCGGAGACCTGGGCATCTACCGCCTGCTCCTGGGCCTGAAGAACACGCAGGAACTGGAGGCGTTCTATCAAGATACCCTGGGCTCCCTGGCCGCCTACGACCAGAAAAGGTCGGGGGAACTCACCGAGACCTTGCGGGCCTATTTTGCGGCCCAGAACAGCCCCACCGAGGCGGCGCGGCTCTTGCACCTCCACCGCAACACCCTGCTCTACCGCCTGAGCCGCATCCACCAGATCACGGGGCTGGACCTGCAGGACGCCGAGACCTGTTTGGCCCTGCACCTCGCCCTGCGGGTGGAGGAGACTCTGCGGGCACTGGAGCAGCCCGCCGAGCGCTAGCGTGTCGCTGTCCTGGGCGCTTAGCACAAAGTCCGCGGGTGAATTTTCAGGCTATGCGCCTATGGACGCGCCGGATGGAGTTTGCTACCCTGCCAGGGGTTCACCTGGCCCCCGGTAAGCCGGGCAGTTTATTGACGCCTGTCTTATCCTAAGGGCGTTAGAATAGCGAATATCGCTATAGCCACAAGAGGAGGAAAGCATGACCCCAGCACAAATCGTGAAGTTCTGCCAGGACAATGGCATCAAGCTAGTGGACCTGAAGTTCACCGACCTCCCCGGCACCTGGCAGCACTTCACCATCCCCCTGGCGGAGGTGGACGTGGACCCCAAGAAGGGGGTCTGGGCCCAGGGCTCCGGCTTCGACGGCTCCAGCATCCGCGGCTTCCAGCAGATCCAGGAGAGCGACATGAACCTGCTCCCCGATCCTGCCACCGCGGTGCGCGACCCAGCCCTGGAGACCCCCACCCTGACCATGGTCTGCGACGTAAACGATCCCCGCTCTCCGGCTCCCCGGGGTGCCTACAGCCGCGACCCCCGCTACATCGCCAAGAAGGCCGAGGCGTATCTAACGAAGACCGGCATCGCGGACGTCAGCTACTGGGGGCCCGAGCTGGAGTTCTTTGTCTTCGAGGACGTGCGCTTCGACTCCGGAGTCCAGCAGGCCTACTACTTCATCGATTCCGACGAGGGCATCTGGAACAGCGGCCGGGAGGAGTTCCCCAACACCGCCTACAAGATCCGCCACAAGGAAGGCTACTTCCCGGTGCCGCCCCACGATACCTTCCAGGACATCCGCAGCGAGATGATCCTGCGCATGATGGAGTGCGGGCTGGAGATCGAGAAGCACCACCACGAGGTGGCCACGGCGGGTCAGGCGGAGATCGACTTCCGTTTCGATTCCTTGGTGAAGACGGCGGACAGGGTGATGATGTACAAGTACATCGTCAAGAACGTGGCCCGCAAGCACGGCAAGGTCGCCACCTTCATGCCCAAGCCCCTCTTCGGCGACAACGGCACGGGGATGCACACTCACCAGAGCCTGTTCAAGAACGGCCAGCCTCTGATGGCCGATAAGAAGGGATACGCGGGCATCTCCAACCTCTGCAAGTGGTACATCGGCGGGCTCATCAAGCACGCCCACGCCCTGATGGCCTTCTGCGCCCCCACCACCAACTCCTACAAGCGCCTGGTGCCGGGGTACGAGGCGCCGGTGAACCTGGCCTACTCCGCCCGCAACCGCTCGGCCGCCTGCCGCATCCCCGTCTACAACGAAGACCCCAGGGGCAAGCGGATCGAGTTCCGCCCGCCCGACCCCTCCTGTAACCCCTACCTGGCCTTCTCGGCCATGCTCATGGCCGGGCTCGACGGCATCCAGAATAAGATGGACCCCGGCGCGCCCCTGGAGAAGAACACTTACGAGCTAAGCCCCCGGGAGGCGCGGCGGGTGCCCACGGTGCCCGGCTCCCTCCAGGAGTCGCTGCGCGCCCTGGAGCGAGACCACGACTTCCTGCTGAAGGGCAATGTCTTCACCGAGGACGTGATCGAGGCCTGGCTGGAGCTGAAGTACAAGGAGATCCCGGCCGTGAGCCTGCGGCCCCATCCCTACGAGTTCCACCTGTACTTCGACGCCTAGCCTTCGCGCGCCATAAACATAAGGGGAGGGGCCCGCCCCCAAGGGCGGCCCCTCCTCTTATGGCCTAGCGCTACTATCACCCGGCCGCTTCCAACTGCTTGGATGGGCAAGGCACGTCGGCGTAGGAGCAGAAGACGCAGCAGTCGCCCGGCAGTGGCCGCAGCAAGGCGTGGCAAGCCACGCAATCGTAGAAGAACTGGCAGGCATCGGTGGGCATCTCCGCATCTTGCACGACGCCACACTGGGGGCACGTCAGCCTGGCAGTGGTACGCACTTCCCTGTCCACGACTTAACCTCCTCCAGCCCCCGGCGCTACCGCCCGCCGCGACTTTAGTAGATGATGGTGCTGGGTTGAAGTCAAGCGAGAATGTCATGGCGCCTGCTCATTGGCAGGGCCAGCGCTGTGCCCAAAGGCATGCTAGCCATACTTTCGGCAGGTCGCCGTGGGCCTTCTTACGAACTATCTCGCCATAGGCCACCCGGGGGTAGCCGGGCGAAGGGAGGAGACGCCGTGTCCCTCGGACTAACGCTACAGGAGCTGGGCCACGTGGCCCGCACCATGGCCGAGCGCTTGGAGCAGCTAGCGGCCACGCCGGAGACAGGGCCGGCGGAGCCGAGGTCGCCCCAGCCAGGCGACCTGCGCATCGCTACCGACAAGGGGCCGCGCACAATCCCTGCCGACGTGGTGGCGCCCTTTCTCCTCGACGCCATGCTGAACCTCATCGCCCTCAACAACCAGCGTCTGGGCGAGCAGCTTCGGGAGCGCGGGATCGACATCCGCTGAGGCCCTGGGTGTCGTTCGCACGGGGATAGGCCGGTTGCCCCTGGCCCAGGTGCGCCAAAAATCAGGGAGTTCCCTGAGCGGCCTCGGCAGGTCATACGGGCCTCTAACCTTGACCCTCGCTTCTAGCCTCTGCTACAATCGCCCTAAGTGGCGCCTGAGAATGGCGCCCTGAAAACATCCAGGTGGTCAAGGACTCGCAGCCGGCCTAGTCAGGCGCCCTGCCCGCGCCTGGGAGAGGAATGCTTGAAGGCAAGGCGGTAGCCCCCAGTTCGGCGAGTCAGCTCCCGCCGTGGCGACGCAAGGTCTTTCTCGGCGGAACGGTGCTGGCCCTGGCCCTGGGCTATCTGCTGTATGTCTTTCTATCCGCCTCCAGCGGCGCGCGCTACTATGTCACGGCAAGCGAGCTGCGAGAGCTAGGGCCGCGGGCCTATGGGGCGACGATCAGGCTCAACGGCAACGTGCCGGCGGATTCCATAGCTATAGAGAGGGAGAGCAAGACGCTACGTTTCGTGATCCAGGACGCCAGCGCCAGCATACCGGTGGAGTTCCGAGGAGTAGCTGGAGACTTTTTCTATACCTACAGCGCCGACGTCGTCCTGGAGGGCACTCTGCAGACCAACGGGGTTTTTCTGGCCCACTCCCTAATCACCAAACATCCGACGAGCTTCGAAGGGACCCGCTAAGGCATGCAGCAAGGAGCCAGTCATGGGCCTAGGTGAGCAGCTTGGGAGGGGTAAGGCTGCGGCCACTGCCTTGCCGCCCGGGCTCGTGACCCTCTCCATCGATGGCAAGGTGGTCCAGGCCAAGGCGGACCAGTCCATCGTCGAGGCCGCCCGCGAAGCTGGCATCTACATCCCCACGCTCTGCTCCCACCCCAGCATGAAATCTTTCGGCACCTGCCGGGTATGCACCATACAGATCGGCGATGCTGGGACCTTTGTGCCAGGCTGCGTCACGCCCGTGGCCCAGGGCATGGTGGTGCAGACCAGCGCCCCCGAAGTGAGGAAGGTCCAGCGGGACATCGCCAAGTACTACATCGACGAGTGCCTCCACCCCAACGCCTGCCTCATCTGCCATCGCCGGGAGAAGTGCGAGCCCTACCAGGTCTGTCTGCGCCAGGTCCGCTGGGAGGAGGCGGACTCCTGCCTTTATTGCCCCCGCAACGGGCGCTGCGACCTGCAGCGGGTGGCGGACTTCGTGGGGGTGGAGGAGGCCACGGCGGGCTTCCCCAGCAAATGGCAGGGCGTAGCCGTGGATAGCCGGGACCCCTTCATCAACCGCGACTATAAGCTTTGCATCGTCTGCGGCAAGTGCGTCCGGGTCTGCGAGGAGGTGCGCAGCCTCAACGTCTATATCTTCACCTACCGCAACGGACTGCCGGCCGTGGGCACCCCCGAGGACAGGAGCCTGGTGGAGGGCGGCTGCGACCACTGCGGCGCCTGCGTGGACGTCTGCCCCACGGGCGCCCTCATGGACAGGTTCTACACCACGGGCGAGCCGCCCCTACCCAGCCAGGAAGGCGCCGTCTCCACCGTCTGCCCCTACTGTAGCGTGGGTTGCAAGCTCTCCCTGGAGACCGAGAAGGGTAAAATCCTGCGCCACAGCCCCGATGTGCTGGGGCCCGTCAACGAGGGCACCGCTTGCGTGAAGGGACGCTTCGCCCTTAACTTCGTCGCGCATCAAGAGCGCCTGATCCAACCCCTGGTCCGCCGCGGCGACCGCCTCCTCCCCGCGACCTGGGAAGAGGCCCTGGGCCTGGTGGCCGAGCGCTTCTCCGGGGCCAAGGATCGCCAGTTCATGGCCGTCGCCTCGGGCCTGAACACCAACGAGGACAACTACGTCCTCCAGAAATTCGCCCGGGTGGCCATGGGCAGCAACAACATCGACAGCTCCGCCCGGCTCTCCCACGGCGCCACCCTGGCGGGCCTCACCGAGGCCTTCGGGCTGCCCTGCATGACGACCTCCATCCGGCAGCTACGCCAGAGCGGCTGCGTCCTGGTCATCGGTTCCAACGTGACCGCCGACCAGCCGGTGCTGGCGGACCAGATCAAGATCGCCACCCGCCAGGGCGCCAAGCTCATCGTCATCAACCCCCGCCGCATCGACCTCTGCCGCCAGGCCGACCTCTGGCTGCGCCCCCGGCCGGGCACCGATATGGCCCTGCTGGGGGGCCTCGCCCGGGCGGTCCTGCAGAACGGCTGGGCCGACCTGCCCTTCGTGGCCACCCGGACCGAGGGCTTCGAGGCCTTCGTCACCTCCGTCCAGCCCTTCACCCCCGAGCGGGTGGAGGAGCTGACGGGCGTCCCCGCTGACCAGGTAGTGGAGGCAGCGCGGCTGTACGCCGTGGCCCCCCAGGCCGCCATCGTCTACGGGACAGGCATCACCCAGCAAGCCGACGGCGCCTCTCGGGTCCAGGCCCTCGCCGGGCTAGCCCTCCTCGCTGGGCAGGTGGGGAAGGCGGCGGCCGGCGTGGTCCCCGCCCTGAAGCAGGCGAACCACCTGGGGAGCTGGGACATGGGCTGCGCCCCCGATCTGCTGCCCGGCTATCAGCCGCTGCAGTCGGCCGTCGCCCGGTTCCGCGAGGCGTGGGGTGCAGAACCCCCCGTAACGGACGGGCTGTCGCTCTTCGAGATGCTGGACGCGGCCCGCCGCGGGGAGATCAAGGCGGCCTACATCTGCCGCGAGGACCTGCTCCGCAGCCTGCCCGACAGCGCCGCCGTGGAGGCGGCCCTGGATAAGATAGGCTTTCTGGTAGTCCAGGACTCCTTCCTGACCGAGACCGCCAGCAAGGCGGACGTGGTGCTGCCCGCAGCCGTCTTCGCCGAAAAGGAGGGCACTTTCACCAACCTGGAGCGGCGCATCCAGCGGCTGCGCCGGGCCCTGCCGCCCCCAGGCCAGGCCCGAGGAGACTGGGAGATCACCGCGGAGCTGGCCCGCCGCCTGGGAGCGCCCGGCTTCGACTACCGGGACGCCTCCCAGATCATGGACGAGGTCGCCCGGGTGGCGCCCATCTACGCCGGCGTGAGCTATGCACGGCTGGAGAACCTCGACGGGCTCCAGTGGCCCTGCACGTCCGCCGAGCACCCGGGCACGCCGCTCCTTTACGCCGAGGGCTTCCCATGCGGCAAGGCCAGGCTGGCGCCCCTCGACTACCGGCCCCCGCGTAACGGCGCGGGCGATTATCCCCTTACCCTCACCATCGATCCGTCCCTCTATCAGTTCGAGACCGGGACCTGGAGCCGTCTGGCGCCGGGCCTGAACCAGCTCCGGGGCGAGGAGCTGGTGGAGCTGCATCCCGACGACGCCCGCCGCCTGGGTGTGGCGGACGGCGATCGGGTGCGGGTGGTCTCGTCCCGAGGCCAGGTGGAGGCCAAGGCGAGGCTCACCGACTGGTCCCTGGCGGGCCAGGTGGCCGTGACGGGCCACTTCCGTGAAACCCCGGTGCACCAGCTGACCGGCGGAGCTCTTGATGCCGTGGGCAAGGGGCCGGCGCTACAGACCACTCACGTGCGGGTGGAGAAGGCTGGGGGGCGGCCGTGAGCTACACCAAGGATCCCCTGGTGCGCTACGAGGTTTCCCTGGTAGACGTGGAGTACTACCAGAAGACCATCAAGTGCCAGTGGGCCTGTCCGGTGAAGACCGATGTCTCTGGCTATGTGAACGCCGTGGCCGACAAGGATTACCAAACTGGATATGTGATGGCGCGGCAACCCAACCCCTTCTCCAGCGTCTGTGGCCGCATCTGCGTGGCCCCTTGCGAGGAGGCCTGCCGCCGCTCCGACGTGGACGTGCCCGTCCAGATCCGCGCCCTCAAGCGCTTCCTCAGCGAGCGCCACGGCGTGGAGTCCAAGGGACCCGGGCCCAAAGGGATCGAGCTGCTGCTAAACAACGCGCCCGGCAACTCCCGCACGGCCGAGAGCGTCTGGTCCCTGAACCGGACCTACGGCGCGCTCAAGGAGCAGAACGGGACGAAGTCAGTGGCTATCGTGGGCGCAGGGGCAGGCGGCCTCCCCACCGCCCACGACCTGCGGCTCATGGGCTACCGGGTGACCGTGCTGGAGTCGTTCCCGGTCCTGGGGGGCGCCCTGCGCAGCGCGATCCCGGAGTACCGGCTGCCCCACGATATCCTGGACGCCGAGATCCAGGACATCATAAACCTGGGGATGGAAGTCCGTACCAACGTCATGTTGGACCGGGACTTCACCATCGCCGACCTCAAGCGCGAAGGGTTCAATGCCGTCCTCATCGCCACCGGCCCCGAGCGCAGCCGGAAGCACGCCAGCCCCAAGGAGGGCGTGTTCGCCCTGGGAGAATTCGGCCAGGGCACCATCGCGGTCATCGACACCATCGGGGCCGGGCACCGCGCCGCCATCGCCATCGACGAGTTCCTGCGCAAGAAGAAGGCCCGCATCGTCAAGCGGGGCTGGCTGACTCCCGTGGAGCCGGAGGACTATCTGAGCTTCGGCTATGATTACCTGACGTGGCCGGGGGAGACGCCTCCCCATAACACCTTCGAAACGCCCCAGACGCCGGGGTGCGGCCACGAGTTGGAGGAGCCCTACCCGGAGCTCATGGCGCGGCGCCAGGGGGCCCGCTGCCTCAAGTGCCATATACAGACGGTCTTTCACGGCGAGAAGTGCATCCAGTGCAACGGCTGCGTGGACATCTGCCCCTGGGACTGCCTTAAAATGGTCAGCCTCAGCGAGATCGCCGGCGACGAAAGCCTGAACGCCGTCATCGAGGCCAAATACGGCTATGACCTGAAGAGCTTCCAGGAGCGGGGCGGCGACGTGGAGTTCCTCTCCCAGGGTTCAGTGATGTTGAAGGACGATTCTGTGTGCACCCGCTGCGCCCTCTGCTACAAGCGTTGCCCCACGGGCGCCATCACCATGGAGCTGTTCGAGTTCAGCGAGGAGATCGTCTTCGAGGACGCGGCTGAGGTTCAAATGGCGGCCGCGGTCGCCGCGGGAGGCAGCAAGTCATGATGCTTCCGCCAATCCCAGGGCCCCTGCGGGCGCCCCTGGACCGGGCCATCGAGGTCAACAAGGCGGCCCTGGACCTGATCCGCCAGAGCCCGCCTTGGAAGTCCGTCTTCCGCAATCCTTATCCCAACACCGACGAGAACCGGGCCCTGATCATGTTCAACAGCTTCTTCCTTCACATCATGCCGGTGAAGGTGAAGCGCAACACCTTGAAATGGAACTATACCTTCGGCATGGGGCTGCTGACCTTCTACCTCTTCGTCCTGCTCACCATCACGGGCGTCTTTCTGATGTTCCTCTACGTGCCCTCGGCGGAGCGGGCCTACCAGGATATGCAGCGGCTGGGCACCAACGTGGCCTACGGACAATTGCTGCGCAACTCCCACCGCTGGGCCGCCCACCTGATGGTGCTGTTCGTCTTCCTGCACATGTGCCGGGTCTTCTACACCGGCGGCTACAAGCCACCCCGGGACTTCAACTGGGTGGTGGGCGTAATCCTGTTCGTATTGACCCTGCTGCTGAGTTTTACCGGCTATATCATGACCTGGGACCAGCTGGCGGCCTCGGCCATCACCGTGGGTGCCAACATCGGCGCCGCCAGCCCCATGTACATCGGCGGTCTGATGAAGGCCTTCATCCTGGGGGCCGACGACCCGGGCCCGCCGACGCTCATCCGGGTCTACGCCTTCCACGTGATCCTGCTGCCCTTCGCCGTCTTCACCATGGTGGGTGTCCACTTCTGGCGCATCAGGAAGGATGGGGGGCTGTCCGCCCCCGCCATCGGGCGCAAGGCACGCCAGGTCATCGTCCCCAGCACCCGCGGCGGTTTCTCCGTGAAAGATATCCCGCCGGTATCGCCGGAAGCGCCGCTGCCGGTGCCGCCGGAGGAGGTGCGGCGCTGATGGCCAAGGAAGAGACCGTAGTCCAGGACATCAACCCCAAGGATCCCAACAAGACCTACGGGCTGATGGAGCTCATGAAGGGGAGGGCGCCCCTGGTGGACAAGGGCGGCCCAGAGGAGAGCCTCTTCTCCTGGCCCCACCTGATGCTCTGGATCACCGTGGTGTTCTTGGGCCTCCTCGTCATACTGGTGGGCATCTCCTGGGTCTTCGACGCCCCGCTGCGGGAGCCCTTCGACGTCGACGTGCCCGAGAACCCCGCCAAGGCGCCCTGGTACTTCCTTAACCTACAGGAGCTCCTCCTCCATATGGACAAGAGCTTGGCCGGGGTACTGGTGCCGACCGTCGTCCTGGGCGCGCTCATGGCCCTGCCCTACATTGATCGCAACACCCGGGACACCGGCATCTGGTACGGCACCAAGAAGGGAGTGCAGATCACCCTCTTCACCACCGTCTACACCATGGCCTGGATCACCGCCGGGGTGATCTTCGACGAGACCAACATCTACGGCGGGTTTCTGCGCCTGCTGCCGGGCTTGCAGGATATCACGGTGCCGACGGGGATCCATCTGGCGGACGGCCGGCTAGCCCTATATAACGTATCGCTGGCCACCGTCGTCGCCGGCTGGCTCCTGCCGGTGGTGATCATGGTGGGCCTGATCGGGCTGCTCATGGCTATCGTGGAGGTGCGCTGGAAGCCCAACATCCGCGAGCGGGCCATCGCCCTCTTCACCGGCTTCGCGGTCGCCTACCTCTACCTCATCATCATCAGCATGTTCTTCCGCGGCCTGGGCATGCACCTGACCTGGCCCTGGGACCTGCCGCCCAACGCGATCCCTTTCTAGCAAGCCAAAATACTGCTCACAAGGGGCCGAAACAATATGGCGCTCGGCGGACAAGCGAAACCCAAAGGGCTGACCCGGCGCGAGTTCATCACCATTGGGTGGTGGGCCGCCGCGGGCCTGGTGCTCACCGAGATCTCGGCGGGGGTAATCTACTCCCTCTGGCCCAAGGACAAGCCTAAAGCTCAGGTGCAGGCGTTCGTGGCCGGGACGGTGGACAAGTTCAAGCTGGGGGAGCCCATCCTCTTCAAGAAACAGCGGCTCTACGTCTCCCGCGTGCCCGAGGGGATCATCGCCTTCACCACCAAGTGCGCCCACTTGGGGTGCTTCGTCCCCTGGCGCGCCGACGACCCCAACGAAGACGAGTCGAGCAAGGGGTTCGGCGATAAGGGCCGCTTCAACTGCCCCTGCCACGGCTCCATCTACACCCGCTACGGCGTGCGCGTCCGCGGCCCCGCCCCGCGCCCCCTCGACTGGTACAGCGTGAAATTGGATGGCGACAAAGTGGTGGTGACCATCGGTAGGCCCATCCAGCGGCAGGGCGTCACCTCCGACCAGATCGCGACGGTGTAGCCGATGGACAAGAAGAGCGCCTTCGGCATCCTGGCCACCCTGCTGCTCATCCTCATGGTCCCGGGCTACGGCCTCTGGGACGGGCTGATCCGCCAGCCGGCGGCGAAGGAACATTTCCTGGACGCTGACGCCGAGCGGGGCATCAAGACCTACGTCCAGTTCTGCGTCTCCTGCCACGGCCCCGACGGCCAGGGCAAGGTGGAGCCCCAGTACATCGGCCTGCCCCTGAACCCGGTCTACCGCACGCAGCTCGGCCTCGATGTGCTGGACCCGGACGTGGCGCGCAAGACCATCGCCCGCGGGCGGCCCGGCACCGCCATGCCGGCGTGGAGCGTGGACGAGGATGGAGACCTGAAGGACTACCACATCCGTGACCTGGTGACCTTCGTCACGAACTGGGAGCGTTCCGAGCACCTACTTCAAGAGTCCCTGGCGGAACACGGCCTGCACGAAACCCCCATGGCGGCGCCCACTGCCACCCCAACGCCACCACCGGGATCCGCCACCGTGGCGCCGGTGGGCGACGCCGTGGCCAGGGGCAAGGCCCTGATCACCGCTCAGGGGTGCGCGGCCTGCCACACCATCGCGTCGGTGCCGGGAGCGGTAGGGGTGCTAGGACCCAAGCTCGATGGCGTGGGCGTCACTGCGGCGAATCGTAAACCGGGACTCTCGGCGGCCCAGTACATCGAGGAGTCCATCCGCGAGCCCACGGCCTATACCGTGCAGGGCTTTACGGCGGGGATGATGCCTAAGCTGCCCCTCACCGACGCGCAGATCAAGGATGTGGTGGCTTTCCTGCTTACCCTAAAGTAGGCAGGCGATTAGGTATACCCTCAAAGGGTATCTAGCTTTCGAGGAGGAACCTATGGTTGGAATGGTTAGGCCAGCCCTGCTCCTGACAGGTCTGCTGAGCATTGCAGCTCTGGCGTTGGCCGCCTGTGGAGGCGGCGCGGCGCCAGCGGCTACGGACATCCCCACGGGGGCAGCGCCAACGACGGCTCCCTCGGGGGGTACCATCAACGTCAGCGGGAGCGATACGCTACGTTTTGAGCCCAGCACCTTTAAGGTGAAGGCAGGCCAACCTGTCACCATCGTCTTCACGAACAAAGGCGTGCTGAATCATACCTTCACCGTCGCTGACCTGGGGGTAATCCTGGAGGTCGCGAAGAAGGACGACGTGACCCGCCAGACCTTCACCTTCACCAAGACCGGCAGCTTCAAGCTAGTCTGCACCGTGATCGGGCATACGGAGGCGGGAATGGTGGGCACGTTCACAGTTGAACCCTAGATCAGCCCCGCCAGCCGCGGCCCGTCAGGCTAACTGAAGCTGGTCCACCACGTCACCGACGCCCAGACCAGCGACCTGGCGGCCCTCCTGCGCACCCTAAAGTAGGGGAGCTACTCCGCTTCCGACGGAAGAAAGACCGCCGACAGATGCTGTCGGCGGTCGCGATTTGGCGCCGTCAGGTAGAGCTACTCGAAGATGGTGGCGATGATCTCTTCGAGGCTGCGCTGAACCTCGGGGTCGTCGGTGAGAGTCCAGACCACGGCCACCTGGCAGGCCCGCCGCGGGGCGATACCCATCTGCATGAGCTTGCCGGCGTAGATCAAGAGGCGGGTGCTGGCGCCCTCCTGCAGGCCATGCTCCTTGAGGTTGCGCACCTTCTCCCCCAGCTTGGCTAGGTCTATCGCCCGGTCCATGGGGACACCGCTTTCGTGGTGTATGATCTGGGCTTCGGCCTGGCGTGGTGGGTAGTTGAAATCGATGGCGATGAAGCGCTGGCGCGTGCTCTGCTTCAGGTCTTTGAGGGCGCTCTGATAGCCGGGGTTATACGAGATCACCAGGAGGAAGCCATCGCGGGCCTCCAACACCTGGCCCCTCTTCTCCACCGGCAGGATACGGCGGTGGTCCGTCAGGGGGTGGATAAGGACCGTGGTGTCCTTGCGCGCCTCCACCACCTCGTCCAGATAGCAGATGCCGCCAGCCTTGACGGCGCGGGTGAGGGGGCCGTCGATCCAGACCGTGGACTCGTCCTCGATCAAGTAGCGGCCCACTAGGTCGCTGGCGGTCAGGTCCTCATGGCAGGCCACGGTAACGAGGGGGAGCCCCAGCCTTACCTCGCCGTCGCCCTCCTTGGACTTGGGCCTGACCGTCGCCAGCGGCACGGCCAGCTCCCAGGCCATGTACTCCACGAAGCGGGTCTTGCCACAGCCCGTGGGGCCCTTGAGTAGGACAGGGATCTTCTGGGCGTAGGCCGCCGCGAAGACCTGTACCTCGTCGTGAATAGGGAGGTAGTAAGGCTCCTCGGTGGCCCGGTATTCTTCGATGACCTGTTCGCGGAATGCCTTGGTCTCGGTTCGTGCCACTTGCTACCACCTATGGGGCTGGGCCCCATGCACGGCCTGGGCTTGCAGCTTATGCCACTCCGCCAGGACCTGGGCCCGAGTTTCATCCAGAGTGCAGTCGGTCCGGATCACTACCTGGGCTAGCTTGGCCTTTTCGTCGATGGGCATCTGGGCCGCGATCCGCCGCCGCGCCTCGTCGGGCGCCAGGGGCAGACCTTCCCTGGAGGTCAGCCGCTTCACCACCACATCCTCGGAGGCGTAGGTGACCCAGATCTGGTCCACCAGGCGGTCGAAGCCCGCTTCGATGAGGACTGCCGCCTCCAGAACCCCCACCTGGATCCCTTGCCGTGACTTCTCTTCGAAGAGACGCACCGCCGCGCGGCCGATCTCAGGCTGTACTATATCCTCCAGCCGCTTGAGCCGCGCGCGATCGGCGAAGACGATAGCCCCCAGCTTTTTGCGGTCTATCTCCCCGTTGTCGGCGACTACCCCCCGGCCGAACTCCTGCACCACCTGCTCCCACCCGGATGTCCCCGGAGCGTAGACCAGGTGGCCGAGCTTATCCGCGTCGAGAACATAAGCGCCCAACTCCACTAGCATCTTGGAGATGGTGCTCTTGCCGCTGCCGACGCCACCAGTTAGGCCGATCCTAATCATCTGCACCTCATTCTAGGCGGCCAGGAGTGGGGAGTCAAGCAAACAGCGGGCCGGCCTAATAGGTGTAGAGGCGGGGGTCAGGCAACTCCTCCGATTCCCAATCGCCCCCGTGGAAGTCGCCCGCCTTCAGGGCCTCGATAAAGTCGCGGTCGTCGCGGATGGCGCCGTGGAACACGGTGAAGCAAACGGCGGCCTCGTTGAGGCGGTGCGCGTCGCTGCCGCCCGTGGTCCGCTTGCCCAGACGGCGGCACATCTCCTTGGCCAAGATGGTCTCCCGGGGCCGCGCCAGGCCATTGTAACCCTCCACCGCCTCCACGAGGTCGTAGACCGCTTCTGAACACGCCCAGTCCAGGAACTTGGCCACGTCGGGGACCCTGAAGTCATCGTGGGAGGGCAGGCTCACCTTGCGAAAGGGATGAGACCTGACCATCACGCCACCGTGCTCGTCCACAACCTTCCGCAGCTCCAGCGCCGTGGGGAGCTTGGACCATCGCCGTGGGCCGGGGATGCCAAAGGCCAGCACGTGGTCGTAATCGGTGGTGTCGATTTCCACGCCGGCGATCACCAGGAAGTCGTGCTTCTCCCTGAGCTGGTCGATCTTCTCCCGATCCCAGACGAAATTATGCTCCGTAAAGCAGATCCCTTCCAGACCCCAGGCCTTGGCCCGCTCGATGAGGTCAGAAGGGTGCTGGTGGGTATCGCCGGACCCCCAGCCAGTATGGTTGTGCATATCGATGCGCATCGATTAGCTCGCCCGGATGCTCCTCCCCAGGTTTAGAGCGTCCTGCCACCTTATCAGGGCACCTTGTGGGTGTCAAGGATGGCCTGGGCTACGGCGGTGTCCTAAATTTGGCGCGGCGAGGGGCGCGAGTGGGCAGGCGGCACCCGTCTCGACAGGTGTATAATCTGGCCCGCAAGGGGAGGCTCTGAGCTTGCAGCGCCTCGAGTCACAAGCAGCCAGTGCTAGGGAAGTTCAGCAGCCAGGAGGTATGAGGCCCAATGCCAGCGAAGGCTAAGTACGACCTGCTGTTGAAGGGGGGCGAGCTGCTGGACCCTGGCCAGCGTCGCTCGGGGCGCAACGACATCGCCTTCGCCGGCGGCAAGGTAGCGGCTGTAGGCCCCGGCCTGCGCGGCGGAGACGCGGCCCAGGTCATCGACATCTCCAACCGGCTGGTGACGCCGGGGCTTATTGATCTCCACGCCCATCTGTACTTCGGGGGCTTTCCCATCGCCGTGAAGCCCGACGAGGCCTGCCTGCCGGCGGGGGTGACCACGGCCCTGGACGCCGGCAGCTCCGGGTGGGCCAATTTCGGCGCCTTCCACGAGTACATTATCCGTCCCGCCCGCACTCGCCTGCGGGCCTTGCTCCACATCGGCGCCCTGGGACTGGCTCCGTTGGTGGTGACAGGCGGCGAGCTGCTGGACAAGCGCTACATCGACGTGGACCGCACCGCCGACGCCCTCAAGAACAATCGGGGCACCGTCCTGGGCGTCAAGATCCGCATGCACATGAACGCTATGCCCAGGGAGGACGACCGGGATAACCTGCGCAAGGCCCGCGAGGCCGCGGACAAGGGTGGCGGACGGCTCATGGTCCATGTCAGTGGCACGCCCATACCTCTGCCCGAAATCCTGGAGCTCCTGCGGCCGGGAGATATCGTCACCCACCTGTACAACGGCTATGAGCGTGGAGTATTGGATGCCACCGGCAAGGTGCTGTCCGAGGTGCGCAGGGCCGCCGAACGCGGCGTCGTGCTGGATGTGGGACACGCGGGCGTACATCTGAGCATCCCCGTCGCCCAGAAAGCCATCCAGCAGGGGCTCCTGCCCACCACGATAAGCACCGACCTTCACCACAACGCCCAGCGCCATATTTACACCATGCCAGAGCTCATCGCCAAATTCGTGGCTTTCGGGATGCCCTTGGAGGAGGCGGTGGCGGCCTCGACCTGCCGCGCGGCGGTGGCGATGGGGCTTCAGCAGGAGATCGGGGGCCTCAGCGTCGGCATGGCGGGGGATGCCGCCGTCTTCGACATGGTGGAGAGCGCGGTGACTTTCGTGGACGCAACTGGTAATAGCCTGGCGGGAAAGCATCAGCTCAGGCCCGTCCTCACCGTGAAGGACGGTCAGGTGGCCTGGCGAGCAGAGGGGGGAAAATAACCGCCCGGCGTAGGGATACGCCGGGCGCGGACGTTGCCCAGGCCCTTGGGCCAGGGCCGATTAGCTTGCCGGGAACTCGGAGCCCTTCAAGGTCACCAGTTGAGTGTCCGTCTCTTCGTGGCCCTGGTAGAGAATCAGAGCCGGAGAGCCGTCCAGGTCATCGAAGTTTCTCACCTGCAGGCCCTTCGCGGCGGCCGCGGCGGTCGCAAAGACTCGCAGATAAGTGACCTTGCGACCGGCGAACTTACCCTTCCGCTCTACGGTCCGCAGGCCGCCGATTGCCTCGTCGGTAAGTCCGAAGCGCTGCTTGATCGCGGCCTTGACCTGAGGCCGCAGTCCGTCACTACCACCAAACAACCCGAGCATTCCCGCCACTGTTTCTCCTCTCGAGGCCGCATTTCGCGGCCCTCGTCCCAGGGCTGACTGGCCCCAGGTATGAGTCTACTGTAGTCCTTATCCAAGGAAAGTCAAGCAAGGAGCCGGCGAGAGCCAGTGCCTCGAGGTTACCTGGCCATCGGCTGAGGTGCAAACGGCCAGATAAGCAGGTGTGGCTTTGGGCTCCTCGGGCCGCTCACAGCGAAGGGGTAAACGGAGGGGGATATGGCGCAGAGGCCAGGGATGCCTAGTTCAAGGGACCGCCTCGGCGACGACAACCCAGCGGTCCGCCCACTTTTGAATAGCCTCTACCACCCGGCGCAGATCCCGTCCCTTCTCCGTCAGCGCGTACTCCACCCACACCGGCCGCTCGGTGTAGACCCTGCGCTCCACGATGCCGACCTCCTCAAGCTCCTTCAGGCGCTCGGACAGAAGGCGCTCGCTGAGGCCATCCACATAGATCTTTATCTCAGTGAACCGGCGCGGGCGCTCCATCAGAGAGCGCAGGATCAGGCCCGTCCAACGCTTCCCCAGGATCTCGACCACCCGCTCGTATTTGGGACACATAACGCCGAAGTCCAAGGCGCACCTCCGGTCCACCCTATCTTGATGCTAACCTATCGTCAGCCCCTTGACAAGCGTAACCATGTCCCTTATAGTAACTAATGTATCGTAAGTCACACGGTAATAGTTAGCCAGGAGGAGACCACAATGGTAACCGAGGTAACCCAGGCGCCGGTGCCGACCAACCCCCGGTGGGCTCTTGATCCAGCCCATTCCAGCATCGAGTTCGCCGTCAAACACATGGTGATCGCTACCGTGAAGGGACGCTTCACCGGGTTCGACCTGGACATCGATTTTGACGAGGCCCATCCTGAGCGCACAGGGGTTGAGGCCAGGATCGACGCCGCCAGCATCGATACCAAGGAACCGCAACGCGACGCGCACCTGCGTTCGCCCGACTTCCTCGATGCCGAGCGGTTCCCCCACCTGGTCTTCAGGAGCCGGCACATCATATCTAAGGGCGATGGCCGCTATGACCTGGCGGGCGACCTCACTATCCGCGATGTTACCCAGGAAGTGGTCCTAGCTGCCGCCTTCGGGGGCACAGGCAAGGACCCTTGGGGCAACCGGCGCGCCGGGTTCAGCGCGGAAGGCGTCCTGAATCGCAAGGACTTTGGCCTCACTTGGAACCAAGCCCTGGAGACGGGCGGTGTCCTGGTGGGCGACAAGGTGAAGATCGCGTTTGAAGTCGAGCTTATCGAGAGGGCCGGATAGAGGTCGGTTGCTCGACAACTGATTGCAGTGCAAAGGAGCAGGTGCATGGAAATCAAAGAGTTGGGGCACATCGTCCTCTACGTGCGCGAGCTCGAACGCTCACGCCGTTTCTACAGAGACGTTCTAGGTTGGCGAGAGGTTCCGGCGGATTCCGGGGGCTTCGGTGCGCTGTTCTCCTCAGGGCGTACGCACCATGAGCTGCTGCTCCTTGAGGTAGGAGCCGACGCCGTACCCATTCCAGCCGGGAGTCGGGTAGGACTGTACCACTTTGGGCTGAAGGTGGGCGAGACCGATGACGAGCTCCGCGAGGTGCTCGCTACGCTCCGTGAGCAAGGCGTCAAGGTTATCGGCGCGACCGACCATACGGTGACTCACAGCTTGTACATCGAGGACCCAGACGGTAACGAGATCGAGCTGTACATCGATGTACAGCCGGCCGTGTGGAGAGAGCGTCCTAGCGCTATCGTCGCGTCCCCACGTCCGCTGCGCCTCTAGGTCGGCTCCGCCTGTCGTGCGGTTCTAAGGGGCCGATAGAGAGAGGACGCTGTAGAATAGGTGGAGATTCACGTCAGGGAATTGAGGTAGGCACATGCCTGGTCCTGCTTTAACCAGCATCGACATCCGCCGCGCCGCAACGCGGTTCAAGACTGAGCTGGGCTGGCTGGACGCCCGCCACTCCTTCAGCTTCAACTACCACTACGACCCGGCCAACACCCACTTCGGGCTCCTATTGGTTAACAACCAGGACCTCATCCAGCCAGGCACCGGGTTCCAGACCCACCCCCACCAGGACATGGAGATCGTCACCTGGATCTTGCAGGGTGGGGTCGAGCACAAGGACTCGGAGGCCCACTCTGGCGTCATCGTGCCCGGGGAGGCCCAGCGCATGTCGGCCGGCAGGGGCATCTTCCACTCCGAGGTCAACGGCTCCCCCGACACCCCCCTGCGGCTGGTGCAGATGTGGGTCGTGCCCGACACCACTAGCCTGCGGCCCTCCTACGAGCAGACGGACATCACGCGCGACCTGGAGAGCGGCACGCTGGTGGCCGTGGCTTCGGGCAAGGGCCTGGCGGGCGCGGTCAAGATACACCAGAGCGCTGCCACCCTGTGGGCGGCCCGCCTGAAAGCAGGGCAAGCGGTGAACCTGCCCGACGGCAAGTACGTCCACCTCTTCGTGCCCGCAGGCTCGGTGGAGCTCGAAGGCGTGGGCACCCTACATGAAGGCGATGCCGTCCGCGTGGTCGCGGCGGGAGCGCGGCGGGGCACGGCCCTCCCCAATAGCGAGGGGCTGGGCTGGGGGGTGGACCGGTCCCTGGACGAGGGCCAGCGGGAAGGGGACCGGCCAAAACA
>Ga0082335_1005054_pt1 | contig 18805 bp, 13 predicted proteins | sample Subgrocontami58m_FD_72375 | JGI IMG/M metagenome (GOLD analysis project Ga0082335, IMG submission 72375) | Subsurface groundwater microbial communities from S. Glens Falls, New York, USA - GMW37 contaminated, 5.8 m (SPADES assembly) (version 2) ... | reverse complement strand
GGCAGGCAGCGCATCGCCCCGAGAAGTTGCGAAGCAATTGCGGGTTTGGAAGGGAAGGTTACGGAACGGTTCAGCTTAAATTTCTTTTGCTCAAGCAGGATTTTTCTGTTGACAAAACCACTCGTATTTCCTACATTGAACCACCATCATTAAGCTTTATTCACGCCATCGTCAAATCAACTTCAGCGGGAATCGGGTCAAGCGAATTGGTCATTCGTGAAGTTACCGCTGTGTAACAAGTTGAGCTGGTCAGAGAAGATTCAAAAATGTGTGTAGTGGGGTGGGGTTCCTTTATGTCGAATCCGAAAGCCCTCTTGCTATTTCCATCATCACTAACAACTCAGTTGTAGAAGAACGCCATGCGAAAAACCTCGCTTACCTCACTCTTCCGCCACTCTGTACTGATTCTTGTTCTTGTAGTTTCTGGAATATCATGCAGTCAGTACGAATATGCGTCACCGTCTCCAGGGATTCTGGAGATTCGTTTGAAAACCAAGAACTCAAGAACGGATCTGATGCCGTTTGGTCTTTCGGGTCTGGTCATCAATTTGAAGGATCTGAAAACCATTACATCAAGCAGCGCAAAGTTGGATGTTTTGCCGGACATCAATGCCATTCGCCGAAGCAGCGACGGTGATTTCTTCAATGCATTGGATACTCTTGCAAGGGACTCGGCCATAGTGCTTGGCAAAGTGTATTCTCCGCCAGCTACATATACCGGCATAGACATCGTTGCCCAGTTTGCGGGGAATACAGTCTTTATTGCAGGTGTCGCGGGCACTTTTATTGCAATACCAATTGATTTCTCTACGCCTCCGCCACCCGCACTGAACCAGCTCCCACGCGAAGGTCAGTCGCTTTCGTTCACGGTGAATGAAGGAAGACTTACGCGTGTCAATGTAATGCTTGATCTTGATTCTACGCTGATCCGCCGGACAGAAACCTTCAGAGGCGATCTGCAGTTTTACATTTCTTCGATTCAAAATTTTTGAGGCGGACATATATGAAAATAACAGATAAATTGACCCCGGCAGGGTTCTTCAGGATTGCATCTGCCGTTGTTGTCCTCTCAGTTTTTTTCCTCACGTGCAAATATCCGAATGAACCGGTCAAAGCAAATACCCCTCCCGATACTCGGCTTTCAAACGTTCCGCCGAACGATACGATTGCACAATATATCCAACGGAATACTTTTCCCGAGCTTACACTGTCATGGGTTGGAGATGATCCGGACGGATATGTGATCGCCTATAAGTATCGGTGGACAGATTATGTAGGACAAGTCTCCACAGTTCGGCCCTGGACGACATTTCTCAATCTTACAAAGCCGGGTTGGGAGAATGTAATTGAGGTGAGAGGAACGCCAGGCTCGATAATTAGAATATATGATTTTCTTGCAACGCTCAGTCAATCAGATCCAGAAGACACCTCGCTTATCCGAATAATTGGTAACTCTCTGGCGACAAACCGTCCGTTTCCTGTTCCTTACAGGACGGGGATTGTTCCTACAGACTCGATCACGGGCGTCTCTCGCTTGATACTACAAACACCTACTACAGGGACGTTTATTTTCTATTCACCCGTGGATAGCAACAAGCATAAGTTTGAAGTTCTCTCAATTGATAATAATGATGCACCAGATCCAACGCCGGCAGTTGTTTTCTTCTGGACGTTGGTATCGCCCGGCTCAGTAGTAGTGATTGATGTGGTGCCCGCAGCAAACTCGTTGGCGATTCGGCGTGCGACTGAGAGGTGGCCTGGTTTGCGCTTCCAATACCGGTCTTTGGATCCGAACAACACGAATGATTTGACGTTCTCGTGGGCAGTTGACGACACCTCATCATCGACGCGTTGGTCTCCGTGGTCATTCGATAACTTTGCAGATGTGACCGCTTCAAGTTTTAGTCCGATTGAAAGTGGCACGCATCGGTTCTTCGTACGCGCACGCAATAGGTGGGGAGTGATTAGTCCGATACGGTCTGCCACATTCAGTGCCATCATTCCCGATTTCGATAGTCCAACATATCAACAGAGAATTCTTGTTGTCAACGCCACTCCACCGCTTGGGATTCCCGGCGCTGTTGTGTATGCACTGGACACAGCGGCAGTCCGCTCCTATTGGTCAGAAATCCTGGACTCTTTACAAAAAGCTGGGAAGTACGATGTCCTGCAACTCGCGCCAAGCCCGCAGACAAGGTTTCCTAACACGGTCACGCTCGGGAAATACTCTTTGGTTATTTATTCAGCGGAGGCTAAACTTCCTATTCTCGGCGCTGCCGCCCAGTACAAATTTGATGCAGCCACAATGGACTTGTACCTTCAGGTTGGTGGAAAACTGATCATAAGTGGAATTCCCGACCCTCAGCGTGCAATCAGCGTCTTCGCGACATTTGCACGGATCGCGCATTTTCAACCCCCGTCTCAGCAGGTCCCATTCATAATGAACACGCAACGAGACTTCAGGGGAGCAAAGGGACGGCTTGGGTATCCTGATGTGCCATTAGACCCGGCAAGAGTGCCGCAAGCGGCAGACTCGGGTGCGACGCTTCGCTATATCGCGTTGAACTTTCCAGCGGGATTTGGTGAATCGATAAACACGTTCGATTCCAACACGAACGATCCCTTTTTCGAGAATCTTCCCCTCGGCGTCCGTTTCTTGGCGCCTCCTCCGACTGAAGCAGGAGAGCGGGCAACATATTCGGTTGTGTACTTTGGTTTTCCTCTCTACTACGGACAAAAGAGCACTGTAATTCAATCAATGAGAAAAGCTATTAGAGACGTCAATGAATAGCACAGGTCATAAAGGAGGTTTCCTTATGCTGCGCAATAGCAGTACCGTGAGTTTTGTTTCTTCAATTCTGGTTGTACTTCTTGCTACAACAATTGTCTTTGCAGGCACAACAGGTAATCTCAGCGGAAAAGTCACGGATGTTTCCAATGGCGACGTGCTGCCTGGTGTGAATATACTGATTGTCGGGAGCGGTCGCGGCGGAGTTACAAACACCAAAGGTGAATTCCTGATCAATGGCGTAGCTCCGGGCAAATACATCCTGCGTGTTTCGTCAGTCGGGTACAAACCTGTTGAAGTAAAGAATGTTGTTATCGAAGTCGATGAAACGACAGTCTATAACGTAAAGCTTGCGAGTACTGATATAGAGATGGAAGGCGTCACCGTTGAAGGCAGGCGTCCTCTCATTGATGTAAAGAAAACTGCCAGCGACCAAACATTTAACCGTGATAAAATTGATCAGCTTCCGAATCTTAAAGGCGTCAATGATGTGTTAACGCTGCAAGCCGGTGTTGTGAAGTTCGGCGGACAGTTGTTCCTTCGTGGTGGTCGAGCAAACGAAACACAGATCTTGATAGATGGCGTAGTTGCAAACGATGTGGGTGGCGGTGGAGCGGCGGCAGGCACGAGCAACGCGAACGAACTCTTGCAGCAATTGTATTTGGGAAACGCAACGACAGGCGCGGGCATCAGTGCTGATGCGATTTCCTCCGTCAGTACGTCAACGAGTGGGTTGGATGCCGAATATGGCAACGCACAATCCGGAGTCGTCAACATTTCAACCAAAACCGGCGCGGAGAAATACAGCGGCTCTGCGCAGTTCCGTACAGACGGCATAGGAGGAGGAGGTTTCAATGACCGTTACTACGCTGGGAACATTGGCGGTCCTGAACCGATTACTGCCTATTTGTTGCCGGCGTTGGGAGTTGAGATGCCGGGAAAGATCAGCTTCTTCATGAGCGGCAGTTTCAATCAGTCGGATGGGCCGTTCTCGTTTTCAACTTCTAATTTCTATAACCCTGTGAAGCGAAAGGTTCGTTTTAGCGGATTCTTTGGAAATATCTTGAACAATCTCGGTTTCACATATTCCGATCGACAGAACAATGAGTTTTCGTATAACGCAAAATTGACGTGGAATTCCGGCACGAACGATCAGGTCTCTTATAGCTATCGTGCAAATGCAACTTCGTCTCGACCTCTTACGGGCGCTTACGCGTATCGCGATCGGTATGATTCGAGTGCATCGTCGGTGGGTTTGCAGACGCAGGATGTTGCACAATGGAAGCACTTCTTCAGCACGAATACTGAGCTGAGAACGTACATCAGCAGACTCGAGATTCAAAAGAGCAATACCATTGGCAATCTGACGCCCGACCAGTATTCCGGCGTCACAAATTTTTCGAACACATATTACCGCGATCCCAACAACGACGGTTTCTATGATATCGGAAGCGCACAGGGCTGGTCAAGATCCAACACGGTTGTTTGGAATGCGAAGTCGGCGTTCGAGTCGCAGATTCACGCAATCCACTTCCTGAAAACCGGAGCTGAGTTCTATTACGAGCAAATCCAATCAACGAACATTTCTTTCCCGTTAGCGCCGGAGCGTTACATTGACTCTGTGCGCCGCGGTGAATACCCCGGCTACGGTTTGGGACGCTGGGTATCGAACAACACGCCGAGCCGCGGTGGGATGTGGGTCCAAGATAATATAGATTTCCCCGGCATCAATATTAAGGTCGGCTTGCGTTATGACTTCTTCTATCTGGGCAAACAAGTGTTCGATCCCGGATTTGTCAACAGATACGAGGGGGTCATCAATGATACAGATCCAAGCACACCGTTCAGCAAAGCGGAGTGGTTGGATAAGAATAGTTTCGGCAAAGCCTTTACAAGCGACAATTTCAGCCCTCGCCTTGCAATCTCGTATCCAATTTCCGAACGCGCAAGTTTCTATTTTAACTATGGTCACTATCTCCAATATCCCGATCGTGATCAGTATTTCCACGATGCATTCTATGACAGCAGTAGAAGCATTGGTGGCAACTATGTCGGCAACCCGGCGCTGAAGCCACAGCGTACGGTGCAGTATGAAGCGGGTTTCAAGCAGTTGATCTTTGAAGACCTTTCTTTACAGATTACCGGGTTCTACAAGGACATTTTCGACTACGCAGCGTTCCAGCGATTGCAGTTGAGCGGTCGCACTGTTGACCGCTACGTGAACCTCGACTATGCAAGCACGCGTGGGTTTGAGATTATTATTGAAAAGGGCTTGAGCGATCATTATTCGGGAACCGTGAACTACACATTCCAGCTCGCCAAGGGACGAGCCTCCGATCCATTCGTTGTTCAAGTGACGCCGCAATTATTCGGTTTGCCGCGTGAAACCCGTCTGGACTACGATCAGCAACACACCATCAATCTGTTCTTCGGATACAGAGTAAAGCCGGGCGAAGATTACGAGTTGTTTGGAATTCCCATTGACAACTTCAGCGCCTCGATCACCTACACGCTTGGGAGCGGTTTCCCCTACACTCCGTTCAACGTGGGAAGATCGCTTGCCGACGTGTATTTGAAGAATACAGGAGATGGTCCTTACACATCACAAGTGAATCTCAATGTTGCAAAAGGATTCGAGTTCTTCAGAACGCTCAACGTAATGTTTACGCTCGATGTAACAAATTTACTCAATCGCAGAAACGTAAACTTGAGTGCTGGCGGTTTCAATAGCGTGACCGGTGCACCGTATCTCTACGGTGATTTTGATCCTCAGAGTCCTCGACTCATATATCCCTGGGGCGCAACAAAGGGCTCGCAAGCGTTCGATGCTCGTGTTCCCCCCTTCATCTTTGGTTATCCCCGACAGATTACATTAGGCATGAAAGTGACATGGAACTAATTATGAAACAACAACGATGTGCAACAACGCTGCAGATTGTTCTGGCGAGCTTGACAATCCTGTTGTTGGCGACAACAGCCTATAGCCAGAACGTCGTAAGTGCAAACCAAGGGTATTCTATGAAGATACAGATGAATAACCTCGGTGTAATGGGACGGCAAGCGTATCCTGGCGGCAGTCCACCCAACTCGTCAGGAAAGCTCGGCCTCGAGTATCCAGTGGGTCAGCCCTATGAACATTTATATGGCTCGGGGATCTGGATCGGGGGATTTCTCGATACAGCACGCGTTGGGACGTCGCCCCAGATTCGCGGCGTTTCTCTTGCGTATGAAGGCTGGAGTGGACCGCTCTATGAGTTTTATCCCGGCGGTAGTTTGGCCGATAGCATCTGGAAGGGCGGAAAGCGTATTTCAAAACCTGCGGGCTGGGATCAATACTGGAGTTCCGTGCTTCCTCCCGGTACAACCCTTCAGTACAATCCGATTGCTGATGACGAACGCTATATGACATACGCTGATTTTAATCGGCGGGTAATCGGGCATGTTCCGTTGAATCTGAGAGTGGTTCAGCGGTCGTATGCATGGGATGATAGCTACGCTGATGCCATATCGATTTTTGAGTATACGATTTACAATACAGGCATCAAGCCGGTGGATAGCACTTACGTAGGTTTCTTTTTTGAAGCTGATATTGGCCCGCTGAGCGCCCCCAGTTATTGGACACGTAATTTTACGGGATACTATCCTAACTCGCGTACAGCGTACATTCATAACCCATCTGATCGAGGCTCGACTCCCATAGGCGTGTCGCTCTTGAAGACTTCTTCGCGAACGTTGGATTCTTTGCGCTACGCGTTCCGCTGGTTCCCGGGTCCGAACACGCCGCCGAACGACGGTGCGAAATATGCGTACTTGAGTTCAAACCGCATTGATCCGGATGAATTTCCGCAGCTTTCCGATACACGATTTATTTTTGGATTCGGACCTTTTACGTTGCGTCCATTTACTGCGTCGCGAGAAAGTCTAACGATTGCTATTGCAGTCGTTTCTGGATTCGACCCTGCAGGAAATCACCTGCGCATCATGCAACGCAATGCTGCAAGAGCGTTGGATATTTATTTGAACCAAGGAATCAGACTTCCTGCAACTCCGCCTTCACCGCCTCTTCGCGTCGAAGTTGGCTTTCGTAAAATCAAACTGAATTGGAGATGGACCTCAGCCGACTCCGTCGGTGCGAATGGTCGTCCGCATCCCGAGCTGAACTGGGACAGCACGAATCAAGTAGCTCGACGTTACCCTGACCGTATCTCTAATCCACCACCGGGATATGATCCGGGTCGAGGTGGAAGGAATTTCTCTGCGTACAAAATCTGGCGCAGTGAAAATCCCAAGCTGCCTTTCCCGCCGGATGAGAGCTTTACATTGATCAAACAGGTTGACGTCCCGACTGACTCCTTTGAATACAATTCGGGGCTTGAGTATGAATTCACTGACTCGAACCTTGTTCGAGGAAAAATATATACGTATGCCGTTACCTCGAAATCAATTCCTAATCTTGCGTACCAACAAATAGTTGTTGGTGGACAGGTTCGAACTGTGGAAGTACCGGTTGATCCCTTGGAGTCCAAAATCTCGACAAACGGCGTTCGCGTTGATTTGCCCTTCTCCGTCTCGAAGAAGATTGGTGAGGTTGCCGTAGTTCCGAATCCTTACCGAACTGATAAAGACTATACGTTCGAGAGCGGCGGATATGAAGGATTGAATTCCGAGTGGGACGAAAACAAACGTAAGATTAAATTTATCAACCTGCCAGAGAATTGCACGATCAAAATATTCTCGCTTGCAGGTGATTTGGTTAAGACCATTGATCATCGGGGTGGCGGTGGTGCGTTCCCTGAAGGCGATCGTGACGTTTTCCTGGTCAGCGAAAGCAACCGGGCCTTGGCAAGTGGCATCTACATCTTCACGGTTGAATCGGCGCTTGGCCTTCAGACCGGAAAATTTGTGATTATTCGGTGAAAATGATATGAAGACACAACAACGAATCTTAGCGTTAGTTCTTGCCGTGCTCGCCGGACTACCGGAGGCACAAGCAGGAAATAGGTCGGGCACTGTTACGGCGCAATTTCTTAAGCTGCCCATTAATGCCCGCGCAACAGGAATGGGAAACGCGCAAGTTGCGCTTGCAGAAGGCGCTCTTTCGATTCCCTACAATCCGGCGGGAACGTTAGGCATCCCGAGTTTTTCCGTCGGGGCGACGTACAACCAATGGTGGGCAGACATCACGCATTCGTTCATTGGTGTGGCGGTAAACTTGGACGACATTGGAACGATCGGCTTGGGTATTGTTTCGCTTACGACAGATGATATGCTCGTTCGTACGCCTGCCTTTCCGGAAGGAACTGGAGAAAAATTCAAGGCAGTGGATATTGCTTACATGGCTTCCTATGCGCGGCAAATCAGTCAAGATTTCGGCATCGGTTTGAGCGCCAAGTTTATCAAGTCGAACTTGTTCAATAAGGATATTGGCGCCAACTCCATAGCGTTCGACATCGGCACATTGTACGATGTGGCGATTCTTCGAACGCGCTTGGGAATTTCTGTTAACAACCTTGGACGAGATCTCACGTATCTCAACGAAACCTATTCGCTTCCCACCGTCCTTCGTTTCGGCGCGAGAACCACCGTCATGGATGAAGAGGATAATAAATTCTATCTCGCGTTACAGGTGGGCCGCCCCAACGATTCCGACGAACAGTACAATGTCGGAGCAGAGTATATTGTTTTCGAGACGCTCTCATTTCGTACGGGGTACCGGTTCAATTATGATGCGGAAAATTGGAGCGCCGGACTGGGCATGGATTTGAAGAGCCTGGGATTAGCGGGTCATCTTGATTACGCATATACGAGCTATACAACGCTCCCCAGTACACACATGTTTTCATTAGAATTAGGCTTCTGATATGAAAAGAAAATCGATCGGCTCTCTTTGTTCAATCGCGCTCGTATCGCTTGTGCTCAGCTCATGCGAATTGCAGACGGAAGACCCTGCGTTGCCGATTCTGAAGCCTGCACACCATTTCGTCATCAACGAAGTGTTTACGCTTCCGCCGACAAACCAGCGAACATATTCGTGGATTGAATTCTATAATCCAACGAACGATACAGTGAACACCCGCGGCTGGACATTCTCGTTTACGACCACGGGGTTCCTTTCTCGCTATGCCATCGACTCTCTGGGGCGAGTAATTCTGCCGTCGTTCCAGGTCCTTCGACAAGGCGAAGGCGTGTGGGAGGTGCCAATTCCCGAGTATGTCATCAAGAGCGGCGAGTTCTTAACAGTGACAAATAATGAAGAACGTCTCTTGACGTACACTGATTACGGTCCTGGCAAAGGACACAAAGTGTCGGCAGGTACAAACATTCGCAGCCTTACTTTTTTTGTGAATCCGGATACAACGAAACCCGATACAGTAATCAATTTCCAGGCGGTGTTTCAGTTGCGTCCTACCGACCAATTAGTTTTGAAAGACAAGAACGGCAATGTCGTTGATGTCGTTCGTTACGGCAACTATGTGTACAACGGCACGGGGAGTGACCCATATCCTAACAACAAATCCATCGGACTGATATCGGAATACCAGTCTATTGCTCGATACAGTGGAGCGTACTTTACAGGAAACACTGGAGAGGATTTCTATATCACCGGCACACAGATTCCATTGACAAGACCGATACCTCACTGGTTAAGTCAAGCGTATAAGCAGTAGCAAGCGATGACATAACGAAACTAAAACGGAAGAGAAGTTCTCTTCCGTTTCTGTTTTGTGCAATGCAGCATAAGCTCAATTTAGCGAAGAAGCTCAACGCCACCGGCGCCATAGCGGACTACTACCGGCTCGTCCCCTGTTAAATCGATGACGGTTGATTGTTCCGACACAAGCGGACCGCCGTCAAGAATCATTTCCACTCTGTTTCTAAACTGATCTGCTATCTCATCGGGGTCGTTCAAAATATTTCCATCCTGCGAGGTAACGCTTGTGCTGAGGACCGGATGACCAAGTGTTTGTACGAGCGATAATGTGATTGGACTTGCAGGAACGCGGATGCCTACCGTCCGTCTTTTCGAAACCAAAATCTTCGGTAGATTCTTCATCCGTTGTGCAGGAAGGATAAACGTGTAAGGACCGGGAATCAGCCGCTTCATTATCTTAAACGCTGCGTTGCTCACGTGAGCGTAGCTGCTGATATGTGTCAGGTCTGAACAGACAAAACTAAATGGTTTATCTTCGCGCTGACGCTTGATAAGGTAGATTTTTTCTATTGCATTCTTGTTTTCGATGCTGCACCCTATGCCATACACAGTATCGGTAGGGTAAATGATGATACCACCATGTTGCAGAACTTCGACGGCTTTGCCGATCAGTCTCGGCTCCGGGTTGATAGAGTGAATCTTTAGAATCATAGGATCTCTCTTGGTGATGGTTGGAGATTCCCCAAAACAAAAAAACAAAATAGCCACAAAGGCACGAAGATACTAAGGATTCACGAAGAGAACCTCTTTTGAGACATGGTAACACTTTGGGGTTCACGATGAGCAAGGACCCAGCTCCCCCAAAAAACTTTGTGAAACCTTTGTGTCTTGGTGTCTTCGTGGCAAGCTTTTTTCGTTTTTAGATTTGGGGAATCTCCAAAGTGATGGCAGACGATTCTGAACTCAATTAACAATATCTTATCTGCAATGGCAACTCCGAGGTTTTTTAACTACATCTCAAGGATTTATTGAATGACCATTGAAGTGCGGAACGGCAAAGCAACATGGCACTTCACACCATGGGAGACCGTGTATTCCATTGTTATTTATCTTCGCTGCACAATTTTATTGATCCTCATCTTCGTTGTATTCCTTCCGTTGTCCTTTCTGTTTAAGAAACCAGTGTACGACGAGTGGCTTCGGAAGGCTTCAAGAGTGTTCCTTCGCTTTGCGGGCGTACGAGTTCAAAGAATCATAGGATTGGAGAATATCCAACCCAATGAGCCGTACATCCTCACGCCGAATCATGTGAACATGCTCGATCCATTTATCTACCAGGGATACTTTCCTTACCTCCTGCGAGGGTTAGAGAAGAAAGAGAATTTCAAGATTCCCATTTGGGGACAATGGATGCGAGCGGTTGGCCAGATTGAAATTGACCGTGAGAATCCAAAGAAGGCAGTCGAGAGCATGAGGGAAGTTGCTCGTGTTCTTCGAGAAGAGCGAACCTCCGTTATGGTTGCCCCAGAAGGAACAAGAACACCGAACGGGCGATTGCAGCCGTTCAAGCGCGGTCCGTTCAAGACTGCGGCAGAAGCAGGCGTTCGCATTCTGCCGATGTGTTGTAAAGGTCTTTATGACATCAACAGAAAAGGTGACTGGCGCGTAAAGCCCGGTCACCTTGATGTCATTTTCGGCAAACCGCTTGGTCCGCCAAATCATTCTATGGAATCACAGAAGAAAATCAGCGCCGAGCTGCGCCGCTGGATGTTGGAGCAGCTCGACGAGCAAGACGCCTCTCCAGAAACTACTTCACGACAGTCAACTTCTTCGTCTGACTGACATTGCCAACCTGTAAGCGGTAGAAGTACACACCGCTCGGAATGTTTGTCGCATCAAACGTCCGCTCATACACCCCATTCTCCGTCTTTCCATCAACAAGCGTTGCGACTTCTTTTCCCAATACATCAAACACGGTCAGCATTGTATATCCGGAACCTTGAATTGCAAACTGGATCTTTGTTGATGGGTTGAAAGGATTCGGATAGTTTTGGGAGAGCTGAATGCCTATAGGCGAAGAATTTTTTGCTTCGGCAACACTCGTTACGGTTGTTACATCAACAGCCCATGCGGAACGTCCGTGCGTGAATGCGACAAGCTTTCGAGTAGGGGAGTGAAGTGTTACATCATGAACAGGAGCAGCCGGTAGCCCTGTGCCGAGAACATTCCATGTCGTGCCGTTGTTCGTGCTGTACAAAACCCCGGCATCGGATGCAACGTAAAGACGCGGGCGGGCAGCAGCATCAACAATCACATCGTTGAGAGGAATGTTCGGCAAGTTGCCGCCGATTGCCGTCCATGTTTGTCCGTAGTTTGTAGTCTTGTAGATGTGTGCTTGATATTGATACTCGAGATATCCTGAGAGCGTAACATAGCAAACGTTCGCCGAGTCAGGATCGACAGTTACACGCGTTACCCAACGAGTCGGAAGCGAGCCGGTGATGTCTGTCCACGATGTCCCGCCGTTTGTCGTCACTGAAACCTTTCCATCATCAGCTCCAGCATAGACAACATTTGCGTTTGATTTGGCAACATCAACAGTTGTGAGCTGGCCGAGGCGACCGTTTTGCCCACGAGTGAGATCGCCGCTTATCACAGTCCAGCTTTGCATGCCGTTTGTTGTCTTATAGACGCGGTGCGTTCCCGTGTACAGCGTGAGCGGGTTACTGAGATCCATTGCGATTGGCGTAGACCAGCCTTTTCTGTCAGAGGCGCCAATTCCATTTGTGCCGCTATTGAACGACGCTCCGCCATTTGTTGAATAGCCAAGTCCACCAAATTGGTACTCAGCGTAGATGCGATTTGGATTTGTCGGATCAACAAGAACGTAAAACCCATCGCCGCCATAAATTGAACTCCAATCGTTTTGATTTCCTGTCAGCGTGCGAGGTGTGCCATTGTCCTGCGTACCACCATAGTATCGTTGAGGATTCGTGAAGTCTATAGTTCCGGCATAGAACTGTGAGATGGGAAGATTGAGCGACTTCACCCACGACGTTCCGCCATTTGATGATACGAACACGCCGCCGTCGCTTCCCAAAACAATTCTATTTGGATTTGCCTGATCAAATTCAATGGCGTGAAAGTCAACATGTACGGAAGTTGCAGTTGCCGACCAATCGGCTCCACCGTTTGTTGTTCTATAGGCAGAAGTCATCCCTGCATAAACTAAGTTTGGATTGGTGGGATGAACCGCAAGCACGTTGTTGTACCAGACTTGTCCCTCGCCACCAAACGCTGCTGACACATTTGTCCAACTTGCCCCGTTGTCAGATGAGCGATACACTCCTTTCACACCTGTTCCGTTGGAGACTAATGCGAAGTACACATTAGGCTGTGAAGGAGCAACTGCAAGGCTCGTGCGTCCCGTTGCGACATCGTTGGCAGGAAAACCGTTGGTGACTTGCGACCACGAGTCTCCGCCATTTGTAGAAAGCCATAAGCCTGATGTTGCGCCATTAATAATACTATATGTCAATGGACGGTAACGACTCCAAAATGCTGCAACAATCCGATTTGGGTTCATTGGATCAATCATTAGATCGCAAGCACCTGTTGTGTCGTTGGCAAAGAGAACCCTTTGCCATGAGGTGCCGCCGTCAGTTGACCGATAAACTCCACGGTCTTGCGTCTTGCTTCTGTAAAGTCCCAAAGCCGCTACAAAAATCTTGTTCGAGTTTGAAGGATGGATTGCAATTCTTCCGAGCTGGCCCGTCGTTGCAAGTCCGAGGTTTGTCCATGTCTGCCCGCCGTCTGTTGAACGCCAGATGCCATTGCCGGGATAGATTGCAACACCTCCGGGATTTGCTTCACCTGTTCCCACATAAACTATTTCTGGATTGTTAGGGTCGAGGGCAAGCGAGCCGATAGAGTACGATTCATTGAAAATATTCGTCCACGTGACCCCATTATCTGTTGATTTCCAAACCCCGCCGGCGGCTGCGCCCGCGTAAATGAAATTAGCATTTGTTGGATGCAAGGCGAGTGAAGTTATTCGCCCGCCGATATTTGATGGTCCAACACTCTGCCAAACTGGAGCCAATACGCCGGTTCGTGCCGCTGCCATCTGTTGGATTGTTTTTCGAGCTTGCTCGTAAAGTGCCGGATTGATATCATTGTTTGGGTAGACGCGTTGCAGCATAAACCAATCATTATCAACGGCGTCCTGGTTTTCGTAGCGCTCAAGTTCCGCTACGTTCTCTCTGCATTCGTTTGATGAAAAGTAGAACGAAAATGCTCCAGCGACAATAAACGTCATCAGCTCAAACAGTTTGCGTTTACCCATGGCGCTGCCTTTTTGATTCGGTGGTAGGAAAGGTAGTTGTTCTATTAAAAATCTAACAACACAATGTGCGAGATGCAACAAATTTTGTTGGGAGTGAACCTTTTTTCTCGTAAATTCACACGCGTCCTTTCACATCTTCATCTGAATGAATAGACAATACACTCTCGAAGTTGCTGGAAGATTGGTTCCCTACTCAGTTCACTTCAGCGGCAAAGCAAAGCGGCTCTCACTTAGAATCTCTCCTGATACAGGCTTGGTGTTCGTCGTACCCAAACGATTGAGAAGAACGGATGTCAATTACGAAGCTCTTCTGAAGACGAAAGGGCGTTGGATTGTTCAGAAGCTCGATAACGTTGCGAAGCTGCAGAATCAGCAGCCGGGAGTATCGTTCACCGATGGCAGCAAGCTTGATGTTGTCGGGAAAGAAATCATCCTTCGAGTCATACACACCTCGCAGAAACGAGCATCTGTGCGGTTGGAAGGAGAAGTCCTCCTTGTCCTTACGCCTGAAGTGGGTGAATTGCAAGTTCGAAAAGTCGTGACGGCGTGGTACAAACACGTTGCGAAGAACATCATTCCTGAACGCGTTGATCTGTTGAATGCTCCGCTCGGTTTTCCGTGTAAGAAAGTTGCTGTACGCGACCAGAAGAGCCGGTGGGGAAGCTGCTCGCGGCGAGGAACGTTAAGTTTCAATTGGAGGATGCTTCTTGTTCCACCTTCGGCGATGGACTATCTCATCTATCACGAACTTGCACACCTGAAGGAAATGAATCACTCGATCCGCTTCTGGCGTTTAGTGCGAACGCTTTGTCCGACGTACGCTGAAGCAGAACATTGGCTGAAGAAGAATGGACGGTTTTTTTTTGGTAAGTGATTCGACGTAGCTCTCCGTAATTTATGTGAACGCTTGCATTCTGTGGTTAACGTCACGTGCAACGTGGCGGCGTCGTCTTATACTAATTGTGAAATCACACCCGAATGGTCCAACAGCTTCTGTAACTCTGAAATGAAAATTCTTCTTGTTGAAGACAACTTCGAGCACTTACGGCTTACAAAATATATCCTCCGACATAACAACGTCCCCGGCGAAGTGTATGTGGTTCGCGATGGGCAGGAAGCGATTGATTATTTGTACAACCGAAATCAGTTTGCCGACCCGTCCGCAAACCCGCGACCACAATTAGTGCTGCTAGATTTGAACATTCCTCGCATAGACGGCAAGGAAGTGCTGAAGCTGATAAAGTCGGACGATGAATTGAAACACATTGCGGTTGTCATTCTCAGCTCCTCCGACCGTGAAGAAGATGTGTCGTACGCGTACGAGCATGGTGCCGCTGCATACATCTCAAAATCTGCAGGCTTCGAGCGATTAAACGAAGCGCTTTCTTCTCTTCACATATTCGCATCCGCGCAACGAGTAGCTGCGTTTTAGAATCTCCCGTTATCCTTCGGCTGCCTCCGACACGATAATGCGCGTGCCCCGGTCGCTTTGGCGGACGAGGATATTCTTCTCGTCCACTAATCCCAAATCTTCGATCACCAATCGCCAATCGCCAATCACTCATCCCTAATCACTTGCTTTTGGATTTGTAGACCCTTCACTCGGCGAACAACGCTCACGTAGGTTGAGCATCTTCTTGAATGTCCCCACGCTTCTTTGTACCTTGAAGTAAAATCAATCTCACTCCAACTACTTCCTCATGTCTCATTGGTTAGTTGCACTTGTCGGTCGTCCGAACGTAGGCAAATCCACACTCTTTAACCGCATTGTCGGTCGTCGCGACGCAATCGTTCACGACGTGCCCGGTGTAACGCGTGACCGTAACTACGCGGAAGCAGAGTGGGCGGGGAAGAGTTTTTCGCTTGTTGACACCGGCGGTTACGTTCCTGAATCGGAAGACATCATGGAAGCGGCAATTCGCGAGCAAGCGCAAATCGCAATCGACGAAGCTGATGTTGTGCTTTTTGTGGTTGATGCGCAAACGGGGCTTCTTCCCTCCGACTCTGAAATCGCCAATATTCTCCGCAAAAAACAGAAGAAGGTTGTTCTCGTCGTCAATAAAATCGATGGCGAGAAGAAAGAAAGTGAGCTCGGGGACTTTTACAAATTGGGACTCGGCGAGCCGTATTCTGCTTCTGCGCTCGTCGGAAGAAAAACAGGCGACTTGCTTGACGCCGTCACGAAGGACTTTGAGGTAAATGCGGACGAGAAAATCGACCCGAGACTCAAGCTTGCAGTCATTGGCAAGCCGAATGTCGGCAAGTCATTGTTCGTGAATGCGTTGTTGCAAGAAGATCGCCACATTGTGACGAACATTCCGGGCACGACGCGAGACCCGATTGATGCAATCCTGAAGTATTACGGAGAAGAAATTCTTCTTGTTGATACGGCAGGCTTGCGTCGAAAAAGTAAAGTGAAAGAAAGCGTCGAGTTCTACAGTGCAATCCGAGCACTCAAAAGCATTGAGCGCTGCGATGTTGCAGTCATATTGATTGATGCGACACAAGGGCTTGATCATCAGGACTTGCGCATCATTGACAATGCAACAGAGCGGAACCGGGCAGCAATTATCGCCGTCAATAAATGGGACTTGATTGAGAAGGATGATAAGACTGCGCGGGCGTTTGAGAAAGCACTGAAAGAAAAACTGCGCATCTACGATTTCATTCCGATCATCTTTATCTCTGCCTTGACGAAGCAACGCGTGTACAAAGTGATTGAATTGGCTAAGCAAGTTGACGCTGAACAGAACAAACGGATTTCAACGAGCGAGCTCAACGACATACTCGGTGCGGACATCAAAACATTTCCGCCTCGCAGCAAATCCGGTAAAGAAATCAAGATAAAATACATTACACAAGTGAAGTCCAAGCCGCCGGTGTTTGCATTTTTCTGCAATGAACCGAAGTTGATTGATGACAACTACCAACGCTATCTTCAGAACAAGATTCGTGAGCATTTCACATTCGAAGGTGTTCCGATTCTTTTATCGTTCAAACAAAAGTAAATGCCCAAGCGAATACTCGTCATAGGAGGTGTAGCCGCAGGACCCAGCGCAGCAAGCAAGGCGAAGCGCACGAATCCTGAATATGATGTTGTTCTGTTTGAACAAGGCGAGGACGTTTCGTACGGCATTTGCGAGATTCCCTACTATATTGGCGGCGACATTCAAGCTGATAAGCTCGTTGTCAATACCCCGGAACAATTGCGTGAAAGAAAAGGTCTTGATGTTCGGGTCCTGCATCGTGTCGAAGAACTGCTGCCTACCAAAAGAAAGATTGTTGTGCGAGATTTAGTGAGCGCTAAGACGTTTGAAGAACCGTACGACAGACTGATTATCGCTACAGGCTCACGTCCGAAGAAGTTGAATGTTCAAGGTGAAGATGCTCGCAACGTCTTTACAGTAAAATCGCTCGACGACGGATTTAGGATTTACAAATACATCGAAGCGGAACAACCGAAACACGCCGTTATCATCGGCGGCGGCTATATTGGAATGGAGATGGCTGATGCGTTGCGTGCGAGAAATCTTGATGTGACGATGCTTCATCTGTACGGCTTACCGATGAATGGATTGGAGAGACAAGTTCGTGAGCACGTGCGTGAAGAATTGGAGAAGCATCAAGTGCAATTTATCGGTGATGCAAACACGGAAGGTTTTGTTGTTGACAAACAGCAGCGCGTAACGCACGTTGTAACGAAGAATGGAACATATGAAGCTGACCTTGTGATTCTTGCTCTCGGTGTTGTCCCCAACAGTGAGATGGCAAAGAAGGCCGGAATTCGAGTGGGAGCAAGCGGAGGTATCCTCACCGACCAACGTCAGCAAACAAATCTCGATAACCTTTATGCTGCCGGTGATTGTTGTGAAGTCAAGAACCTTGTCAACAATAAGTCCATGTTTATTCCGCTTGCCACAATTGCGAGTAAGCAAGGCTGGGTTGCGGGAGAAAATGCTGCCGGCGGCAAGGCGAAATTCAACGGAGCAATTCGTGCTATCGCTGTGAAAGTGTTTTGTCTTGAAGTTGCAAGAATTGGGTTGAGTTCAGAAGAGGCACAAGCTTCCGGCTTTACTGTGGTGACAGAAACAATCGTTGCTCCATGCAAGGTTGCGATGATGCCTGGCAGCGAGAAGCTATGGATTACAGCGATTGCGGACAAACGCTCGAAACGATTGCTTGGTGTGAACATGATTGGCAAAGACGGCGTCGTGCTTCGGGCAAACACATTTGCTGTTGCAATCCAACACAAGATGACGATTGATGAAATACAGCAATGGGATTTGGCATACTCGCCGCCGTTTACGCCGTTGTGGGATCCTGTGCTTGTTGCCGCGAATGCAATGGCGAAGAAGCTACGCTAATGACCATTGATCGTTGGACGTTGACCATTGATCGTTCTTTCCACTGCAACGAAATTGTCAATGGTCAGCCCTGAGCGCAGCCGAAGGGTCAATGTTCAATTGACAATTGAACATTGGTCGTTGGCAATTGACAATTCTAACGGTCAATGGTCAACGTTCAATTGTCAATTGACAATTTCTAATTCGAAGCAAGGATTGAATCATGAAAAACCTCACCATCATTGACCATCCGCTTATCAAACGAGACCTCTCGATTCTTCGAGACAAGAAAACGAACAACCATCTTTTTCGCACGACGCTGCGGCGTATCTCGTCAGTGATGGCGTTTCAAGTGACGGACGATTTGAAGCTGAAGGCGGGAACAGTCGAGACTCCGCTTGAGAAAACGATAGGCTACACACTTGCGGAAGAAATTATTATCGTTCCTGTGCTGCGTGCAGGGCTTGGACTTGTTGACGGCTTCTTAGATTTTCTTCCGGAAGCAAAAGTCGGTCATGTTGGCTTATATCGTAATGAAGAAACGCTGAAGCCGGTTGATTACTATTCAAAATTTCCCCGCACTCTCAACAAGAGCCTGGTGCTGCTTCTCGACCCGATGCTTGCAACGGGAGGGAGCGGCGCTGCTGCAATTACATTCTTGAAAAACAAAGGTGCCG
>Ga0082335_1005053_pt1 | contig 18805 bp, 15 predicted proteins | sample Subgrocontami58m_FD_72375 | JGI IMG/M metagenome (GOLD analysis project Ga0082335, IMG submission 72375) | Subsurface groundwater microbial communities from S. Glens Falls, New York, USA - GMW37 contaminated, 5.8 m (SPADES assembly) (version 2) ... | reverse complement strand
AACGAGGACTTTGTTGACAAGACCATAAAAGCCATAGTCAAGGGCGCTAAAACAGGCGAAACAGGCGACGGCAAGATCTTCGTTCTTGATATGAAGGATTGCGTACGCATACGTACTGAGGAGAAAGGTGCTGTAGCTATCGGCTAATTACTCTTGACAGGGAAGCTGTTTTTGTTATAATTTTCTGCAATAGAAAAAAGACAAAGACAGCTTCCCTCATGGTAGCGGGAAGGCTTTTTCTTAAGTCTTTACAAAATTAAGACGTAGGCGTCTTTTCCCGTGGTTGGGAGAGACGCCAATTTTTTGTCTAATTTTTACACAGTTGAGTAGTCAATTGAGCAAATGGAAGCTAGCATCCTGCGCTAATCGGAATTGGGCCCTTCCTTTAGGAGGAATTAGGAAGGCCCATCCTTTCTGGATTGCGCAGGTGTTGTGTTTCTACACAAGGAGGCTATATGATCAATTCAGGCGATACGGCATTTGTCCTGTTATCAGCAGGGCTTGTTATGCTGATGACACCGGGATTAGCGTTTTTTTACGGCGGCATGGTGCGTAAGAAAAATATTTTAGGCGTGCTTATGCAGTGTTTTACGGCTTTGTGCGTCTTGACCCTGCAGTGGGTTTTTTTCGGTTACAGCCTCTCGTTCGCGCCGGGCACAGGTTTTTGGGGTGGTTTTCAGTGGTTAGGTTTAAAAGGAGTTGGTTTCGCGCCTTATACAGCTTATGCCGGGACCATTCCACACCAGGCATTCATGATATATCAGGCTATGTTTGCCATAATCACGCCCGCGCTTATTATCGGTGCTTTTGCAGAAAGGATGAAATTTTCATCATTTCTTCTTTTTATCCTATTATGGGCTACTTTCGTATATAATCCTATATGCCACTGGGTTTGGGGCGTAGGCGGATGGTTAAGAAATCTAGGAGTCCTTGATTTTGCGGGTGGTATTGTAGTGCATATAAATGCGGGCATAGCAGCTTTGGTTACAGCCCTTATAATAGGTAAGCGTAAAAATTATCACCATAATCCCATACCGCCGCATAATCTGCCCTTTACGGTTTTGGGCACAGGTTTGCTTTGGTTTGGTTGGTTCGGGTTTAATGCCGGAAGCGCCTTGGCTGCCAACGAGTTAGCCGTTAATGCATTTGTTGTTACTCAGATAGCCGCGGCTGCTGGAGGCCTGAGCTGGGGGCTCATTGAATGGATAGTAAATGGCAAGCCTACGATCTTCGGCACAGCTTCCGGAGCTGTGGCAGGCCTTGCTACTATAACGCCGGCAGCAGGTTTTGTTGGCCCGCTTCCCGCAGTCGCTATTGGTTTTTTGGCAAGTTTATTCTGTTATACGGCCGTGGCTTATATTAAACCGAAGTTAGGCTATGATGATTCTCTTGATGCTTTTGGTGTCCACTGCGTGGGCGGCATCGTTGGTTCTTTGGCGATCGGGATCTTTGCCTCAAAGGCCATAAATCCGGCCGGAGCTGACGGTTTATTATTCGGCAGCGCGCATCAGCTTTATGTTCAATCCATAGGCGTTTTGGTTACTGCGGCCTATTCTTTTATTGTCACATTTATTATTTATAAAGTTGTAGATATGGTCATGGGCGTGCGTGTCAGCGAAAAAGAAGAGCTTCTCGGGCTTGACCTTGCGCAACATCGCGAAGGCGCGTATACTGTATTGGAATAAGGAATACTCCTTGCTTACCCACTTGAAAATTTCCTTGTCCGGCATACCCGGGCAGGATATTTTCTACGTAAGCTGCGGAGTTAACATTGTTAGGAAGAGATACCCTTAAAGGGCAATATTAAGGAGGCTTTATCATGAAATTGATCATTGCGATTATACAGCCAAGCAGATTGGATGATGTTAAGGAGCAACTTTATAAAGCAGAGATAAATCTGATAACGGTCTCTGAAGTTTTGGGCCATGGCCGGCAAAAAGGCGTCACTGAGGTTTACCGTGGCGCCAGGGAAATGGGCAATCTGCTTCGCAAGGTCCGTCTTGAGATCGCGGTAAACGAGGACTTTGTTGACAAGACCATAAAAGCCATAGTCAAGGGCGCTAAAACAGGCGAAACAGGCGACGGCAAGATCTTCGTTCTTGATATGAAGGATTGCGTACGCATACGCACTGAAGAACGAGGAGATGCTGCTATAGGTTGATATTGAGGCCCGGCTGTGGTTATTTGTTATTGACAAAGAAAAAATGATGTGTTATATTTTTTAAAATCAGGGCACAACGTAAGTGCCAAAGATGCTTGATTTGTTTTAAAACGATGGCGTTTTATGCCGGTTATTTGATCGGCGTAGAACGCTTTTTTTGTGCAGAAGGCAATGTATCCGAAGAACGGAGTAAACTCATGCAGAACATACCCTTTCCTGAGCAGATCAAGGCTTTATCAAAGATAAGCAAAGCCATTGTTTCCGACCTCTATCTTGAAGATATCCTTCGTCTTATTGTTACGGTCACGGCTGAGGTCATGGGGTCAAACATTTGCTCACTTATGCTTATTGATGAAAAGACGCGCGAGCTTACCATTCGCGCAACACAGAGCGTGAGTGAAGAATATAACAAGAAACCTTCTCTAAAAATAGGAGAGGGCATAGCGGGTAAAGTTGCGTCACAGAATAAGCCTATGGCTGTCTATGATGTGGTCAAGGAGAAAGAATATAAATATCAGGATATCGCTAAAAAAGAAGGTTTACGTTCTCTGTTGTGTGTCCCTTTAAGCGTTAAGGGAAAGGTAATAGGGGTTATCAATTGTTACACTTCCAGTCCGCACGATTTTACGGAAACTGAAATAGAGATGCTTACGGCTATTGCTAATCAAGCCGCTGTTGCTATTGAGAATACGGAGTTGATCGTTAAGAGTAAGGTCATTGCCGAGGAGTTGGAAAGCCGCAAGATAACTGAACGCGCTAAAGGAATACTAATGAGGGATGAGCATTTAACCGAAGAAGAAGCTTATCTCAAGCTTCGTAAATACAGCATGGATCGCCGTAAGACCATGCGGGAAGTATCGGATGCCATAATATTGGCATCTGATATGAAGAACATATGCGATACGAAAAAATCGCGCGCAAACAAAGTAAAAGATAGTTGATGCCGATGTCGGCTACTGTGTTGCGCGGTCGTACCTCAAAGAGGAGGAGAGCATGAATCTGCAAAGGCCAAACGCGAATGACGCGGTTGGAACGTTTAACCGTTCCAAAAATGTAGTGCCTGGGTCAGGTATTTGTTCCAGGTGTATAGACGGTTGCCGTGGTAATTGCGATATTTTTAAAGCGACATTTAGAAGCCGTGAAGTGATCTATCCGGGGCCATTCGGAGAGATGACAGCCGGCGGCGACAAAAATTATCCAATTGATTATTCCCACCTCAATATTCAAGGGTATGCTTTAGGGGCCAAGGGTTTGCCAGGAGACGCTGAAGGTAATCCTGACAATACAAAATTTCCCGATGTAAATACCGAGGTCCAATATGGGTGGGATTCAAAAGTTAAAATGAAAGTGCCTATTTTCACCGGCGCTTTAGGCTCTACGGAGATAGCCCGCAAGAACTGGGAACATTTCGCCATAGGCGCTGCGATATCAGGCGTGACACTTGTTTGCGGTGAGAATGTCTGTGGTATTGACCCGGCGCTTGAATTGGATGCTAAGGGCAAGATAAAAAGCTCTCCGGACATGGACAGGCGCATAGAGATCTACAAGAGATTTCATGAGGGGTATGGTGAGATCCTTGTCCAGATGAACGTTGAAGATACGCGTTTAGGTGTTGCCGAGTATGTCAGGAAAAAGCATGACCTAAATTCCATAGAATTGAAGTGGGGGCAGGGCGCTAAATGTATCGGCGGCGAAATAAAGGTCAAGAGTTTAGACAGGGCGTTGGAGCTCAAAAAGCGCGGTTACATAGTGACGCCCGATCCTACGCTGGATGCTGTGCAGCACGCATTTAAGGATGGAGCCATCAAAGAATTTGAGCGCCATTCAAGGCTAGGGTTTGTTTCCGAAGAATCGTTCATAGCAGAGGTCAAGCGGTTAAGAAACCTTGGGTTTAAGCGTGTCACCCTTAAGACCGGCGCGTATTCCATGAGAGAGCTGGCTATGGCTATACGCTATTGCGCTATGGCTAAGATAGACCTCTTGACCATTGACGGAGCTCCGGGCGGTACAGGAATGAGCCCGTGGCGGATGATGGAGGAATGGGGTATCCCAACATTCTATCTGGAGGCTCTGACTTATGAATTTTGCCAAAAATTGACAAAGAAAGGTATTCGAGTCCCGGATATAGCAATAGCAGGAGGGTTTTCTACAGAAGACCATGTTTTCAAAGTGCTTGCAATGGGTTCGCCTTATGTCAAAGCTGTATGTATGGGTAGGGCATTGATGATCCCGGGTATGGTAGGCAAGAACATTGGACTCTGGCTTAAAGAAGGCAAACTTCCTCCCACTGTATCTGATTTTGGCAAGACAGAAAAGGAAATATTTGTTTGTTACGATGAGTTAGAAGAGAAATACGGTAAAGATATGAAAGATATCCCGCTTGGGGCCGTAGGGGTATATTCTTTCGCTCAGAAAATGAGAGTAGGCCTGCAGCAATTGATGGCCGGCAGCAGGAATTTTAAATTGAGCACGATATCAAGAAGCGACCTTATGTCTTTAACAGAGGATGCAGCGTCGGTTTCAGGCATACCTTATGTTATGGAGGCTTATCGTAAGGAAGCCGAGGACATACTTAGCGGCAAAGGTAACGGCAAAGTCAGATCAAAAGCGGCAGCCAAGAGGTGACCTATGGAGAAGAGAGGGTTGTGCAGCGCCTGCGTATTTGACAAAGAGTGCACTTTTCCACGCAAATATCCTATTTGGGAGTGCGAAGAATTCAGTATCTTTTTGCCGGCAGGTAATAGAGGCATGAAAAAGAGAACAAAGCCGCTCGCGAGAGCGAGGACGTAAGAATAAAAGAACAAGACATTCCTTAAATGCGGGGTGTCCTCTGGCTGACGCGTGATCAGAGGACGCCCCAGTTTATTAACATTATGCCAAATACAGGTTATCCACGAAAACAGGGACTCTATGACCCGGCTTATGAACACGATAGCTGTGGCGTAGGTTTCGTTGTTAACATAGGAGGCAAGAAGTCCAATGACGTCGTTATCCAGGGGCTGACAATATTAAATAACCTTAGCCACCGCGGCGCTCAAGGTGCTGACCCAAAGACAGGCGATGGCGCGGGTATCTTGATGCAATTGCCTCACGAATTTTTTAAAGCCCAATTGGCTTTATCCGGCAAAGAACTTCCTGCTTTAGGTTCTTACGCGGTTGGTATGGTTTTTTTCCCGCCTATAGCAGAAAGCGCTAAAGCTTGTATGTCTGTTTTTGAAAGAATGGCCGGCAAAGAGGGTTTACAGATACTTGCCTGGCGCGACGTGCCCGTTGATAATTCATATATCGGCTCAACAGCGAAAGAAGTCCAGCCTGTTGTAAAGCAGGTTTTTCTGCTTAAGCCGGGATCTGTGCGTGATCAGTTAGATTTTGAACGCAAACTATATATACTGCGCAGGCTTATTGAAAAAGAGCTGACCTCATTTTATGTTTTAAGCCTTTCTTGCCGTACTATCGTCTATAAGGGCCTGCTTATGACCGGCCAGCTGCAGTCTTTTTACAAGGACTTATCTGACGCAAGATTAGTGAGCGCGCTTGCCCTGGTGCATTCCCGTTATTCAACGAATACTTTTCCTACATGGGATTTAAGCCAACCTTTCAGGTTACTGGCCCATAACGGAGAGATAAATACGTTGCGCGGTAACATCAATTGGATGAGCGCGCGCCAGGCGAGCCTGGCGTCAGCTCTTTTTGGCGAGGATATCAAGAAACTTTTTCCCGTGATCGTCCCCGGAGGTTCTGATTCTGCGTCATTGGACAATATGGCTGAGTTCCTGATAATGTCTGGCAGGCCGCTTGAACATGTGATGATGATGCTTATACCGGAAGCGTGGGAAAACGACGCGTCTCTGGATGAAAGCAAAAAAGGGTTCTATGAATATCATTCAGCTTTGATGGAGCCATGGGACGGGCCCGCGGCTGTTGCGTTTACCGATGGGGTTTCTATCGGGGCTATATTGGATAGGAACGGCCTGCGTCCGGCGCGTTATACCGTCACCAAAAACGGCCTCGTGGTCATGGCCTCGGAAACAGGTGTTTTGAATTTTAAGCCTGAGGATGTCCTTTGTAAGGGCCGTCTGCAGCCGGGCAAAATGTTCCTTGTGGATACTCTCCAGGGGCGTATTGTCAGCGATTCAGAGATAAAGAGCAAAGTCTCTTCGTCAAAATTATATAGCCAATGGGTGAGAAAGGGCGTGGTTCGCTTAGAAGACTTGGCTGCGAAAGAAAAACCCCAGGCCATTAAAGAAGATGAATTGCTCAGGCATGAGCTGGCTTTCGGAACAACGCGCGAAGATATAAAGATCATCATGGTACCGATGGCTGAAACAGCCTCTGAACCCACAGGGTCTATGGGGTCTGATATGCCGCTGGCTGTATTATCAAATCACCCTCAGGCCCTTTATAACTATTTTAAACAATTATTTGCCCAGGTAACTAATCCTCCCATTGACCCTATCCGTGAAGAGCTGGTGATGAGCCTGGAAGGTTTTCTGGGAAGACAAAGAAATTTGTGTGAAGAGACTGAAAAGCATTGTGAACTTATCAAGTATAAACAGCCCATCCTTCTTAACGAAGAACTCGCGAAGCTGCGTCATATCAACACAAACGGTTTTAAGGCCAAAGAGCTTTCCATCGTGTTTGATGTAAGGTCGGGCTCTTTGAGATCGGCGCTGGACCGTCTTTGCCAAGAGGCTTCCCAATGCATTAAAGAAGGATATAACCTTATAATTTTAAGCGACCGCGGTGTTTGCGCCCAAAAGGCGGCCATTCCTTCTCTTTTGGCCGTAGGCGCGGTGCATCATTATTTACTTCGTGAAACAACTCGCATGCAGGCGAGCATTATTGTTGAGACAGGAGACGCCAGGGAAGTGATGCATTTTGCCTTGTTATTGGGCTACGGCGCAAATGCTATTAATCCATACCTTGCTTACGAAACGCTCTTAGACCTTCATAAAAGGCGCGACGCGTTCATAGGATTTGACCAAAATAAGATAATTGCCAATTATATCAAAGCCATAGATAAGGGCCTGCTTAAAGTATTTTCAAAGATGGGCATATCAACTTTGCAAAGTTATTGCGGAGCCCAGATATTTGAGGCCCTTGGTTTAGGCAAGGAAGTCATAGATAATTATTTTACCGGGACTTCTTCAAGGGTTGGCGGTGTGGACTTAGAGACGATACAAAAAGAGGTGCTTTTGCGTCATTATAGAGGTTTCCCTGAAAGAGAAGTCCAGGAGTTATCTTTGCCTGTTGGAGGTTGGTATCAATATCGCAAAGACGGAGAATACCATTTGTGGAATCCTGATACCATTACCGCGCTTCAGCAGGCTGTGCGCAATGAAGATTACAACGAGTTTAAGAGGTTTACCGAGCTCATTAACGACCAGGAAGGTCATTTGACGACATTGAGAAGCCTTTTAAAATTCAAGACGGCAAAACCTATTCCTTTGGAAGAGGTTGAGCCGGTTAATGTTATAGTAAAGAGATTTGCCACCGGAGCCATGTCTTTTGGGTCTATCTCAAAAGAAGCGCACGAGGCTATGGCTATAGCTATGAATAGGCTGGGCGCAATGAGTAATTGCGGCGAGGGTGGCGAGGACCCTGCGCGTTATGAGCTTTTGCCTAATGGAGATTCAAAAAGGAGCAAGGTAAAACAAGTCGCATCAGGCAGGTTCGGCGTTAATAGTTATTATCTGACGAATGCCGATGAGCTCCAGATAAAGATCGCGCAAGGCGCTAAGCCGGGAGAAGGCGGTCAACTGCCAGGCCATAAAGTGGACGTGATCGTTGCAAAGATAAGACATTCAACTCCGGGCGTGACACTAATATCTCCTCCGCCGCACCACGACATATATTCTATTGAAGACCTTGCTCAGTTGATATTTGACCTTAAAAATGCAAATCCTAAGGCGCGTATCAGCGTGAAACTCGTTTCGGAGATAGGCGTTGGTACGGTTGCCGCAGGTGTTGCTAAAGGCCATGCTGAAATGATACTTATTTCAGGCTATGATGGCGGCACAGGCGCGTCGCCTTTGTCGTCTATAAAACATGCAGGGTTACCTTGGGAGCTGGGCCTTTCTGAAACGCACCAGGTCCTTGTGATGAACGGCTTGAGGGGGCGTGTGCGGCTCCAAACTGACGGACAGATGCGTACCGGAAAAGACGTCGTGGTGGCCGCGATGCTGGGTGCGGAGGAATTCGGATTTGCGACCGCCGCGCTTATTACTCTTGGTTGTGTTATGCTCAGGCATTGTCAGTTAAATACATGTTCGGTCGGTATCGCAACGCAGGACCCGGCGCTCCGTTGCCGTTTCAAGGGGTCGCCTGAATATATAATTACATATTTTACATTTTTGGCGAGGCAGGTTCGCGAGATAATGAGTGAGCTTGGGGTGAGATCAATGGATGAGTTAATAGGCCGCGTTGATATGCTTGAGATAAATACCGCGCTCAAACATTGGAAATCCGAGGGGGTTGATTTTTCAAATATTCTTTACAGGCCTGAATTGAAAAAGGGTACAGCGGTGCGGCACGTCCAATCCCAGGATTATGGGTTGGACAAAGTGCTTGACCTTGAATTGATAAAACGGGCCCAGCGGGCATTAGAATACAGAGAACCCGTGAAGTTGGAGCTTGATATAAAAAATATCAATCGTACTGTGGGTGCTATGCTTTCAGGCGAGATCTCTAAACGTTTTGGCCAGAAAGGCTTGCCTGAGGACACTATCCAGTTATTTTTTAAAGGCACGGCAGGGCAAAGTTTTGGAGCTTTTGGCGCGCATGGTTTAAGTTTTTATCTTGAAGGCGATGCTAATGATTATTTGGGAAAAGGGCTTTCAGGCGCCAAGATCGTCGTTGCGCCCCCTAAAGACGTTGTGTTCAAGCCGGAAGAGAATGTCATTGTAGGCAATACGCTACTTTATGGAGCGACAGAAGGAGAGGTTTTTATTCGTGGTATCGCAGGAGAGAGATTCTGCGTCAGGAATTCCGGCGTCAACGCCGTAGTGGAAGGCGTAGGCGATCATGGCTGTGAATATATGACAGGCGGCCGCGTTGTCGTTATTGGAAAGACCGGAAGGAATTTTGCGGCAGGTATGAGCGGTGGTATCTCATACGTGTATGATGTTGACGGCGCGTTTAAAGCCCTATGCAACCCCGGCATGGTAGAGTTAGGCGAGGTCACGCAGGAGAAAGATCAGGATACTATCCGCACGCTGCTTGAGAAACATCTGCGTTACACAGGCAGCAGTGTAGCTAAAAATATACTTGAAAATTGGAAGAAAGAGCTTAAGCGGTTTGTAAGGGTTATGCCTTTGGAATATAAACGTGTTTTAGAGCAAGTTGACGTAAGGCCAGCGGAAGTTGATTCGGAGGCTTCAGATGGGTGATACAAAAGGTTTTTTAAATAAGAAGAGAGAGTCAGCCGGCTACAGGCCTGTAGGCGAGCGTGTCAGGGATTTCCGCGAAGTTGAGTTGGCTATGCCTGAGGCGAAGTCTCAAGAGCAGGGTTCACGCTGCATGGATTGCGGCGTGCCATTTTGTCATTATGCTTGTCCTGTAGGCAACGTAATACCAGATTGGAACGATCTTATGTTCCGAGGACAGTGGGCTCGCGCGGTAGAAGTACTGCAGTCGTATAATAATTTTCCGGAATTTACAGGACGTGTGTGCCCTGCGCTTTGTGAATCTGCCTGTGTATTGGGGATAAATGATGATCCGGTGACTATCAGGCAGAATGAGATATCTATCATTGAATGGGGATTTAAAGAAGGGATTATTAAGCCTTTTATTCCAAAGCAAAAGACAGGTAAGCGCGTAGCCGTTGTTGGTTCCGGCCCGGCCGGATTAGCTGCGTCCCAGCAATTGACACGCGCAGGCCATGACGTTGTCCTTTTTGAAGCTGATGATAAGGCAGGAGGTATTCTTAGGTATGGTATTCCTGATTTTAAATTAGAGAAGTGGGTCATAGACCGCCGCCTGGACCTGATGAAAAAAGAAGGCCTAAAAGTTGAAACAGGGGTCATGGTCGGTAAAGACTTGCCAGAAGAAAAGTTGTTGAAGGAATTTGATGCTGTGTGTCTTACCATAGGTTCGCGCGTCGCGCGCGATATAGAAGTTCCCGGCAGAGGCCTGAAAGGCATACACTTTGCCATGGAGTATCTAATACAGAGCAATAAAAAAGAAGGCGATATTACGGCAAAAGATAAGAATGTCGTTGTCATAGGCGGCGGAGATACTGGCTCTGATTGCGTAGGGACCGCAAACAGGCAGCGCGCGAAAAGCGTTACACAGATAGAGGTATTGCCTAAACCGCCGTTGTGCAGGACAAAGGATATGCCATGGCCCACGCACCCTAAGACCTTAAAGACATCAAGTTCTCACGAAGAGGGGTGTGACAGAAAGTGGAGTATTCTGACTAAAGAATTTCTAGGTGAAAAAGGCTGCGTGAAAAAACTGCGCGCGGTCGAGATCGATAATAATATGAAGGAGATACCAGGTACGGAGTTTGGTTTGGAAGCAGACTTAGTTATTTTAGCAATGGGTTTCACGCATCCGCAGCACGCCGGCCTTGTTACTGATCTTGGACTGACATTGGGCCCGCGCGGCACCATTTACGTAGATAATAATTACATGACGTCTAAGCCGGGTATCTTTGCCGCAGGGGACGCAAGCCGTGGAGCGTCACTCGTTATATGGGCGTTATATGAAGGCAGGCTGGCCGCGCGTGAGGTTGACAGATATCTGTTTCAGGAGTTATAACAGGGGACCTTGTTCTCTTGTATAAATGTCGCGATATCCGCTTTTGAAATGCTTCCTATTTCTGTAAATTCCAAGCCTATGCGGTAACGGGACGAATAAGGCTCTTTGGTGGCCCAGGTTATCTTTGCAATGCCGTATATAGGCTGCGGCCTGTTCTTTAGTTTTACCTCAAAGTGCAGGTGTGTACCTATTGGCACAGGCCCATCTACTATGAAGCTTATCCCGCCTTCGCTGATATCGCAAGTTACACTGTTAGTAAAACGGCCTGAATTGAGAAAACGATATTCAATAGGCGAGGATGTTTTTATCCTGCGGAATTGCCTTCGTTCGTTTCCCTGGTCATTAATAAAAAAAGCCACAGTAAACCTCCAACTTTCTTGAGGCCCGTGGCTAGTTAAAACATAACATATAATAAACGATTTTTCAAGAGCGTGATTCTGGTGTATAATAAAACACATGAGCATAGTGACAAAGAAGGGCGATAAGGGCAAGACGTCTTTATTCTTAGGCGGCGTTGTGGCTAAGGATGATCCTCGCGTGGAGCTTGAGGGAGTGCTTGATGAGCTCTGTTCATATCTCGGGCTTAGTAAAAGCCTGGTAAAGGGCGCTTTTGTCAAAAAGCAACTTGAGTCATTGCAGAAAGACCTCTTCATTATAGGCGCGGAAGTCGCTACAACCGCGCGCTTCCTAAAGAAGCTTACTTGCCGCGTTTCCAAAGCCGATAATGAACGCCTTGAGAAACTTATAGAAGAGATAGAGGCAAAAAGAAGGCCTCAGGACAGAATGTTCATCTTGCCGGGTAAAAATCTGGTTTCAAGTGTTTTAGATATTTCCAGGACAATTGCCAGGCGCGCTGAGCGAAGAGCAGTGACGCTGACAAAAAAGCATATCCTAAGTAACCCCTATATATTGATCTATCTTAACCGTCTTTCTGACCTGCTGTATCTTATGGCAAGGGCCTCTGAAAAATAATGAAATTAAAAAAGGCCCTTCTCATAAAACATTTTAAGCAATTCGGCGGCACTAAAGATGCTTTCTACGCCACTGATAATAATATGGAATTACAGGGCCTTTTGAAGGTCTTTGGCGTAACGGAGCTTTATATAGGCGGCCTGAAAGTATTTATTCTCACCGACGCTATCAAAGAAATGCTTGCCTCAGGCGCTAAAACAATGACATATGATCTTATTTAAAGCCAAGGCTGTGATATTCGACATGGACGGCGTAATAACAAATACCATGCCGTATCACTTCCGCGCGTGGAGGAAAATATTCAGGCAGGAAGGGCTTGACGTTACAGAGTGCGAGATATACCTGCGCGAAGGCCAGCCGGGTAACATCACCATAAAAGAGATATTCAAGGAGCATGGCCTTGTTTTTGACGAGAACAGGGCGACATTGATGCTGGCCCAAAAAGAGAGGCTGTTTAAAAATACGGTCAGGCAGGATTTTATACCCGGTGCCCGCCCTTTCCTGAGCTCGTTAAAAAAAAATGGTTTCATGCTTGCGCTTGTTACGGGAACGGCAAGGCATGAGGCAGAACATATTCTGCCTAAGGGGTTGTTGCGTATTTTTGACGTGACAATAACCGGCAATGATGTCAAAAAAGGCAAGCCTCATCCCGAGCCGTATCTTCTGGCATTAAAAAAACTTAAACTAAGGCCAAAAGAGGCTATTGTCATTGAAAACGCCCCTTTCGGTATACGCTCTGCGAAACTGGCCAAGATCGCTTGTATCGCCCTTGAAACATCCCTGCCCAAAAACTATCTTAAAGACGCGGATCTTGTCTTTCCCTCATTCAGGAAATTGACCAAAAAAGTCAGCTTTATCAGATCGCGCTAATTATTGACGCTACAATGTTTTATTGATAAGATAAGGCATTGAAATATGAAGAGATACGAGTTTATTGAGCATACGGCGGACGTAGCGGTTAAGGCCTACGGCGGTTCGCTAAAAGAGCTTTTTACCTCCAGCGCTTTGGCGATGCTAAGCGTGCAGGTTTTAAAGAAGAAGAACAGGCCTGATCCTGTATTAAAAGAGATATTTATCAAGAAAGAGGAAGAGGAGCTAGAGGACCTGCTTAAAAGTTGGCTTGATGAACTGCTTTTTTATTTCTCATCCCAGCGCCTTATATTGCATAGGATCAAGGCGCTTGTTGTTAAAGACCATTCGTTGGAAGCAAAGGTTTTATTAGAGGCTTTTGATAAAGATTTCTTTGATAGCGTAAATGAAATAAAGGCCGTTACTTACCACGAGTTAAAAGTCGAAAGAATAAGGAACAGGTGGCAGGCACATATCATTTTTGACGTATGAGCGGTATTTGGCAAGGGCCTTTAGAAAAGATTGATGATTATCGTTGGCGCATCCCGAAGAATTATAAAAAGGGCATGCGCGTAGACGGTATTATTTACGCGGATGAGAAACTTTTAAAAGATATCCGCCATGACAAAGCGCTTGAGCAGGTCGCCAATGTCGCTTTCTTGCCAGGTATCGTCAAGGCTTCGTTAGGCATGCCGGATATACATTGGGGTTATGGCTTCCCAATAGGCGGGGTTGCGGCAACTGATATAGAAAAAGAGGGTGTTGTATCTCCCGGTGGAGTCGGGTTTGACATTAACTGTGGCGTGCGGATGATGCGCACGAACCTGACAGAAAAAGATGTTAGGCCCAGACTTAAAGATCTTGTCGCTGGCTTATTCAATACTGTCCCTGCGGGAGTGGGTTCAGAGGGTGATATCAGGGTCACTTCAAAGGATGAGAAAGATATTCTTTTGCGTGGCGCAGGTTGGGCTGTTAAGAAAGGTTTTGGCATAGAAGACGACCTGGATATGACTGAAGAGCGGGGCGCTATAGAAGGCGCTGACCCAGACAGCGTCTCTGAACGCGCTTATACTAGAGGAAAGTCGCAATCAGGCACGCTTGGTTCCGGCAATCACTTTTTAGAAGTCCAGGTCGTAGATCAGCTTTATGACGCTGATTTAGTTGACGCCTTTGGACTGGAACTCGGGCAGGTTGTGGTCATGATGCATAGCGGTTCGCGTGGCCTGGGGTATCAGGTATGCGATGATTCTATTAAGACCATGTTGAAGTGCCTGACAAAATATAATATAAATGTAGACGACAGGCAATTAGCGAGCGCTCCTGTAAATTCTCCTGAGGGCAAAGAATATTTAGGCGGCATGCGCGCTGCCGCGAATTATGCCTGGAACAACAGGCAGTGTCTTATGCATTTGACGCGTTTGGCTTTTGAGAAGGTATTTGGCTCTTCCTGGGAAAAGCTCGGGATGTTCCTTATTTATGACGTGGCGCATAATATAGCTAAAATAGAAAAGCACATTGTAAATGGTAAAGAACGTTTATTGTGTGTCCATCGCAAGGGTGCGACCCGCGCTTTTGGCCCTGGGCACGCGGCTTTGCCTGATAAGTATAAAAAGACAGGCCAGCCTGTTATTATACCCGGAGATATGGGGCGTAATTCATATCTATTAGTAGGGACCCAAAAAGCCATGGAAGAAACATTTGGCACAACATGCCATGGGGCAGGCCGGCTTAAATCAAGGCACGAAGCAAAAAGAAGCGTTGAATACCACCAATTGCTTAAAGAACTTGAGGCTAAAGGTATTGTAGTTATGGCTAGCGGCCACGGGACAATAGTTGAAGAAGCACCGTCAGCGTATAAGGATGTTAATGAAGTCGTAGATGTCGTTCATAACGCGGGATTAGCCAAGCGCGTGGCGCGTATGAGGCCGATAGGGGTCGTTAAAGGTTAAAGGAATTTACACCCGGCGCTAATCGGAATTGCGCCGGTGTTTCGCCAACTGCTCAAGGAGAAAAAATGTTGGATATTAGGTTCATCAGGGAAAATATAGGGCTGGTCAAAGCGTCGCTTGAAAAAAGGAACAATAAATTTGACTTAGACGAGGTAGTGGCAATTGATGAAGGGCGCCGTAAGACCTTGCTTGAGTTAGATGAGTTGCGTCGCCGCAAGAACGAGGCTAATGACGCTATTACAGCGCTTATTAAAGAGAAGAAAGACCCGAAAGAAAAGATCGCTTCCATGAAGGGTGTGGCTGCCAAAATAGACGAGTTTGAGGTAAAGCTTCGTGCCAGTGACGATCAACTTTCAAGATTATTGATGGTCATTCCTAATATCGTGCATGAGTCCATACCTGTCGGCGACCCGAAAAATAATAAAGTAGTGCGCCAATGGGGAGAGGCAAAGAAACCGGATTTCACAGCTAAGCCACATACTCAGATATGCGAATATCTGGATATCGTTGATTTTGCCAGGGGTGCCAAACTCACCGGGTCTAATTTTATACTTTATAAGAAGGCAGGTGCTAGATTAGAGAGGGCGCTAATAAATTTTATGGTGGACCTGCATACTTCAAAACATGGCTATCAGGAGATGTGGCCGCCGGCTTTGGTGAACAGGGCGAGCATGACAGGCACAGGACAACTGCCTAAATTAGAAGTGGATATGTATCGGCTAAAGGACGAAGACCTTTTTCTTATTCCGACTGCTGAAGTCCCTGTTACCAATATACATCGTGATGAGATCTTAGATGAAGAGGCGCTGCCAATATATTACACCGCTTATACGCCATGTTTTAGGCGCGAAGCCGGCTCATACGGCAAAGATACTAAAGGCCTGGTGCGTATACATCAGTTTGATAAAGTGGAAATGGTGAAATTCGTTAAACCGCAGGATTCTTTTGACGAACTTGAGAAATTAGTGGCTAATGCTGAGGCTGTATTGCAGGCCCTGGGGCTGACTTATCGTGTTGTGATGCTTGCTTCCGGCGATATAAGCTTTGCAGCGACGAAATGTTACGATCTTGAGGCTTATGCTCCGGGGTTAGATACCTGGCTTGAAGTATCGAGTTGTTCTAATTTCCTGGACTTTCAGGCGCGCAGGGCGAATATCCGTTATCGCAGCAAAGAAACCAAAAAAGTGGAATTCGTTCATACGCTCAATGGTTCAGGTGTGGCGCTAGCGCGTACGGTCGTTGCTATTTTAGAGAACTATCAACAAAAGGATGGCAGCGTCGTTATTCCTGACGCCTTACGTCCGTATATGGGAGGCTTGGAAAAAATTGAAAGATAGATTTTTAAGCATCTTAAAGTTCATTTTGGCAGTTTTGCTTTTACCGCTCGTCATAAGTATTACGGTCTCGTTCTTAAATAGCCTGCGGTCCATGGATAGCGTTGTATGCGCGGCTTTTGGCTGGGGTGTGGTAGTTTATCTAATCCTGCACATACTTCTTTATGAGCCGTCTGTTGTTTACGACGCGGGGAAAAAGATATCTGAGAAGGCGATGACATTTTTTTCTCCGTTGGCTAAGGTAGCGGGTTTCTGCGTACCCATTTTTACCATTTTGTCTTTCGCGGCCTACTACGCGGCGTCTTTGATATGGAAAGAATGTGACCTTTTACCTTCTTTTGCGTTCCTGGCTTCTTTTACACTGACTATGCATCTTGTATTTACAGCCAATTCATTAAAGCGTAAACAGCCCGGAGACCTGAAAGAGAATTACTTTTTTTCAATTTTTATAATTTATATAGTGAATATGCTTATAGTCGCAGGAGCTTTTGCTTTATTGAGCCAGGAATTCTCGTTCTTGAGTTTTGTCAAAAGATGCGGCGAGGTCGCGGCGGCCATTTATACCGCGTCATTTAGGCAGTTGTTTGATGTAGAGCATAGGCCTAGATAGGCTGATAGCTCCTTGCCTAATCGCTTGTAAATTTATGCCCAGACATTTCGGGCAATAAATTTACGGCGCAGGCTTCGGAGCAAATGTTGCAAGGAACAGATACTTATAATATACAACACTTTGGAGAGTTGGCCGAGTGGTTGAAGGCGCGCGCCTCGAAAGCGCGTTACTCCGCAAGGGGTACGAAGGTTCAAATCCTTCACTCTCCGTAAAATTTCCCTGACAAAGGAAAATTTTACGGATGTCCTTAAGGCCGTGACGTTGCGGCAGAGCAACGTAGGCCGCAGGGACACCGCTACCTTAATGTAGGTTTGAAAACGGAAGGCGGACTAAATGGAAAAGCGAAAAGTTGAGATCGAGGCGAGTATCCTTGATAAGGTAATGGGCAAGATAAATCTCCTGCAGAATGATAAGGAAAAAAGAGAGATCGTTAGCGCAATTATCTCGGAGCTTTATGGCGCCACGCAACAAGACGCTTTCATGCAGAGCCAGGCGCTTAACGAGCTAAGCCATGAAGACGCGCGCGAAAAGTTCATAGGAGATTTTTTCACATACGGTGTTATTGAAGACCTTTTAAAAAACCAGGATATTGAGGATATCATCATAAATTCCCTTAATCCTATTTATGTCCATCATACTTATCAAGGGTTGATCAAGACGGATAAGAGATTTACGTCTCAGAGAGAATTAGACGTGTTCATGAAAAAGTTAGTCACGTTTTCCGGGAGGTCTTCCTTAAGAAAGCTAAACAATTTGGAATTGGCCAATATACAGGGCCGGGTTAACATAGTGCTTTCGCCATTTGGGCCGCAGATCACTATCACCAAAATAAAAGAAAACCCTTTGAGTATTATTGACCTCATACGTAAAGGCGCCCTTAATTACGAGATCGCAGCTCTCCTGTGGCTATATCTGGAGGGTATGTCAATACGGCCAGCTAATCTATTGATATTGGGAGCTCCGGGTTCGGGAAAGACGACTCTATTGAACGCTCTCTTAGGTTTTATACCCGATAAAGAGCGCCTTGTCATAATTGAAGATACCCTTGAGTTAAGCACGACTAAAGAAGAGAGTTGGTCGCGCCTGGAAAGTGATGACGAGATAGCTCTTGCCGACCTTGTCAAAAATTCTTTAAGGATGCGGCCTGAGCGCATTGTAGTAGGCGAGGTCAGGGGAGAGGAAGCCCAGGATCTTATGACCGCGATGAATATAGGAAAATACTGTATGGGTACTATACACGCTAGCGCGGCGCGCGAGGCTATAATCCGCCTTCAGAACGAGCCTATGAATATCCCAGAGACTTTAGTCAATCTAATAGATGTTTTTATTACTTTGGTAAAATTCCACGTTAAACACGAGGTTTTCAGGGTTATTTCCGAGATAGCCGAGACTGCCGGTATGGAACAAAAGAAGGTGCTACTTTCAACTGTGTGGCGCCATGATTATGATAAAAGGGCTTTTGTTGAACAGAGCCCGACATCTGTTTTTCGCGACAAAATAGCACGCGCCAGCGGTATGCAGTCTATTGAGGTAATAAAAGAATTACACGCGCGCGCCGAGATCATGAAGTGCCTTGACAATAAGAATATTAATAGCATGGACGATACGTCGCGTTTCTTTCGGCTCTACAATAAAGATGCCGACGCGGCTTTAGCTATGATAGACCTGAACAGAGCTGACCTTTTAAAAAATATTAAGATATAGGAAGGGTGGCAGAGCGGTTGAATGCACCGGTCTTGAAAACCGGCAGGGGCCTTCGGTCCCTCGAGAGTTCGAATCTCTCCCCTTCCGTGTATAGATCAACAGGAGAAACCACGTGAATAAAGGAGTAAAGTTTGGTTTTGGTATCCGCAGAAGGATCCTCGTTTTTCTTTTATTACTTCTTTTTGCCATACTTTTTCCATCCATCCTGATCATACGCCATTGGATGACATTTTTTCAGGCGAAAGCCGCGGAAAGTATTTTAAAAGAGCGTTATGGTTTTGTCACTTCATTCCTGGACGCAAAAAAGTCTTCTCTTGGGGGCATGGTCAAAACTCACGTTTCTGACCAGGAGGTATTGAATTGTTTCAAAGAGCACAGCCCGGAGGCCGTGTCTTTTTTTAATAAGCTTAAACGCTCCTATGGGTTGGGCTTTATTCTCGTGTTAGATGCCGAGGGTAAGGCCATA
>Ga0082335_1005052_pt1 | contig 18807 bp, 13 predicted proteins | sample Subgrocontami58m_FD_72375 | JGI IMG/M metagenome (GOLD analysis project Ga0082335, IMG submission 72375) | Subsurface groundwater microbial communities from S. Glens Falls, New York, USA - GMW37 contaminated, 5.8 m (SPADES assembly) (version 2) ... | reverse complement strand
CTTGGCAATCGAATCCTGGGCGAGCAGCACGCGGTAGCGTTCGAGATCGATGCGCGCGTTGGCAAGCAGCGCCTGGTCACGGGCCATCTGCCCTTCAACCTGGGCGACTTGTGCCTGGAACGGGCGCGGATCGATTTCCGCCAGCAGTTCACCCTCTTTGACCACCTGGCCTTCGCGGAACAAAACGCGCATCAATTGGCCGTCGACGCGGCTGCGCACGGTCACCGTCTTGAGTGGCATGACCGTCCCCAGGCCGTTCAGGTAAACGCTGACGCTGGCTGTTTTCGCGGCCACTGCCACGACCGGCACGGCACGCCTCGCTGGATCCCCGCCACCGCCCTTGCCGGCTTGCGGGACGGCGGCGGGCCGTTGCCAGAGCAGGTAGCCGCCGCCCCCCAGCAATGCGAGGATCACGATAACGGCTAGCCACCGCGCCCATCTGGAAAAACCGGAACTGGAAGTCGACATTTGAACTCGCGGTTTCTAATATAACAGGCAGGCGGCACCAGGCACGGCCTGATACAGAATGTTACAACCGCGCTATCCGCGGCTATTCCGCCTTTGCCTTCGACGCCTTTACCACGATTGCCCAGCGTTCGATTTCTTCGTTCAGCATCCGGCGGAAATACTCGGGGGTTTCCGTGATCGTATCGGCACCCGTCTGCGCTATCCGCGCGCGGAAATCGTCCTTCTGAATCGCTTTGACGATCACCGTGTTCAGCGTACGGATCACTGCACCGGGCGTTCCCGCTGGCGCCAATACGCCGTACCAGGTTTGAGTGATGAAACCGGGCAGGCCGCCCTCGATCAGGGTCGGCAGTTCGGGCAGCAGCGGCGAGCGTTTCGCGCTCGTGATTCCCACCGCGCGGATCCTGCCGGGAATCATCAGCGGCTGCGCCGCGGGGATGTTGTTGAACGAGAAATCCACCTCGCCGCTCGCCAATGCGGTCATCGACGGCGCGCTGCCCTTGTACGGGACGTGCGTCATGTCGACGCCAATCTTGAGCTTGAGCAATTCCCCGGACAGATGCTGCGTGCTGCCGCTGCCGGACGAGGAAAAGTTCAGCTTGCCGGGATTCTTTTTGGCGACTGCAATGAATTCCTTCACGGTTTTCGCAGGGAACGAGGGATGGACGACCAACAGGTTCGGGCTGGTTGCGAAAACCGCGACCGGCGCAAAGTCTTTGACGGGGTCGTAGTTGATCCTGGAATAAAGGCTTACATTGATACCCAGCGCGGCGGAACTCAGGAACAGCGTATAGCCGTCGGCCGGCGATTTCGCCACGAGCTCCGCGGCGACGTTCTGCGCCGCCCCGGGCCGGTTTTCCACGACGACTTGCTGGCCCAATGCCTCGGTGATCTGCTGCGCGATCAGCCGTCCCATGATGTCGCTGCCGCCGCCCGGCGCGTAGCCCACCACCATTCGTATGGGCTTGGCAGGGTATTTGGGCGCCTGCGAAACCGCGTATCCTGGAAACCACAGTAGTATTCCGAGCACAGCAACAAATTTTCCGGGGGTCATTCCGCTTTCTCCTGGCAATCTCCATGATGCGTGGCAATTCTCAGCAGCATATTGATATTACGCACATTGTCCCCGTTTGGCTAATCTGCAAATCAAAGCGGCGACAGCTTGCATAACCGGCTGCGGTCCTGGCGGCGCCTGTCGTGCGCTCTGCCGGGCGCACAAAAAAAACCCCGTCCACGGGGACGGGGTTTGATTCATTCAGGTGGCGTGGATCAGGCCTGCGATTGCTTGCGCCGGCGCGCCACGAATCCCATCAGGCCAAGTCCGGCCAGCATCATCGCGTAGGTTTCAGGTTCCGGCACCGCCAGGATGTCCGGCCCGCCGGCGGTATGCAACGCGAAATCACCGTTCCAGTCTTTCGCTATAACCATCCCCTGGAGATAGCCGGAGCTGGAAGTGATGACCGCGTTCGGAGCAAGAACACTCGCATGCAGGCCCGTGTTGGCAAAGTTCACCTGCGTCGCGTCCTTGAAGTTGAACAGCACCTTGTTGCCAAACGGGGCGAACGGCGTGCTGCTGTCCACGCTGGCCAGTTGGGCAAAAGCGCCGGTCACGTTCACCAGTATGGTCGAGGTGGTCGGAACGCTGCTGACCACAATCTGGTTACGGGTCTGCAGGTCAGTCCCGCTGATGCTGAACACCTGCAGGCCGCTCGCGCCGTCGCCGGTGAAGGTCACGCCCTGGGGATTGATCCCAGCGCTCAACGTCGTGGCGCCGTTCACGGTATAGCCCGCCAGTGCGGTAGAGGCGCTACCCGCCTGACTGAACAGCGAGGTGAAGTTCACTGGGGTGGACGTGGGGGCTGTGGCTGTTCCCGCTGTGTAATTGACGAGCGCGCCATTCAACGCACCGCCATAGTACGTTTGGGCAGGGTTGCTAACCAGCGTGCCGACAGCACCACTGCTGAAAGTCAGATTGCCGCCGACCACCAGGCCATAACCGCCGGCGCCGCCATAGGGCGTGGACAATAGATCGACGCCGTAGTTGAAGAGCGTGGCGTTGCCGCCGACGGCGAGTACGCCCTGCACTTCACTGTACTGCGACTGGAAATTATCCCGGATCAGGACGTTGAGGCCATCGTAAGGGGTCGCGGCCTGGGCTGCCGGCGAGAGCAGCGCGGTTCCAATCAGCGCCGCAATGAACAGATTGAGGTTGCGCATATCAGATCCCTGTCAGTGACGAAAATGTTTAGTAACGATTCAATTCAATTGCGTCGCAGGAGGCCGAAACCCGATGTCAAAGCTGCCCGGGTTAACCGCCTTAGCCGGGTTGGCCCGAGCGGGCCGGGCCGCGACCAGCAGGGACAGAAACTCATCTGCCGGCAGTGGCCTGCTGAAGTGGTTACCCTGGTATTCGTCGCAACCCAGCCCGGCGAGATAGCTCAGTTGCAGCCCGGTTTCGACGCCCTCGGCGATGGTTTTCAGATTCAGGCTGCCCGCCAGCGCGATCACCGCACGCACGATCGCCGCGTCGTCGGCGTTCTGATGCAGTTCGCGCACGAACGACTGGTCGACTTTGAGCTTGTGCACCGGAAAGCGCTTCAGGTACGACAGGCTCGAATAGCCGGTGCCGAAGTCATCCACGGAGAGGATCACGCCGATGTCATCCAGTTGCTGCAGCGTGGCAATGGTCTGCTCGGGGCGGTGCATGATCATGCTCTCGGTGATTTCGAGTTCGAGGTGCTCCGGCGCCAATCCGCTATCCGCGAGCGCGCGCCTGATCATTTCGACCACGTCATTCTGACGGAACTGGCGCGCCGACAGATTGACCGCCACCGCGATCGGGTAGCCCTGGCTGCGCCATGCGCTGGCCTGCGCGCACGCCTGTTGCAGCACCCATTCGCCGATCGGCACGATCAACCCGATGTCTTCCGCCAGCGGGATGAAATCGCCCGGCAATACCATGCCAAGCTCCGGATTGCGCCAGCGCAGCAACGCCTCGGCCCCGGTAATGGCACCGCTCTGGATATCCACTTTCGGCTGAAAATTCAGCAACAGTTCGTCGCGTTCGAGCGCGCGCCGCAGCTTGCTCTCCGTGCCCAGACTCGTGCCGCGGCGCTGATTCTGCTCGGGGGTATAGAGCTGCACGTTGTTGCGCCCTTCCTGCTTGGCCTGATACATCGCAAGCTCCGCGTTTTCGATCAGCTTCTCCACGCTGTCGGCATCGGCAGGACAGAGCGCGACTCCGACGCTGGCGGTGACGAAAATTTCCTGGCCCTCGAGCACGAAGGGCTCGGCCATCGCCTCCACGATTTCCTCGGCGACGCGCGCCGCGTGCACCTTGTCGGTAACGCTTTCGAGTATTACCACGAATTCATCACCGCCGAGCCGGGCGATGGTATCGACCTCGCGCAGCCGCTCGCGCAACCGCGCCGTGACCGCCTGCAGCACCTTGTCCCCGGCACCGTGGCCGAGCGTCTCGTTGACCTGTTTGAAGCGGTCGAGATCGAGCAGCAGCAGTGCGGTCATCGTATCGAGACGCTTGTCGCGCGCCATCGCGAGCGTCAGCCGGTCGTTGAATAGCCGGCGGTTGGGCAGCCCGGTCACGACGTCGTACTGCGCCAGATACTCGATGCGCTCCTGCGAATGCTTGCGCTCGGTGATGTCGGTCAGCGTGCCGTCGATGCGCTGCAGCCTGCCCTCGGCATTGCGCACCACGTGCGCGCGGTTCTCCACCACGCGCGCCGCGCCGTTCGCGAGCACGATCCTGAATTCGTGGGTGAGCTGTCCCACCCGCAGCAGCTTGCGCAGGCTGTCGCGCAGCGGCGCGCGATCGTCGCGATGAATCATGCGGCGCCACAGCCAGCGGTCGGACAGGAAGTCGTCGACCGAGCGCTTGGCCATTCTGCTGGCGGCGGCGTTGAGGTAGAGGATGCGTCCGCTGCGGGGATCCATCGACCATACCACTTCGTGCAGCGCTCCCAATATGCTGTCGAGCTTGTGTTCGTTGGCGCGCGTCTCGTCGAGCGCGTGCTTGCGTTCGATCGCCCGCGCCAGTTGCGAGCCGATGGTGGCGGTCGCGGCCATGAAATCGGTGTCCGGCGGACGCACCTCGAGCGCGCAGAATTCGAGGAAGGCGGCGACTTTGCCGTTCACGATCACGGGAAACGCAAACGCGGTGCGCAGGCCCGCCTTCACCGCCGCCAGCAGGCGCTCGCCGGTCGGGGTGACCGCAATGTCCTCGATCCAGACGGGTCGTTGTTCGTGCAACGCCGCGCCGACAAAATGCACCGTGTGACGGTCGAAACCACACCGCTCCGAATGACGGATGAAGTCGGTGAACGGCTCCGGATCCTGGCACTGCCAGATCGACCGCTGCAGGGTGCCCGGCGGCTGCCCCAGCGCAAAAACGGCAACTCGCCCGATAGTCCATTCACCGTAGTCGCAGATGCGCCTGAGGCAGGCTTGCAGGGCTGTTTCGGGGGTGGCCGCTTCATTGGTCGCGCGCGCCAGCGCTTCCAGCAGGCTCGCGAGCCGCGCCTTGTGTTGCAGCTCGCGTTCGGCGTTCTTGATCGCGCTGATGATCGCGTCCCGCGAGCATTCGACAATCGCCGCCAGGTCTACGTGTCGTTGCGCAGCCGGCCTGCGCGCAGCGTTGCGGCGTGCATTCATGACGCGCCGCCTATGCCTGCGACGCGGGTAACGCGCCGAACTTTACCGAACGGATCTCGGTAATCGGCAGCGTGGTGATGTCACGCAGCTTTTCATAGCGCTCGGAACTCAGATCAATCAGGGCTCCGAGCTGAGAGTAGGACGACGTTACGAAATGCTCCTGGTTGCCTTCGCCGCGCCGCGTGATACCGTACTCGATGCGGGAACGCTCCTCCGCGGAGAGTTTGCTGACCAGGGTTTTGGTGGCCCAGATTGCGCCGTAACGGGCGAAGTCGCTGAGCCTCGCGGCATGATTTATCGTGTCGCCCAGGACCGCGATCTCGACGCTGGTGGCGGATTGAAAAGTTCCAAGCCACTCCTGCCCTTCGTGCAGCCCCGTATTCAGATAAAGCTCGTTGAGCCAGTTCTTGCGCAACTGCCAGCCCTTGCTGATTTTTCTCATCTCCAGTTTCAATTCCTGCGCGCAGGCCAGCGCATTGAAGATGTAGTTGCTGTCGGGCTGCGGGAAAAAGTAATAGACCATCCCGTCGCCGACGTGCTTGCCGTAGGTGCCGTAGTATTTTCTGAACACGGGCGCCATCGCCGACCAGATTTCGTTGATCAGCTCGAAATACTCTTCCGGCGGAAGCTCGGAGCAGATCTTCACCGAACCCTGCAGGTCCGCAAGCAATACCGCCAGCGGGGTCAGTACGGGCAGACGTTGACGCAGCAGGTTGCGGATAACGATATCGCGGCGCGCCAGGAACTCCAGCAGGCCCGGATCGGCTTCCCCGGCCGGAACGTGCACCAGCAGCAGCCCCTCCCTGAAGTAGATGCCATACACCAGCCATGACTCGGTACCGCCCGCCTTGCGCTGCAAGACATAAGGAACCTCGGCAACGGTCGGGCCGGTCACGGTCTCGGACTGGTCATACAGTTCCTCGATCATCGTCGCCAATTGCCGCTCCTGACTCCCGAGGGATTGAAGCAGGCTGGCTTTGGACAGGCGCGATTTCGCGAACGAAAGGTGCAGCCGCAGCAGCTGATTGCGGGATGTGGCAGACCGGCCGCTGGCTGCATCAAGCAGCATCAGGAACACGTTCCGGGATTCACTGCCGGGTGGCGGCTTCTCGAATCCCAGAATATCTTTCCGCGCGGCCTCGTTGTACCAGGTCAATTCAAAAAGGTAATTAACCATGTAGGCAGGATGCGGCAAGTCATCAAGGGTTACCCGAAGCGAGGGTTCCTCCGGCAGGGCTGATCCCTCGGCCGACTCGGCCTGCCGCAGCGCCTGACCAAATTGCCCTTCGGACACCTGTCCTTGTTTCATTCCAATCCGTGCAACAATCTCAGCCATCGTCAAACCCTCCGCTTTCATGCGACGCACCAGTTCGATTTTTTCCAGCGCCGAGTCGGGGAAATACCCCAGCATCTTGGCATCCCCCTCTCCTGCAGTCGTCTGTCTAACCAATGGTTTAGACAGTATACCTAGCTTAATGTAATTATTCAAAGTTGCCCTTGAAATATTTGTTTTAGCTAGAATATCTTTGCTTGAAATCACGATATTTACCTTGATAATTAGACACTTGTATAACTATATTTATACTGTCTAATAAGCAGATTAGACACGTGTATAATCAAAGTCAAGCCATACGCGGATGCCAGGGTAAGTTGGACAGTGTAACTGTTGTAATTACGCACATCAGATAGACAGGCATTCCCATCGGGAATGTCTGCAAGGGCGTGGTTGTAAGGCGTGAATGCAGGGCAGTTGCAGGGCGCAGCTTTAGCGCGCCATCAATCCAGCGGCAACGAATCGGCGCGATGAATCTGCGCCCTACCGGGTGGCGGCGCCAACGGTGTGGCGCGATGAGTCCGCGCCCTACGCCTCCCTACACCGATGGCACGGTGGCGCCCCCCCCGGGCGCCGGCTTAAATCGTTCCGACCGCCATCACCGCAGCAAACAGGCCGGCAACCGTCTCGTGCCTGATTCCCCGCGTGATGAAAACCAGGCGCGTGCGCCGGTCATTGCCGGGCCACGCCGCGAGCGTCACCGGCGGATGGAATAAATGCTGGACGCCCTGAATCACGACCGGACCCGGCTCATCCGTAACATTGACCAGCCCCTTGACACGCAGCAGGTCGGCCCCGCGCAGGGATGTCAGCACCTCGATACAGCGCTCGAATACCGCGCGCTCGAACGGACGGTCGAACCACAGGGTAAATGTCGAAATGTTATGGGTATGGTTATGGTCATGGCCACCGTGCGCCTCCTGCGCCGGACCCAGCCAGCGATCAACCGCTTCAGGCTGCACGCGCGCCCGGTCCAACCCTACCGCTAGCACGAACTCCGGCTCGACCGCGCCGGCCACTGCGGACTGCAGGCGCGCCGTTGGGTTGATCTGTCGAAGGTCCCGTATCAGCGCATCGATTGCCTGCGGGTCCGCGAGGTCGGACTTGGTGATCACGATTCGATCGGCAACCGCGGCCTGCTTAACCGCCTCCGGCATGCCTGCGAGCTGGGCGCTGCCCTGAACGCCGTCAACCAGTGTTATCACGCCATCCAGCCGGTAATGCTCAACCAGCGGCGGATCGGTGCTCAGCGTTTGCATGACCGGCGCCGGGTCTGCCAGGCCGGTGGTTTCCAGTATCACCCGGTCAAAGCTCGAGATTTCCCCCGCGCGCCGCGCGAGGAACAAGTCGCGCAGCGCCTGTTCCAGGTCGCCCCGCAACACGCAGCATACGCAACCGTTGTCGAGCAGGGTCACCGATTCGGTAATGCCCTGGACGAGGTCGTGATCGACCCCAACCTCGCCGTACTCGTTGATGATCACCGCGGTGTTGGCGGCCTCGGGCCGCGCCAGCAACGCGTTGAGCAGCGTGGTTTTGCCGCTGCCCAGGAAACCGGTGATCACCGTCACCGGTATGCGGCTGCGCAGCGGATCGCGCCCGGAGCTGACGGATAGCACGCGCGCTAGAACTGCATTTCCAGCGTGTACAGGCCCCCGGCGAAGCGATCGACGGTGTAGACGATGCCCCGGTCATCGACAAAAATGTCGTTGAGCTGGATCGCGCCCGCCCGCGACATCTTGGGCGCGCCCGGGACGAAATACGCGATTTCCTGAGGCTGGTACGGATTGCTCAGATCGTAGGCGCGCAGGCCGCCGTTGAAGAACGTGCCGAAGATGATGGTATCGGAACGCCACGACGTCGGTATCGGCAGGTTCTCGTGCAGGTTATGCGCGCCGAAACGGCCGCCGCGCCTGGCGAAAGCGTCCTTCGGCGGCAGCGGCAACGTGCTGAGGCAAAGCGGATGCGTCTCGACCTTGATATCGAGCACCCATACCAGCTTCGGCCAGTCCGCCGCGTTGTCTTTGGTGGACTCGTCGCTGACCAGCATCAGGTCGCGGCTGAAAAGCGGCAATGCCGTATGGTTGAACCCCGAGTTCGGCGGGCAGTTGCTCCAGCGCGAGACCATCTTCGGACGCCCTTTGTCGCTGATATCCAGGATCACCGCCCCATAATCGAGATACCCGACGTAAGCGCGGTCGGGCCGTTCCGGAAAAACGTTGGTATTGTGAGCGCGGAAACCCGACCTGCCGATCTCGCAGCCGCCCTCGGTGCGGCGCGGCGTAGGCTCGCTGTCGCCTTCGCGCGTACCGGGCGCCCACCAGCGGCCCGCTTCGACCGGTTTGGACGGATTGCGCACGTCCACGATCATGTAACACTGGTCGTCCCGGGGATCGCGCGGCTGAAAATCAGCGGCGCCGGAGGCCATATGTACGTATTCGCCATCGACGAACCATACCGCGTGCACGCCGCGTGAATGGGGGCCTGAACAGTCAAAGTGCGAAATCAGCGCGGGCTTTTCCGGCACCGAGATGTCGAAGAGGTCGATACCCGCCGGCTGCATGCCGGTTTTTTTGGTCTGATAGGCGACCGCCATGGTATTGCCGACCACGTCCAGCGAATTCGACCGGACGTCCTTGTGCGGCAGCTCAGTCTGCGTCACGACCCTGGGTTTGCGCGGATCGCTGACGTCGACGGCGGTGAAATTCTTGGGCGCGGACTCATGCGCGAGCCACAGAATACGCCGGCCATCCGGCGCGATCTGCAGGTTGATGCCTTCCCCGATGCCGCCGAAGCCATCGAGTTCGTGCTGCGCCAGCAGTTTGAAATTCAGAATCTGGGATTTGGACGGATTAGCCGGCGACTGGGATGGATTTGTCACTTTGGGACCTACGATGTGGTTGGGAAAAAGTGATTTTACATCGTGAACCGGCGGCTGCGGGAACTTACAGCGTATTCAGCACGCCCGCCGCCGAACCGCAACTTCGGCGTGCGCTATAATATGTCCCGCAGTTCAACATACCCTACCCGCATCGCATAGAAAGGAACTCCGTGAAGCAGATCAACGTCGGCGTCATCGGCACCGGCTGGTGCGGCGGCATACGCGCCGAAACCTGTGCCGCCAGTCCGTTAGTCAAGAGCCTGCACCTGGCCGAGACACGCCCGGAGCGGCTCGCCGAAGTCGCCAAATTGACCGGAGCGCAGACCGCAACCGCCGATTACCGCGAAATCATCGGTAACGATACCATCGACGCCGTGATGATTTCGGCCACCCCCGAGCACCTGCATTACCCGATGGCGCGCGACTCGCTGCGCGGGGGCAAGCATGTGTTTCTCGAAAAACCGATCGCGATCGAACTGCACGAAGCCGACGAACTGATTGCGCTGGCACGCAAGAACCACCTCAAGTTCACGATCGGTTACTCGCAGCGCTTCAACCCGAAGTTCGCCTATGTCAGGAAATGCGCGACCGACGGCACGCTCGGCAAGCCCGTGAGTGCCATGGTCAGCCGCCACATCGGGCGCGGGCTCGGCAAGAAAATCACCGGCCGCAGCAAGCTCTCCCCCGCCGCGATGGAAGCCACCCACGATCTTGATTTCGTGCTCTGGTGCCTCGAGCCGGCCAAGCCGGTGCGCGTCTACTCGCAGGTCAACTACGGCGCGATGAAGGCAGCCAGCGGCGCCGACGTTCCGGACACGCAGTACATCACGGTGACCATGGACAGTGGATTGTCCTTCGTGATCGGCGCGGGCTGGAGCCTGCCGCCGGCGTATCCGAATTTTTCGATGACGTGGATCGAATTCGTGGGCACCGAAGGGGTGCTGATGATCGACGATACCCATCGCGACACGATGCTCAGCACCATGCAGAAAGGCATCGTGCACCCGATGTCGACCATGCCCGGCGAACGCGTCGAACACACCTTTGCCGGCCCGATGGCAAGCGAAACCATCCATTTCATCGAAGCGGTGGCGTGTGATCGCCCGGTGCTCGTCACCCCCGAGCAGGCGCGCCAGGTCATGGAGGTTTACATCGCCGCCGATCTTTCGGCCGAACGCAACGAACCGGTGAACCTGCCGCTGCCGGAATCGCGGCTCAGCGCACTCGCGGGGAGCGGCCGATGAGAAAGCAACCGAAAAAAATCGGCCTCGCGATCGTCGGCGCGGGACGCGTCGGCCTGATCCGGGGCGAGCTTGCCGCGCGTCACCCGGAAGTCGAATGGATCGGCATCGCGGAAACAAACCCCGAGCGCGCCAAGTTCGTTGCTGGCAAGATCGGCGCCGAGTTTGTCACGGCGGACTTTCGCGAGTTGCTGCAGCGCCCGGAAGTGAACGCCGCGGTGATTTCCACCGACGAGCATTTGCACGTCGACCCGGTGCTCGCTGCTGTCGCGCGCGGACTGCCGATGATGATCGAGAAGCCGCTCGCCACGGACCTCGCCGAATCGCAAATGGTCATGGATGCGATCGAGAAGTCCAAGGTCGACGCCGTGGTCGGCTACACCCAGCGCTTCCGCCGCCGCTGGCTGGTTGCCAAGGAAAAGGTCCGCACCGGCGCGCTCGGGGAGGTCACGATGGTCACCTCGCGTGCCTTCATGAACCGGCTGGTGGCGATCGATAACTATAAACGCTCGGACAATCCGTCCGAAATCTCCCCGATGGTAATCTCCGGAACTCATGCCCTCGACATCGTGATGTGGCTGATGGAGGCCAAGACCCCGGTCGAAGTCTATGCGCGCTCGGTCGACAAGGCGCTGGGGCCGAAGTGGCAAGGCATCGATGGCACCGGATTCATGATTACGTTCAGCGATGGCGCCATCTATCACGGCGTGATTTCGTGGGGGCTGCCCGAGGTATGGCCGGGTGCGGTCTACAGCCTGGAAGTCGGCGCGGTCGGGACCGAAGGCGTGCTCACCATTGACGACACCCACCGCGATATCGTGCTCGCCACCAACCTCGTGCAGGGCGAAGGCTATGCGCCCGACAAAAGGCGGCACGTGGATTTTCTGACCAGCTACCCGGTGGGCGACATGGCGCTCGGCGAACTGCGCGGACCGATGCGCGAGGAGACCAACTCCTGGCTCAATCGCGTTGCGCTGGGCGTGCCGACCCAGCACGCCACCGCACGCGAGGGGCATAACCGGCTCATGCTGACCAAGGCGATCGACCTTTCGGCCCGGCTCAAACGGCCCGTGGCATTGCCGATCACGCCGGGGGATGAAAAACGCAGGAATTAGGTTGATTGCCGGAACGAGCACATTAAGCAGAACATCCATAGACACATAACCAAAGGAGGGCAACATGGCAACACGACGTCATGGCATCGCGCAACTGCTGCTGGTATCCCTGGCCACATTGGCAGCGGGCTGGTCTGCCGCGCAGGCGGCGGACAAATTTCCGGTCAAACCCGTCCGCATGATAGTGCCTTACGCGCCGGGCGGGGCGACGGACATCACTGCCCGCCAACTGCAGTCAAGACTGAACGAGCTTTGGGGGCAGTCCGTCATTGTGGATAACCGCGCAGGCGCCTCGGGCAATATTGCGCTTGAACTGGCGGCCCGGGCGGCGCCGGACGGTTATACGCTGTTCGTCGGCAACGTCTCCACCAATGCGATCAATGAAACCACCTTCGCCAAGACCCTGTCCATCAAGCCTTCGCGCGACCTGACGGGCGTCACCAACCTGATTCAGCTGCCGCACCTCTGGGTCGTGCATCCCTCGATTCCCGCCTCAACCCTCAAAGACCTGGTGCAGTACGTAAAAAAATCCGGTGCGAGCCTCAACTACGGATCCGCCGGCGTCGGAGCGTATCCCCACCTCGACGCCGTGAAGTTCCTGAAGATTGCGGGCATCCAGATGACGCACGTGCCCTTCAAGGGCGGTGCCGGGCAAATGATTCCGGGAATCATCGGCAACGAGGTGCAGTTCATGTTCATCAACATGGCGTCCTCGCTTCCGCACATCCTCTCCGGCAGGATCAAGCCGCTGGCCATTACGACGCTCAAGCGGCGTCCCGAGCTGCCGAACGTGCCGACCACTGCGGAATCGGGCTTCCCCGGCGTCGGAACCAACGCGTGGAACGGCCTGTTCGCGCCGGCTCGCATCCCGAAGCCGGTGCTCAATCGCATCCACGCCGATGTCGTGAAAACCATGGAAAGCCCCGCGATGAAGGAGCAGTTGTCCAAAGTCTTCATGGAGGTCGTGGTCAACAAGTCCCCGGAGGAATACCAGCAGTTCGTGCTGCAGGAGATCAAGACCTGGGGCAAGCTCGTGGTTGACAACAACATCAAGATCGAGTGAGCACAGCGAACCCTGCCGCGTGGCGCAAATGAAGAAAACTTCCCGGTCAGCATACGGCATGATCGTCGAGAAAGACGTCGAGATTCCGATGCGCGACGGCGTGCGCCTCAGGGCCGACGTCTTCAGGCCGAAAGGCGGCGGCAGGTTCCCGGCGATCCTGAACATCGGCTCGTACCAGAAAGACAAGCATTGGGTGCCGCCGCCTGACCTGGAGGAAAAAGACAATCCCTACATGAACTGGGAGACGGTGAATCCCCTGTGGTGGGTTCCCCGCGGGTATATTACGGTGCGCGTCGACGGCCGCGGTTCGGGCAAGTCCCCCGGCCAAACCGATCCGTTCTCGTTGCAGGAGGCGCTGGATTTCCACGATTCCATTGAATGGGCGGCGCGGCAGCTCTGGTGCAGCGGCAATGTCGGGACGCTGGGCATTTCCTATTACGCGATGACCCAATGGTTTGTGGCGAACCTGAAACCGCCGTCCCTGAAGGCGATGATTCCGTGGGAAGGCGCCGCCGACATGTACCGCGACTTCGCTTATCACGGCGGCATTTTCTGCTTCGGGTTCGTGAGCAACTGGTACCACAACCACATGGCCCACCATCTGCTGGGAAAACCGCAGCAGCACAACCCGGATACGTTTGCCAAGAACTGGCTTTGGCACTACCTGCGGGACAGCCTCGACCGCGGCGCCTACCATGGCCGGCAGGCCAACTGGGACAACCTCGACATTCCGCTTTACAGCGTCGGCAACTGGAGCGGCATGGGGCTGCACCTGCGCGGCAACACCGAAGCGTTCGTGCGCGCAAAATCGAAACACAAGAAGCTGCGCATCCACGCCGGCACTCATTACCACCCGTTCTACGCCGAAGAAGCACGCCGCGATCAACTGCGCTTTTTCGACTACTGGCTGAAAGGCAGGAAAAACGGCGTCATGCAGGAGCCACCGGTGAAACTCCTGATCCGCACGGGCGGCGGCAAGGGCTATCAGTTCCGCTACGAAAACGAATGGCCGCTCGCGCGCACGCAATGGACCAGGATGTATCTGCAGCCGGTCAAGACCACGGCCCGCGCCGGCGAACCGGTGGAAGGCCGATTGGCCACTGCGCGGCCCAGGACCCGCCGTGCGGTCACCTACTCCGCAAGCGGCATGACCAAGGCCGGCGTTGCGTCGGCGTCATGGACTTCGACAGCGCTCGCCGGCAGCCTGCCGCGCATGGGCGTCTCGTTCGAGACCGCCCCGTTTGCCGAGGCCACGGAAATCACCGGTCCGGTCAATCTGGCGCTGTGGGTGTCGAGCACTACCGAGGACATGGACCTATTCGCGACGCTGCGCAATATCGATCCCTCCGGTAAAGACGTATGGGAAATCGGCCAGCAGCAACAACCGGTACCGGTCGCGAAAGGCTGGCTGCGCGTCTCGCACCGCAAGCTCGACCCGCAACTTTCCCTGCCCTATCGCCCGTATCACACGCACGATGAACGCGTACCGCTGAAACCGGGGCAAGTCGTGGCAGTCCAGGTCGAAATCTGGCCCACCTGCATGGTGTTCGGGATAGGCCATCGCATGCGGCTCGACATTCAGCCCCGCGACGGAGTCGGCGCTGCACCTTACACGCACTACAGTGCGGACTATAATACGGGTTCCAACACAATTCATACCGGCGGGAATACGGCTTCATATATCTTGTTGCCGATCATCCCGCCAAAAACCAAGAGGAGATGAGAGCATGCATGTTTCGCGCAATTTCAGCACTTTCGCCGCCGGCCTGTTGTCGTTGGTCAGTCTGACCGTCAGCGCTGCCGACACGGCGCCCTACCCCAACCGTCCGGTTCGCATGATCGTGCCGTTCGCGCCCGGCGGGGCTTCGGATACCGTCGGCCGCATCATCCAGCCCGCAATGACCGAACTGCTCGGCGAGCAGGTGGTGGTGGACAATCGCGGTGGCGCCGCCGGCAACATCGGCGTGGAAACCGCGGTCCGTGCCACTCCCGACGGCTACAACTTTCTTCTCGGCAACGTCGGCACGATGGCGATCAACCCGGTTTACTACACCAAGTTTCCGTACCGGCCCCTGAAAGACCTCATCCCGATAACCCAGGTCGTGGATGTCCCGGGTTGCATCGTGGTTCACCCTTCGTTGCCGGCGAAGAACGTCAAGGAATTGATTGCCCACATGAAGGCAAATCCAGGCAAGCTCAACTACGGTGCGCCGGCACCGAGCAGCGCAAACGCGCTGGAAATGACCATGTTCCTTAACGCGACTGGCACGAACGCGGTACAGATTGCGTATAAAGGAGGCGCCGGACCGGCGATGATCGGGCTTCTGGGCAACGAGGTGCAGATGATGTTCGTGACTTTCTCCTCCGCCGTCAACTTCGCCAAGCAGGGCCGCGTCAAGATGCTGGGCGTGATTTCGTCAGAGCGCAACCCGGCCCTTCCGAATATTCCGACCATGCGCGAGCAGGGACTCAACATGGTCGTGGGATCGTGGCAGGGTTTGTTCGTGCCCAAAGGCACGCCACAACCGGTAGTTGACAAGCTCTTCAAGGTCGGCGTCCAGATGATGAAAGACCCGCAGGTCATCAGGCGCCTCGGCGATAGCGGAATCTCCATCGTCACCAGCAAGTCGCCGTCCGACTTCGTCGCCTTCGTGAAAAGCGAGACCGAGCGGTTCGGAAAAGTGATCAAGGATTCGAAGATCGAAACCCAATAACGGCTGCCCGGCCCGCAGGATCCGGCGCGCTCCCGCGGGACCGCGCCGGATACCGTTATGTTATAATTTCTCGGCTCGCACAGGCTCCCGCGTCAAAGATTGATATGGATCAACTTGCTCTGGTTTCAGGTCGCGTGTAATTCGCAGATGCGCCTGGCCGAGTCCTCGCGTTTGGGGTAAATCCGCTTCACAGCAACCGTGCGTGGTCACGATTATTGTGGTTCAGTTTCATACCTGATTTCTGATTAACACTTGACTGGAGAACAACATGGCGAACGTCGGCATGGTGGGATTGGACTGGCAGGAACGCGTCAACTGGGACCGGTTGCGCAAGTACCGGCTCGAGCGCGCGCGCGAACGGATGAAGGCGCACGGGCTGGGCGCAATGCTGCTCATGTACGACGAGAACGTCCGTTATGTGACGAGCACCCTCACTCCCGGCTGGAACAGGCTTAAACCCGGCCTGCGCTATGCGCTGCTGTGCGGCGACGACGCGCCGGTACTGTTCGAACAGGGCGACATCGGTCTGCACATCGAAAAGCATTCGCCGTGGATCCCGAAAGAAAACATCCGCTATTCCTATGCCTGGATCAAAGGCGCCGCCGGCCCCGCGTCGCTGTCGCAGGTGACGAAGTTCACCAATGGCATCAAGCAGGAGATGAAAAAACGGGGTGTGGCCGGAACGAAGCTCGGAGTCGATTTCGTCGACATCAACATGATCCAGATCTTCAAGGACGCGAAGATCGACTGGACCGACGGCATGACGCCGATGATGGAAGCGCGCGCGGTCAAAAACCAGGACGAGCAGGAATGCATGCGCCAGGTCGGCGCCATTGGCGATGCCGCGCATTGGGAATTCATGAAATTCCTGAAGCCGGGCCTCACCGAGAACCAGCTCACGGCGCATATCATGCAGTTCCTCTACAACATTCCGGGCATGGAAGATGTCGAGGATGTCATCGTTTCCTCCGGCCTGAACACGTGGCCCAACTGGCGCAACTTCTCGGACCGCATCATCAAGCCGGGCGACATGGTATTCATGGATCTGGCAGCGCTGACCTGGAACGGTTACAAGTCGTGCTACTACCGCACCTACATGGTGGGCAGGGAGCCGAACCAGGAGCAGAAGGACTATTACCAGATCGCGCTCAAGTGGCTGTACGACTCGATCAGGGCGGTAAAGGTCGGCGCCACGACCCGCGATATCGCATCAAAATGGCCGTCAGCAAAAGAGGCCTGGGGTTACGAGGAAGAAGACCAGGCAGCCGCCAACCTGTGGGGCCACGGCCTCGGGCTCGCCCAGTACGACCAGCCTGTCATCTCGCGCATCTGGTCGCTCGATCACCCGATCGATATCAAGGAAGGCATGGTATTCGCGCTGGAAACCCAGCACGGCAAGCCGCACCAGTGGGGTGTGCGCATCGAAGAAATGCTGATCGTCCACAAGGATAGCGTGGAGATCGTCTCCAACTTCCCGGTCGAGCAGATCACGGTGGTGGACCCGATGCCGGGCTACTGCAATTTCGGGAAACTGCCCGGTACGTAAACCGCGGGGACATCGCGAATGCAACCCGCGCCCTGGGCAATGTGATCGCCGCCTCGCCGCAGAAAAGGACGCAATGACTCAGTTCGTGATTCCTGTCACCGCCGCCGCCGCAACCGACGCCGGACGTTTCGGACCCAAGGCCGCCAATCTCGCGGCACTTGGCGCCGCGGGACTGCCCATTCCCGATGGCTTTTGCCTCGACGCAGAGGCCTACCGCGCGCAGATCCGGGCGCTGGGCCTGGAAGCCGACGCACGCGGCGTCTTCGCGGCGCAGGACCGGCCACAGGCACGCCGGCACGCGCTTGCCATGAAGCTCGGGTTGCTCGACCGGCCGATTATCCCGGAGATTCTCGAGCCCCTGCTCGCCGCGCGCCGCGCGCTGATCGAGAAAACCGGCGCGCTCGTTGCCGTGCGCTCGTCCGCGCTGGTCGAGGACCGCTTCGGATCCAGTTTCGCGGGCCAGTTCGAAAGCTTCATCGGGATCGAGACCGAGACCGATTTCATCACGGCGGTGCGCTCGTGCTGGGGCGCGCTGTGGGCAACGCGCGCACTGCGCTACATGGCGACCCACGAGATCGACCCGGCGGATACGGCGATGGCGGTCCTCATCCAGCCGCTGGTATCAGCGCGCGCGTCCGGTGGCGGCCTGAGCAAGACGGCTGACGGCGGCATGCTGTTGAGCGCGACGTGGGGACTCGGCTCTGCCATCGCCCAGGGCGAAGTCACTCCTGACCGTTACGAATTGAGCCGCGAAGCCGAACTGCTGAATGTCACGGCCGGCGTCAAGGACCACAGCATCGGCTGCATCCATCGCGCGGAACCGACCACTCAACTCGTTCCCAAGGCGCTGATCGCCGAACCCTGCCTCAGCAAGTCGCAGGCAGTTGAACTGGGAGGGTTGCTGCGCAAGGTCGAAACCCTGATGGGCATGCCAGTGGAAATCGAATGGTCGATGGACGACGCCGGTTTCAAACTGCTGCAGGCGCGTCCGCTGCATATGGAGCAGGCGCCGGTACCGGACAAGCTCTGGCTGCACCATCCGCGGCTTAACGGTCATCCGGCAGGCATCGGCTGGGGCGAGGGCCGCGCCGTGGTGGTGAATTGCGAATGCGAGCTCACCCGGATCGAGCACGGCGACATACTGATAACCAAAGTCGCCGGTCCGGCACTGAGCCAGATACTGCCGCGCGTGGCGGGTGTGGTGGCGGAGCGTGGCGGCAGTACCTCTCATCTTGCCTCGCTGGCGCGCGAGCGCGGTATCCCGATGGTGCTTGGCGTACTCGATGCCACCCGGCGCATTCCGAACGGAGTGCGGGTGGCCGTCGATGGTGTCGCGGGCGTGGTGCGCTGGATGCACTGATGCGCCCCCGGATATACATCACCCAGCCCGTCGCGCCGAGTGCCATCGAGCGGCTGCGCGCAGTGGCCGACGTAGAGCTGAATCCGGACGCGATTCATATCGTGACCAAGGACGAGTTGCTGGATGCCGTGCGCCGGCACGACATCCTGTTCTGCCTGCTGCATGACAAAGTGGATGGCGACGTCATCGCCGCCAACCCGAAATTGCGGGCCGTCGCCTCGATGAAAATCACGCCCTCGGATATCGACGTGGCGGCTGCGACCGCCCGCCGCATTCCGGTGACCGTAATCGCACCCATCGTGACCGAGGCGACCGCCGACATTCACTTTGCGCTGCTGCTCGCGGTTGCCCGGCGCCTGGTGGAGGGCGACCGGCTGGTACGTGCCGGCCTTTTCCCCCGCGCCCAGTCATCGCACCTGCG
>Ga0082335_1005051_pt1 | contig 18816 bp, 11 predicted proteins | sample Subgrocontami58m_FD_72375 | JGI IMG/M metagenome (GOLD analysis project Ga0082335, IMG submission 72375) | Subsurface groundwater microbial communities from S. Glens Falls, New York, USA - GMW37 contaminated, 5.8 m (SPADES assembly) (version 2) ... | reverse complement strand
ATCGGGACGACCGGCGCCTCGATGGTGCTCATCCGGCCGTGGATCCGGATGAACAAGATTCGGATCACCTCCTTCCACATCGTCTTCTTCATTTTCATCATCTCGAACCTCGGCGGCGCGCTCACGCCCATCGGCGACCCGCCCTTGTTTCTCGGCTACCTGCGCGGCGTGCCGTTCTTCTGGCTCTTCGAGCACGTGATCGAGGAATGGCTGTTCACGCTCATGGCAGTGCTCAGCGTCTTCTATGTGCTCGATTGGCGGAATTTTCAAAGGATGCCGCGGCGGCTGCAGCGGAGCGTCGCCCGCGACGCGGAAACCTGGCGGCTCGACGGCATGGTCAACGTGCTCTTCCTGCTCGCGATCATCGGCGCGGTGTTCCTGACCGAGCGGTATTTCCTGCGCGAGGCGCTGATGCTGGGCGCGGCGACCGCGAGTTACTTCGTCACGCCGAAAATGGTGCACGAGGAAAACGCGTTCACCTTCGCGCCGATCAAGGAGGTGGCATTTCTCTTTGTGGGCATTTTCGCCACGATGATGCCGGCGCTTGGTTATCTCGAGCAGCATGGCGTGGAGTTCGGGCTCACGCGGCCGCTCCAGTACTACTTCGCCTCGGGCAGCCTTTCCGCCGTGCTCGACAACGCGCCGACCTACGTGAATTTCCTGCAACTCGCACAGACCACCGCGATGGCGGAGGCGCCGGCGGCGTTTGCCGGAATGGAAGGCGTCGCGGCGGTTCGAGTGCTGCTCGCGCAGCGACCGGAGCTGGTCATCGCAGTCAGCCTCGGCTCGGTGTTTTTCGGTGCGATGACTTACATCGGCAACGGGCCCAATTTCATGGTGAAGTCGATCGCGCACGACGCCGGCGTGCATGTGCCGACGTTCTTCGGGTATGTGCTGCGCTACAGCCTGCCGATTCTGCTGCCGATTCTCGCACTGGGCGGTTGGTTGTTCTTGTGAGGTGCAGGGCAGGGTCTCCGGACCCCGCCGCTTTCCCCACGACGTCTTGCTTTACGCGGCGGGGTCGGGAGACCCCCGCCCTACAACTCACGGTTCGCTTCCGCTCTTGTGTGCGGCGGCTAGCGCCACATAACTCTCCGCTGGTCAGCGAGTCGGGTCGCTCAACTCAACCCCATAGTTCGCCATGATTGCCACGCAAGTTCGCCAGAAGGATGCGGTGTTTTACTTCGCATCGTATCCGTCGGAGCAGCTCCTGAAAAAAGTCCGCTTCATCAGCCGGTTCTACAACGAGGAGGGCGGCGGCATCCGCGCGGAGGACGTCCCGCCCGAGGATGACGTGGGGCAATTCATCGCGCGGATTGAGCGCAGCGACAAGGCGTTCCAGCGCGAGATGTCGAAGGCGAAGGTCGCCTCGATTCGGAATTTCTACGAAACCGCGATATCGCAGCCGCCGATTCCCGGCGTCGTGCTGCTCTTCACGCCGCAGAAGCTCAGCTTCCGCGCGGTGGAGGAGGGCGGCGCCATCGGCCACCTGCAGGAGCCCGACGAAAAGTTCCTCATCATCGACGGCCAGCACCGGCTCGCCGCGCTCGAGTTTTTCGAGCGCACGCATCCCGACGACGCGAAGAACATCCAGGTTCCCTGCGTGATTTTCGACGGCCGCACGGAGGATTTCGCGACGGAGATGTTCGTCATCATCAATTCGACGCCAACGCGCATCAACAAGAGCCACCTCGTCGACCTGTACGAACGCGTCTCGTGGGCGGAGCCGGACCGCCGGTTCGCCGCCTACATCGCGGAGATGCTCTACAGCGAGTCGGACAGCCCGCTGCGTTACCGGATCAACCGGCTGGGCGGCCGCAGCAAGCAGGAGAAATGGATCCTGCAGGCGGAGCTCTTCAACGAGCTGCACCGCTGGGTGAAGTCCGCCTGGCGGCAAATCCAGCGCGAGGGCACCGACCGGCGCGCCGCCACGCGCTATTACGAGATGGTCCGCGATTTCCTGAAGGCGTCGGCCGAAGTGTGGGGCGATGCGTGGGGCAACAGCGGATACATGATCACCAAGCCCGTCACGCTGAAGGCCATGCTGCGGGTGTGCGCGGACCTCGCCTCGGGCGACGCCGAGCCGGCCGAGGGCCGCGTCGACCGGTGGCGGACGAAGCTGGCGGCGTGGACCGAGCAGACGCGCGAATTCCGCAACGAGGGTTTCTACGAACGCTTCCCGGCGAAGGGGCAGGTGGAGCGCGTCACGCGCATTCACCGCGACCTCGGCCGGATGGCGGGAATCCCGCCGCGCGGTCGCGCGAAGGAGTAGCGCTGCGAACCGCGGATTTTTTCTAACCGCGGACCACGCCGATGGCGCGGAGGGTCGGAGAACCCCATCCGCGTATTCGGCGTGCTTCGCGGTGGAATGCCTTGGCTGGTTGCGGTCTCGGGTGCACGAGAAACTTCGCTCGGCGGGGTCAGGAGACCGCCGCCCCACACGAGGCCGCGGCGGTCAACGCAGGTTGCTCGCCAGCCGCTCGAGCTTGGTCCGCGCCTGCGCGGGCACCTCGACCACCGTCGTGCCGATATTCTTCACGATGGTGTCAGTGCTCTGATGGACCTCGATTTCGCGTCGCCCGCGCGGCGTGTCCACGAGCAGGACGCCCTCGAGCCGCACCTGATACTTGGCCACCAGGCCCTCGCGCATCCAGAGGGTGAAGGAACCGGTCGCCCGCAGCGGAGTGATCTCCTTCTGTCCGTCGCGCACCAGCAGCAGCTGCGCGCCGAGATCGGTCAACGTGCCGCGCACGGTTTCGCCCTCGACCTTTAGGTCCTGGTGGCTGCCGACGATGACCGCGAGTTCCTCGTGCGGCGGACTGACGGCGAGTTGGAGGTTGCTGTACGCGCGGTCCTCGCGCTCGCGCGGGTCGCGGATGCGCGTCCGCTGCAGGACGGTGCCCTGCAGGCTGCCGCGGATCGAACCGCCGGCCATGGGTCCGATGGACGGCCCCGGCAAGACCATGAGATCGGTCTCGGGCTCGTCCGGCCACGGAAGTTCATGCGGCGAAAGCCAGCCGTCACCGGTGCGGATGACGCACGCGACGTTCCCGCGGAACAGCAGCTCGACCCGCGGATCCGCAGCGTCGCGACCGAGCCGGCGGCGGACCGCGTTGATCACCGGCATCTTCACGTTCGTGAAACCGCCGCGCACGATTTTGCCGTCGATATCGTAGGTGCGCGCGTCGTCCGAAATCGTCGCGACCCAGCTGTAGTTCGGCTGGTCCGACAATCGCATGGTCGCCATGATGGCCGCTTCCGTGGGGCCGCCGTACGTGACGGCGTGGGCAAGCGGCAGCCACAGGCAGGCGGAAAGCAGCTGCTTCATTGGGGTAGGGGGAACGCCTCCTCAATGTGCGCCTGCGCCGGCGAGACAAGGTCAAACCGATCGGCCAGGTCCCGAATCGGACGTAGGACGGCGGCAGGCGCGGGCGCGTAACTGTCAACGAAACGCACGCGGCGGACGACACGGAGGTCGTCCCTCCAGGAACGAGATTCGAATTTGGAGGGCCGGCCTCCGCGCCGGCCGCGACACCGCCGTTTTTACGGGAACAGCCCGCGGCTTTGCTTCGCTTCCGCCACGCGCTGGATGCCGAGCGTGAGCGCCGCGAGCCGGCGGCTGAACTTGAACTTGCGCTTCTGGTACTCGACCGCGTCCTTCGCCTTGTCGAGAATCGCGAACAGCTTCTTCATCACCTCGTCGCGTTCCCAGTAGAAACTCGAGAGATTCTGCAGCCATTCGAAGTACGAGACGATGACGCCGCCCGAATTGCAGAGCACGTCGGGGATCAACTCGATGTCGCCGCGCTCCTCGATGATTTTGTCCGCGGCGTTGGTGGTGGGGCCGTTGGCGGCCTCGGCCAGCAGCCGGCATTTGATCCTGGCCGCGTTCTTCTCGGTGATCACCCGCTCGAGCGCGGCCGGCACGAGCACGGTGCACTTGAGTTCGAGCAGCTGCTCGTTGCTGATCGGCTCGCCGCCGTCGAAATCCCGCAGCACCTTCTGGTAACGGACGTAAGTCAGCGCCTGCCGGATATCGATCCCCTTCGGGTGGTGGATGGCTCCGGTGTAATCGGAAATGCCGACGATTTTCGCCCCGTAGTTCGAGAGCGCGATGGCGGTTTCGCTGCCGACATTGCCGAACCCCTGGATGACCACGGTGGCCTTTGCGATCGGCACCTTCAGGTCCTCCAGGTATTTTCTTACCAGATACGCCACGCCCGCGCCGGTGGCCTCCCGGCGGCCCTGCGAGCCGCCGAGCGCGATGGGTTTGCCCGTGACCACCGCGGGCGCGACGTGCCCGACGTGGTTGGAATAGGTGTCCATCATCCACCCCATGATTTTTTCGTTGGTGCCGACATCGGGTGCGGGCACGTCGGTGTGGGGCCCGACGAAGTTGATCACTTCCTGCATGTAGCGCCGCGCCAGGTGCTCCAGTTCCGATTCCGAGAGCTGGTTCGGGTCGACGATCACGCCGCCTTTCGCGCCGCCGTAGGGCAGGCCGACCAGCGAGCATTTCCAGCTCATCCACATCGCGAGCGCCGCGACTTCGCCGATCGTCACGTGCTGGTGAAAACGAATGCCGCCCTTCGACGGGCCGGTGGAAAGATTGTGCTGCACCCGGTAGCCCTCGAAGACCGTGACGCTGCCGTCCTCGCGCTTGATCGGCAGCGCGACCGCGAGGCAGCGCCGTGGATACTTCGTGCGGTCGCGAATCGCGTCCGGCAGGCTGATCGCATCGGCCGCCTTGTCGAACTGCCGACAGGCCATCCGAAAGACCTCGGAGTCGTACAACGAGGAAACAATCACTTTCGACATGCGGCTCAACATGGCGGCCGAACCCACCGTTGGCAAACGGGTTCCCCTCGGGCGCACCCCCGCCGAAACGGCCGCCCGCGGATGACGGTTTTCGCCTGCCGGCGGGACCAGACCGGCGACGGGTTTGCGGCCGGCGTATTCGGTACTTGGTTGCGAGCCTGCCGTCGTTGCGCCCAGACTGCGCGCCGATGCAGGCCATGCTCCTCCGGTTCGCAACGTGGCTGGGACAGAAGCTGCTCGGCGCGGTGCTGATTGTGGTGATTGCCCTCGCGGTGTACGCCGGGTGGCTGTTCCTGCAGGAGGAAGGCGTGCTGGAAAAGAACCGGTTGGTGCGGCTGCAGCAGGCGATCACCCAGCGCGATCACCTGCTGGCCGCGCGCACCGCGATCGAGCGGCGCATGGCGAGCGTGCGCAGCGAGGTCGCGGTCCAGCGCGAGCGGATTCGGCAGGCGGAGAAAATCATCGCCGCGCTGCGCGAACTGGAGAGCTGGTGGGAACGCTGGTGGCCGTGGAGCCAGGCGCGCTCGCAGCAGGCCGCGAATGCCGAGCAGTTGAAGAAGATGGAGCAGGTGAAGGCCGAGGCTTCGAGCAGGTGGAACGAGCTCGAGCGCGCCGTCACCCGCGTGCTCACCGAGCAGGACGGCATCGACGACTCGCTGCGGCTCGCCAATGCCGAGGTGGCCCAGCTGGAGGCAAGCCGCTCCCGCGTGCGGCAATACCTGCTGGTCGCCTGGCACCAGACGAAGTGGTATGTGCTGTTCGCGCTGGCGGGCTACTTCTTCGGCCCGACCCTCTGGTCGGCCTCGCTGTATTTCGGCGTGGCGCCGTTCCTCGCGCGCGGCCGGCCCATCCGGCTCGGGCCGGACCCGGCGGCGCTGCCGGCGGTGGGCGAGAGCCATGTATCCGTCGAAGCCGTACTCCGGCCGGGCGAGTTGCTGCGCTTGCGGGAGAAGTTCCTGCAGGCGTCCGACGTGGGCGTCGAGCAGCGCACGCGCTTCGTGCTCGATTGGCGGATTCCGCTGACCAGCCTCGCCTGCGGGCTGGTGGAGCTGGTCGAGCTGCGGCATGCGCGGCCCGAAGGAGAATATCGCGTGACGCTTTCGAACGGCGACGATCCGCACATCGAGACGGCGGAGGTGAACATCCCCGCCGGCAGTTCGCTCATCCTGCGGCCGAGTTTCCTCGCCGGTGTCCTGCAGCGCACGGGGGAACGGCTGCGGATCCGGCGGCACTGGCGGCTTTTCCACTGGCAGGCGTGGGTGACCGGGCAGTTCCGCTATTTCGAATTCGTGGGCCCGTGCCGGCTCTTCGTCAGCGGCAGCCGCGGCGTGCGGGCGGAAGTGCTGGCCGACCGGCCGGGCCAGCCGGCCCCCGCGCGGCGGACGAACCAGGACGCGACGATCGCCTTCACCCCGAATCTTGAATACCGGCCGGTGCGGGCGGAAACGTTTTGGAGCTACTATCGCGGCATGAATCCGCTTTTCGATGACCTCTTCGCCGGCCGCGGGTTGTTCATCATGCAGGAAACCGCGACGCAGGGCGGCGCCGCGCGCGCCGGCCAGTTCTGGGCGACGGTGTGGAATGGCATTTTGAAGGTGTTCGGGTTGTAGGATTGATTCTGAAACCAGGAAGCCATGAATTCGGACCAGGGCGTTGGATCCGATTCATTACGCGACGCGGCGCTCGTATTTGCAGGCAACAAACTGCAGCGTGGGTTTGCTGATGAACTTGGCCGCATCTACGCTGCAGGTGAAGCGGGTCGGGCGCGAATGGCACTCTCGCGTCACCTAAGCTCCTGGCTTCCTGGCTTCCGAATTCCCGCATGCTTTTCAAGCTCAAGTCCGACTACCAACCGACCGGCGATCAGCCGCAGGCGATCGAGCAGCTCGTGAATTCGCTCCGCGGCGGAAATCGCTACCAGACGCTGCTGGGGGTGACGGGCTCGGGCAAGACGTTCACCATGGCGAACGTCATCGCGCAGTGCGAACGGCCGACGCTGATCATGTCGCACAACAAGACGCTGGCCGCGCAGCTCTACTCTGAGTTCAAGGGCTTCTTTCCGGACAACGCCGTCGAATACTTCGTCAGCTATTACGACTACTATCAGCCCGAGGCGTACATCGCCTCCAGCGACACGTTCATCGAGAAGGACTCGTCGCGGAACGAGGAACTCGAGCGGCTGCGCATGTCGACGACCAGTTCGCTCGTGTCGCGGCGCGACGTGATCGTCGTGGCCAGCGTCTCGTGCATCTACGGCCTCGGTTCGCCGCAGGAGTTCACCGAGATGCGGATCCCGCTGCGGATCGGCGCCATCCTGCCGCGCCAGTTCCTGTTGGAGAAACTGGTCGACAACATCTATGAGCGCAACGACTACGAGCTGAAGCCCGGCCGGTTTCGCGTGCGCGGCGACGTGGTCGACATCATGCCGGCGTACCTCGAGCAGGGGCTGCGGGTGGAATTCTTCGGCAACGAGATCGAGGCCCTGAGCGAATTCGATCCGCTGACCGGCGACGTCCGCCGGCGGCTCGAGCAGTTCGACCTATATCCGGCCAACCAATACGTCACGAGCCGCGGCAAGCTCGAGCCCGCCATCCGGGCGATTCGCCGCGAGCTGGACGAGCGGGTGGCGTACTTCGAGGGCAAGGGCCAGTACCTCGAGGCGCAGCGCATTCGCATGCGCACGAACTATGACCTGGAGATGCTCCAGGAAATGGGCTTCTGCAACGGCATCGAGAACTACTCGCGCCACCTGACGGGCCGGTCGGCGGGCGAGCGCCCGTTCTGCCTGCTGGACTTCTTCCCGAAGGATTTCCTCGCGATTCTCGACGAGAGCCATGCGACCGTGCCGCAGATCGGCGGGATGTACAACGGCGACCGCGCGCGCAAGCAGACGCTGGTCGACTTCGGCTTCCGGCTGCCCTCCGCGCTCGACAACCGGCCGCAGAGCTTCGCGGAGTTCGAGCAGGTCACCGGCCAGACGCTCTACGTTTCGGCGACGCCGGCCGAATTCGAGCTGAAGAAATCCGCGGTGGTCGCGGAACAGCTCGTGCGGCCGACCGGCCTGCTCGATCCCGAGATCACGATTCGCCCGGCCAAGGGCCAGGTGGAGAATCTCGTTTCGGAAGTGAAGGCCGCCGCGACGGCGGGCGAACGCGTGCTCGTGACCACGCTGACGAAGCGGCTCTCCGAGGACCTCACCAGCCACCTGCGCGAGTCGAAAATTCGGGTCGAGTATCTCCATTCCGACATCGATGCGATCGAGCGGGTGGAGATTCTCCGCAACCTGCGGCTGGGCAACTTCGATGTGCTCATTGGGATCAACCTGCTGCGCGAAGGCCTCGATTTGCCGGAGGTTGCGCTGGTCGCGATCCTCGATGCGGACAAGGAAGGATTTCTGCGCAGCGAGACCTCGTTGATTCAAACCGCCGGCCGCGCGGCGCGGCACGAGAAAGGCCGCGTGATCTTCTATGCGGACCAGATCACCGAGTCGATCAAGCGGACGATGTCCGCGGTGAATTATCGCCGGGAAAAGCAGCTCGCGTACAATGCCGAGCACGGCATCACCCCGCGCAGCGTGAAGCGCGCGGCGCAGGCGAGCCTGCACACGTATGACGGTTCCGGCGAGAGCGGCGAAGTGGCGGTGGCGGAAAATGCCGACGATGTCGCCGCGGTGATCGCGGAGCTCGAGGAGGAGATGCAGGATGCCGCGGGCCGGCTGGAGTTCGAGCGCGCGGCGATTCTCCGCGATCAGATCAACGCGCTGAAGAGCGGCGATTTCCGGAAGGCGGCGCGGCCCTCGCCGAAGGACTATCCGCGGGGGCGCAGCACCGCGGCGGCCGTCCGGGGCCGTGGGCGGCGGCGGTGAGGGCGGCGGCGGCGGCGGAAGCGAGTTGGGCGCACTCCGGGTGTCCAATCCCGTGCCGGCGACGAAGAGAGATCGCCGAGCCTGCTCGATCGCGCCCGTGGGAGCTCCGCCTTCGCTTTGATTCCCGCGGTCAGAAATCCGTCGAAAGCGTCAGCCGATAGCTGCGTGGCTCGCCCCACGATCCGCTGCCGACGCCGGCGGACCGGTAGTATTGTTTGTCGAACAGATTGCCCACGTTCAGCGCGAACGAGGTCATGTGCTCGAAGACCTTGGCGCGATAGCCGGCGAGCAGGCTGTAGATCGAATACGACGGGCCCCACACGCGCACGACCGGCGTCGCCGGGTCGCTGTCGAGATCGCCGCTGCCGCGGAAGGTGCGATCGCGCCAGTTCACGCCGCCGCCCACGTACGCGCCTTTCAGCCGGCCCTCGACGAACGTATAGCGGGTGAACGCGTTCGCCCGCAGCTTCGTGTATCCGGGATTCGGATCGCCTTCGGGGATGGTCTGGAGGAACTCGTCCAGCAGCGGCGTCGGCTGGTTCAGGTTCCGCGCCTCGGCTTGGAACTCATGCAGCAGCGGTGCGCGTTTTTCATTCACCATCTTGTTCGTGCCGAGGTTGAACATCAGCCGCCAGTTCCGCGTGACGTTGGCCGTCAGCTCGACCTCGACGCCCTTCGTCGTCGTCGTCTGGTAATCCTGGCCGGTCGGGTAGAACGTCGTCGGGAAAATCGCCGCCACCTCGTCCCGCACCGGCGTCGTCGGCGCCGGATTGAACCGCGCGTTCGGCGTGTAGTTGTTGTAGTAGGTCGTCGTCATTTCGATCCGGCCCTGGAACAGGCTGAAGCGCGCCGAGAGGTCCTTGCCCTCGCCGACCGGGATGCCCTGCCGCTCGCCGACGTTGTAACTGAGATTGCCCTCGCCGATCGAGATGCGGAAGGACTGCGCGTAGTTGTAGCCGATCGCGAACGCGTCGTTGAACCGCAGAATCGCGCCGTAGTTCGCGCCGTCGACCTTGTATTTCACGAAGTCGGGATTCTCCCCGAACGTCCCCGGCACGTATTCGTTCGTCCACGTGTTGTTCAGCGGCCGGACGATGCCGTACGTCGTCTTCATGTTGAACTGGTCGCGGCGATAGCCGATGTGCGTGAACAGGTGCTCCTGGAAGTAGCTGCCGGATGCGCCGACGCCCCACGACGGCGTGTAGAACCGCCGGTTCACCATGTGTCCGCCCGCGCCAACGCCGCTCGAAAGATCGGGATACCACGCCGACAGCCCGGGGATCGGCCCGAGATCCGCATTTCCCCGCGTGCCGTCGCGGTCGAGGTAGTATCGTCGCATGAAACGATTGTTCGTGAAGAGCGTGCGATTGGCGGCGAACGCCGCCTCCGTGAGCGCCTGGCTCGGTTGCGCGCCGGCCCACGCCGGGTTCGACGGGTCCACGTACTCTCCCCACTTTGGCTTCTTCTGCCCCGGGTTGTCCTGGTGCTGCTGCAGGTTGACCATGAACTGCTGCTTCATCCAACTCGTCTGCAGGTCGTAGACACCGGAGATCCGCATGTCGCGGACGATGCCGCCGTGCAGCACGCGCTCGCGAAAATATTCCGTGTACAACTCGTTGAAGTATGGGTTCGGCTGGCCGTTCGGCAGCGTCGCGTTGATGTCGCGCCGGATGGTGCGCGCGGCGCCGACCGTCCACATGTCGATCGCCTGCTGGTAGAAGTTGCCCGACAACTGCAGGTGCAGGTTCCTGCCGATGTGCTGTTCGACCTCGAGCGTGACCGATTCGAAGTAATTCTTCGCCGTGGCGTTCGGCCCGTTCGTTTGCAGCGTCGGCCGCAGGACGTTGGGATCGACCATCGTGAGCCCGCTGCCGGTGGTCTGCCGCCGCCCCGTGCCTTGCGCGCGGTACATCAGGCCGGTCGCGGGCACGTAAATGTAGCCGCCGGACGCCGCGATCGTGGACGTCGCGGTGCGCGTGTACTGGTCGAGGAACAGCCCCTGCGCATTCACCGAGGTGCTCTTCGCGTGTTCGGCCATCACGCTGAGCGAGGTCTTCGCGAACGGCCGGTAGTACACCGCGCCGTATACGCCGCGGAAATCCCGCCGGACGTTGTCGATCCACGACTCGTTGTAGTGCTGCACCGCGGCGACGCGCGCGGCGAGTTTGTCGCGGACAAGCCGCCGGTTGAAATCGACCTCGCCGCGGATGAGCTTCTCGTCGCCGAGCATCAGCTTGACGTGGTTGAAGTCGCGCGAGGGCAGGGCGCGCTTGCTGATCTTGTTCTGCGCGCCGCCGACGTCCGCCTCGCCGTAGAGAAACGCATTCGGGCCGCGGAGCACTTCAACGCGTTCGGTCGTGTACGCGTCCATCGGCGAATACCAGATCCAGCCGTTGCGCATCGCGAAGGCGTTGGGGATGCCGCGGAGAATCACCCGGCCGCTCACCTGCGCGTTCGGCTCCGGGTTGTCTTCGCCCGAGACGAACCAGCGCGACATCTCCTCCATCGTGAGCGAGGCGGTGTCCTCGATCAGTTGCGCATTCATGATCGAGATGGAGTTGGAGACATTCTTCAACTCCTGCACCGTCCGCATCCCGGACGTGGTCTGCATCGACTCGTAGCCGATGTCGCGCTCGCTGAGCACGGTGAAGGTCGACAACTGCGTCGGCTCTTCGTCGACCCGAGTCACGGGCGGCGGCGCGTTAACCTCGGCTGGATTTGGCGTCTTCGGTTTTGGCTCGGAACCGGCGGGCGTTGACGTCGTCGGCAGCGATTGGGCGAAGCCGGAGGCCGCGAGGACAGCGCAAGCGAGCAGGAGGGCCGGGCATACGCCGGGATGAAAGGGAGCATTCATGACAGGGCTGGAGTTGCTGGTGTCGGTCGCACGAAAGTGGCAACCGAGGCCGCCCCGCGGTTTGGGTATGCGGCGGGAGCTGGAGCTGCGCCGCAGGGTAGTCTGCCCATGCTATCGGACGGGCCGCGGCGTTACACAAGCCGATTGCTCGAGACGAGCTGGGCGCGCAACGCCGGTTCCGCCGACGCCGCTCGAAACACTGCGCGCGGAGAAGTCGTTCCCCGACTCCGAGAAGAATTGATAATCCCGGTTCTCCGCACTACGCGCCGGCCAACGGGAGAAAACGGGCGGGCTGCCGCGATCGTCTTCGCGCGGCGAGCAGCGAGCCGCGTCAACGCCACCAGCCGTCGCCGCGCGCGGGGCGCGGGGTCGGGGTCACGTCGACGAAGAGGGTCGTCTCGGCGTCGACGCCGTAAGGTGCGCGCGCCGCCACTTCTCCGGTGGGCGCGATCACGAGCGAATTGCCGATGCATTGGCGGCCGCGCCAGGGACCGTCGTTGATCCAGCCGACATTGCTGCAGCCGGCGATCCACAAGCGAAAGTCGCGCGCGACGGGTTGGTAGTGGTCGAGCCAGAGCTGGCCGTACGGCTCGCGTTCATGGTCGTGGTCGGCCGGCATCGCCCACGCGCAGGGCGAGAGAATCACGTCGGCGCCCATCAGCCCGAGCGTGCGCGACACGATTTGACCGCGCGCGAACGCATCGGAGCAAATCATCAGGCCGAAGGTCGCGAGCGGCGTGCGAATGACGCCGAGCCGGTCGCCCTGCGCGTAGATATCGTGCGCCAGCTCGAGTTCGTTCAGCTTGCGATGATGCAGCAGCAACTCGCCGGTCGGGCCAATCAGCACCGCGGAGTTGAATCGCAGCGGTCCGGCGCGCTCGATCAGCCCGCCGCAAACGAAAACGCCGTGTGCCGCCGCGGCCCGCTGGAGCCGGGTGCACGCTTCGCCGCCGGGAATCGGATCGGCATCGGTCTGCGCGGAGCGGTGCGTCCAGCCCAGGTTCAGCGCCTCGGGCAACAGGACGACGTCGGCCTTGCCCGCGCGCGCGGCGGCAATGGAGTGCTCGGCGCGCGCCAGGTTTGCGGCCTGCGCGCCGCCGTCGACCTGCATTTGCACGACCGCCAATCGGAACACGCCGGAGAGGTGCGTGGAAGAGGAGCGGAAGGCAAGATTGCGCCGTCGTAGGGCGGAATCCCCTGACCCCGCCATTCCGGCCAATCGGAACGCACGTGCGGCGGGGTCGGGAGACCCCGCCCCACATTGCCTGTCATTCCGCATTGGGTTCGGCCGCGAAATCTGCTCGATGACGCCTGCCCATGACCCTGCGCGAGAAAATCGGCCAACTGCTCGTGATCGGGTTTCGCGGCAGCGAGCCCGCCGAGTGCGAGTGGATCGCGCGCGACATCCGGGAGCAGCACCTCGGCGGTGTCGTGCTGTTCGACCAGGAAATGGCCGATGGCTCGCGCGGCCGGCGCAACATCGTCTCGCCGGCCCAGGTCAAGGCGCTGGTCGCGTTCCTGCAGACGCAGGCGGCGGTGCCGCTGCTGGTCGCAATCGACCAGGAGGGCGGCCGGGTGAACCGGTTGAAACCGTCGTACGGGTTCCCGGATACGCTTTCCCACGAGGAGCTGGGCCGGGCCAACGATCCCGCGGCAACCTACGAGCACGCCGCGGGCATCGCGCGCACCCTCGCGGCGGCGGGGATCAACTGGAACCTCGCGCCCGTGGTCGACCTCGATGCCAACGCCGCAAACCCGATCATCAAGGGGAAGCAGCGCAGCTTCGCGGCCGAGCCGGAAGCGGTGGTGCGCCACGCGACCGAGTTCGTGCGCGCGCACCGCGACCACGGCGTGCTGACCTGCCTGAAACATTTTCCCGGTCACGGCAGCGCGGCCGGCGACACGCATCTCGGCCTCGTCGACGTGACGAGCACCTGGAGCGAGCGCGAACTGATGCCATTTCAGCGGCTGATCGCCGCGGGCCGGTGCGACGCGATCATGAGCGCGCACGTGTTCAACGCGAAGCTCGACCCCGAGCGGCCGGCCACGCTTTCGCGCGACGTGATCACGGGAGTGTTGCGCGAACGGTTTCACTTCGACGGCGTGATCACGACCGACGACCTGGAGATGAAGGCGATTTCGAGCCACTACGGACTGGAGCAGTCGGTACCCGCCGCGATCGAGGCGGGCGTCGACGTGCTGTGTTTCGGCAACAACCTGACTTACGATCCCGACATCGCACGCAAGGCCATCGCGATCCTCCTTGGCGCGATCGAGGCGCGGCGGATCAGCGAGGCGCGAATCGACGCCTCCGCTCAGCGCGTCGCCGCGCTGAAGCGCCGGGCACGGCTGGTGGCCTGACGATGGACGCGAACCCTGGACCCGAGCGGCCACGCAATCCGTGGGCCTGGATCCCGACGCTCTATTTCGCGGAGGGGATTCCGTATGTCGTCGTGATGACGCTCTCGACGGTGATGTACAAGAACCTCGGGATTTCCAACACCGCCATCGCGCTCTACACGAGCTGGCTCTACCTGCCGTGGGTCATCAAGCCGCTGTGGTCGCCGTTCGTGGACCTTTTTCGCACGAAACGGTTCTGGATCGTCTCGCTGCAGTTCGTGATCGGCCTCGCGTTTGCCCTCGTCGCGCTGACGCTGCCGGGCCCGCGGTTTTTCCAGCTCACGCTCGCGGTGTTCTGGCTGATGGCGTTCAGTTCGGCGACGCACGATATCGCGGCGGACGGCTTCTATCTGCTCGCGCTGCCGCCGGGCCTGCAGGCGGCGTTCGTCGGGGTGCGCAGCACGTTTTACCGGATGGCGTCGCTCTCGGCGCAGGGTGGACTGGTTTACCTGGCGGGATACTGGCAGGACGCGACGGGCAGCGTCACGCGGGCCTGGGCGCTCGTGTTTGGTTTGCTCGCCGCGGTGTTTACCGTCGTGTCGGCCTATCATTTCCTTGCGCTGCCCAAGCCGGCGAGCGATCGGGCGACGGCGAGCGGGGAGGGGTTTGGGCGGGAGTTCTTCGCGGTGTTTGCCGCGTTTCTGAAGAAGCCGGACATCCTCACGACGCTCGCGTTGCTCCTGCTCTACCGGCTCGCGGAATCGCAGGCGTTGAAACTCGTTTCGCCCTTCCTGTTGGATCCGCCGAGCGCGGGCGGGCTGGGGTTGACCACGAAGCAAGTCGGGATCGCCTATGGCACGGTTGGCATCATCGCGCTGACGATCGGCGGGCTGGTCGGCGGGTGGATCATCTCCATCTTCGGTCTGCGGCGGATGGTGTGGCCGATGATCTTGATCATGCACACGCCGAACGTGGCGTTTCTGCTGCTGGCGGTATTCCAGCCTTCGAGTCTGTGGATCGTGGCGACGGCGCTGGCGGTGGAGCAGTTCGGTTACGGCTTCGGGTTCACTGCCTACATGATGTATATGATGATGGTGGCGGAGGGTCCGCACAAAACCGCGCATTATGCGATCTGCACCGGCTTCATGGCGCTCGGCATGATGCTGCCCGGGATGGGCGCCGGCTGGATCGAGGATCACATCGGCTATGTGAAATTCTTCGGCTGGGTGCTTGTTTGCATGATTCCGAGTTTCATCGTCGTCGCGCGGTTGAAGATCGATCCGGCGTTTGGGAGGAAAACGTAGTCGGCGCGGAGGAGGAGCGCCGTGGTTTGTAGGGCGGGGTCTCCCGACCCCGCCGAAAAGAAGGTTCACCGTGCCCTGAGCGGCGGGGTCGGGAGACCCCGCCCTACAGCCAGACGAAGGCGCTCTCTGGCGGTTCGCCGTTGAGCTTCGCGGCCGAGTCGCTTGGTGTCTCCACTCCGCTCAACGATGAAATCACTGCCCTGGCTTCGTTTCGCCCCCTTCCTCGTTCTTGCCTTGCTCGCCAGCGGCTGCCTGCACCGGCCGCGGACCTTCGTGCGGCGCCAGGGCGACGAGATCGTCGTCGCGGGGCAGCTGTTTCACACCGGCACGCGCGTCATCACGTGGATGGATCCCGGCGGCTACGATGCGTACCGCGTCGAGCGGCGGTTCGCGCCGCTCGACGAGAGCGGCTGGGAGAAGTCGAAGGACACGGCGAGAGAGCTGCGCACGCCGAATCGCTACAACCTGCGCACCACCGGGCTGACACCGGAGGAAATCGAGCGCGTGCGCGGTGGCGGCTGGGATCTGCCGACGCTCCAACGCGTGGTCGACCAGTTTGTGGTGCACTACGACGTCTGCGGCGTCAGCAAGCAGTGCTTCAAGGTGCTCCACGATTTGCGCGGGCTCAGCGTGCACTTCATGCTGGATCTCGACGGCACGATTTACCAGACGCTGGACTTGAAGGAGCGGGCCTGGCACGCGACGTCGTCGAACAGCCGCTCGGTCGGCATCGAAATCGCCAACATGGGCGCGTATCCGCCAAAGGACACGCGCGTGCTCGACACGTGGTACGCGCGCGATGCCGCCGGCCGGCCGTACGTTCAAATCCCGCCGTCACTCGGTGACCCGATGATTTACACCAGGAATTTTGTCGCGCATCCCGCCCGGCCGGAGCCGATTCGCGGCGTGGTGCAAGGCACCGAGTTGGTGCAGTACGATCTCACGCCGCAACAGTACGCGGCGCTCACCAAACTGACGGCGGCGCTCTGCAAGGTCTTCCCGAAGATCACGTGTGACTACCCGCGCGATTCCGCGGGACAGCTCGTCACGAAAAAACTGAGCGACGAAGCGCTGAAGAGCTACGGCGGCGTGATGGGGCATTTTCATATCCAGCTCAACAAGACGGATCCGGGACCGGCGTTCGACTGGGACCGCGTGATGGGCGACGCGCGGAAGGCACTGGGGTTGCCGGCGATCACGGCCTCCCGGTGAATTTTCGCGGGCCGAAAAATCGAATGTAGGGCGGGGTCTCCCGACCCCGCCGCTCATGCGCATCGAAATGGAATTCGGCGGGGTCAGCGACCCCGCCCTACAGTGCAAGGCGCAGGATCATTTTGTGCTTGCGAGTCCGTACACCCGGAGATTCCGGTAGCGCGCGTTTGTCCATTGCATCTGGCGCAGGCCAATCTTGCCGCTCGTCCAGACCGGACCCGCGCGCTGGCCGTCATCGGTATGGTCGATGATGGTCCGGCCATCGACCGCCATCCGGATGTGCGCGCCGTCCTTCACCAGGATTGCATGGTGCACCTGGCCGCCGCCGCCGGTCGTGACGCCGACCGGTCCATTCGCGATGAGATAAAATCCGCTGTTCTTGCGCAGGTTGGCGACGCGGCGCGGCGACGACGGCGTGTTCGCGAAATAGGAGATGTGATAGCAATCGAGGTCGCCTTGCGTGTATTGCGTGAACACGCCGTTGCGCGGCGCGAGCGCGGGATCGAACAGGTCGCGATTGCCGTGGCCGCGCGCGGCGAAAAACACGATGCAGAGGCCGTTCTCGTCGATCAGCTCGAAATCCCATTCGGCCCAGAACCGCGCGGGAAACTCCCGCGGGCACCAGTGCACGAGGTGGCCCTCCGGCCCGTTCGGTCGCTCGGAACGCAGGCGCATCCAGCCGTCGCGATACTCGACGATCGCCGGTCCCTCCAGGCGCCAGTCGCGCGTGTCCGCCGCGGTGCCGAGCGCGTTCTGGTACAGCAACGCGCCGCGTTCGCGCTCGGCCGGCGCGGGGCCGTAGTCGCTCACGCCGAGCAGCGTATCCAAGGCGCCCCATGGCTGCGCCCCGACGATCGCGCGGAGTTCGTTTTCCGTCACCGGCGCTGGAAGCAGCCGGAGGTCGGCGAATGCGAACCGGTCGAGGTGGATCGCGATTTCCGTGGCCGGCCGGACCGGCAGGGGCGGTTCCTGGCCCACCGGCAGGTGATACGGCGTGCCGTCGAGGAACACGTTGCTCTCACCGCGCGGGCCGTCCCAACGCACGGCGACATGGTGCCAGGCCGGGCCGGGGATTTCCGGGAGGATCACGCGGATGTAACGCGGGCCCAGCTCCGCGCGGCTGCCGTGCCACTGCACCATGAGGGTAAGGGATGGCTTCTCCGCGACGAAGGAGACGGTGAACGCGTCGCCCAGCTCAACCAGCTTCTGGTTGAAAACCGCGGCGTCACGGCCGCTTCGATACGGCTGGTCGGTCCGAATCCAGAACAGCAGCGACCCGCGGTCGGTGAGCGGCCGCGGTGGCGCGCCGCGCAGGATCACCGCAGCGCGGTTTGCGGCGGCGATGCCGGATGCACCCGGCAGAGGGCCGGGAACAACGCGAACGCCATTGCTGGAACGCTCGCTCCAGGTGAAGCCGGTTACAGCCGGCAATGGGGCGCGATCGCTCTGCTGCCCGCGAGCGATGCTGCCCACGAAGCCGAGAACCAGCAGCGGTACGATCGCGGCGCGAAACATGGGCGCAGGATGCGGGTCGGTCCGCGGCTGGGCAAGGCGCAGGTTTCGAGCACGGCAGTTGGCTCGCTCGTGGGCATGTCTCAAACTTCCACGAACCCGCGCTGATCATTTCAACCGCGGAATACGCGGATTACGCGGAGAATTTTTTCCGCGCGATCCGCGTAGTCCGCGGTCAAAAGGCTTGTTCAGCGGCTCGGGTTGCGGTTTCGCCACGAACGAGGTCTCGTTACCTCGACCGCTACGCAATCGACGAACGGCGATCATCACGCGGGCTCCAAGGCAATTGCGGATGATCTGCGGCAGGCGTGCGCGAGCGCGCTGACCTAAGGTGAGCTTCGGCGGTTCGCGTCTGCCATCGCGCGCCGGGCCGATGCCAGATTCCGCGGCGCTTCGCGATGCGCCGGATCGTACCGGAGCGCAGCTTCGAAGCTTGCCGCGGCCTCCGCCGGTCGGCGGAGCAACAGCAGGACCACGCCGCGGTTGTTGTGCGCTTTCGCGAAGTCCGGTTTCAACCGCAGGGTCTCGTCGAATTCTGCCAGCGCCTCGGGCAGCCGCTCGAGGCGGGCGAGCGCGTTCCCACGGTTGTAGTGCGCATCGGCCATTTGCGGTGCAAGCCGGATGGCGGCTTCGTCGTGCGCGAGCGCGCCGGCGAAATCGCCAAGGTCCAGCAGCAGCACGCCGAGATCGTTGTGTGCTTGCGCGAGGTTCGGATTCAGCCGCAGCGCGGCTTCCAATGGAGCGCGGGCCTCGGCCGGCCGGCCGAGCAGCATCAGCGCGTTGCCGACGTTCCCGTGCGCACCGGCGTGGCTGGGATCGAGCTGCGCCGCGATTCGATGTTGGCCCAAAGCTTCCTCGATTCGTCCGGCCGCCGCGAGGGCCGCGCCGAGGTTGACATGCGCATCCGGATA
>Ga0082335_1005050_pt1 | contig 18818 bp, 18 predicted proteins | sample Subgrocontami58m_FD_72375 | JGI IMG/M metagenome (GOLD analysis project Ga0082335, IMG submission 72375) | Subsurface groundwater microbial communities from S. Glens Falls, New York, USA - GMW37 contaminated, 5.8 m (SPADES assembly) (version 2) ... | reverse complement strand
TGGCCAGATCTTCGGCGCTGGACACATTGGCGCTGGAAAGTCCGGTGGCGTCGCCAAAATGTGAATCGTTCATGCCCAGCATCCGCGCCTTGTGATTCATGGCGCGCACTAACGCCTCGAACCCGCCCGGGTAGGTGCGCCCCAAGGCTGCCGCGGCGCGGTTCTCCGAGGCCATCAGCGCCACGCGCAACAACTCGTCGCGGCTGAGGCTGGCGCCGGGTTTGAGGCGCGAGTGCGTGCCGCGCAGCAAATCCATGTCTTCGCCTGAAATGGTGATGATTTCCTGCAGATCGAGGCCGGCGTCGAGTACCACCATCGCCGTCATCAGTTTGGTGATCGAGGCGATGGGCGCCACGGTAGCCGCATTCTTGCCGTAGAGAATCTCGCCGGTTTCCTGATCCTGGATGAAGGCCGCGGCCGAGCGCAGCGATAGCTTGTGCGCGACGGGCGCGGCATCGGCCGCGCGGCCGCGCGCTTCGGCATGGCCGGCATAGACGGCCGACGCGAGTCCCAGACCGAGGCCGGCACAAATCAAGCTATGGCGCATGGACAACGGCATCTTGCTCCCGGCGAATAAAAGATGTTCGCGGAGTCTAGCCGCCAAATTTTCATTTGGCAAGCAAAAATAACGAGATAGCGATGCAATCTAAAGCGGAGTTTGAACAATGTTGAACAGGCTGCAAGGTTTAGCCCCGGTTCAGGCGGCCTTGGCGCGCGGCTGCTGCGACTCCTCCTGCTGCTGCAGTGCCCACATCTGCGCATAAGCGCCGTCGCGCTCCAGCAGCTCGCGGTGACTGCCGCGCTCGATGATGCGCCCGCCCTCCATCACCAGGATCTGGTCCGCATCCATGATCGTGGACAGCCGGTGCGCGATCACCAAGGTGGTATGCCCCTGCGCGATGCGCGCAAGTTCCGCCTGGATCGACTGCTCGGTTTCCGAGTCGAGCGCCGAAGTGGCCTCGTCGAAAATCAGGATCGAAGGACTCTTGAGAATGGCGCGCGCAATCGCCACGCGCTGTTTCTCGCCGCCCGACAGCTTCAGGCCGCGCTCGCCCACCCTCGCCTCGTACTTGTCCGGCAGGCTTTCGATGAACTCGTGGATATGCGCCGCCCGGGCCGCCTCGAGCACCTCCGCGTTCGTCGCATCCGGCCGGCCGTAGTGGATATTGTAGTAAATACTGTCGTTGAACAGCACCGTGTCCTGCGGCACGATGCCGATGGCGCCGCGCAGGCTCAACTGTTGCAGCGCGCGGATATCGCTGCCGTTGATGATGATCGCGCCGCCCCCGACATCGTAGAACCGGTACAGCAGCCGCGCCAGCGTCGATTTGCCCGCGCCCGAGTGCCCGACCACTGCGACCTTGCTGCCCGCGGGAACGTCGAACGACACATTGAACAAGATCTGGCGCTTCGGGTCGTAGAAGAAATCCACGTGCTCGAAGCGGATGGAGGCGCTCCCGGCGGCGAGCGTGACGGCATTGGGGCTGTCCTCGATTTCGCGGTTTTGTTGCAGCAGCCGGAACATCCGGTCGGTGTCGATCAGCGCCTGCTTTATTTCGCGGTAGACCATGCCAAGAAAATTGAGCGGAATATAGAGCTGGATCAAGAGGCCGTTGATCAGCACCAGGTCGCCCAGCGTCAGGGTGTTATTCACCACGCCCTCGGCCGCCAGGATCATGAGCAGCGTCACGGCGATGGCGATGACGCAGCTCTGGCCGACATTGAGCAATCCGAGCGAGACTTCGTTTTTCACCGCGGCCGATTCGTACTTGCGCAGGTTGTCGTCGTAGCGCCGCGCCTCGTACTCCTCGTTGTTGAAATACTTCACCGTCTCGTAATTGAGCAGGCTGTCGATGGCGCGGGTGTTGGCCCTGGAATCGAGTTCATTCGCCTGGCGGCGGATGTCCATGCGCCATTCGGTGATGCTGACGGTGAAAAAAATGTAGATCGCCACCGCGGCAAAAGTCACGGCGGCGAAACGCCAGTCGAATTTGGTCAGCAGCACCGCTGCCACCAGGCTGAATTCCAGGACCACCGGAATGATGGAAAACAGCATGAAGTTGAGCAGCGTGGAAATGCCGCGCGTGCCGCGTTCGATGTCGCGCGTCATGCCGCCGGTCTGGCGATCAAGATGGAAGCGCAGGCTCAGGCTGTGCAAATGGCGGAACACGGTGAGCGCGACGCGGCGGATCGCGCGCTGCGTCACCCGCACGAACACCACGTCGCGCAACTCGGCGAACAGCACCGTCGACAGCCGCAGCAGCCCATAGCCGATGAGCAGCGCCAAAGGCAGCGCCAGCGGCTGCTGCGCGGGCGCGAGCGCATCGACCACGTCCTTCAGCACCAGCGGCACGCCGACGTTGGCGAACTTGGCCGAGGCGAGGAACGCGAGCGCGACCAGCACCCGCCATTTGTATTCCCACAGGTAGGGCAGCAGCATGCCGACCGCGCGCCATTCGTTGCGCCTCGCGTCGGGCGCGGGCGGCTCGGCGTCTACGGATGAAGCGAAGGAACGGCGTCCATGTGCCATGTTTCGGTGGGGTAAGAAAAGAAGCTTGATTCGGCTACGGGCTCAGGCGGCGTCAAATGGCGCGCAGCCACTGCAGGGTTGCTATTTTCGCACAGGGCGCCGATTCCGGCGTCGACCATGAATTACCGTTTCCACATGCGTGTGTCGAACGAGAAAACCACAGGCGGCCGCGTTCGTATTCGCGTGCACTTCGGGTGCGCTGGATTGATGAGGTAGTTGCATTCCCCAGGGGAAAGCACCGAAGGTACACGCAGAACGGCGCTGCGGCCATGCCTCACCCATTCCGCACCGAGGTCGGCGGTTGCGGCGGGCGCGGGGACTTCGCGCCAATTCTTCGGCAACTTGGCCTGTAAGAGGGGCTCGATGAGATCCACCGGGATATCGATCGCTATCGATACGAGCGCAATCGTATCTGCCCGCTTTCCGAAGTGCACGAAGAATTCCAATGCCGCGAGCGACAAACTCTGCGCACAGTAGACGATCGGGGTGCCCTTGTGATGCCAGCGACCTCCGACCTCCAGTCCGCCCCGCCCGGCAAGCGGCTGACGCGCGTATCTCTTCTTGGTGACGCGAAATGCCGTGATCACGCGAGATAGCCGTGTTCCATTCGCAGCAGCAAATCTTCGACCTGTCGCGCCCCGGCGTCGGTGGTGAGCAGTTCGCTTGGCGTCTTGTTGCCCAGGCCGAACTGCGGGTCGCCAAGCCAGGCGCGCGCCGCGTCCTTGTCCTCGAGCACTTCAGCGGCAAGCGCCAATATCTTCGCGGTGCGATACAGACGGTCGGAAACCACCGGATCGATCGGCTTTCTCGGCGTTTCCTGCCAGCGAATAAAAGTCTTCTCGCTGATTCCCAGCAGCCTGGAAAGTTCGATGTTGGTAAAGCCGGAAGATTTCTTGAAGAAGGTCGCACTTCTTGCCGGCAGGCCCATGGATACGAGTTCATGAAACGCGAACGGCGTTCGCGGCGCAGGAATTCCAAGGAGCTTGGTTCCGCCAAGGTATTCCAGAATGCTAAGTTCGAGCCGGCTCATTGCCGATTTTACGATTAACTGACATTTGTCCGTATTGTAACTGCAATTTGCTACAGATGCAAGACTTCGGACTTCGGACTTCGCCCAGATCAAAGAGGCATTTGCCTTTTACCGGCGCTACCTGCCCCCGGAAGCGCGCAATCAAGGCGAAGGCAGGACGTGATTTTCGACAGCCTCTGAAATGGGGAATATAAGAGAGGGCGCTAGAATTTATCCGCCTCGAGCTATCGCGATAGCATAGATGAACGCTGCGGCAGCCATATCTTGAATACGCGGGAAGACGAAGGGGCAGCCACCTCCGCGCCCCCAGGGGAAATCGAACTTACCAAAATTGGCACGGACAGGCTCGTGGCGGGCGCCTCGACTACCGCGGCAGGAGCAGCCAGGAGTGCAGCAATTTGCTCGCGCGTGGCGGCACCGCCGCCGGATTGGCCCCGATCGGCGGTGAGTTGCATTTCAGCTTCCGCCGGCTTGATATTCGATGCGGCCCACAAGCCCCAGACAAACCCCCCGAGCAGCAGAACCGGGTTGCTCAATCCCGCCAATACGGTCAGCGACCGGCCCAACAAGGTGCTGCTTACTACCGCGTTGGTGCGCTGCAGGTCCAGGCGCTGCGAAGGGTCCATCGGAATGGAATCAAGGACGTTGCCGACCAGTCCTTTGTAGACGGCTTGGTCAAATCCCTGGGGGAAAGTCCCTGCAACTGCCCGAGGACCCGCATCGTCCTGCGCCGAAGCGGAGGTCGTCAGCGCGAGAAACAGCAACAGGGGAAACAAGGTCAAGCGCAAAGGCGGCATGGACAGTCCTTATCTGGACCGGACGACCAGGATCGGCCGTTGGTGCTCGGTCGGAACGGGAACGGCGTGAGCAAAGTAGTCGCTATGCATTCACGCCCATCTGCATTGTGCTCAGATTGGACGGCGCCCGCTGATGACTCTGAGCAGGACTACCACGATGGCGATCACCAGGAGAACATGGATCAGACCGCCCATCGTGTAGGAACTCACCAACCCCAGGAGCCACAAGATGAGCAGAACGACGGCGACGGTATAGAGCATGGTGACATCCTTTCGTGGTTGAATTCGAATTCCCCGATCGGGAAGGGCCCGAGCCGATGCCTGGACGGTTGTGGGCCAGCGATCGGGGTGCTGCCTTGCACAAGCAGAATTCTCCCCTTCGAATTGCACCGGCTCTGTGCGCCGGCGTACATACATCGCACGTTTCTTGCGCTAGCCTCCTCATCTATAAAGCACTGGTCCCGTGCCACAGCGCGGCCATTTCTCCCGCGACGCGTGGCGGGATAGCGGTCGAGGGCAATTGATGATGGTTTTCAAAATCGGATCTGAATCTTTGCGCCTGCGCGTGCCGCCCGCCGTGTTTCCCAATGAGGATTCTCATTGGAACGGAACAAACCCGGAGATACCCATGGATATCGCGAACCGAGCACATGTAGCGAACAGCCTGCTCGCCGCCCTGCCGCGCAAAGAGTGTCGGCACTTGATCGACGACATGGAACTGGTTGCGCTGACTTACGGCGAGGTGCTGTATGAGCCCGGCCAGCAGATACTGCATGTATACTTTCCCAACGACTCCGTCGTTTCCCTGCTGACGCTGGTGGACCAGCACCAGGCCCTGGAAGTCGGCCTGGTCGGCCGCGAGGGCATGGTCGGGATTCCGCTTGCGCTGGAGATCGGCATTTCCCCGGTTCGCGCCCTGGTGCAGGGAACCGGAACGGCCATGCGCATGAAAGCAGCGCCCTTTCTCAAGGAACTCCGGCAAAGCCAGGCACTGCGGCGAGAACTGCACCGCTACACCTATGCTTTGATGGCCCAGATCACCCAAACGGCCGCATGCAACCGCTTTCACGTCGTCGAAGCGCGCCTGGCCCGCTGGCTGCTGATGACCCACGATCGCATGCAATCAAGCCCATTCCGGCTCACCCAGGAATTCCTTTCGGACATGCTGGGCGTGCGGCGGGTCGGAGTCACCAAGGCCGCGCGCACGCTGCAGCAAAACCAGCTGATCAGCTACAGCCGCGGCAATATCACGATTCTCGATCGCAAAGGCCTGGAGGCCGCTTCTTGCTCGTGTTACAAAGTCGTCAAGGACATGCGCGATGCTGCGTGAGCCCGGCGGTCGCTCCGCCCGCAGGGCGAGGCGCGACCACCCCCGGCGATAACTTAAACTTCTCGGTGAATACAAAATGCAGAACTTCGATGATTCGCGCAAATATCGCCTTTCGCGCTGCCGGTTCTGTGCGTCAGCGCACGGAGAAAACCTGGGTAAAGTGCAAACATGGGGTCCCTACCCAAAAAGGACCTGACCATGAACCGCACCCACGCCATACGAAATTTGTCGCTGTCACTATTACTGGCCGCCAGTGCCTTTGCAGCGCCGGCATACGCGGAGATCAGTTTCAACATCAATATCGGGCCGCCCGCGCCGCAGTATGAAGTCGTGCCGATCATTGCGCCAGGCTATGTCTGGGCGCCGGGATACTGGGGCTGGACCGGCGAGCGCCATGTTTGGGTTCGCGGACGCACCATCATTCAACGCCAGGGCTATGCCTGGGCGCCGGACCGCTGGGAGCAGCGCCATAACGGCTACTATCGCAGCGCGGGCCACTGGGAACGCGACAACAGCTACAAGCCGGTCAAGGTAAAGAAGGAAAAGAAAGCCAAGCATCGCGATAACGACTATCGCGGCAATGGCAACCATGGCCATGACGATAACGGCAAGCACGGCAAGGGCGGCAAGCACGGCGATTGACCTTACGCCGGAACGGCAATCGATGCCCGTCCGCAATCCGGACGGGCGTTGTCTTTGCGACGCGGAGATTGCGTCCGATCCAGGGCATGCCAGACGCCCGCCCCTCGCGGAATCAGGTCTTGGGTGGCTTGGAACGGGAATCGCCCTACCGATTCTTCTGTTCCAGCGCCTTGATCAGGCCGTCCACCCCGTCGTCGCGAATTCTTTGAGAAAAGGAGTCGCGGTACGTCGTGACCAGGCTGACCCCGGCGACCTTGATGTCGTAGATTTTCCATCCCGCCGGCGTCTTCTCCATGTCGTAGTCCATGGCGATCGGCGCCGTTCCGGACTGTTTCACCACGGACTTGACCGTGACCTCGGTATCGCCCGGCACCGGGCGCACGCCCCTGAATTCGATCACCTGGTCGCGATAGCTCGATAACACCGTGGAATAGGTGTGCACCAGCAGCGTCCTGAAGGCCGCGGTGAGGGCCGTCTGCTGATCAGGCGAGGCCAGGCGCCAGTTGCGCGCAACCGCAATCCGGGTCATGTGCGAAAAATCGAACAGCGGCAGAACCTTGGTCTCGACCAGGCTGGCGCTTTGCTTCAGGTTCCCGCCATGCAGATCGCGCTCCTGTTTCATTGCCGTGATCACTTCCAGCGTTACCGATTGCAGCAACGCGTTTGGCTCGGCCTCCTGCGCGGGCGAGACCGGCGCCGCAAGCGCCAGTGCCAGCAACAGTACGGATTTCATCTTTGTCTTGTGCATATCGCTTCCTCGTTGGAATATCAACCTCTACTGCCTGCCGCTCCGAAACACATTCTGGAAGATCGCGTAAAAGACACGGGATTTTTCCCAGAACGAGTTCTTGATGGAATTGAATCTGGAGCTGCCTCCGCGGTTCCCTTCCGTAAGGGACTCGATCAGGCCCTCGACACCGGCATCGCGGACTTTTTCCGCGAAAACCTCGCGGTAAGTGGCAACCAGGCGCACACCAGCGACCTTGACGTCGTAAATCTTCCAGCCCTCCGGGGTTTTCTCCATGTCGTAGTCCAGGGTCATGGGCTCTTTCCCCGGTTGTCTGACCACCGACCTGACCGTAACCTCGGTAGCCGGCGACGCCGCGCGCAGGTTCCTGAAATCGATAATTTCACCGCGGTAATGCGCCAGCGCGGTGGAATAAGTCCGCACCAGCAGCGTCTTGAACTCCTCGGTAAGCACCCGCTGCTGTTCGGGCGTAGCCAGGCGCCAGTTGCGCGCCATGGCGAGCCGGGTCATGTGGACGAAATCGAACAGCGGAACGATATTGGTCTCGACCAGTGCCACGACTTTCGCCGAATTGGCTGCCTGGAAGTCTTGGTCTTGCTTGATTTTGTCGGTTACCTTGACCGTGACCGCTCGCAGCAGCGCATCCGGCGCAACACCTTGCGCAAGCGAAGCCGGTGCAGCAAGCGTCACCGCCAGCATCAGCACGCATTTCGCGATCAACCCTTGCATTTGGCTTACTTGGATAGCGAACAAGCGGGAACAAGGCGCGTCAACTGCGCCTCGCCGCAAGCAGCTTACTTTGGCTTGCTGACCTCGTGACCGATGACGCCGCCGACCACCGCCCCGGCCGCCGTCCCCAGAATGCCGCCGCCGATGACATTGCCCGCAACGCCGCCTACGCCGGCGCCAATCGCGGTGCCTTTTTCCTGCTGTGTCATACCGGCACAACCACCCAGGCCGATCAATACCGCTGCCGCCACTGCGCTGACTGAAGATTTGCGTATCGTTTTCATTTTGCCGCCTCAAATTTAAACATCCGGTTAAGAGCGAATCCACATCCGCTCGAATGTGACTTGCGCATGAGGGAATCTCCCGCCATCGCGCCCGTCTTCACGCTGCCTTACTTGACCTTGCTTATTTCCTTCATGCGCTTCTGCCATTCGGTGAGCTGCTTCTCCGTTTCATCTTTGGAGATGCCATAGGTTTCCTGGATCTTGCCGACGAGCTTATCGCGCTTGCCCGCAATTACGTCGAGCTGGTCATCGGTGAGCTTGCCCCACTGCTGTTTGACGTTGCCCTTCAATTGCTTCCAATTGCCTTCGACGCGATCCCAGTTCATTTCTGTGTCCTTCAAGTTGATGGAAATTCGGAGTGGTGTAAGCACCGTCTGCCGGTTATCTCGGATGTACAAGCTTATGGCGTGTGCATTGCCTCGTCTGTCTGCCAGCGCACAGAGCTAACGTCCAAGAAGTTCGCCGACCGGCTTGAGCGCTTCGATGCGGTCGCAGACCACTTTGACGATGGCGACCAGCGGCGCGCCGAGCAACAGCCCCCAGACGCCCCAAAGCCAGCCGAAGAAGAGCAAGGCGATAAACAGCACCGCCGCGTTTACACGCGCGGCCCGGCTTTGCAGCCAGGTCATGAACACGTGTCCAATCGCGCCCGCGACGAGCAGCACCACGCCGGCTATGGCCAGGGCATGAAGCGCCGATCCAAACTGGAGAAAGGCAGCGATGCCGCTGCCGAGCACAATCAGCGCCGAGCCCAGGTAGGGGACGAAATGCAACACGCCGGAGGCCACGCCCCAGACGCCTGCATGTTCCATGCCGAGTGCCTCGAATGCGAGCCAGGTGCCGATAGCGACAAGCGTGTTGGACATAAGCATGGTGAGCAGGTAGCGCTGAACCTGGACGTCGATCTCTTCAAGGATCCGCACAGCGTCTTTTTTTCGCGACAGCGAAGGGCCGACCAACTGCACCAGCTTGCGCCGGAAATGCACCCCAGAAGCCAGCAGGAAATAGGCGAGCAACAGCACGATCGGCGCCTGCGCGGCAACGGTGATCAACAGGCGCGACTGCGCGATGGCGTAGTCGCGTAACCAAACGGAAGGCTCTGGCGCCCGAACCGCAGCAGCCCGCGTCCCCGGCTTCAGGGCGGCGTCCGCCGCCGCCCCCTGGATCTCGTTGGCGGCCTCCTGCATGTTCTGCAGCGGCGTCCTGCCGCTCGCGCGCGCGTCGGTCACGTTCCGGCGCAATTTTCGCGCGGCCTCCGGCAGCCTTTCGATCATCGCGGCGGCATCGTCTCTCAAGGAATAGCCGACCCATGACAAACCGCCGACCAGCGCAACCAGCGCCAGCGCGGCGCCGGCGGGACGCGGTATATAGTGCGCCTGCAGCCAGTCCACCACCGGGCGCAGCGCGTAGCTCGCCAGAATGCCGATCAGCAGCGGCACGAAGAACGCGCGCGCCAGGTAGAGCGCGGCGACCAGCGCAATGGCCGCCAGCACGGTCAGCGCCAGGCTCATGCTGGTGTTGCGCCGGCGATCCACGAGCGCAACGGACTCTGCGACGGAGACAGCCGTATCGAGCCCGATCTCCTTGGCGGTCACGCTGGCTGCCGAGCTCATTGATTCACGCCAGCTATGATTGTTACCCGCTCCCCCTGTCTCCATCGCGCCGGACGGGCGTCAGCGATCACGCGCATCGATCCATCCTGCAGGCGAATGGTGATTTCGTAGTTTCGCGCCGGCTCGCCCTCGATCTCGCCCCGGCTGCTGCCCGCAATCCGGCCCGGCGCGTTGACTCCGGTCTGTTCTTCGGCGGCTTCGATTTTCCGTGTCGACTCGATCACCCCGCATTCGGCACACCGGTAGGCGCGGGAGGGAGGGGCTGCGGCAGCCGGTAGCGCGGCCGCTTCAGAGCGCTCAGCGGGTGTGCGGACACCGTCAAACCCGCGCGCCAATATCGCGATGGAAGCAATGGCAATGCCGCTGACCAGAACCGCAGCGATACCTCCGGCCAACATCGACAGATGCAGGGGCTTGTTTGCTTGGGTATTCAATTCGGCTTTCCTCAGGGTGTCAAAACCGGGCTCAGTAAGGATCAGATCGGGGGCCTCGATCACTGAGTTGATTCTGCCCCTCGCCTGCGGTCTTTTCCGTGCGCTGGCGCGCATAACGCCAAAGTGCCGGGCATGGCGGGCGTGGGTTCCGGTGTGAGTCAGTCCCATATACAGCGATCGATCGCGCAAACCGGTATCTGGCGAATATCCTTGGCCAGATTCCTCGCCGCCGTCCCCGGCGCCTAAGCGCGACGGCGGCGTATGTTACCTACCGCACATACCGCTATGGAATAAGAGAGGACACTTGCAAAATCGAGGGCCATTTCGGACACCCTGAAGCGGCCTCTAAGATCATTTCACTACCCGTCCAAGGCAATTCCCGAGTATCCAATGCAATGACGGACTTGCAGTCAATCAATATCTGAAAAAGGTATTCCAATGATCGTTCACGCAGCAACAGTTATGCCCAAAATCGGGTCTGATGATGGGGCGGGCGAAAGGCAGGGTCCCACCGGCGGCATGATCGAATCCGGGCGCCAGCAAGCGCTGCTCAAGACCAGCGCGTTGCAAGACGCCATTTTCAACAGCGCCAATTTCTCCAGCATCGCCACCGACGCCAAGGGCGTGATTCAGATTTTCAACGTCGGCGCCGAGCGCATGCTCGGCTACGCCGCCGCCGACGTGATGAACAAAATCACCCCGGCCGAGATTTCTGATTCGCAGGAAATAATCGAGCGCGCAAGAACGTTAAGCACCGAACTGGGCACCCCGATCACGCCGGGCTTCGAGGCCCTGGTGTTCAAGGCCTCGCGCGGCATCGAGGACATCTACGAGCTGACCTATATCCGCAAGGACGGCAGCCGCTTTCCCGCGGTGGTGTCGGTCACGGCGCTGCGCGACGCGCAGGACGCCATCATCGGCTATCTGCTGATCGGCACCGACAACACCGCGCGCAAGCAGATCGAAGCAGAGCAGAAGAAACTCGATCAGCGGTTGCGCGACCAGCAGTTCTACACGCGCTCGCTCATCGAATCCAATATCGACGCGATCATGACCACCGATCCGTCCGGCATCATTTCCGACGTCAACAAGCAGATGGAGGCGCTCACCGGCTGCACCCGCGACGAGCTGATCGGCGCGCCGTTCAAAAATTACTTCACCGATCCGGTGCGGGCCGAGGCGGGCATCAAGCTGGTGCTGAGCGAAAAGAAAGTCACCAACTACGAGCTCACCGCGCGCGCCAGGGACGGCAAGGAAACCGTGGTCTCCTACAATGCGACCACCTTCTATGACCGGGACCGGAAGCTGCAGGGCGTGTTCGCCGCCGCGCGCGACGTTACCGAGCGCAAACGCCTGGATCAGGTGCTGCAGGAAAAGAACGCCGAGCTGGAGAGCGCCAAGTCTGTGGCGGAACAAGCCAACCTCGCCAAATCGGATTTTCTCTCCAGCATGAGCCATGAGCTGCGCAGCCCGCTCAATGCCATCCTCGGCTTCGCCCAGTTGATGGAGTCCGATTCTCCGCCGCCAACGCCCGCCCAGAAGGAAAGCATCGCCCAGATTCTTCAGGCGGGATGGCATCTGCTGAAGCTGATCAACGAAATCCTCGATCTCGCGAAGGTCGAGTCCGGGCAGGTACCGCTGTCGCAGGAGCCGGTATCGCTGGCCGAAGTCCTGCTCGAATGCCAGGGCATGATCGAACCGCAGGCGCAACAGCGTGACATCCACATGACTTTTCCCCAGTTTGAGATGCCGCATTTTGTTCATGCCGATCGGACCCGGTTGAAGCAGGTTCTCCTCAACCTGCTTTCCAATGCGATCAAATACAACAAAAAGGAAGGCGCGGTCGAAGTGACATGCACCGCGAGCACGTCGGGACGCAATCGCGTGAGCATCAGGGACAGCGGCGCGGGACTCTATCCGGAACAACTGACGCAGTTGTTTCAGCCGTTTAACCGTCTCGGACAGGAGGCGGGCGGCGAGGAAGGCACCGGCATCGGCCTAGTGGTGGCCAAGCGACTGGTCGAACTGATGGGGGGCGCCATCGGCGTGGAAAGCACCCTCGGGACGGGAAGTGTGTTCTGGTTCGAACTCGCCTCGGTTGCCGAGCCCCGCCGTTCCTTGGAACCAGGCGAAGCGGCAGAATTGGCCCAAGCGCATTTGCCTCGCGCAGCGCAGCTACACACCGTGCTCTATGTCGAAGACAACCCGGCGAACCTGAAGCTGGTCGAGCAAATCATGGCGCGCCACCCAGACATTTGCCTGCTGACCGCCGTGAACGGCACTCTCGGCATCCAGCTTGCGCGCAATAGCCAGCCGGAAGTGATCCTGATGGACATCAATCTGCCCGGCATCAGCGGCTTCGAAGCCCTGCAAATCCTGCGCTCGGACCCGGCCACGGCGCACATCCCGGTCATTGCCATCAGCGCCAATGCTATGCCGCTGGACATCGAGAGGGGCCTGAAGGCAGGATTCTTCCGCTATATAACCAAGCCGATCAAGGTCCATGAGTTCATGGAGGCGCTGGATGTGGCGCTGGAATTTGCGGGACAAAAAGCCGGTCAGAGTAAATGAATAAGGACGAAGCGCATGTGCCTCGCGCAGCGCGGCTACGCACCCTGCTCTATGTAGAGGACAACCCGGCGAACCTGAAAATGGTCGAGCAAATCATCGCGCGCCACCCCGACATGCGCCTGCTGACCGCTGTGAATGGGAATAGCGGCATCGAGATTGCGCGCGCATCCCGGCCGGAAGTGATCGTGATGGACGTCAATCTGCCCGACATCAGCGGCTTCAAAGCCCTGGCAATCCTGCGCTCGGATCCGGCCACGGCGCACATCCCCGTCATTGCCCTCAGTGCCAATGCCATGCCGCTTAACATCGAGAGTGGCCTGGAGGCAGGATTTTTCCGCTACCTCACCAAGCCGATCAAAGTCAACGAGTTCATGCAGGCGCTGGATATGGCGCTGGAATTTGCAGAAAAACAATCCGCCAAGAGAAAATAAGACGCTGCGATTCTCATGATAAGTTCATCTGACATTCTTCACGGCGAAATCCAGATAGTCGACGATCTGGAAGCCAATGTCCTTCTGCTCGAACGGATGCGGCGCGGTGTCAGCTACCGGAACCGCCTTGCGGGAGTGCGGTCGCGTTACGACCGGAATATGATCACAGGCATCTTGCCGGGGACGTGCGATGCGGGCGGGATGACGAGCTTTCTGGATTCGCGTAGCATTCGCATTTTTGGTTGGGTCGGAGGAAGCGCGCTTGCGCGCTGGCCTCCGTCCGCCGCCCGAAATGGCACCCGTCATCCGGACACCAAAGGAACTTCAACCCTCCTGAACAACGCGCTGCTCGGCGCACACTACGCGCGCTTAAGAATGCGGAGTTGCGCAGATGGCCAATAGGCTCGGCGAGTTGCTAAAGGACCGGGGACTTGTCGATGAAGCGGCCCTCAAGGAGGCGCTGCGGGCCGCCAGACAGACCGGAAAAAAACTGGGCGAGGTGCTGGTGAAGAGCGGTGCGGTGTCCGCGCAGGACGTTATGGAAGCGTTGCGCGGGGGACAGCTCGGGCTCGAAACCATCAAGCTCGGCCAGTATCCCCTCGACCACGAGGTTTCCATGCTGGTGCCGCGCCAGGCGTGCGAGAAATTCGTCTGCGTGCCGCTAGCGTTCGGGCCGAACAGGTCCTTGCATGTCGCCGTAAGCGATCCGCTCGATCAGGAGATGCTGCAGTACCTCAAATTCAGCACAGGCAAAAACATCCTGACTAGCGTCGCGAGCGAAGCCGAGATCTGGGAGACCATAGACCGGCTGTACGATTTCGGCAAGTCGCTGGAAGAAATCATGGCAAACGTCGAGGTCAGCGGGGAAGTGGAGCTGATATCCCCCGACTTGGACAGCAGGGTGACCGATTCGAACTCGGATACGGTGAGGCAGATCGTCAAGACCGTCCTCGGCGACGCGGTGACCAAGGGCGCAAGCGACATCCACATGGAGCCCCATCCGACTTTCCTGCGCATCCGCATCCGGGTGGACGGCCAACTGCACAACCTGATCAACGTACCGAAATGGCTGCAGCCGCAGGTCACGGCGTGCACCAAAGTGCAGGCAAACATGGACATCGCACAAAAGCGCGTGCCTCAGGACGGCAAGCTGTCCGCGCAAATCGCCGGCCGCCAAGTCGATTTCCGTGTCTCCACCTTGCCCACGCCCCATGGCGAGAAAGTAGTGATCCGCGTCATGGACAAAGCGCACAAGCGCAACAGCCTCGACGGGCTCGGTTTGCCGGCACCGCTCTTGAGTCGCGTGAAGACCCTGTTGCTGCATCCCAAGGGCATGATCCTCGTGACCGGGCCGACTGGAAGCGGCAAGACCTCTCTGCTCTATGCCATGCTGGGCGAACTGCACAGTGCCGGGACCAATATCATCACCGTCGAGGACCCGATCGAATACGAGTTCGAGGGCATCACCCAGACTCAGATCAACGAAAAGGCCGGGCTCACTTTCCCCAGCATCCTGCGCTCGATCCTGCGCCAGGATCCGAACGTGGTCATGGTGGGCGAGATTCGCGACCGGCAGACGGCGGAGATTGCGTTCCGCGCGGCGCAAACCGGCCATCTTGTTCTTTCGACCCTGCACACCAACGGCGCGGCGGCAGCCGTGATGCGGCTCGTGGACCTCGGCATCGAGCGCTACATGATTTCCTCAACGGTGCTCGGCATTTTCGCGCAGCGCCTGGTGCGCCGCAATTGCTCCGAGTGCGTGGCGGAGGACCAGACGAGCGACGCTCAGCACATGCAGTATTTTCGACGGCTCGCCCCCGGGAGCGGGACTTTCCTGCGCGGCCGCGGCTGCAATGCCTGCACCAACACGGGCTACAGGGGACGGATCGGCGTGTACGAGCTGCTGCGCTTCACCCCCCCGATCGTGGATGCGGTGAACGCGGGAGTACCCGAGGGCCAGCTCGTCAAAGTCGCGGTGGCCGACGGCATGTCCACGCTCGCGGACGAATGCGTGCGCCTCCTTGCCGAAGGCGCGACCTCCGTTTCCGAGGGCTCGGCGATCGTGGGTGTGCTCGAATCGGGCGACGTCGTCAAGGCTTGCGCGTGCCCGGCCTGCGGGCGGGACATCTCCCCCGATTTCCTCGCGTGCCCTTACTGCCGGCACGCGCTGGGTCGCAGTTGTCCCAAGTGCAATAGCCCAATCGAGCAGGGGTGGCGCGCCTGCCCGCGCTGCACGACCGTGCTCGATCTCAATGGCCCGCTCGCCGCGCCGGCGGCGGGCGCGAACGACTCCGTGACACCGCGCAGTCCGCCGGACAGCGGGACCCGGAGTTCCTTCGCCGCTCCTCGGCCGGGCGCGCCTGCGGATCCGGCCGACAAGCCGCGCGTCCTGATAGTCGATGACCACGCGCCGCTCCGCAAGTTGGTGAACATCGCACTGAAGCAGATTGGCTGCGAGGTGCTCGAAGCCGCCGACGGCGGGGATGCGCTCGACAAAGTGGAGAGCTACCGTCCCGACCTCATCATCTCCGACATCAACATGCCGGTGATGGACGGCTACCAGTTGTGCAAACAGGTGCGAAAGAACATGGGCACGGCGTTCATCCCCTTCATCATGCTCACCTCGCGTGACCACGCGGAAGACAAGCTGAAGGGATTCATGCACGGAACCGACGATTACCTCACCAAACCCTTCGATTACCGGGAACTGCAGGCGAGGGTGAGGCGCTTGCTCGCGCGCACGGCAATGGCTCCGGTACCCAATGCGTAGTCGCCCGCGACTCACGAGGCGTGATCCAAACGACGATGAGCGGGAACACGAAATGGCTTCCCTGATTGTCACCGACGAACTGAAGTGCGGCATCCCGCAGATCGACCGCCAGCGCAGGTGTCGGCATCTATCCCGTCCATGGCGAGGACGCGGACACGCTGATGAAGAGCGCGGACCTGACCTTATACGAGGCCAAGCGCGCGGGCAAGAACGCCTAAAGAATCTCGGAGCGCACAGACCGCTCAGTGGGTGTGCGCAGCCAGCATGACCGTTCCGGATTCGGCACGCCGTCGTCTGATTCGTCAAAGAAAATAACGCGCGGGGGTCCTCATGATAAGTTCATCCGACATTCTTCACGGCAAAGTCCTGATCGTCGACGATCTGGAAGCCAATGTTTAGTTGCTCACGCGAATGCTGGTCTCCTCCGGCTATGCTTCCGTCGCATCGACGACGAATCCGTTCGAGGTCTGCGAGCTTCACCGCAAGCACCGTTACGACCTGATCCTGCTCGATCTGCAGATGCCCGGCCTGGACGGATTCCAGGTGATGGAAGGCCTGAAGGAAATCGAAACGGGCTGCTATCTTCCGGTCCTCGTGATTACCGCCCAGCCGGGTCACAAGCTGCGCGCGCTGAAAGCCGGGGCGAGGGATTTCGTCAGCAAACCGTTCGATCTCGCGGAGGTATTGCTCCGGGTTCACAACATGCTCGAAGTCCGCCTGCTGCATCAGGAAACGACGAAACTCTACGATCGCGTCGTGGCGGAGCAGAAGGTGTCGGAGCGGCTGCTGCTCAACGTGCTGCCCCGGGCCGTTGCCGAGCGACTAAAGAAACAGGGCCGCGTCATTGCCGACGGCTTGCTGGAAGTTATCGGCGACAGCTTTCTGCCACTCATTGCCGACAATTTCGAGGATGTGACGGTGCTGTTCGCGGACATCGTCGGGTTCACTAAATTTTCCGCGGGTGTGAACCCGGAGAAGGTGGTGGTTTTGCTCGATGAAATCTTCACCGACTTCGACGGCATTGCCGATAATCGCGGCCTCGAGAAAATCAAGACCATCGGCGATGCCTACATGGCCGTGGCCGGAATACCTGTGCCTGCGGCGGATCATGTGGCGCGGGCGGCGCACATGGCATTGGACATGATGGACGCGCTGGACGCCTTCAATAAGCGCAACGGCTACATGCTGCAGATGCGCATTGGCATCGACAGCGGCGCGGTGGTCGCCGGCGTCATCGGCAGGCGCAAGTTCATTTACGACCTGTGGGGTGACACTGTGAACACCGCCAGCCGGATGGAATCCAACGGCGTGGCCGGGCGCATCCAGGTAGCGGAATCTACCCGGCAGCGCTTGAGTGCGCCGTTCATGTTTGAAGAGCGCGGCGCCATCGATGTCAAGGGTAAGGGCGAGATGCACACCTGGTTCCTGAATGGCAGGAGTGGTTAGTCTGGATTTCCACGCCTCACTAAGGTGGGGAACAGTTTTCGCTTTTGCGCGGCGCAGGGACAGGGAGCTAATGTTACTTACCGCACATACCGCCGCGGTAAACAAGCGGATACTGCCGGCATCAGGGGAAGCATGGCCGTTTCCCCGACCGGGCCGGTTTTGCTGCGCTGTTCCCGCGATTTTCGCCGCGGTCGTTCAGGGGGTCCAGAGCGGCAGCATCAGCCTGACGATCGCGGTGACGAGCGAGTAAGAGATCCCTTTCTGCTCTTTGCTTGCCTCTCGAACCAGTTCTCCAGTTTGATCCCGGCAAAGCAATCGAAGTCTCTTGTATTTCTGGTGACAAGCATGAGTTTGTTAACAATAGCGATGGCAGCTATCTGTCCATCAGCATGAGACGTGGTCACACCCTTCGCCGCGAGGCGCGCTCGCTCTTGTGCATGCCATGCCGCGGCGCGTTCATCGTAGGGAAGAATGGGGATGCTGATTTGAACCACTTCCGCCAGATAACTTGCCAGGCGACTACGCTTGTTCGACAAGGGCAAACGCTCGCAACCGTAGTTCAATTCATGCCAGACAACCGATGCCGTGACCAACGCAGTTCGATGGCGATTCAATTTACGCATCACGGATGAATCGGGATCGAGCTTCATTGGCTCGGAAAGTATATTGGTATCGAGCAGGTATTTCATTTTCCCCACGCGAAATCACGTCCCGAATCATTATTCCGCAACTCCGCCAAATCCGTGTCAGTGAACGCGTCTTCCGCTAAATCGTGGGTAGCACGAAATTCCTGCAATGCCTCCCAATAATCTTTCTTGCCTCGACCCATCCTGGAAAAATCCGCTTCCGAAACGAGCACCGCGACCGGCCTGCCACGGCGCGTCAATGTGATCGGCCCATGTTTTTCGGCGGCATGTACCACGCCAGAAAGACTATTGCGAGCTTCAGCGATTGAATATTGGTTTTCCATGGAACGACCCTCCAGATGGCTATCAACATGGCTACAATAGCACTAATTCGGGCAAGACCACGACGCTGCATTCGCTGCTCAGCCACATCAATCCCCCCCAGCGCAAGATCTGGACGGTCGAGGATCCGATCGAGAAAATCCTGCAGGGGCACCTGGACTTCAAGCAGGTGCAGGCGGGCTGCCTTTAGCGTACCCGGGCGCCGGGTTACCACGCGGTGCGCACGGGGTAGCGCGAGATGAGCGGGTCCGGAGTGAGCAGCGTGAGACCATGGGCGAGCGCCTGGCACACCAGCATCCGGTCGAAGGGGTCGCGGTGATGGCCGGGAAGCTTCCCGATTTGCAAGACCGTTTCCTCGTCGAGCGCAAGGCTTTCGATACCGTGCCGGGCGCGCAATTGCGGCACGTAGCGATCCGGCGTCTGCGGCAGCGGCAGCCGTCCGAGCACATGCTTGACCGCGATCTCCCATGCGGACACCACGCTGAGGTACACGTC
>Ga0082335_1005049_pt1 | contig 18827 bp, 12 predicted proteins | sample Subgrocontami58m_FD_72375 | JGI IMG/M metagenome (GOLD analysis project Ga0082335, IMG submission 72375) | Subsurface groundwater microbial communities from S. Glens Falls, New York, USA - GMW37 contaminated, 5.8 m (SPADES assembly) (version 2) ... | reverse complement strand
CCCCCGCCCGCCGCCCCCCCGGCCGCCCCCCGCCCCCCCCCCGCCCCCCCCCCCCCCCCCCCCCTGCCTCGACGACCCCGGCGCCCGCGCGGCCGCGCTCGAGGCGCTCTCGCGCGTCGCCGACGCCTCCACCGTTCCGCTCCTCGGGCGGCTCGCCTCCGTCCCCTCGCTCCGCCGCGACGCGGTCCGGATCCTCGGCGAGACCGGCTCCCCCGACGCCCTCCCCTACCTCGCGCAGGCGCTCTCCTCGCGCGACACGGTCTCCGTGGCCGTCGACGGCCTCGTCGCGATCGGCGTCCCCGCGATCCCGCTCCTCATCCGCGCCCTCGCCGACCGCGACGTCACCTCCCGCGCCCGGGGCGCCCTCGCGCGCATCACCGCCGAGGACCTCGGCGACGACCCCGGCGCATGGGTCCGCTGGTGGAAGCAGCGGCAGGCGCAGCCGGAGTTCATATTCCTGAGCTTCATCGATCGTGCTCATACTCGTGCTCGAACCCACTGCAGATTCGATCACGAGCACGATCGATGTTCCGTCAGGGGTGTCCGTTCCTTCTTCGGAGTCGCACATGCGTAGCCTCGCCCTCGTCCTGCTCGCCGCGTCCCTCGCCTCTGCGGAGGGGCTCGAGGTCCGCGTGCACGACACGTTGCTTCTCACGACGTCAATCCCCGACGCGCCCGGGGACGACCTCGCCGCGCCGAATCCATCGGCGTTCGCCGATCAGTCCTCCGCCTGGCAGCCGTACACGCCAGAGCAGGTCGTCGAGCTGGTGAAGCGCGAAGTCTCCCCGGAGGGCTGGGGCGGGGACGGGAACGAGATCGAGGCGCTGGAGGGAGGTGGCCTCTGCGTCCGCGCCCCCGCGGACGTGCAGCAGGCGGTCGCGCGGGTCCTCGCGCGGCTGGAGGCGGGCATCGGGCCCCAGGTCCAGATCCAGGCACGCCGCATCCGCATCTCGGCCGACCTGCTCGCGCGTATCGGCGGGGCCGGTACGCTCGACGAGGCGAGGCAGCAGGCCCTCGACGAGGCGATCGCCGGCAAGACCGATGCGGCGGTCGACGGCGAGCAGCGCGTGGTCGCATTCAGCGGGCAGCGGGTCCACGTGAAGGACGTGACGGAGATCGCCTACCTCCGGGACTACGACTGCGAGATCGCGCAGGAGTCGGCGATTGCCGATCCGGTTCCGGCGGTGCTGGAGGAGGGAACCCTCCTCGACGCCCGGCCGTTCCTTTCCCCGGACGAGGCGTGGATCGCGATCGAGCTGCGCCTGCGCACGTCGGCGCTCGTGCAGATGGAGTCGTTCGACAGCGGCACGCCGCTCCTCGGCGCACTCCAGCTCCCCGATGTCCAGACCACATCCCTCCTGACGAGCATCGTCGTCCCCGACCGGGGGACGGCGCTCGTCGGGCTGCAGCTCCTGCCGGCGGAGCGGAGGGAGAAGAAGCTCCGGTACGAGTGCGTCCTCGTCACGGCGGCGCGGATCGGCCCCGCGCCGGAGGCGGCCGCGAAGGACGGCTCGAAGTCGCTCCGCGTGATCGACTGCGGCTATTTCGTCCACCCGTTCCCCGACTTCCCCGGGCCGTCGCTCTCCCTGCAGAAGTACAGCAACACCGGCGCTGCGGCCGTGGGGTGCGTCTTCGTCGCCGACGAGGCGGAGGCCCGGTTCCCCGCCGATCTCGTGGGGCTGGTCTCGAACCAGGTGGCGCGTGGGACCTGGACGGGGGACAACTACCTCGAGCCGGGCTCCTGCGGCCGCGTCCTCGCGAAGAACTCCCCTGACGCGATGGAGCAGCTCGACCAGTTCCTCTCCGACGCCGCCCGCTCCCTGTCGCGCACGGTCTCGGTCGAGGTCCACTACGTCGCCCTCGACCCCTCCGCGATGGCGGAGCTCTCGTCCGCGGAAGGCCCGCTCGCCGGGGGCGGGACGTCCCTCACGGCCGAACAGGCCGCCGTGCTGCTCGCCCGTGCGCAGGCGGGGGAAGGGGTCCGCGAGCTCGGCGCCGCGATGGCGTGCGGCCTCCCGGGAAAGGAGTTCTCGTTCTCGGCGCTGCGCTCGAAGGCGTACGTCGGCGACTACGACGTCGAGATCGCGACGAAGGCGAAGATCGGCGACCCCGTGATCGACACGCTCACGACGGGCACGGTCCTCGACGTCCGCCCGCAGGTGCAGGCGGACGGGAAGCGGCTCCTCCTCGACCTGAAGCCGACCTACGCGGAGAGCGCGGCCGCGATCGCCCCCTTCGATACGCGATCGGGTGACATCGGCCGGGTGCAGCTCCCGAGCGTGCGAAGCCAGGAGACGCGGTCGACGGTGATGATCGACGACGGCGGCTGGGCGATCGCGGGGATGGGCGGGCGGACCGCGCAGGGTGAGACGATGGTGCTGCTGGTGCACGCGGCCGTGTCGAAGTAGGCGCTCCGCGCAACGCCAACTCCAAGACTCAACTCCAAGAAACCCCAACTTCATCTCCAAGCCGCCCGGCTTGGAGTTGTTGGAGTTCTTGGAGTTCGATTGGAGTTGGAGTTGAAGTTCGTTGGAGTTGGATCTTGGAGTTGGAGTTGCGGCCTCACCGCCCGTACTTCTCGAGCATCTCCGTGGCAGAGTCCCTCCACCGGTTGTCCGGACGCTCCACGGCCGCAATGAGCCCCCACGCCTCACGGGCGCTCGCGAGGTCGTCCGCCTCGAGGGCCGCGAGGGAGGCCTTCCAGAGGAGCTTCGCGAAGGTGAGGACGAGGTTGTCCTGGCTCTTGAGAATCGAGAGCGCCTCCTTCGCCTCCGCAACCGACCCCGCGGGCTTCCCCGCCGCGAGCAGCGCCCGGGCAAGGTTGTAGCGGACCTCGGGGTCCTTCGGGCTGATCCCCTTCGCCCGCGCGTAGGCCTCCGCCGCCCCCGCCTCGTTCCCAAGCTCCTCGAGGACGACGCCGAGGTCGTTCGCCGCGGCGAGGAGGGTCGGGTCGGCGGCGAGCGCAACGAGGAAGGCGTCCCGCGCGTCCGCGAGCTTCCCCTCGGCGCGAAGGACCTTCCCGCGCTCGTAGGCGCCGGGGCCGTCCTTCGGGTCCTGTGTCGGCGTGTGCCCGCGCAGATCGCCGATCGGGCTCGGGCCCGCCGAGCGCACGCCGACGATCTGGATGCGAGGCGGACCCGCCGTCGCCGATGCCAGCGCCATCTCCCCGCTCGCCCCCTCCGCCGAGTTTCCAGCGAGGTCGACGATGACGACCTTCACCTTCACGCGGCTCGAGACAAGCGAGGGGACCTCCCAAACGAACGTCCCCGTGTTCGCCACGGGCGAGGACGAGATGGGCGCCCACGACACGCCCCCGTCGAGCGACCAGAGGAGCGTCACCGGCGTCGGGCCGAGGTTCGCGTCGGAGGCGACCCAGCGGACATCGAAGCGGGCGCCTCCCGTGAGGACGCCTCCGATGGGCGCGACGAGACCGACCTTCGGGACCTGCGTGTCGACGATGGTCACGCGCGTCGGCGGCGTGCCGGGCGTCGGGTCGGGGACGGAGGCGCGGTGCGCGTTGTCGATCGCCTGGAGGACGAAACCGAAGGTCCCGTCGTCCGCGGCGCGGAAGCGGAACGGGCTCGTGCGGTCCTCGTCCTTGCCGTACGCCTGCCACGTCGCGCCGCCGTCGGCCGTCCACCAGAGGACGACCGACTGGAGACCCGCGGTGCCGACGTCGTCGACGGCGTACTCGATGTCGAATTCGCGCGAGTTGGAGCGGGACGGAGGGAGCGTCGCGGAGGAGAACTTCTCGGGCTCGCCGCTCGGGCGGGTGGCGCGCACGACGACTCCCCGCGCGAGGGCCGTGGTGCCGAGGTTTCCCGCGCGGTCGCGCCCGCGCAGCCGGACGCGGAAGTCTGGCGTCTCCGCGGCGGGGAGGTCGACGAAGCGCTCGCCCGAGGCGGGCAGGCCCTTCGCGACGCTTTTCCACGTCCCGCCCCCGTCCTCGCTCGCGTCGAGGTCGACGGGGTCGAGACCGAGGTTTGCGTCTGCACAGGTCCACTTCACGGAGAGGCGCCCTCCCGCCTGGCCCCAGCTCCCCGGCTCGGGGGCCTCCAGGCGGAGGTCGGGAGGCGCGGTGTCGATCACGGCGATGAGGAAAGGCGCCTCGCCGGGGGCGGGGCGGTCGTCGGCGTTTCCCTGCTCGTCCTGGGCGCAGGTCTTGAGGCCGTATTCGCCGTCCTCGGCGAGATCGAAGGAGAGGCACCCCTGTCCCTCGGAGGTGACCTCGGCGCGCGCGCCGGCGGCGGCGGTCCAGGTGCGGCCGCCATCGCGGGTGATCCAGAGCTCGACGCGCGTTCCCTGCGCGTCGCCACCGGCGACGACGTCGTAGTAGAGCTGGACGGTGCGGCTGGCGAAGTACTCGCGCTCGGCGGCGGGCGGGTCAGCGGCCCGCGCTCCGAGCGCAGCGAGGAGCAGGAATGCGACCGCTGCAAACCTACGCAAGACTCTCCTCCCCCCGTCTTCCGCCGGGCATGCCCCTTCTCACGTTATCGGCCAGCCGGCGCAGAAGCTGCAGCCCCCTCCCGCCTCCAGCTACTTCGGCGTGGTTCCGATCGGGGTCACAGATTCTCCCCGTTCGTAATCGTAGTCGTAATCGTTTTGGCCTGAACGACTACGATTACGACTACGATTACGAGCGCCGTGGATCGGTGTCACCGAAAGGCGTCTTCGGTTGAACCGTGCCGCTACTTCCTTTCCAGCCTCGCTGCGTATCCCCCTCCCAGCCCTCCCTCCCTCGGCAGCGTCAGCTTCTCCGCGGCCTGCTTGAACTCCGTCGCATCCGCGAGGAACGCGGCGACGACCTGGCCGTTCTCCTCCGGCTCGAGGCTGCACGTGCTGTAGACGATCGCGCCGCCCGGCGCGACGAAGCGAGCCGCGGCGTGGAGCAGCGAGAGCTGTGCGAGAGGCAGGGTGAGGAAGTCCTTCTCGCTCACGCGCGAGCGGGCCTCGACGCGACGCGCGAGGACGCCGGTGTTCGTGCAGGGGACGTCGAGCAGGACGTGCTTGAACGCCCCGCGCTGCTCGCGGCCGAGCGGAAGCGCGCGGACGTCGGCGACGATCGCGTGGACGGAGCGGAGGCCGAGCCGCCGCGCATTCTCCCGGATGAGCGCGGTGCGCGCGGGGTCGGCGTCGACGGCGAGGACGAACCCCTCGTCCCCCATCCGCTCGGCGATGTGCGTGGACTTTCCGCCGGGCGCGGCGCAGGCATCGAGCGCGCGCCCTCCGCGCTCGGGGGCGAGGAGGAGGACGGCCTCCATCGCCGCCTCGTCCTGGACCTGGCAAAGCCCCTTCTTGAAGGCCTCGAGCGCGGCGACGGAACCCGCGCGGCCGAGGATGACGGAGTCGGCGAGGGAGCCCTCGCGGGCGGGGATCTCCTGCGCCGCGAGCGAGGCGAGGAGCGCCGCGCGTCCGCCTCGGAGGGCGTTCGCGCGCAGCACCACGGAGGGCGGGTCGTTGTCGGCGTCGCAGATCCGCTCGACCTCCTCGCGGGGCCAGCGCGCGAGCCAGCGGGTGAGGAGCCACATCGGGTGGGAGTGCTGGACGGAGAGGGCTCGCGGCAGGTCGCGGACGGCGCTGGGGAGGAAGGAGTCGCGGAAGAGGACCCATCGGTCGCGGGCGACGCGGAGGGCTCGGCCCTCGGGCTTGTCGGCCGACTTGAGGTTTCGGTCCTCGATGCCGCGGAGGAAGGCGCGGAGGACGCCGTTGACGAACCCGGCGGCCCTGCGGCCGACCTCCTCGCGGGTGAGGTTGACGGCCTCGTTGACGACGGCGTGGTCGGGGACCTTCTCGAGGTAGAGGGCCTGGAATGCGGCGAGGCGCAGGTTGGCGCGGACGACGGCGTCGAGGCGGTCGCTCCGGGCCTGCATGAACGGCTTGAGGACCCAGTCGAGCGTGAGGCGGCGCCGGAGGGTGCCGTAGACGAGCTGGGTGACGAAGCGACGATCGCGCTGAGCGAGCTCGGCGCCCGCCAGGCGCTCCTCGAGCTGATCGGCCGCGAACGTGCGGTCCTTCTCCGCGGAGAGCAGGGTCGACAGGGCGATGGCGCGTGACACGCGGGGGGACCTCACTGAGAAATGGAGTGGCGCCCGTGAGGGCGCGGCGGATCGCCAGCCATCAGGCTGGCGCGCATTGTACCCGCGAGGGGGCTGCGGACAACGAAGAGGTGCTCCGCTGCCGGGGTGGTTCCGCTTGTCATCGGAGGGATCGTTCACGCTCACTACCTATCGATGCGACTCTGGCGCGAGGACGGACACCACGTACCCCTACAACCTGCCCGAGGCTGACCTCGTCCGCCTGCGTCCCCTCGTCGTCGGGGTCCTGAACCAGCAGGCGCCAGCCGAGCGGAGAGGCGAACGGATGGAGGCCCTCCTCCGGAATGGCCTCCATCGCTCCTCGTACGCCTGCCCCCAGAATGCGGTCATTGCCCTGGGGTGGTTGTCTCTGCCGATCGCCCTCGTCGGCCTGTGCAGCATGTTCGTGCCACCCAGGCAGCGCCCCCGGCGTCGGACGGATCTCACTGCGGGTGAACCGCCACACGCGGCGAGATGCACGCGTCCTGGCTCGTCCGTCGGCGCCGCCCGCGTCGCGCGTTGACCCGGCGCGGGTTCCGTGTCAGGATGCGCGTGGAGGTTCGGAGTGAAGGGCTTCAGGGAGATGCTGCAGGCAGCCTCCGGCGGCCCCGCCCACGAGGCGGCGCGCGCCGCGCGGCTCCTGCTCGAGTGGAAGGGACACTCCATCGTCGCGATGCGCGCATGGCGCAAGGCCATTGATTCGCCACATCGAGCCGTCCGTCTCGCGGCGCTCTGGGGGGTCCGGGAGACCTGGGGGCCCACAGGGATCCTCGCGGAGGGGATCCGCACTGCCTCGCACGACGCCAACGACCGGGTCAGGGCGGCGGCGATCGCGGCCCTGGGCGGGTTCACTCCGGAGAGTCTCCCCGAGGAGGCGCCGCGCGCCCTCTCCGACCCGTCGCCACGCGTTCGCGCCGTCGCCGTCCGACTTCTCGGGCGGCACATGCTGCCGCCCCCGGTTGAAACCGCATTCTGGCGGACGCTCTCCGACCCCGTGGACGCGGTGCGCTGCGCCGCAGCGCCATCCACGCGATCGGCACCCTTGGGCCGCCCGGGGCCGCCGCCGTGCCGCACGTCGAGCGCATCCTCTCCCGCGAGACGCCCCGCAACCGCGTCGATTGCGCCTGGGCCCTCGCGCACCTCGGTGGCGACAATGCGACCTCCCACCTCGCCGAACGCGCCATGGACGAGGCGCTCCGCGACGCCGAGGTCGAGGTCCGCCATGCAGCGGTCCTCGCCGCACGGTGGATCGTGCGCCCGGCCGACCGTGCGGTCTCCGTCCTGTCGGCGGCGACACACGACGGCTCTCCGCGGATCCGCACCGCCGTCGTCGAGGAGCTCCGGATGATTGGCCTCGATGCAACCCCGGTAATCGACTGCCTCCGCGGACTCCTCGGCGACCCGGACGCGGTCGTGCGGACCACGGCCGTCCTCGCCTGGGGCCACTGCATGCGGCCCGGGGGAGAGGTCATTCCCTCACTCGTGCCCTGCCTTAGCGACGCGGACTCGGAGGTTCGGCAGGCCGCGGTCTATGCGCTGGGAGAGGCCTACGAGTATCGTGCCATACGCGAGGGGCGCCGAGATGTGGAAGCGCGACGTGTGGTCGAGCCCGCCCCTCCCGAGGCGCTGCTCCCCGCCCTCGCGCATCCCGACCCCGACACGCGCGAGGGCGCCGCTCGCGCGGCGTGCGTCCTGTGCCATGCTGCTGCGCCCATCGAGGAGGGGCTCGTCACCGCCGCCGGGGATCCCGAGCCGCAGGTCCGGCGATACGCCCTGGCGGCGCTCGCGGGCTTTGGGGTGGAGCGGGCCGCCATTCGAGAGGCCCTCCTGCACGGTCTCGCGGACCCCGACCCCGTCGTCCGAGAGCATCTCACCGAGCGCCTGATCAACCTCGGCTGCGCGAGATGCTGAAGGACCCCGCCATCCAGGTGCGCGCGACGGCCGCCTGCGTGCTCGCCGACGCCGCGGCGACTCTGCCAGCGGGCGTCGCGGAGGTCCTTGCCGATGCCCTCACAGGGGCCCACGACGAGATGCGGGTTCGGGTCGCATACACGCTGCGATCGATCCATCCCCTGCCGGACGTCGCGGCACAAGCGCTGGCGCTGGCTGCCTCGGGCGAGCCGGGGGACCCGCGCGTCGCCGCGGCCGCGGCCCTCGCCCACCACCGCCGTGAAGCGACACGTGTGGTGCCGATCCTCGCCGAAGCCCTCGGGGACCGCCGAACGGCCGTTCGCATCTCGGCGGCGCTCGCCCTCGGTGCGCTGCGCGATCAGGCGCGTGACGCCGCCCCCTGCCTCCAACCTCTCCTCGAGGACGAGGACGGGGCGGTCCGGATGCACGCTGCCATCGCCCTCGGCCTCATGGGCGCTCTCGCCCCGGAGAGGCGATCGCTCCTCGACAAGGCGCTGTCGGACAGCGACCCCCGAGTGCGGAGCTGGGCTGAGGCGGCGGCGAAGGCGCTCGACGCTTCTCGTGCCGCAGCGCGGTGAGGGGCTCGAGTCAGGGAGCCTGCCTACCCCCCGGCCCCGGGGGAGCGCGGGAACACCTGCCCCGGCGCTCGCGCAACATCGCGCGTTCACGCCCGGACTCTCATGAGCAGGATCACCCGGGTCGCTCCACCGCCGTTGCGACGCACCGCGTCCGCGGATACAATCGCGCTGTACTGGACCCTTGAACGCTCACGGCTGATTCAGATGCTCAAGCGCCTCCACCTCGACAATTTCCGCTGCCTGACGAACTTCGAGATCAAGCCAGCTCCCGTCTCGGTCCTGGTAGGACCTAACGGTGTAGGCAAGTCGGCCCTGTTCGATGCCCTCCTCGCGCTCCAGGAGCTGGCCACGGCCGGAACGACAGTCGACCAGTCATTTCACCCGTTGTCCCGCACACGCTGGGACACGCGCAACGTTCAGCGACTTGAGTTGGATGCCCAGGAGCCTGGCGGTCCGTTCTTTCAGTACCTCCTCAACATCTCGCATGAGCCGGCGCGTCGGAGAGTCTTCATCGAGCGGGAAAGGCTCACGGCCGATGGGAATCTCCTGTACGAGCAGGCTGGGGGCGAGGTCCGTCTCTTCGGTGATGAGGTGTCTCCCACCCCCCGGATCTCCTTCCCATTCGATTCCAGGCGGTCGTTTCTGCCAGTCCTCGAGCCCCGAGCCGACAACCAGCTGATTACCGCGTTCAAGCGCTGGCTCGCGGGCATGACGCTCTTCGCCCTGCGACCAGCGGAGTTCGAATGGAGCTCGATGTCGGAGACCGAGGGCGTTCATTTCACCGGTCGGAACTTCGTCTCCTGGTACAGATCGGTTGTCCAAGAGTCGCCTGATGTGGCGGAGCGGGTCCGCACGAGCGTGCAGCCGGCTATCCCAGGGCTCACGAACCTGCGACTGACCAGAATGGGCCTGGACTCGCGAATGCTCTCCCTCGAGTGTGAAGTCGCGGGCTCGCGCTTCACCCTGTACATCAACGAACTGTCCGACGGACAACGCTGCCTGCTCTTCCTATACACGGTTCTCCATGCGCTCACGCGGGAGGCCACGCTGCTCATCTTCGATGAGCCGGACAACTTCGTCGCGGAGCAGGAGATCCAGCCCTGGTTGTCCCAGGTGCGCGACGCGATGAGCCAGGCAAATCGCGGGACCCTCATGGTGATATCCCACCATCCCGAGGTCATCGACTACCTTGCCGCGGATCAGGCTCTGTCCCTCTCGCGGCCTGGTGGGGGTCCGACGCGCGTGAGCGAAGTACATTTTGATCGCGAGAAGGGCATGTCCGCCTCTCAGTGGATCAAGATGGAGTGCGCCGATGGCCAGTAGCCAGGCCCGCATCTGGGTCTGGTGCGAGGACCGCGAGCATGAGGCATTCGCGAGGCGCCTGCTGAAAGAGCGCTTCGGCCTCGATGCTCGCCATCTCACGTTCAAAATTGCCCCGAAGGGCCAGGGAGCGGCAAGCGCCTGGGTACTGCGAAAATACCAAGAGGAGGTGCTCCCTACGGCTCGAAGGGCTCGACATCAACAGCTTCTCGGATTTCTGGTCCTTGTCGACGGAGACAACGTGGGCTGGAAGCGGCGCATCGAGCAATTCGAGCAGGCTGGGGGAAACGAGCCCAGGTCCGAACGCATCGCGATCTGCGCACCGACATGGAGCATCGAAACCTGGGTTCTCTGGCTCTGCGGCGAAGAGGTCACGGAGTCGGTCAGTCTGAAGGATCGACTTCCCCCAGACAAGTTCCGCGGGAAGCTCGACGATGCGATCGCCAAGTGGGATCCACCTCGAGACAAGGAGGCCGATCAGGTTCCTTCTCTCTCGGCGGGGAGGGTGGAACTTCAGAGGCTCCCCCTCAACTAGCGCTCTCCACCGTCGGCTCGCTACTCGTGCCGCAGCGCGGTGACGGGGTCGAGGCGCGAGGCGCGGATCGCGGGGAGGAGTCCTGCGGCGCACGCGACGAGGACGCCGAACGCGATGCTCCCCGCCGCCATCCAGAACGACACCTGGAAGAGATGCCAGTTCGCGAACCGCTCCCCCTTCAGGACGAACGTCCGCGCGAGCAGGTTCATCAGCATGCTGAGGAGCCAGCCTCCCCCCAGCCCCGCGAGCGCCCCCAGCAGCCCGATCGCCGCCGCCTCGTAGAGGAAGAAGCGCCGCACGTCGCGGTCTCGCGCGCCCAGCGCCTTCAACATCCCGATCTCCCGTGTCCGCTCCAGGATCGCCATGAACATCGTGTTCACGATCCCGAAGAACGCCACGAGCAGCCCGATCCCTCCCAGGCACCCCAGCCCCGCCTTCAGCGCCAGCGTGAACTTGTCGATCACCGAGATGAGGTCCTTCACCGTCAGCGTGTTGTACTCGAGCGCCTCCAGACGCTCGATCACGCGCGGCATCTCCTCGATCGACCGCGCCTTCGCGATGATCGAGAGGTACTCCCCCTGCTTCATCGGCTGCATCCCGCCCTCCTCCGTGAAACGCCACTGCGGAGGCGCAATCACGCGGAGCAGCTTGCCGAACGGATAGGGGATGTACACCCCCGAGTCGAACCCGCCGACCTTCACCTCGTCGTACACGCCCACGATGCGGCACTTCACCCGGCGCTTCCCCTTGTCGTCGGGCCCGTCGATCGCGAGGCCGGGCGGAGGCGTCGCCGAGGAGGTCCCCTCGCCCCCCTCCGACCCGCCGAAGACGAACGACAACTCCTTGCCCAGGAAGGTCTGCGCCTCGGCAGGCGTGATCGTCGGGTCGGGCGCGTCGTGCTGTTCGCCCTGCGTCCCCGCCTGGCGTGCCTTCACCTTGCGAAGCAGCTCGAGCGAGACGACGACGTCCTGCCTCTTGCCGTCCCACCACTCGCCGGCGACCAGCATGTCGCGCATCGGCTGCGTCAGCGACTCGATGGGGATCGCGTAGACCGGGGTCGTCGAGCCGGACTTGTCCACCTCGTACCGCAGGCGGAGCTGCAGGTCGGGCCAGGCGGCCTGGACCCCATCGACGGCGGCGATCTTCTTCAGGTCGTCGTCGCTGAAGGGACGCATCTTCTGCGCGCGGGGGCGGCCGGCGAAGAGGTTGAACTTGAAGGGGATGACGTTGATCATCAGGAGCGATTCGCCGGACTCGAAGAGGTTCACCAGCTCGTTCTGGAGGCCCACGCCGAACGAGACCATCAGCACGATCGCGCCCGTCCCCACCGCCACGCCGATCATCGTCAGCGCCGTGCGGAGCTTCCTCTGCACGAGGTTGGCAAGGGAGAAACGAAATGTGTCGGAAAGCCTCATCCGCGATACACATGCTCCATCGCGCCCTTGCGGGCGCGACTCCATTAGCCCTCTTGCGCCAACGGGGTCGTGCGGGGCTTCTCGATGTCGGAGACGACGCGGCCGTCGCTGAACTCGAGCACGCGGCGCGCGTACTGGTCCGCGGTCGGCCGGTCGTGCGTCACCATCACGATGGTCACCTTCCGCTCGACGTTCATTCGCTGGAGCAACTCCAGCACCTCGCGCGCCGTCTCCGAGTCGAGATTTCCCGTCGGTTCGTCCGCGAGGAGGAGCGCGGGGCGATTCACCAGCGATCGCGCGACCGCGACCCGCTGCTGCTCCCCTCCCGAGAGCTGCGACGGACGATGGGTCCTGCGCTCGTCCAGGCCTACGGCGTCGAGGAGCTCCCGCGCGCGCTCGCGCCGCTCCCAGGATCCGATTCCGTCCAGCAGCAAGGGAAGCTCGACATTCTGCAGCGCCGACATCGTCGTCGACAGGTTGAACGACTGGAAGACGAACCCCACGCTCTGCCGCCGATACGCCGCGAGCTGGTCCGGCGACTTCGAGGAGAGCGCCTCCCCCTTCACGCGGATCTCCCCGCCGCTCGGTCGGTCGAGCCCGCCCAGGAGGTGCAGGAAGGTCGACTTCCCCGACCCCGACCGCCCCACCACCGCGACGAAGTCCCCCTCCTCGATCGACAGGGTGACCCCGTCCAGCGCCATCACCGTCGCGCCGCCCATGCGGTACGCCTTCGTCAGTCCCAGCGCCTCGACCGCGTTCATGCCCCTGCGACGACTCCCTCCGCGAACTGCAGCCTCACGAGCTTCGCGTACGTCCCCCCCGCCGCGACCAGCTCGCGATGCGTCCCCTCTTCCACGATCCGACCCTTGTGCAGCACGATGATCCGGTCCGCCTTCCTCACCGTCGACAGCCGATGCGCGACGACCAGGCTCGTCCGCCCCGAAAGCAGCGCCGCGAGCGCCTCCTGGATCAGCCCCTCCGTCTCCGAGTCGACCGACGAGGTCGCCTCGTCCAGCACCAGCACCCTCGGGTCCGCCACGACCGCCCGCGCGAACGACAGGAGCTGCCGCTCGCCGACCGAGAAGGTCGCCCCGCGCTCCGCCACCTCCGCCTCGAGGCCGCCCGGCAGCCGCTCGATCACCTTGTCCGCGCGCACGTGCGCCGCCGCCGCCATCAGCTTGTCGTGCGGCATCGGCTCGCCGAGCGACAGGTTCTCCGCGATCGTCCCCGAGAAGAGGAACACGTCCTGGAGGACGAGGCCCACCTGCCGGCGATACGCGCCGAGATCGTACTCGCGCACGTCGACTCCGTCCACGAGGACCGTTCCCCGCTGCGGATCGTAGAAGCGGTAGAGGAGCTGCACGATCGTCGTCTTCCCCGACCCCGTGAGGCCGACGAGCGCCGCCATCCGCCCCGCCTCGACGCGGAAGGAGACGTCCCGCAGCACCCACTCCTCGCCGCGGTAGGCGAACCAGACGCCGCGGAACTCGATCTCCCCTCGCAGCCTCCCCGGCGCGACCGGCTTCTCCGGCGAGGCGATCACGACGGGCGAGTCGAGCACGCCGAAGATCCGCTCGCTGGCCGCCATCGCCGACTGCAGGACGTTGTATTTCTCCGAGAGGTCGCGGATCGGCTGGAAGAACTTCTGCGCGTAGTACCAGAACGCCATGAACGCGCCGAACGAGACCGCGCCCGAGAGGATCCTCTGCCCGCCGACCCAGAGCAGCATCGCCGTCGCGAGCGCCGAGAGGAACTCGATCGTCGGCAGGAAGAGCGAGTAGTTGAGCAGCGCGCGCAACCCCGCGTCGCGGTAGGCGCGGTTGACCTCCGCGAACTCCTCCGCGTTCCGCGCCTCGCGGCGGAAGAGCTGCGTCACGCGGACCCCCGCGACGTTCTCCTGCAGCGAGGTGTTGAGCGCGGCGACCTTGCGACGCATCTCGCGGTACGCCTCGCGGGCGTGGTTGCGGAAGAGGAGGCTCGCTCCGCCGACGAGGGGCACGATCGCGAGCGTCACCAACGCGAGCTTCACGTCCTGCAGGAACATCATGACGAGGACGCCGACGAGGAGGAGCACGTCGCCCCCCGCCGAGACGAGCCCGCTCGTGAACAGCTCCTTGAGCGCCTCGACGTCGTTCGTGACGCGGGTGAGGAGCCTCCCGACGGGGTTCTGGTCGTACCACGCGAGCGGCAGCGCATGCATGTGCTGGTAGAGGGCGTGGCGCAGGTCGAACAGCACCGCCTGTCCCGCGCGGTTCGTAATCACCTCGTTCCCCGTGCGGACGAAGAACGTCAGCGCGAGGACGCCTGCGAATGCCGCGACGTACTTGAGGAGCCCTCCCGCGTCGCGACCCGCGATCGGCCCGTCGATCGCCGCCTTTACGACGAGCGGCTGGCACAACTCGAGCGCCGATTGCAGGAAGATGCCCAGGAACGCCGTTGCGACGAGCTTCTTGTACGGCCGCAGCATGCGCAGGAAGCGCACGAAGAGGCGCCGGTCGAACGCCTTGCCGAGGGCCTCTTCTTCGTTCGAATTCTTCTTCATTGCGTGATTGCGGAATGAGAATTGCCCATTCCGAGAAGCTCGCCCTCGATCGCCTGCCTCTCCGCCATCGCGGTGTAGAGCCCCCCGCGGGCGATCAGCTCCGCGTGGGTCCCCTCCTCGACGACCCGCCCCTCGTCGAGGACCACGATCCGGTCGGCGAGGCGCACCGTCGAGACGCGGTGCGACACGAGCAGCACGGTGCGGCCGCGGAAGACCTCGCGAAGCTCGGTGAGGATGGCCTCCTCGGTCTCCGCATCGACGGAGGAGAGCGCATCGTCGAGGATCAGGACCCGCGGGTCGACGAGCAGCGCCCGCGCGATCGCGAGCCTCTGCTTCTGCCCGCCGCTGACGGTGATCCCCCGCTCCCCCACCCGCTGCAGGTACCCGTCCGTGAAGCCGAGGATGTCCCCCTCGACGCGCGCGCGGCGGGCGGCGCCCCGCACCTCCTCCTCGGAGGCCCCCGGCCGCCCGAAGGCGATGTTCCCCGACACCGTGTCGCTGAAGAGGAAGGAGTCCTGCGGCACCATCCCGACGTGCGCGCGCAGCTCGGCGGCTGGGAGGTCGAGGACGTCCATGTCGTCGACAAAGACCGTCCCTCTCGGCGGCGCGTAGAGGCGCGGCACGAGCGACACGAGGGTCGACTTCCCGCTTGCCGTTCGGCCGACGATCGCGACGGTCGCCCCCGCGGGGACCGTGAACGAGACGTCGCGGAGGGCGGGACGCGCCGGGTCGCCGTACGCAAACGTCAGCGAGCGGAACTCGAGCCGCCCCTCCAGCCTCCTCCCGGTCCCCGCCGTGGCGGGCTCCCCGGGCACGGAGAGGATCTCCGACACCCGCCCCATCGACGCCGCGCCGCGCTGGACCATGTTCAGGATCCACCCGAGCGAGGTCATCGGCCACAGCAGCATGAACTGGTACGCCGAGAAGGCGATGAAGTCCCCCTTCGTGAACTCCCCCGCGATGATCCCGCGGCCGCACACGAGCAGGGTGACGGTGACGCCGACCTCCGCGACCATCGCCATCGCGCTCCACGTGAATGCCTGGGTCCGCACGAGCTGCATCGTGCGGTCCGCGTACTCGCGCGACAGGACGTCGAACCCCTCCACCTCCCTCGCCTCGCGCGCGAAGGCCTTCACGACGCGAACGCCGGCGAACGCCTCCTGCGCCCGCGCGGAGATGCGCGAGAGCTGCTCCTGCACGCGCTTCGAGAGGTCGTGCATCCGCGCGCCGGTCTGCTTCACGAGGACGGCGAGGGCGAGGAGCGGGACGAGCGCGATGAGCGTCATGCGGACGCTGATCAGGGACATCCCGATGATCGCGAACGTCAGGGCGAAGAAGGCGTTCGCGAGCCCCGCGATGCTGAAGCCGCAGAGCATCCGGACCGCCTCGACGTCATTCGTCGCGCGGCTGACGACGTCGCCCGTCTTGTTCTTGTCGAACCACGCGGGCGGGAGGGAGAGGATGTGCCCGAAGAGGTCGCGCCGCAGCTCGTACTCCACGTCGCGCGCCAGGCCGATCATCGTCTGGCGCATGAGGAACTGGAACGTGCCCCGCAGAAGATACGCGCCGACGACGAGGAGCGCGGCGCGCTCGAGGACGGCCACGGCATTCGGAAGCCGCTCCGCGGCGGCGTGGCGCTCGAGGGCGTCGATCCCTCCCTTCACGATCCGCGGGACGGCCATCCCGACGAGGTTCGCGAGGAGGACGAAGACGAGGCCGACCGCCATCCGGGGGACGCGCGGCCGCAGGTACGGCAGGAGGGGGCGGAGCTTTTTCATGGCGTTGAGCGAGGGCCGAGAAGCGAGGGCCGAGGGGCGAAGAGCGAAGACAAGCCCAGTCGCCCCTCGCCCTTCGCCCCTCGCCCTTCGCCGCTACATCCTGGCCGTGGCGTGGACCTCCGCGGGCACCGCCTCGGGCCGGCGCTCGCGCCGTCCCTGGAAGAACGACCAGAGCGACATGTAGTAGAACCCGATCGGGAAGAGGCTCAGGATCGGGATCGACGAATACAGCCGATACTCCCACGCCGAGTAGATGACGAGCATGAAGTAGCAGCCGAGGACGAACTCGAGGTAGGCAAGCACGTCGCGGCGGCGGCGGTACTTCTTCTGCTGCCAGACGTCCTTGTTCCCCTCCACGCCGTACTTCGGCGTCCGCTCGAACGGCGTCTCGTTCCCGAAGATCGCCTCCAGCACCGCGCGGCTGTTGTTGATCGTAAGGCCGATCCCGACGCTCATCAGCATCGGGAGGTACTTGATCCGCGAGTACCAGGAGCTCTTCGGGTCCGCCTCCCGCTGCGCGACGATGTAGAACGTCGCGACGCTGATCGTCGCGGAGACGAAAAGCACGAGGTCGACCCAGAAGGCGTTGTGCCAGCCGAACTCCGCCCTCGCGAGCGTCGCGGGGAGGAGCAGGAGCGACATGAGCAGCAGGAACAGGTACGCGAAGTTGTTCGTGAGGTGGAAGGTCGCCTCGGTCTTCACCCGCCACGGCACCTTCGACTTCCAGATCATGGGGAGGAGCTTGAGCGCGGTCTGGATCGACCCCTTCGCCCAGCGCTTCTGCTGCGCCTTGAAGGCGTTCATCTCGACGGGGACCTCGCTCGGCGCGGCGACGTGCGGCAGGAACACGAACTGCCACCCGCGGAGCTGGGCGCGGTAGGAGAGGTCGAGGTCCTCGGTGAGCGTGTCGTGCTGCCAGCCGCCGGCGTCGACGATCGCGGCCCGCCTCCAGATGCCCGCGGTGCCGTTGAAGTTGAAGAAGCGGCCGCTCCTGTTCCTCGCGGTGTGCTCGATCACGAAGTGCCCGTCGAGGAGGATCGCCTGCACCTGCGTCAGGAGCGAGTACTTCTCGTTGATGTGGACCCAGCGGAACTGGATCATCGCGATCTTCGGGTCGGTGAAGTAGTGGATGTTCTCGAGGATGCAGTCGGGGTTCGGGACGAAGTCGGCGTCGAAGATGGCGACGTACTCGCCCTTCGCGGTCTTCAGCCCCTCCTCGAGCGCCCCCGCCTTGAACCCCATGCGGTTCTCGCGGTGGACCAGCTCGATGTCGAGGCCGCGCTTCTTCCACTCCTCGACCTTGCGCAAGGCGACCTCGGTGGTGTCGTCGGTGGAGTCGTCGAGGACCTGGATCTGCAGCCGGTCGCGGGGGTACTCGATGCGCGCCACGGCGTCGATCAGCCGCTCGACGACGTAGACCTCGTTGAACACCGGGAGTTGGATGGTGAGCGCGGGGACCTGGTCGAACCGCGCGATGGGCTTCCTCTGGTTCCGCTTGTAGCGGTAGTAGAGAAAGATCATGTAGAAGCGGTGCGCCCCGTAGACGGAGAGCAACGTCAGGATCGCGAAGTGCGCGAAGACAATGATCTTGGCAAGCAGCATGACTCAGGACTCCCGGCGCGTCCCGAGGGACACCCTCGTTGCAGGCCGCCCCGCAGCGGGCGGGCAGCCGTCATGGACGACCGACGCGGAGACACCGTCCCCGCGGCGGGTTGACGAAAAGTCGACGTATCCTAGGGACCGGACCCTGCACGATCAAGCGATTTGCCCGGGGCGGCGCCCAGAGGTGAGCCTTGCCGGCGCGCTTGACGCCGGCCCGCGGCAGGCGGAGAATGCCTGCGATGTACACCCCGGGCGCCCCCGCCGGTTATGAGATCGTCCGCGAGCTCGGTCGCGGCGGGATGGGCATCGTCTACGAGGCGCGGCAGATCAGCCTCGACCTCCGCGTCGCGCTCAAGGTCATGATCGCCGGCCGCGAGGGCTCCCCCGACCTCCTCCGCCGCTTCGTCCAGGAGGCTCGCGCCGCCGCCCGCCTCGACCACCCTCACATCGCCCACGTCTACGAGGTCGGCGTCGAGGGAAACGTCCACTACTTCACCATGGAGATGGTCGAGGGGGCGCCCCTCTCCCGCCTCGCGCAGGCGGGGATGGCCCCCGAGCGCGCCGCCGCGATTGCGCGGCAGGTCGCCCTCGCGCTCGAGTACGCCCACGCGCAGGGCGTCATCCATCGCGACGTGAAGCCCGCCAACATCATCGTCGACGCCGCGGGCGAGCCGCACCTCCTCGACTTCGGCCTCGCGAAGGACCTCCACGTCGACGGCCTGACCGCGTACGGCGTCGGGATCGGGACGCCGGCGTACGCCTCCCCGGAGCAGATCGGCGGCGAGATCGACCGCGTCGGGCCGGCGAGCGACGTCTACTCCCTCGGCGCGACGCTCTACGAGATGCTCGCCGGCCGCCCGCCGTTTGCGGGGGAGAGCGGAGTCGCGCTGCTCGTGTGCGTGCTGGAGAGGCAGCCGAAGCCGCCTCGCAAGTGGGCCCCCGACCTGCCGCGCGACCTGGAGACGATCTGCCTCAAGGCGCTCGAGAAGGAACCGAACCTCCGCTACCCCACCGCGGCGGCGATGGCGGAGGACCTGGGACGTTACCTCGCGGGGGAGCCGATCGAGGCGAC
>Ga0082335_1005048_pt1 | contig 18827 bp, 17 predicted proteins | sample Subgrocontami58m_FD_72375 | JGI IMG/M metagenome (GOLD analysis project Ga0082335, IMG submission 72375) | Subsurface groundwater microbial communities from S. Glens Falls, New York, USA - GMW37 contaminated, 5.8 m (SPADES assembly) (version 2) ... | reverse complement strand
GCGCGAGACGATCTCCACCTTCCAGCGCCGGCGCTCGGCGTAACGGCTGTACATGCGAAACAGGTCGGCGGCGAACAGCGCTGATTCATCGCCACCGGTACCGGCGCGGATTTCAAGGAACAGATTCTTGTCGTCGTTGGGATCCTTCGGCAGCAGCGCGCGCTGCAGCTCGGCATCGAGCCGCGCCATGGTCGCGGTTGCCGCTTCCTGCTCGGCCTGCGCCAGTTCCTTCATCTCCGGATCCGTCAGCATCTCTGCGGCGCCTGAAAAGTCGGCGCTGGCGTCACGGTAGGCATGGAACAGTTCCACCACCGGCAGGATGTCGGCACGCTCGCGGCTCAGCTTGCGATAGGCGTCCATGTCGCGCGCCGCGTGTTCGCCACCGAGCAGGCCGTCGATTTCGGCCAGGCGCTCGCTGAGGCGCTCGAGTTTTTCCAGGATGCTTGGTTTCATGGCTTGGATTCAGAAAAGGGGCGAATACCCGCTCAGGGGCTTGCCGGGGCGGGGGTGGCGCTGCGGGCGATCAGGTCGATGCTGTGGCGCACCTCGGCCGCCAGCAGCAGTTCGGTCTGTGCCACGGCCTGCGTGATGCGCTCGTCGAAACGCAGCAGGCCGGCATCATCGACTTCGAGCAGGTCGCCGTCGATCAGGTTGCGGATCACGTTGGCGAACAGCAACTTTTCCGAGAACTCGGCCGGGTTGAATTCGTAGAGCATGGCCAGGCGCTGTGCCAGCAGATGGGTGTCTTCCTCCAGTCTGGCACGGGTCAGGCGGCCGCTGCCGCAATGCTGCAGCAGCGCGAGGGTAAGGAACTGCCTCTCCAGCGTCGGGCGGATGATTTCGCCCAGTTGCCGCAGCTCCGGGCTGGCCTCGCTGTTGGGCGAAGGCGCCCGCAGGAAATCGTCCTCCGCCAGAATCAGTCCCCGCTGCGACAGGCTCGCCTCGGCGCGGTCGATCACCGCATCCAGTTCATCGCCCTGCCAGGGCAGGAAGAGGTCGGCGCGCAGCAAGCCGTAGATGCCGCGGATCGCCTGCTTCGCGCGCTGGCGCGTCAGGCTCTGGTTGTGGCTGACCAGGCAGGCCAGCAGTGCCGGCAAGGCCAGCAGGTGCAGCATGTTGTTGCGGAAATAGGCCAGCAGCGCGGCCTGCTCCTCGTCGGCCCGGACCATGTCGCCCAGGGGATGCGAATGGCGCAGGATCATGTCGAGACCAAGCACGTAGTCGATCGCCTCGTCCGCCGCCATGGTGCAATGGACGATCGACGACGCCCACGGTGATTCGCGCAGCAGGAAGCGGACATGTTCGATCTGCCGCCGCAGCAGGCACAGATCGGCGGCGTGCTTGGGCGTCGACAGCAGGGTGACGGCGACCAGATTCACCGGATTCACCACCGCCACGGCATTGATGTCGCCGGCGAGTCTGATCGCCGTCGCATCGACGGCATGCCGCAGCCACGGCGCCTGGATGTCGAACTCCTCATCGCGCCAGCCCGGATGGCGGCCGTCGAGGAATTCCGCCAGCGCCAGGGGCTGGCCGAAATTGACATGGACCTTGCCGAAATTCCGCCGCAACAAGCGCACCGCGCCGATCAGGCCGGCGAGGGATTCCGTCTTCTTCGGCCGCCCGTTCAACTCGGCGAGATGGCTCTTTCCCTCCATCAGCTTCTCGTAGCCGATGTACACCGGCACGAATACCAGCGGCCGCGCCCGGCTGCGCACGAAACTCTGCACCGTCATCGCCAGGATGCCCGCCTTCGGCGCCAGCATGCGTCCGCTGCGGCTGCGGCCGCCCTCGATGAAGTATTCGATGGGAAAGCCGCGGTCGATCATCAGGTGCAGGTATTCGAGGAAGACCGCGGCGTACAGGGGCTCGCCCTTGATCTTGCGGCGCAGGAAGAAGGCGCCGGAACGCCGCAATATGGACCCGACCAGCGGCAGGTTCAGGTTGGCGCCGGCGGCGATGTGCGGCACCATCAGCCCGCGCGTGAAGATGATGTAGGACAGCAGCAGGTAATCGACGTGGCTGCGGTGGCAGGGCACATAAATGATGCCGTGGCCGGGCGCCACCGCCGTGACGCGCTCGAAGTTGTGCACTTCGACGCCGTTATAGACCTTGTTCCAGACCCAGGCCAGGAACAAGGCGAAGGCGCGCACCACCGAGTAGGTGTAGTCCGAGGCGATCTCCAGCGCGAACTCCCGCGCCGAGCGTTGCGCGGCGACCAGCGGGATGGACTTGGTCTGTGCCTCGGCGTCGATCGCGGCACGCACCGAGGGCATGTTGAGCAGCGTCCGCAACTGGGTGCGGCGATGCGACAAGTCGGGACCGATCGCCATTTCGCGCTGGCGCCGGAAATGCACCCGCAGCACCCGTCCCAGCTTGCGCACCGCGCGCGACTCGTCGCCGTTGCCGGCGAGCAGTTCGCGCAGGGAAATCGGCGCATTGAAGCGCACCACGGTGTGGCGGCCATGGATCAGCATGGCGAACAGGTGCCGCAGCGTGCTGACCTGCTGCCAGGTTTCGGCGAACAGCGCCTTCAGGATCGAGTCCTGCTTGCGCGGTTCGCGCCCCCAGAGGATGGTCACCGGGACCAGTTGCACATCGAAGCGCGGGTCGGCGACGGCGGCCCGGACCAGGGCCTTGAGCATGGCCGAATGGCCGATGCGCGGGTTCGGCGCGATGCTGCCGCGTACCGTGCGCGAGAGGAAAAAATAGGATCGCGACGCCGCGAATGATTCTTCACGCAGGGGTTCGAGCGCCGGCGGCAGCCCCAATTGGCGGCACTCGTGGTCGAGCACCAGCAGATTGGACAAGTGGTGCTCGTGCAGCACATAGCAGACCGCCCGATCAGCGTGCAAGCCCAGCGCATCGGGCGACTCGGGAAATACCCTGGTTCGCGTGCCCAGATAGAGGATGCGGCGCATGAGGTTCAGCGCCCATCCGGTGAAATCGAACAGCCGGCTCACGGGCGGAAGCTCCTGCGCGCCGCGCGGGCGCTGGAAGGTCGATGCGCGCCCACGCACCTACTCCCCGGAGTTGAGGCGATAGATGCGGGAAATGAGCGCCGAAACTTCGGCGCGCTCGGCGCCTTCGGCCTGGTTCAGGGCGTGGGTGGGGGCATGCAGCAGCTTGTTGGTCAGTCCGTGCGACAAAGCGTCGAGCACCTTGGCCGGATCGTCGCCCTTCGCCAGCAGCTTCAGGGCGTGCTCGACTTCATGGCGGCGCGCGCGCTCGGCGGCGTCGCGCAGGGCGCGAATGGTCGGCACCGTTTCGCGCGATTCCAGCCAGTGCAGGAAACCGGAAACGCGGTCGGTGATGATGGCCTCGGCCTCGATCACCGCCGCCTGGCGCGATTCGAGGCCGGATTCGACGATCTGTCCGAGGTCGTCGAGCGTGTAAAGGAAGACGTCGTCGAGCCGGGCGACTTCCTCCTCGATGTCGCGCGGAACGGCCAGGTCGACCATCACCATGGGCCGGTGGCGGCGTGCCTTGAGCGCCCGCTCGACCATGCCGAGGCCGATGATGGGCAGGGAGCTGGCGGTGCAGGACACCACGATGTCGTAGTCGGCGAGGCGCTCGCCGAGCTGGTCGAGGCGCAAGGCCGTGCCGCCGAAACGCGCCGCCAGGTCGGCGCCGCGTTCCAGCGTGCGATTGGCGATGGTCAGCGACTTTGGCTTCTGCGCGGCGAAGTGGGCGGCGCACAGTTCGATCATTTCGCCGGCGCCGATGAACAGCAGCTTCTGGTCGGCGAGGCTGTCGAAAATGCGCGCGGAGAGATGCACCGCCGCCGCCGCCATGGACACCGTGTTGGCACCGATCGCCGTGGTCGAACGGACTTCCTTGGCCACGGCAAAGGTGCGCTGGAACAGCTTGCCCAGCAGCGTGCCCATGGTGCCGGCCTCTTCCGCGGCGCGCGCCGCCTGCTTCATCTGGCCGAGGATCTGCGGCTCGCCGAGCACCATGGAATCCAGACCGGAGGCAACGCGGAACATGTGGCGCACGGCATCCCGCTGCGGATGCTGATAAAGATAGGGATGAATCCGCTGCGGCGCCAGCGAGTGGTACTCGGCCAGCCAATCGGCCGCCGCCTGGGGATTTTCGGCCGCGCAATACAGCTCGGTGCGGTTGCACGTGGACAAAATGGCCGCTTCGCGCACCGGTTTCGCCCGCAACAGGTCGTGCAGGGCCTGTCCCATGCGCGACGGGTCGAACGCCACCTGCTCGCGCACTGCCAGCGGGGCCGTATGATGGTTGATACCCAGAGCGAACAACTGCACGGCAATATGCCCTTGAAACGACGCGAACCGCGAGTTACCGGATTATAGGTAAAATCGCGCACTTTCGCGGCGCCGGGCGGGTCATGGCGGCGTAGCGCCGGCGCCGACTCCTGGAGAATTCCATTGCAACTCGTCTGTCTCGATCTCGAAGGCGTGCTCGTTCCTGAAATCTGGATCGAGTTTTCCAGGCGTACCGGCATCCCGGAACTCTCGCGCACCACGCGCGACGAGCCTGACTACGACAAGCTGATGAAATATCGGCTGGCATTGCTGAAAACCCACAAGCTCGGCCTGCCGGACATCCAGAAAGTCATTTCGGACATGGGCCCGATGGCCGGCGCCTGCGACTTCCTCGATGCGCTGCGACGCGACTACCAGGTCATCATCCTCTCCGACACTTTCTACGAATTCGCCATGCCGCTGATGGCGCAGCTCAACATGCCCGTGCTGTTCTGCCACAAGCTGGAAGCGGATGCCGCCGGCTTCGTGGTCAACTACCACCTGCGCATGCCGAACCAGAAGAAGGAATCGGTGCAGCGCTTCAAGGAACTGAACTTCAAGGTCATCGCCGCCGGCGATTCCTACAACGACACCGCCATGCTGGCCGAGGCCCACGCCGGCATCCTGTTCCATCCGCCGCAGAACGTGATCGACGAATTCCCGCAGTTCCCGGTAACCATGAACTACGCCGAGTTGCGCACCGAGATCGACAAGGCTTCGCGGCGCATTTGACGATGCACCGCGAGCGCTTCTTCACGCTGGCCGCGTCCTGTCCCGACCGCACCGGCATCATCGCCCGCGTCACCGGTTTCATCGCCGAACACCGGGGCTGGGTCCTCGAATCGAGCTTCCATTCCGACGAGGGCCCGGAGCCGGGCTCGGGCCACGGCTCGCGCTATTTCATGCGCATCGAAGTCAAGGCCGATGCGCTGCCCTTCATGCTCGGCGAATTCCGCGAGCGCTTCGCGCCCATCGCGCGCGAACTCGAAATGGACTGGAAAATCACCGACAGCGCGGTGAAAAAGCGCGTCGTGATCCTGGTCAGCAAGCAGGAGCACTGCCTCTATGACCTGCTGGCACGCTGGCAGTCGAAGGAACTCGACATCGAGATTCCCTGCGTGATCTCCAACCACGACAGCCTCAAGGGCTTCGTCGAATGGCACGGCATTCCCTTCCACCATGTGCCGGTGACGTCCGACAACAAGGCGCGGGCCAATGCCGAGATACAGCGGCTGTTCGAGGAATCGCGCGGCGACACCATGGTGCTGGCCCGCTACATGCAGATACTCGCCCCGGAACTCTGCGCCGCCCACCCCCGCCGCATCCTCAACATCCACCACAGCTTCCTGCCCAGCTTCGTCGGCGCCAAGCCCTATCACCAGGCCTACCAGCGCGGGGTGAAGCTGATCGGCGCCACCTGCCACTACGTCACGGCGGAACTCGACCAGGGCCCGATCGTCGAGCAGGACGTGATCCGCATCGACCACTCCGACTCGCCCGAGGACATGGTGCGCTACGGCAAGGACATCGAAAAGACCGTGCTGGCGCGCGGTCTGCGCTACCACCTCGAAGACCGCGTGCTGGTGCACGGCCACAAGACCGTGGTGTTCCGCTAAGCCGGCTTGCGCAGCACCAGCCAGAGTCCCGCCAGCACCATCGGCAGGCTCAACCACTGCCCCATGCTGACCACGTAAGACAGGCCGAAGATGCCGTGATCCGGCTCGCGGAAATATTCGGCGACAAAACGCAGCGCGCCGTAGCCGATCAGGAACATGCCCGATACCGCCCCCAGCGCCCTCTGGCGCGCGGAAAACAGCCACAGGACCACAAACAGCAGCAGGCCTTCGCCGGCCGCCTGGTAGAGCGGCGAAGGATGGCGCGGCAACTGATCGACATGCGGGAAGACCATCGCCCAGGGCAGCGCCGGGTCGGCCATGCGGCCCCACAGCTCGCCATTGATGAAGTTGCCGATGCGGCCCGCCATCAGGCCCAGCGGCACCAGCGGCGCGATGAAGTCGGTGACCTGGAAGAAGGACTTGCCGGCCTTGCGGCCCCACAGCGCCATCGCCACCAGCACACCGAGAAAGCCGCCATGAAAGGCCATGCCGCCCTTCCACACCGCGAGGATTTCCAGCGGGTGGGCGAGGTAGTAGCCAGGCTCGTAGAACAGCACCTGGCCCAAGCGGCCACCAAGCACCACGCCCAGCACGCCATAGAACAGCAGGTCATCGACGTCCTGCGCCTTCATGCCGTGCCAGGGTTGAGCCGCCGCGCGCCGCTTGCCGAGCCAGAGGAAAGCGACGAAGCCGGCCAGATACATGAGCCCGTACCAGCGCACGGCCAGCGGGCCGATGGAAACGGCGATGGGGTCGAACTGGGGGTGGATCAGCATGGTGGCCGGATTCTAACCGTCGTCCGGAAGTCGGCGCCGGCGCCGCCCCGAAGGAAGTGCAGAGCTAGGCGATACAATTGCCAGCTTGCGCTAACCCCTTCGCGTTGGAGATTCCCATGCCCGCCTATCGTTCCCGCACGTCCACCCACGGCCGCAACATGGCCGGCGCCCGCGCGCTTTGGCGCGCCACCGGCATGCAGGACGGCGATTTCGGCAAACCCATCATCGCGGTCGTCAATTCCTTTACCCAGTTCGTCCCTGGCCATGTGCATCTGAAGGACCTCGGCCAGTTGGTGGCGCGCGAGATCGAGGCGGCGGGCGGCGTCGCCAAGGAGTTCAACACCATCGCGGTCGATGATGGCATCGCCATGGGCCACGGCGGCATGCTGTATTCGCTGCCCTCACGCGAACTGATCGCCGATTCGGTCGAGTACATGGTCAACGCCCACTGCGCCGACGCCATGGTCTGCATTTCCAACTGCGACAAGATCACTCCGGGCATGCTGATGGCGTCCTTGCGCCTCAACATCCCCACCGTGTTTGTCTCCGGCGGGCCGATGGAAGCGGGCAAGGTCAAGTGGCATGGCGAGTACCGCATGGTGGACCTGATCGACGCCATGATCGAGGCCGCCGACGACCACAACAGCGACAAGGAAGTCGCGGCCATGGAACGCTCCGCCTGCCCCACCTGCGGCTCCTGCTCGGGCATGTTCACTGCGAACTCGATGAACTGCCTGACCGAGGCGCTGGGTTTGTCCTTGCCCGGCAACGGCTCGCTGCTGGCGACGCACGCCGACCGCGAAATGCTGTTCCGCAAGGCCGGCCGCGTCGCGGTCGAACTGTGCCGGCGCTGGTACGAGCAGGACGATGCCTCGGCGCTGCCGCGTTCCATTGCCAGCTTCGGCGCCTTCGAGAATGCCATTGCGCTCGACATCGCCATGGGCGGCTCGACCAACACCGTATTGCACCTGCTGGCCGCAGCGCAGGAAGCCGGCGTCGGCTTCAACCTGGCCGACATCGACCGCATGTCGCGCAAGGTGCCTTGCCTGGCCAAGGTAGCGCCGGCGACGCAGAAGTACCACATGGAAGACGTGCATCGCGCCGGCGGCATCATGGCAATACTGGGCGAACTCGACCGTGCCGGCCTGATCAATCGCGATTGCCCGACCGTGCTCTATCCGAGCATGGGCGAGGCGCTCGACTGCTGCGACGTCAAGCGCAACCACTCGCCGGCCGTGCATGAGTTCTATCGCGCCGCGCCCGGCGGCGTGCCGACGCAAACGGCCTTCTCGCAGAAGCGCCGCTATCCGACACTCGATCTCGACCGTGCCAACGGCTGCATCCACGATCTGGCCCATGCCTACTCGACCGACGGCGGCCTTGCCGTGCTCTACGGCAACATCGCGGAAAAAGGCTGCGTGGTCAAAACGGCCGGGGTCGATGATTCCAACCTCAAATTCACCGGCCGCGCCCGTGTCTGCCAGTCGCAGGAAGAAGCGGTGGAGAAAATCCTCGCCGACCAGATCGTCGCCGGCGACATCGTGGTCGTGGTCTATGAAGGTCCGAAAGGCGGCCCGGGCATGCAGGAAATGCTCTATCCGACCTCGTATCTGAAGTCGAAGGGCATGGGCAAGGTCTGTGCCCTGCTGACCGACGGTCGCTTTTCCGGCGGCACCTCAGGCCTGTCGATCGGCCACGCCTCGCCGGAAGCGGCCGCCGGCGGCGCCATCGGCCTGGTCGAAGAGGGCGACACCATCGAAATCGACATCCCCAAGCGCAGCATCCATCTCGCGGTGGAAAAGTCAGTCCTGGCGGCACGGCGTGCCGCGATGGACGCCCGTGGCGTTCATGCCTGGAAGCCCGTCGATCGCCAGCGCGAAGTCTCCACCGCGCTCAAGGCCTATGCCGCCATGACGACTTCGGCCGACACTGGTGCAGTGCGGGATATTTCACAGCTAAGTTGACCTGTATCAAATCTCCATCGGTATATAAGCAGATAATGATTTGCATAAATATTGATATGCAGTCGCCGATGGAGATGATTCATGAGACATGCCCTTACCCGCGCCGCGTTGCTGCTGTGCAGCGCCGGCTGGCTGGCCACCGCCGGCCCAGCACTGGCTGATGAAGCGAAGCCGGAACCGAAGCCGCTCAAGCTGACCACGACGGCCGATCACACCAAGTTCAAGCAACTGCAGAAGGTCTTCAACTCCGGGCCGGAAGTCACCAAGGCCTGCCTGGAATGCCACACCGAGGCCGCCGGCCAGATCCACCGCACCAAGCACTGGAAATGGGAGTTCCTCAATCCCGAAACCAAGCAGACCTTGGGCAAGAAGACGGTGATCAACAACTTCTGCATTTCGATCGCCTCGAACTACGCGTCCTGCACCAGTTGCCACGTCGGCTATGGCTGGAAGGACGCCAACTTCGATTTCGCCTCCCAGGAAAACGTCGATTGCCTGGCTTGCCACGACACCACCGGCAACTACAAGAAGCCGCCCGGCTTCGCCGGCAACCCGGTGACCAAAGACACCGAATTCCCGCCCGGCTCCGGCAAGATCATCAAGGGCATCGACCTCGCCAAGATCGCGCAGAAGGTCGGCAAGTCGAGTCGCGACACCTGCGGCGCCTGCCACTTCAACGGCGGCGGCGGCGACGGCGTCAAGCACGGCGACATGGACAGTTCGCTGGCGGCGCCGACCAAGGACATCGATGTGCATATGGATGCCGAGGGCCTCGATTTCACCTGCGGCACCTGCCACAAGACCTCGAGCCACGACGTTGCCGGCAGCCGCTACACGCCGACGGCCAAGGACGACAAGGGTGTACAGGTACGCGGCAAGGCCGGTAGCGGCAACCCTGCGACCTGCGTTGCCTGCCATGACAACGCCCCGCACAAGAAGGAAGCCCGGCTGAACCAGCACGCGACCAAGATCGCCTGCCAGACCTGCCACATTCCGACCTATGCCCGTGGCGGCATCGCCACCAAGCTGACCTGGGACTGGTCCACCGCCGGGCAGCGTGACGCGCAAGGCAAGCACATCGTCAGGAAGGACGCCAAGGGCCGCATCACTTACGAATCGCGCAAGGGCGACTTCACCCTGGCCGAGAACGTCAAGCCCGAATACGCCTGGTTCAACGGCAACGTCCAATACACGCTACTGACCGACAAGATCGAGAAGTCCGAGCAGCGCACCCAGATCAACAAGATGGGTGGCAGCCCGACAGACGGCAAGTCGATGATCTGGCCGATGAAGGTGTTCCGCGGTTCGCAGCCCTATGACCCGGTCAACAAAACGCTGATCACGCCCCACACCGCAGGCAACGACGACACAGGCTTCTGGAAGAACCTGGATTGGGACAAGGCGATTCCGGTCGGCATGAAGGATTCCGGCGCGCCTTACTCCGGCAAGTTCGACTTCATCAAGACCGAAATGTCCTGGCCGATCACCCACATGGTGGCGCCCAAGGACAAGGCGCTGGGCTGCGCAGAGTGCCACAGCAAGCAAAGCCGGCTGGCCGGCATCCAGGGCATCTACATCCCGGTTCGCGACAACAACAGGCTGCTGGACACCGTCGGCTGGGCCATCGTGTTCCTGACCCTGCTCGGCGTGCTCGGCCACGGCGCCCTGCGCATCGTCACCAGCCGCAAGCATTAAGGAGAGGCAAAATGGCTGAACGTATCTACGTCTTCAAGCGCTTCGAGCGTTTCTGGCACTGGTCGCAGGCCGGTCTGATCATGTTCCTGATGCTGACCGCCTTCGACATCCACGGCACCTACACCATCTTCGGCTTCGAGAAGGCGGTGGCCTACCACACCATCGCGGCGTGGACCCTGATCGGACTCTGGGTGTTTGCGATCTTCTGGCACTTCACCACCGGCGAATGGATGCAGTACATCCCGACCACCGAGAAAGTCGTGGCGATGATGAACTACTACCTGTTCGGCATCTTCAAGAACGCGCCGCATCCGTTCAAGCTGACCCAGTTGCGCAAGCACAACCCACTGCAACGCCTGGCCTACCTCGCCATCCTGGTTTGCGTCGGGCCGCTGATCTGGGTCACCGGTGTGCTCTACCTGTTCTACGACAAATGGGCGGCCTGGGGGCTGGGCTCGTTGCAACTGGAATGGGTCGCCAACGGCCACATCGCCGGCGCCTTCATGATGCTGGCGTTCCTCATCGCCCACGTCTATCTGACCACCGCCGGTCACACCCCCACGGCCCACATCAAGGCCATGATCACCGGCTGGGAAGAAGTGGATTGATTACCAAATTTCAACAAGGAGTATGACCATGAAATTCAGCACCCAACTCGCCGCAGGCGTCGCGCTTTCCATGCTCGCCTCTGCCGCCTTCGCCTACGACGCCGACTGGAAACGCGGCCGCGTCTACTACCGCAGCGTATGCACCTCGTGTCACGCGGTGCAACCGGTCGGCACCATCAACCCGAGTTCCAAGACCAAGGCGGAATGGGCGGCCTACCTCAAGGCCGACAAGCATGCCAAGGGCAAGGACACGGTCAAGCAGTACGTCAGCAAGGCCTACCGCGCCAGCATCAAGTCCGGCAACAAGGCCGCCGAGAAGTTTGCCGCCGTGCCTGACCAGGAACTGCTCGACGACATCGGCGCCTTCCTGACCAAGGGCGCCAAGGACGGCGACGCGCCGGCCAGCTGCAACTGACCAGGTCACAAGCCGAAGGCGTGCGCCTCGCGGGGCGTCGCGCCGGCTCCGCGCACCCGATTGCCAATGAGATTGGCAGATTGAGTTTGGGCAGCGATAGCGATTCGGCCAGCGAAAGGCAAACATCATGAGCACCACAGAAAAGCACGGCAATCCGGAAATCAAACCCTTTTGGCCTCCCCTGGCGGCGGGCATCGCGCTCGGCCTGGTCTTGCTGCTGACCTTCGTTCTTTCCGCTCACGGCCTGGGCGCCAGCGGCGCGGCGACCGACCTGGTTGCCGGCGTGGGCCTGCAGGTGGCGCCGGAGGCCACCCGGGCGAATGGCTACCTGGGCCCGATGGTGGCGGATGGCAGCCCGATCGGCTCATGGATGACCTGGGAAATCCTCGGCGTCGCCATCGGCGCGCTGGTGGCGGCTTTCATGGGCGGGCGCTTTCGCGTGCAACTGGACGGCGCGCGCAGCGTCGGCGCCCCGAAGCGCTTGATCACCACTTTGGCCGGCGGCTTCCTCGCCGGCTTTGGTGCCCGCATCGCGGGAGGTTGTACCAGCGGCGTGGGGCTGTCGGGTTCGGCGGCGCTGGGCATCTCGGCCTTTGTCTTCCTGGCCTTGTTCTTTGCCACCGGCATGATCGTCAGCCGCCTGATCAAAGGAGTCTGACATGTTCCCCCTCAATGATAATGGCATGGTGTCGGGTCTGCTCTGCGGCATCCTGTTCGGCTACGTGCTGGAGAATGCCGGATTCGGCAGCCCCGTCAAACTGAGCGCCCAGTTCAAGCTCAGCGACTGGGCGGTATTCAAGGTGATGTTCACCGCCATCGTGGTGGCCGCGGTCGGCCTGTGGCTGCTGCGGCTCGGCGGTCTGCTGCGGCCCGACTCGATCGCCGTGCCGCAGGCGGCGCTGGTCGCGGCGGCCGTGGGCGGCGCGCTGGTCGGTGCGGGCTTCGCGACGGGCGGCTACTGCCCGGGCACCTCGGTGGCGGGCCTGTTTTCCGGTCGCCTCGACGCCCTGGTATTCATCGTCGGCGTTGTGCTCGGTACCACCGGGTTCGCGGTCTTTTACGGGGCGGCGCTCAAGTCCATTAAGTCCGCGGGACTGATCGCGGAAGGCGACACCTTCACCGACGTTTACGGTGTTCCGGAACCGGTCGTTCTGGCCATTCTCGGCGTCGCGCTGATTGCCGTGTTCTATTTCGGTTCATGGTTCGAGCGCCGCGGCAGCGGTACGGTCACTGCACAGCAAGCCGTGGAGGGTGCCCGCTAGATGGCAGAAGGTAAAAGCAATGAGCACCGATAGCGACTCCGGCTGGCTGGCCGGCTTCAAGACGGACTACCAAACCCTCTTCGTCGAGGAATGGTCGCCCTTCGTCGGCGCCATGCTGCTGGTACTGGTGATCATCGGCCTGATGCTTTCCGGCCTGGTCTGGGGGGTGTTCGGCGGCGTCAAGTTCTGGGGCGACTGGTTCAACAACCTGATCGGCCTCGGCCCCATGCTCGGTCTGCCGCAGCAGAGCGAAGGCTTCCTGATGCATCGCATGTCGCTGATGAACATCATGCTGGTGGTCGGCGCCCTGAGCGCCGCGCTGTTGTCGCGCCAGTTCAGCCCCAACCGGCCGCCGCCGCTCGAATATCTCTGGGCCGCCCTCGGCGGCAGCATGCTCGGCATCGGCGCGGCACTCGCCGGCGGCTGTACCACCGGCGGCTTCTTCAACCCGGTGCTGCACTCCTCCCCGGCCGGCTGGGCGATGTGGGCGGGCCTGCTGGCCGGTGCCGCGATCGGCCTCAAGCTGCTGTTATGGACCCTGGACCACATCGAATGGGGCATGCAGGCGCCGCCGGCGCTGGACATTCCGGAGACCGTCACCCGGCGCTACCCCTACGTGGGCCTCGCCATCGTGGTCGGCGTGCTGATCTGGGCCACGCAGTGGTACGGCTCGGCTGACGAGAAACTGGCGGCGCGTGCCGTGATCGTCGTCGCCGGTTTCGCCATCGGCTTCATCATGCACCGCTCGCGCCTGTGCTTCGCGCGCGCCTTCCGCGAACCCTTCATGACCGCCGAAGGCGACATGACCAAGGCCGTGATTCTGGCGCTGGCGATCGGCATTCCCATCGCCGCGTTGCTGTTCGAGAAGAAGGTGCTCGACCCCTACCTCGCGATTCCGCCGGCCTTCTGGATCGGCTCGCTGGTCGGCGGCCTGATCTTCGGCATCGGCATGGTCTTCGCCGGCGGCTGCGCCTCGGGTTCGCTATGGCGCATGGGCGAAGGCCACCTCAAGCTGTGGGTGACGATGTTCTTCTTCTCCTGGATGGGCTCGATCGCCAGCGCCGTGTTCAAGAAGCTCAACCTGACCGCGATCGACGAGACCAATGTCGAAACCTATGAAATGACCCGGGTCGGCTTCCAGGCCTACCTGCCTGAAATGTGGGGCAGTTGGGGCTGGACTCTGGCGCTTGGCGGCACCTTGCTGCTGCTCTGGTACGCGCTGGTGCGCTACAACGAATCCACCGAAAAATTCACCCTTCTATAAAGGAGATCATCATGAGAGCGAGAAAACTTACCTTGCTGGCGGCGGTCGTCGCCACACTCGGTGTCGCACCGCTGGTGTATCCGGCACCGGCCTTCGCCGCCGATGCGGTCACCATCCAGCCCAAGGACGGCTGGTACAACAAGGCGCTGGTCGATTTCGACTTCGTCAAGCAAAACGTCAGCATTCCGCCGAAGAAGGGCGTGGTCATCATCGACTCGCGCCCGGCAGCGCGCCAGTACGACCCCGGCCACATCCCCGGTGCCATCAACATCCCCGACAGCCAGTTCGACAAGCTGGTCGACAAGCTGCCGGCCGACAAGGCGACGTTGCTGCTGTTCTACTGTGGCGGGCTGGAATGCATGCTGAGCCACAACTCGGCCTTCAAGGCGGAGAAGCTGGGCTACACCAACATCAAGGTCTACCCGGCCGGATCGCCGGAATGGAAGGCCAAGGGTGGCCAGATCTCGGTCTCCGCGGCCTATCTCAAGAAGCTCGCCGACGACAAGGCACCGTATGTCCTGATCGACGCGCGACCCAAGCGCGTGGCCGACAAGGGCATGATCCCGAGCGCGATCAACATTTCCGACAGCGAGTTCGACAAGAACGTCGACAAGCTGCCGGCCGACAAGGCGACGCCGCTGATCTATTACTGCGGCGGCCTTGAGTGCGTGCTTTCCGACAATTCGGCAGAGAAAGCGAAGAAGCTCGGCTACACCAATGTCCTGACCTATCCGCCCGGCTATCCGGAGTGGGAAAAGATGCATGGAGCGCCGGCAGCCGCTGGGACCCCCGCAGGCGCAGCAGCCAGCCTGGCGGCAAGCTCGGCCGCGTTGGTGCCGGGCAAGGAAAAGGGTTCGGTCACGGTCGATTCCTTCCAGGCCGTCTGGAAGGCCAATCCGGGGTCGGTGATGCTGGTCGATGTGCGTGACCCGAAGGAAGTCGCCTCCGGCATGATCAAGGGCTCGGTCAACATCCCGATGAACGAGCTGGAGAAGAAGATCGCCACGCTCCCAACCGACAAGCCGGTGATCTTCGTCTGCGGCACCGGCGCGCGTTCCGGCGAAGCCTTCGATACCGTCAAGCTGCTCGGCGGCAAGGTCCAGGCCTCCTTCCTCGATGCCGACGTCAAGTTCAATGCCGACGGCAGCTACACCATGGCGGCAAAGAAGTAGTCGTGCAATGACCGCCGGACGGCAGGCTGCCGTCCGGCAAACCGCAGCAAATCAACGGAGAACAAAAATGCGTAAACTTTCCATCGCCCTCGCGCTGGGTTTTGCCAGCGCCCTGCCGGTTCATGCCCAGAGCCCCGCCGAACTCTTCGTCGGCATCAATTCCGGCGTCACCCAAACCCAGGGCGTCGCCATGGTCCTCGCCAGCCAGGCACTGGCGCAGAAAGCCGCGGTACGCGTCCTCCTGTGCAGCGACGGCGGCCAGTTGGCGGTCAAGGACAAGGAATCCGCCGCGCTCAAGCCGATGAACAAGTCGCCCAAGGAACTGCTGCAGGGCCTGATGAAGGCTGGCGCCAAGGTCGAGGTCTGCGCCCTGTTCCTGCCCAACAGCGAGCTCAAGCCGACCGACCTGATCGACGGCATCGCCGTGGCGAAGCCGGCCGATGTCGCCGCCTACGTCCTGCAGCCGAACGTCAAGACCCTGTCGTATTGAAGCCCGCCGGCCGGCCGGCGGTACTTCGGGCAAAATATCCGGCGTGACCACCGAACCGACCGAATTCCAGCGCCTCTACACCGGCCGCCTCTGGTCGGTGATGGGCTGGGACCAATTGACCGTTTTATGGCAGCGCATCGACCCTGCCGCCGGCTGGTATCTGGTGGCGGTCGGCGCCTCGCCAACGCCGACTCTGGCTGCCGACCCCGCCACCGTCAGCGCCTTCATGGAGCGTATCGACGCCCTGTTGCGCGCGGATCACCGGGAATCCTACTGCGGCATCGTCTATGCCGACGACCTGGAAGACCCGCGCCTGATCAAGATCTACGATCCGAACAACCTGGGATCTTCCTGCGGCTCGTCGAAAAACCCGCCGGGTCCGGGATGGATCATGAGCCGCATGCCGCCGGACGGATTGACAGCCGGCAAGCCGGCACCGGGAAACAGGCAGCGCTGGTGGCAAAGCCTGTTCCGAGATAGCTAGGCAGTTCCCGCCGGTATTCCCGGCATTGGGCGGCCATGCACTAAGGCATAGTGGCGCCCATGGCCCCATCGACCGAGACGCTGCCCGATCGCACCTCCCTCAAGTTCCTGATTGTCGACGACTTTTCGACCATGCGCCGCATCGTGCGCAACCTGTTGAAGGAACTCGGCTTCACCAATGTCGAGGAAGCCGAGGACGGCGCCGTGGCCTTGACCAAGCTGCGCGAAGGCAGCTTCGAATTCGTCGTCTCCGACTGGAGCATGCCCAACATGGACGGGCTGACGCTGCTGCAGAACGTGCGCGCCGATGCCGAGCTGAAATCCCTGCCCTTCCTCATGATCACGGCCGACGCCAAGAAGGAAAACGTCGCCGCCGCCGTCCAGGCCGGGGCTTCGAGCTGCATCGCCAAACCCTTTACGGCCGCCACGCTGCAGGACAAGCTGGACAAGATTTTCGAAAAGATGGGCATTTGATCCGGCCTCCGTGTCGGCGATCCATACCTGACTAATTCTCTCGGGTATAGTGATGGCCTCTTACCGAGGCTCGTCATGTCATCACCCCTTGCCAACCGGCTTTCGGCCGAAACCTCGCCCTATTTGCTGCAGCACGCCGACAACCCCGTCCATTGGCAGCCCTGGGACGAGGCCTCGCTCGCCCTTGCCCGCGAGGAGAACCGGCCAATCCTGCTGTCCATCGGTTATTCGGCCTGCCACTGGTGCCACGTCATGGCCCACGAATCCTTCGAGGACGAAGCTGTGGCGGCGGTGATGAACCGCTTTTTCGTGAACATCAAGGTCGATCGCGAGGAGCGTCCCGACCTCGACCAGATTTACCAGACCGCGCACCAGATGCTGACCCGGCGCAGCGGCGGTTGGCCGTTGACCATGTTCCTCTCCCCTGACGGCGTGCCCTTCTTCGGCGGCACCTATTTCCCGCGCGAGCCGCGCTACGGACTGCCCGGTTTTGCCGATCTTTGCATCCGCGTGGCGGAAGCCTTTCGCGATCGTCGTGACGACATCACGGCGCAGGCCGGAGAATTGTGCGCGGCGCTGGCCGCCACGGCGCCGGAAAAAGCCGCGACCGATGCCGCATTCGATGCAGCGCCCCTGGCGGCGGCGCAAGCCATGCTCACCCGGGCGTTCGATCGACGCTACGGCGGCTTTGGCGACGCGCCCAAGTTTCCGCATCCGACCGACCTAGCCTTTCTCCTGTGCCGCGACGACAGCGCGTCGCGCGAGATTGCGCTGACTACCCTGACCCGCATGAGCGAAGGCGGCATCTACGACCAGATCGGCGGTGGCTTCTGCCGCTACAGCGTCGATGAGCGCTGGGAGATTCCGCATTTCGAAAAGATGCTCTATGACAACGGACCGCTGCTGGGGCTCTGCGCCGATGCCTGGACGTTGACCCGGGAGCCGCTTTACGCGCGCGTGGCCGAGGAAACCGCGACCTGGGTCGTGCGCGAGATGCAGGCGGCCGAAGGCGGCTATTACTCCTCGCTCGATGCCGATTCGGAAGGCGAGGAGGGCAAGTATTACGTCTGGAACCGCGCGGAGCTCGCCCGCCTGCTGACGCCCGAAGAGTCGGCGCTGGCGGCACGGCGCTGGGGTTTCGCCGGCCCGCCGAATTTCGAGAACCGCCACTGGCACGCGAAGATCGCCGGCGAATTGCGCCCGGAAGAGCAGGCACTGCTGGATTCGGCGCGACAAAAACTGTTCGCCGCGCGCGAACGGCGCATCCGCCCCGGCCGCGACGACAAGATACTGACCAGTTGGAACGCGCTGATGATCGAAGGCATGGCCCATGCCGCGCGGGTATTCGATCGTGCCGACTGGCTTGCCTCGGCACGGCGTGCGATGGACAGCATCCGGGCGACGATGTGGCGCGATGGCCGCCTGCTGGCGACCGCCAGGGATGGGCGCGCCCACCTCGACGCCTATCTCGACGATCATGCCTTCCTGCTGGCGGCCCTGCTGGAACTTATGCAGGCCGAGTTCCGTGGCGACGACCTGGCCTTTGCCGTCGAACTTGCCGATACCCTGCTGGCGCACTTTGAAGACGCCATGACGGGAGGGTTTTTCTTCACTGCCCACGACCACGAAACCCTGATCCATCGTCCGAAAGCCGGACACGACAACGCCACGCCGGCCGGCAACGGCATCGCCGCCTTCGCCCTGCAACGCCTGGGGCACCTGCTGGGCGAAACTCGCTACCTTTCCGCCACGGAAAAGACCCTGAAGCTGTTCTGGCCACACTTCAAAGAGGGTCAAGGCGGATTCGGCAGCCTGCTGCGCGCCCTGGAAGAGGCGCTTGCTCCGCCGGAAATCATCGTCCTGCGCGGCCCCGCCGAACAGATGGCACATTGGCGCCGCGCGCTGGGCGCACGCCCGCGGCGGATGGTGCTGGCGTTGCCCAATGGAACCGCCGATCTGCCCGCGATCCTGGCGAAGCCGGAGAGCGATCATGTCAACGCCTGGGTCTGTCGTGGCGTTAGTTGCTCAGCCCCAACCGCGAATCTTGAAGCGCTGAATAATTGATCTGAAGCATTTTCAGCCGCATGCGAGTCCGGTAGTTTGCGCGGGCGCTTTGCCTGGCACATATTCATTACCCCCATAAAAGGAAACCACATGAAATCCGTTTTGATCTCCACGCTGCTCGCCGCCGGCCTGGTTGCCTCGGCCCCGGCTTTCGCCAACAAGGATCTGGCCACCAAGAGCGGCTGCATGGCCTGCCACGCCGTCGACAAGAAGCTGGTCGGTCCCGCGTATCAGGAAGTCGCCAAGAAGTACAAGGCGACTGACGAGGCC
>Ga0082335_1005046_pt1 | contig 18835 bp, 12 predicted proteins | sample Subgrocontami58m_FD_72375 | JGI IMG/M metagenome (GOLD analysis project Ga0082335, IMG submission 72375) | Subsurface groundwater microbial communities from S. Glens Falls, New York, USA - GMW37 contaminated, 5.8 m (SPADES assembly) (version 2) ... | reverse complement strand
GCGCCGGGCCCCCCCCCCCCCCAGCCACATCGGCTCCGCCGGGGTGATCTCAGTCGCTGCCGCACCGGCGCGCCATGTCGGAGCCGCAGTCATATCGTCCGCCACGTTCGCGCGGAGAAAGACCAAACGCCAAATCCCAAGCACCAAAGAATGTTCAAGGCGGAATATTCAACTGCCTTTGGCCCATTGAGTTTTTTTTGGCGTTTGGCACGTGGGATTTGGCGTTTCCCCCTCACATTGCCGCCCAGCCGCCGTCGACCGGCAACGCGGCGCCGGTCACATACGCCGACTCGTCGGAGGCGAGGTACAGCGCGGCGTACGCCACCTCGCGCGGCTCCCCAATCCGGTTGAGAAACGTCTTGCCCAGCTGCCGCTGGTGCAGCTCCGAGCCTTCCGCGGGCGAGATTCGCGTCTTGATCGCGCCGGCGCAGATCACATTGCAGCGTATCGCGTGCTGGCCGTAGTCGTACGCGACGCTGCGCGTGAAGCCGACCAGCGCCGTCTTGATCGTCGTGTAGGCGACCGAATTGCGGCCGCCGACGAGGCTCTGGATCGAGCCGATGTTCACGATCGAACCGCTTTTCTGTCGTACCATGAACGGCAGTACGCCCTTCGTGAACCACTGCGTGCCCATCAGCGAGACGCGGAAGCATTTCTCCCACTCGTCGTCGGGCGCGTCGCCGCTCGCGTGCCACGGGCTCGTGAGGTACGCGGCGTTGTTGCAGAGCACGTCGATCCGGCCGTTGCGTTGCGCGGCCGCTTGCACCACGCGGGCGACCTCCGCCGGCTCGCCGACGTCGCACTGCAGGAACGTCGCGTCGCCGCCGGCCGCGCGAAACTCCTTCGCCGCCGCCTCGCCCGCGTCCAGGTCGCGCGAACACATGAACACGACCGCGCCTTCCTCGGCGTAGACTTCGGCGATCGCGCGACCGATGCCGTGGCCCGCGCCGGTGACGATGGCAATTTTACCCGAGAGTCGATTCATGGTCGTCAGTTGATGTAGGGCGGGGTCGCTGACCCCGCCGAGCAGGAAAGTCGTTCGGTATTCGCGGTGCCGGCGACCCCGCCCTACATTGCTGCGCGCGGCATCGTGTCATCATCGCTCCCTCCGGTTCGCCAGCGGCTGCCCTTTCCGCCCCACTTTCGCGCGCGTGATCGCGGTCCGCGCCAGGTTCGAAACGAACAGCTCGTCGCCGGCGTCGCCCCCGAATGCGAGGTTAGTGGGACTGCCGAGTTTGATCGCCCAGCGGTCCCACGCGAACAAGGTCTTCTCGCCCCGCGGCGTCACCCGCCAGATTTCGTCGGACGCATAGCAGCCGACGAGCAGGTCGCCGTCCGCCGCGAGCGCCAGCCCATCGGGAAAACGGCCGCACTCGCGCACGTGGATCTGGGGTGCGCTCACCTTGCCATCGGCGGCAATCGCGAACCGCAGCACGGAATCGGAATCGCTCTCGACCATGAACAGCGTCCGCCCGTCCGCGCTCAGCGCCAGCCCGTTGGCGTAGCCGAGCGGCTCGGCGAGAATTTCGCCCTCGCCCTCCGCGTTGAACCGCAGCAGCCGGCCGTTGCGTTTTTGAAAGTGCCCGGAGTCCGTGACGTAATAATTCCCGGCGGCATCGAACACGCCGAAGTTCGGGCAAATCAGTTTGTTGCCGCCGCCGAGCTGGCTCGCGAAAATCGCGTGCTTGCCCTCCCGCGTCACACGCACCACGCCGACGCCCGGCAGGCAAACAAACAGCTCATCGCTGGGCGAGAACGCGAGCCCCGCGCAAAAACTGCCGAGCTGCACCACCGTCTCGCTGTGGCCCGCGGGATCGATCCGATAGATCTGCCCGGCCTCGCCGCCGGCCCACAGCATGCCTTCGCGATCGAAGGCGAGGCACTCGGGATGATCGAGGTTGCTCGCGAAAATGCTGAAGCGCTCGATCGGAATCTCCGGTGACATGAGGAATACAATTGCGAGCCGGCGGCATTCACCCGACATATCCTGCCTCGAACAAGCTAGAAATGATCCGCCTCGTTCAATTGCAGCACCCGCGGCTCGAGCGTCGCGTCGCCATCGTCGACGGCGACGTGCTCCGGCTCCAACTCGACGGCATCGATTCGATTTACCGGCTGGCCGAGATGGCGCTGGCCTCGCGGCGATCGCTGGCGCGCTTCGTCGCTTCGCTCCCCACGGCGGAGGCGCTGAATTACGATTCGGTTTACGAGGGCCGATCGGACTGGACGCTGCTGCCGTCGTTCGATCATCCGGACGAACCGGCGCGCTGCCTCGTTACGGGCACCGGCCTCACGCACAAGAAAAGCGTCGACACCCGCCAGGCGATGCACGCGAAGGCGGCGGGCCCGGTGTCGGACAGCATGAAAATGTACCGTTGGGGCGTGGCAGGCGGCCGGCCGAAGCGCGGCCAGATCGGCGTCTCGCCCGAGTGGTTCTACAAGGGCTGTGGCACGATTCTGCGCGCGCACGGCGAGCCGCTCGATGTGCCGGCGTTCGCATGCGACGGCGGCGACGAGGCGGAGGTCGCGGGCGTTTACCTGATCGACGCAAAAGGCAACCCGCGGCGCGTGGGGCTGACGCTCGCGAACGAATTCTCCGACCACGAGTTCGAAGAGAAGAACTACCTTTACCTCGCACATTCGAAACTGCGCACCTGCTCGATCGGGCCGGAGCTGATCGTGGACCCCGCATTCGGCGACGCGCACGGCACGGTGACGATTCGGCGCGGCCAGAAGATGATCTGGTCGAAGCCGTTTGCGACGGGCGAGAACAACATGTCGCACACCGTCGCGAATCTCGAGCATCACCACTTCAAATATCCGGCGCATTGCCGGCCGGGCGACGCGCACGTGTATTTCTTCGGCGCGGACGCCTTCAGTTTCGGCGACCAGATTCGGATGCAGAGCGGCGACGTGATGGAGATCGCGCTGGCTGGTTTCGGCCGCGCGTTGCAGAACCCGATCCGAATCGATCGCTCGAGGCCGAAGCTGTTGACGGTAAAGCCGGTGTAGGCTTGTAGGGGGATGTGGCAAAGCTCCAAGGCGCCCAAACCTGTTACACAGAGGACACAGAGCGCAGACACAGAGAGCACAGAGCAAGATTCCTCTGTGACCTCTGTGTCTCCTCCGTGAACTCTGTGTCCCACGGATTCGGAAGGGCGATCGCGTCCTCCTTCCATCGCAAATAAATTTGCCCCTACTGCGCGTTCAGGCCGTGCTTCGGGACTTCCCCCACCCCATGCCCGCCCACCTCAACGTATACGACTATCTCGTGATGGCGGCGTACATGGGCGCGACGCTGCTGTTGGGCGTGTGGGTTTCCCGCAGCGGGATGAAGACCTCGAAGGATTATTTCCTCGGGGGCCGCAGCCTGCCGTGGTACGTCGTCGGCGGGTCGATGGTGGCGACCGACATCAGCAGCGAGCATTTCATCGCGAACGTCGGCGCCGCGTACAAATACGGCGTGGTCGTCGCGGCGGGCGCGTGGAACACGTGGATTGTCTACACGCTGCTCATCTGGGTCTTCCTGCCGTATTATTTTCGCACCGGGCTGACCACGATGCCGGAGTTCCTCCAGCGGCGGTACAGCCGCGCGTGCCGGTACATTTTCGCGTTCTTCCTGATCGTCGGGTACATCGTCGCGATCATCGGCGGCACGCTCTATTCCGGCGGCCTGGCGCTGGAGAGCATCTTCGGCGTCGAGCTCAAGACGGGCATCCTGTTTTTCGCGGTGACGACGGCAGCGTACACCATCTATGGCGGGCTCAAGTCGGCCGCGTGGACCGATTTCATGCAGATGGTCCTTCTGCTGATCACCGGGCTGCTGGTGCCGGCGCTCGCGCTCGCCCACGCCGGCAGCCTGCGGCCGGTCATCGAAGCGGCACCCGAAAAATTCCAGGTCTTCCTTCCGCCGACGCACAAGCCGTTTCCCTTCACCGGCGTCTTCACCGGGTTCCTCACCGTCGGTATCTGGTATAGTTGTACGAGCCAGCACATCGTCCAGCGCGTGCTGAGCGCGAAGGACGAGTGGCATGCGCGGATGGGCGTGGTCAGCGCGGGCCTGCTCCGGATTATCACGCCGCTGTTCTTCGTGCTGCCGGGGCTCGCCGCGTTCAAGCTGTTTCCCAACCTCGATCGGCCGGACCAGGCGTACCTGATGCTCGTCACGAACTTCGTGCCCACGGGACTCAAGGGGCTGATTCTCGCCGGCCTCTCGGCCGCGCTGATGTCGACGCTCTCAACCGTGGTAAATTCGACGTCCTCGCTGCTCACGCTCGACCTCTACCAGCAACTGCGGCCCGCCTCGAGCGAAGCGCGGAAACTCCGGTTTGGCCGCTGGAGCAGCGCGGTGGTGTTCGTGCTCGGCGTCGTGATCGCGTTCGGTTTCGCGGCGAGTCCCGATACGCCGCTCTTCGTGCAGGTGCAGAACGTGTTTTTCTGGATCGCGCCGCCGTTCGCGGTCGTCTTCACGCTCGGCATCCTGTGGCGCCGCGCGAACACGACCGCGGCGGTGACCACGATCATCAGCGGCTTCGCGTTCACCGGACTGCTCGATCAGGTGCTGTTTCCGAAAATCGCGCTCCTCATCCCCTACAACACCTACCTGCACCGCGCGCTCCTCGCGTGGGGTTTCTGCATGATCGTGATGATCGTCACCTCGCTCGTGACGGCGCCGCCGCCGGCGGCGAAAACCGAAGGCATCATCTGGAGCTGGCGCTACGCGGCACTGCCGGCGGCCGAGCAGGCGCGCTACCGCGGCTGGCGCGATTACCGGATCTGGTGGCTCGTGTTCGTCGGCTCGGTGCTGGCGATCTACAGTTATTTCATCTGGCGCCGAATCCAGCACCCGTGGTGAACGCGCGGTGGCGTGTCCAACCAGACAACGTGTATCATTCGGACCGCCGCGAGACCAAGGACCTAAAGCCCGAGCGTGTCCGGAGGAAACCTTTTTCCCCGTCCATCCCGGTTTCGAAAAAGATCGTCACATTCTTCTGCGGGCTGTTTCCTGCTGCGTGCATTTTTTAAGGTCCCTGGTCCTTGGTCTCTGGTCTCTGGTCCTGCAGCGCATGGTTTTGAGGATCGAATCCTTCTGGTGACGCTGTGCAGCATCAAAGGCAGCCACTTCGAGAATCATCCCATGCGCTGCTCGCCGGCACCGGCCGGCGCTGCATCAATCCGCCGCCGAACATCGCGCATGGCGGCTGGGGCGCGCAGAAACACGAGCAGGCCGAGGGCATCGATCTCGATTTGTGGGCCACGGCGCTGGCCTTGTCCGACGGCAAGACGACTGCGCTGATCCTCGACATCGACATCCAGATTCTCACGAACCAGCGCGCGGACGAACTGCGGGCCGCGGCCAGTCGCGCGACCGGCGTGCCGATCGAAAATATCCGGGCCTGCGCGACGCACACGCACTCCGGTCCGGTGCCGTACAAGAGCTGGATCGAAAAGGGTTATGACCTCGTTGACCCGTGGTTCGACAATCTCGCGCGCTGGTCCGCCGAGGCCGCGAGCGAAGCGATCGCCGCGCTCCAGCCGGTCGAAGTCCGCGTCGGTCGCGGTGCGTGCGCGATCAATGCGAACCGGCGCTGCGTGACGGCGACCGGCGAACGTTTTCTCGGGGTGAACCTCGAGGCGGCGTGCGACCGCGAGGTGATCGTGGTGCGGTTCGACGTAGCGGCGAGCGCCAGCGAGCCGACTTCAACCGCGGAACATCGACTCGCGGGCGCTCGCCGCTACGAACCGCTCGTGACGCTGGTCAATTACGCGTGCCATGCGACGATCATGGGGCCGGCGAACCGTTTGATCACCCCCGACTATCCGGGCGCAATGAAGCGCGTGGTCGAGTCGGCGGTCGGCGGGCGTTGCGTGTTTCTGCAAGGCTCCGCCGGCAATGTGGGGCCGGTGCAGGGCTTTCAGGCCAATCCGCTCGTGTATCGACAACTCGGAGCGGTACTCGGTCACGAAATCGCCCGAATCGCGCTGGCGCTCACGAGCGTGCCCCCGAATCCGCAATTGCGCGAGATCGTCCCGTCGGGCGCGCCGCTCGGCATGTTCGATGCGGAATTTCCCATCGTGCCCGGCGCGCCCGTGCAGGTGCGCAGCCTCGAGATCCCCGTGCCGTTGCGTACTGGGTTGCCGGAAAAAAAGGCCGCGGCGGAGCAGCTCGCGCACTGGAAGGCGAAACTGCAGGCGGCCCGCGCCGCGCACGACGAGGCCGGCATCACCGAGGCGATTTACCGGGCGCGACGCGCGGACATCCAGCTGCGGATGGCCGACGATTTCGGCGGCAAACGCGACGCCGCGGTGCGGGCGCATCTGATCACGTTCGGCGACATCGCGCTGGTCGGGTGCAACCTCGAGCCATTCTTCGAAATCGGCCTCGCGGTGAAGCGCGGCTCGCCGTTTCCCGCGACGTTCATGTGCGGCTACACCAACGGCCGGATGGCCTACCTGCCGACCGCCGACGAATGGACCAAGGGCGGCTACGAGGTGGAAAACTCGCCCTTCGGCCAAAACGCCGCCGAGGTGCTCCAACGCGAGTTGCTCGCGACCCTGCGAGCGATGCGCGCGACTGAGCTGGGAACACAGAGTTCACAGAGGTTGCACAGAGGTCACAGAGGCCAATCATGGAGGGCACAGAAATAATCTATTCCCTCTGCGTCCTCGGCTTGAATTTCTGTGACGCAAAGGATCAAAATCTTGTTTTCCTGCGAGCATCTTCAAGCCACGGAATTTAGCAGAAGGAAACGAAGGGAACAAAGAGTCGTTCTTGTCCGAACCCTTGGTTCCCTTCGTTGCCTTTTGTTCAAGAGAATTGGAGATTCAGTTTGGTTGTGGCTGCGCCCTGCTCTGTGACCTCTGTGCCTCCTCCGTGTCCTCTGTGTCGCAACAAGCCAGTTGTCGGATGAAAATCACGCGCATCGAAACGATCCCCATTCGCGTGCCGCTGAAGCCGGAGTTTGCGATTCGCAGCGGCCGCGGCGGGGCGCACACTGTTTCCCCATTTCTGCTCGTGAAGGTGCACACGGATGAAGGCCTCGCCGGCCTCGGCGAGGCGTCGTGCACGCCGCGCTGGAGCGGCGAGGATCAGTTCACGGCAGCGCATCTCATCCGCACTTATCTCGAGCCGCTGCTCGTCGGCGAGGACCCGCGCGAGGTCGCGCGGCTCACCCCGAAGTTCCGGCTCGCGTTCGCCGCAAACTATTTCACCAAGGCCGCGGTCGAGATGGCGCTGTGGGATCTCGCCGGCAAGGCGGCGGGCAAACCCGTCTACGAGCTGCTCGGCGGCAAGGTGCGCGAGCACGTGCCCACGAAGTGGTCCGTCTCGGGCGTCGAGCCGGCGAAGGCCGCCGAGATTGCGCGCTGGGCGGTGACGCAGGGATTCGGCGCGCTGAAAGTGAAGGTCGGCACCGAACTCGACGTCGAGCGCGTCGCCGCGGTCCGTGCCGTCATCGGCAATCGCAAGCTCGGGGTCGATGCGAACGGCGGTTGGTCCTTCGACCAGGCGATCGCCGTCGTCGGTCAGCTCCGCGACTCCGCCATCGCGTTTGTCGAACAACCCATTCCGCCCGAGGACAACCTCCGGCTGCCCGAACTGCGCCGCCAACTCGGGCTGCCCGTGATCGCCGACGAGAGCGTCTACACGTTTTCCGATGCCACGATGCTGGCGCACATCGGCGCGGTCGATGCGCTCTCGATTTACGTCGGCAAGGCGGGCGGAATCGGACCCGCGCGGGCGATTGCCGAGTTCGCGCAAGGCGCCGGCTTGAAATGCACCGTCGGCAGCAATCTCGAACTCGGGGTCGGCAGCGCGGCGATGGTCCACCTCGCGATCGCGACGCGCGGCATCACCGCGGAGGAGCTGCCGTGCGACATCATCGGCCCATTCTATTACGAGGACGACATCGTCCGCACGCCGCTGCCCATCCGCCCCGGCGAGGCGCGACCGAATGCGTTGCCCGGGCTCGGGGTGGAGCTCGATGAGGACAAAGTGCTGCGGTACCGCGTCGCGCTGTAGCGAACCGAGAAAAGTCCAAACGCCAAAGGCCAAAAATAAACCTCACGGCTCAACGCTCAAAGCGCGATTTTGGATATTTTCGGCCTCTGAATTTTGGAGGTTTTTTGGAGTTTGGGCTTTTGGCGTTTGGGATTTGCCGCCCGTCAGCGACCTTTACTCTGCCCGCTCGATCCGCAACAAGGGCGGCCCTTCCCAGCGGGCCTTGCGGCACGCCTGGGCGAAGGCGGTCCAGTCGCGCTTCCAGTCGCCGGGGATCCGCGCGAACAACGCGCAGTGCGTCGGCACGCCTTCGTGCGCCCGCAGCGTGACGCCGCGACCGTAGACCAGGACGATCTCGCCGACCGGCTTCTTCGCCCCGACGCCACCGGAACCGGGATCGTAGAAATAGAGCAGTTCGCCCGGCAGCGGCAGCTGCACGAGGTTCTCCGCCGGCGCGGCCTGCGGCTGGTCGACCATCACGAACACCTCCGCGCCGGAGTACATGCCGTGGATGGCCTTCGACTGCACGGGCAGCAGCTCCCACACGAGCCGGCAAACAGCCGGCGCCTCGTCGTCGAGCAGGTCGGCCACGACCGATTCGCCGGTGGCGGGAAACGTGAGGCGCAGTTGCCGGCGAGTGGGATTCATCGGTCGCCAGCGTGAGCGGAGCGCATCAGCTCGTCAAAGCCGGGAATTTTGGTGCACGCTCCCCCCTTCCTACCACACTCGCGCGTCCATGAAACACCTGCTGACCGCGCTTCTGCTGATCCTCGGCCTCGCCGGACGAATTTCCGCCGCGCCCGCCACGCGCCCGAACATCGTTTTCATCCTCACCGACGATCAGCGCTGGGACTCGCTCGCGTTGACCGGCAATCCCGTCGTGAAGACGCCGAACATCGATCGGCTCGCGGCGGAAGGCACCTTCTTCGTGAACGGCACGGTGACGAGCGCGATCTGCACGCCGAGCCGCACGTGCTACTTTCTCGGCCAGTACGAACGGAAGCACGGGGTGAACTTCAACTCCGGCACCGCGTTGACGGCCGCGGCGTGGGCGAAAAGCTACCCGGTGCTGCTGCGCGAGGCCGGCTACTTCACCGGCTACATCGGCAAGAATCACGTGCCGGTCGGACCGGCCGGCTACGCGGGCGACGTGCAGGCCCGGAGCTTCGACTTCTGGTACGCCGGCAACGGACACCTGTCGTTCTACCCGAAGCGGCGGCATCCGATTTTCAAGGACGCCCGGACCGACACGCAGGTCGAGGTGCTCGAGGAAGGCGCCCTGAGCTTCCTCGGTCCGGAGGGCTCGTTCATTCAGGGCGCGCAGGCCTTCCTGCAGCAGCGGCCCAAGGACAAACCGTTTCTCCTCACGATCGCGTTCAACCTGCCGCACGCCGGCGGCACGAGCACGATGGAGCTGCTGCCGACCGACGACGAGCTGTACCGCACGACCTACCGCGACCAACTGCTCACGCAGCCGCTGCCGCCAAATTACGTGGCGAAAGCGGACCTCCGCACGCCGAAGCTGCCGCAGAAGGTCCACTACGCCCAGTATCGGCAAAAGAGCTACGACTACGTCGACACCGAGGCGACGCTGCGCGAGCGGCAGATTCGCGAGTACCAGACGATCACGGGCATCGACCGGCTGGTCGGGCACGTCCGCGCGCAGCTCGCGAAACTCGGCGTCGCGGAGAACACGGTGATTTTCTTCTCCTCCGACCACGGAATCACCCACGGCGAGTTCGGGCTGGGCGGCAAGGCGCTGAACTACGAGATGTGCCTGCGCGTGCCGATGGTCGTGCTGGATCCACGCGTGCCGCAAAACGCCCGCGGCCAGCATTCGCCCGCGCTGGTGCAGTCGATCGATTTTGCGCCGACGATGCTCGATTACGCCGGAGTGCGCCCGCCGCCGGCGATGCAGGGGAAAAGCTTCCGCGCCGCGGTCGATGGCCGGCCCTTCCGCGGGCGCGAGGCGGCGTTTGCCGAAAACCTCTGGTCAACCCAGTTCGGCAATCCGCGCTGCGAGAGCGTGCGCACGGCGGAGTGGAAATACATTCGCTACTTCAAGAACGATCGCTCGATTTTCGCCGGCGTGGCCGGCGAAGCCGAAGGCGGCAACGTCAGCGACGATCTCGCCGCCGTGTACGCGCAGTGGCTCACGGCCTCGATTCGCGGCGAGCCGCCGGTCTACGAGGAACTCTTCCATATTTCGGCCGATCCCCACGAGACGACGAATCTCGCCGCCGATCCGGAGCACGCGGACACGCTGAGAAAAATGCGGGCGGAATGTCAGCGACTCGTGACCGAGGCGAAGGACGGCGTGGATACACCGCCGGCAACCGTGCGCCTGCCGACCACGCGAGAAGGCGGCAAGGCGAAGGGAAAGAAGAAGGCGAAGTGAGCTTCGCCCGACCTGCGCGGTCAGGTTGACCGCGCTACGGCTCGTCCGACCAGCCGGCACGCGCAATTTCCGCCGCTTGACTTGGCGCCATTCCAGGCTGACCCCGTCGGGCTGTCGTCTTTCCTTGCCGCCATCCGGGGCGCGGCAAACCTGCGGGCATGTCATCTTCCTCGCGTCAACTGCGCGTCGCTTCCGTCCAGTTCGAGAGCGCGCCGGGCGACAAGGCGGCGAATTTTCGCACCATGGAGAAGTTTGTCGCCGACGCCGCGGTCCAAGGCGTCCGGCTCCTCGTGTTTCCTGAATGCTGCATCACCGGCTACTGGTTCATCCGCAATCTCTCGATCGATCAGCTCGCCGTGCTCGCTGAACCGATCCCCGGCGGCCCGAGCACGCAGCGGCTTGCCGCGCTGGCGCGCCAGCACGGCATTACGATCGGCGCGGGGCTGGTCGAGGCAGGCGACCCGGGCGTGTTTCACAACAGCTACATCGTCGCGCTGCCGGACGGCTCGATTCAGCGCCATCGAAAACTGCACGCGTTCGAGCACGACGCGGTGCGCAGCGGCAGCGACCTCACGGTGTTCGATCTCCCCGACGGCTGGCGCGTCGGCGTGCTCATTTGCTACGACTGCAACCTCATTGAAAACGTCCGGCTCACCGCGCTGCGCGGCGCCGAGATCCTGATCGCGCCGCACCAGACCGGCGGGTGCCGCGGCAAGAACCCGCACCTGATGGGGCTGATCGAACGCCGGGTTTGGGACAATCGCCACCGCGATCCGGATGCAATCCACCGCGAGCTCACCGGCGACAAGGGCCGCGGCTGGCTGATGCGCTGGCTGCCGAGCCGCGCGCACGACAACGGCCTGTTTCTCATCTTCAGCAACGGCGTCGGCGTCGACGACGACGAAATTCGCACGGGCAACGCCATGATCCTCGACCCGTACGGCCGGATTCTCGTCGAAACCTGCGCCGCCGGCGACGCGATGGTCGTCGCCGATCTCGACGCGAGTTTGCTCGAACACGCGACCGGCCGCTTGTGGCTGCAGGCCCGCCGGCCCGAGCTCTACGGTCCGCTGGCCGAGCGCACGGGACGGGAACGCGACACGCGGAAGCTCAAGTTCGAGGAGTAAATGCCATCCGCGCGAAATCCGAAATGTAGGATGTAGGGCGGGGTCGCCTGACCCGAATGGCTCTAAGTTAAGCGTTTGGACATTGCGGCTGTCGGATGATGGCGCGAGCCGTAGCGCGGTCAATCTGACCGCGCGTTTCGGGCGAAATTCCCGGTCGGTGGAGGCGCGGTCAGGTTGACCGCGCTACGCGAGAACATGACGAGAAGTTTCGTTAACTTAGCGACATTCTCGTCTGACCCCGCCGTCGAAGCACGGCGATCCAGCAGGAGCGGCGGGGTCGGGCGGCCCCGCCCTACATGCTCGGACTTCCCCGCTCAGAAGCTGAACGTGTTCGTCAGAATGAAACTCCTCGGCTCGGGGATCGCGTACACCGTCACGAAACCCGAGGTGATGTTCGCGCGCTCCGCGACCGGATCCTGATGGTCGAAAACATTCCGGATGTTGAGCTGGACCCGCCACGTGACGCGCTGGCCGAGCCGACGCGAGTACCCGAGGAACAACTCGGTCTCGGAAATCGTGCCGCCTTCGATCGGGGAGTCGCGCGCCGGCACCAGCACCTCCGCGGGGGCGCCGGGCAGCGGAAACTCGTTCGTCACCGTCTTCGCCAGGTACCCGAGGTTTTGCGGCGAGCGGAAACGGTAGCCCAGGCCCGCGAAGCTGCCCCGGAGCGCGCCCTCGCTGAAGGTGTATCGGCCGACCACGTTCACGCGCCAGTCGCGACCGTTCTCCACCTTCTGGCCGTCGGCCTGTTTCATCTGGTTCAGCGTCTGGATGATCGCGAGGTAGCGCGAGGCGATCGTCGTGTTCGTGTTGTTCGGGCCGGTGAGCGTCGAGTTGGCCGCCCAAACCGGCGAACGCTCGGTGATGAAATTCACCCACGGCCGGCCAATGTTCGACGCCGTCGCTTTCGCCTCCGCACCCGACAGCGAAACCCGCAGGTTGCGCGTCGGGTTGGCGACGATTTCCGCCTCGTAGCCCTTCGACACTAAATCGCTGTGCAGTCCGCTCAGCGTGTACGTCCCCTGCTCCGCATCGTAATATTTCGGCCGCGGCACGTTCGGAATCGTGCCGTCGTTGATCCGATCGACGATGGTCTCCTCGATGTTCTGCACGACCGGAATGATCGCGTTGCGGAACCCCGTGTTGCTCGAGGGGCCGGAGGTATTCTCGTATTTGTTCAGCCGGAGCGAAACGCGGTCGCTGAAAAGTCGGAGCATGATCCCATAGTCCTTGCCTTTGCCAGTCGCGCCGGGCACCTGCGCGCCGTCGTCGGGATTGATCAGGCCCGTGGGCGGATTCCACGTGCTCGACTGGTTGTAGAAGCCGGACAGCCATGAGAAGACATGCAGGACCGCGCCCTGTGTGTTGGTGTGACCGTTGGTGTACGTCGACCAGTTGGTCGGAGCCTCGAGATTCCACATCGATTCGAACGCGGAATTCGCCGCGGCGGTCTTCCTCTGCGTGACATACGTCGCCTGCCGGATCCGATCGGCGCGCCAGCCGAAGCTCGTGACGAGCCGGTTCTTCAGCCAGAAGCTCTGCAGCGCGAGGACCCGGCCTTCGGCGAGGTTGTTGACGAGGTTGGCCGAGCCGGTGCCGCCGTAGGGATTCTTGTACCCGGCGACATAGGTGCTGCCATCCGGGAGTGTGTACGTCGTCGTGCGCAGCGGATCGAAGGGCAGCTCGACAAAGTATTTTCCACCGGTGCTGCCGTTCGTTGGATCGGACAGGTAGGTGCGAAAAGTAAAGGTGTTGTAGGTCGGACCGCCCCAGGCGTTGAGCACGGTGTCGTAGGAAACGCCCGGCGGAATCACCCGTTGCACCGACTCCTGCTGTTGCTGCATGGACTCGGACCGCTGATACATCGCCGCCGTGCGATGCCGGCCGAACCAGCGCGTCCAGTTGGGCCGACGCGTCAGGTCCAGCTCGTACGAGACCATGCCGCGCATCTCCTCGGAATCGCCACGGAAGCCGAAGACGCGTGGATCGCCCTCGACGTAGTATCGGCCGAAATTCGGGTTCGGCGTCACGCGGTCTGGCAGAAACTGGTTGGCGTCGGCTTTGAGCGCCGAGCTGATGCCGCGCAGAAAGTCGCAGATTGGGTTGCGGATGCGCTCGCGGTTGTAGTCGAGGCTGAGGAAGACATCGCCGGGCAGCCGCTGCTCGAGCGAGGCGCCCCAGATTTTCCCGTACATGAGGTTCCGGGTGCCGTTGCCGTTCACGCTCACATCGAAGGGCGAGATCGTCTCGTCATTCGGCAGGCTGTAGATGTACGAGTCGACCCCCGTCTGGTTCGGCTGGCTGCCCGGTCCGATCGTGACGGCCGAATAGCGCGTCGCCGGCAGCGCGATGTTCACCGACGCGGCGGACCCCCAAATCGTGTACGGCGTCCCCTGCGCCGCGGCACCCAGCGGCAGCACGCCGCGCGTCGAGGTGTCGCGCGCGAAGATTCCCGCATTCGCCGCGTTGAGCGGCGTCGGGTTGTTCAGCCCGTTGTTGAACGCCGGCCGGCCGGCCTTGATCCACGGCGTGACCTGATCGCCAAACCGCATGTTGCGCGGCGTCGTGCGATCGAGCATCGCGTCCTCGTAGTACGCGCGAATCGTCGTCGTCCGCAGCGGCTTCACCGTGAAGGTGCCGTAGTAGCGATCGTCGTCCGCGCCGCCCGGCTTGCGCCACGACTCCTGTCGCGACTTCACCGCGGAGAACCGCAGGCCGAACACCTCCTTGAAGAACGGCTGGTTCACATCGACCGAGCCGCGAACCGAGCCGTAGTTGTCGGTCCGGAAACTCACCTGCGTGCGCGACCGCTGGAGGTTGGCGCGCAGGTACGAGCTGTCGACGATCCCGCCGGGGTTGCCGTTGCCGAAGAGAATGGCGTTCGGGCCGCTCGAGAAACTCACGCGTTCCACGTTGTACGTGTCCTGCATCACGTTGCTCTGGAAAAAATCGTGCGTCAGCCCCGGGTTCGAGAGCCCGCGAATCCGGTTCGCCGAGCGCGTGTTGAGCACGCCCGTGTTGAAGTCGCCGCCGCCGTCCGTCGGCGAAGTGTACTCCGTCGTGTTCTCCACGTTGATCGAGTAGCGGTAGGCGTCCTCGAGCGTGACCGAGGCGATGTCGTCGAGAAACTCCTTCGTCATGACCGACACCTGCGAGGGCACATCCTTCAGCTCCGACTTGAAACGAGTGCCGGCGAGCGTCTCGCGCGCGGCGTAGCCTTCGTCCGAACTGGCCGTCACCTCGAACGGGCTGAGCACAATCGTGTCCTCCTTGCGCGGATCCACGGCGGGATTGGCGGCGACCGGCGGCAGGGCCTGGCCCAGGGCCTCGCTCACGCATGCCGCGAGACCAATAAATCCGAAGACCGCACACGACCGGGCGAGAGTTTTCATTTTGAGCGGAAAGGTGGTTGGCCGACCCCGCGATGGAACTGCGCGGAGGATCCGATGATATAATCGCCGCCACGCCACGGTCACGCCTCTTCCCGCAAACGGGCGAATTCGGCGGCTTGAACTCGCCGGCGATTCCAGCGACGCTGGGAGTTTTCATCTTTCCATGCTCTCCCCGTCGCGCCTCCTGCTCTTGCTCACGATCGCCGCGGTCCCGGCGGTGTACGCCGCCGGCGTCGGTTCGTCGGCCACCCGACCGAACATCGTGATCATCTACGCCGACGATCTCGGCTACGGTGACGTCAGCTGCTACGGCGCGACCGCGATCAAGACGCCGCACATCGATCGCGTCGCCCGCGAGGGCCGCCGGTTCACCAACGCCCACGCGACCTCCGCGACGTGCACGCCGTCGCGTTTCGCCCTGTTGACCGGCGTGTACCCCTGGCGGCGCACCGACGCGAAGATTCTCCCGGGCAACGCGCCCGCACTCATCACGCCGGAGATTGTCACCGCGCCGGCGATTCTGCAGCAGGCTGGTTACACCACGGCCGCCGTCGGCAAGTGGCACCTCGGGCTCGGCGGCGAGACGCTCGATTGGAACACGGACATCAAGCCGGGGCCGCTCGAAATTGGTTTCAACACCTGCTTCCTCATCCCCGCGACCGGCGACCGCGTGCCGTGCGTGTTCGTCCAGGATCATCGTGTGGTCGGCCTCGATCCGCAGGATCCGATTCAGGTCAGCTACAGCCAGCCGATTGGCCACGACCCCACCGGCAAGGAGCATCCCGAACTGCTCAAGTACAAATTCAGCCACGGACACGACCAGACGATCGTCAACGGCATCAGCCGCATCGGCTACATGAGCGGCGGTCAGCGCGCGCGCTGGGTCGATGAGGATATCGCGGATACGCTCACGCGCCGCGCGACGGCGTTCATCGAGGAGAACCGCCGCCGGCCGTTCTTCCTCTACTTCGCGACGCAGGACATCCACGTGCCGCGGGTGCCGCACTCGCGCTTCCTCGGCAAAAGCGGACTCGGCCGCCGGGGCGACGCGATTCTCCAGCTCGATTTTTGCGTCGGCGAAGTGCTCGGCACACTCGATCGGCTCGGGCTGGCGCAGAACACGATCGTGATCGTCTCCAGCGACAACGGTCCGGTGGTCGACGACGGCTACCACGATGGCTCGGTCGAGAACCTCGACGGCCATCTCCCGGCCGGGCCGCTCCGCGGCGGCAAATACAGCGCGTTCGAAGCCGGCACGCGGATTCCGCTGATTCTCCGCTGGCCCGCGCGCGTGAAGCCCGGGGTCAGCGATGCGCTCGTGACCCAGCTCGATTTCTTCGCGACGTTCGCCGCGCTGGTCGGCCGGAAGATTCCCGCCAAGGCCGGCCGCGACAGTCGCGATGGAAGCGCCGCGTTTTTCGGCAGCGACGCCAAAGGCCGCGACTTCATCATCGAACACGCCGTGAACGGCCGGCTCGGCGTGCGCACGGCGGCGTGGAAATACATCGAGCCGGGACCCGGGCTCGCGAAGAACGTGAATACCAACATCGAACTCGGCAACAGCACGTCACCGCAGCTCTACGATTTGAAAACCGACGTCGGTGAGAAGAAGAACGTCGCCGAGCAGAACCCGCAGGTGGTCGAGGAGCTGAAGGCGATGCTGGCCAGCATGCGCGCGCCAGGTACCAAGTAGCAGGTGCCGAGGGCCAAGGGCCAAGTAACACGTATCAAGTGACAAGTACCAAGGAGGCGTTTTGCACCCGGCTTCGGTACTTGGTACTTGGTACTTGTTACTTGTTACTTGATCCTTGCCACTTCCGGCGCGGAGCGCCGGCTACACTTTCCACCCGTCGCGCGCGGAGATCGCGATGTACTTGTTCAGCGAGGGATCGTTCGTGATCTTGCCGGACTTCGCGTCCCACTCGATTCGCTTGCCGGTTTTCACCGCGACGACGCCGAGCAGGACCATCTCGGCGAGCGGCACGGAATATTCGAAGTTCGAGCCGGGCATCGGGCCGGTCTTCGCGATTGCATCGAGCCATTCCTTCATCGGCCCGCCGATCACGCGCGGGATCGTCGGCGTGGGCCGGTGCTGCTTGAACTCCTCCCAAGTCGCCGAGCCGAGCAGCCGCGGACTGTCGGGCCGGCCGATCGGCGCGAACAGCGTGTTCTTCTCGCCGAGCATGAACATGCCGCGCTCGGGCAGACCGGGTTTCTTCGGATCGTCCTCCCAATTCTTCGGCGCCGACGGCTTCCGGCCCGGGCCCTCGAACCAGGTGAGCGTGACGGGCGGCCGCTTGCCGCGCGCGGGAAACTTGTACGTCACCTGCGCCCACTCCGGCGACGTGATGCCGTTGGCCTCGCTCACCTTGGCCTCGACCGAACTCGGCGCACCGAGGTCGAGCGCCCACCATGGACCGTCGAGCGTGTGGCACGCCCAGTCGCCGAGCATGCCGTTGCCGAAATTCCACCAGCCGCGCCAGCGGACCGGTGCGATCGTCGAGTGATATGGCCGCATCTCGGCCGGGCCGACCCAGCGCTCCCAGTCGAGCGTTTCCGGTGGCTGCTCCGCCGGCAACGGCAGCGACGCCGGCCGGATGAAGTAGCGGTCGGAAAACTCCGGCGACCAGGCGTGCACTTCGCGGACTTCACCGAGCACGCCGGCCTGCGTCCACTCGCGAATCAACCGGATGCCCTCCGTCGCGCGGCCCTGGTTGCCCATCTGCGAAATGATCCCCTTCCGTTTCGCCGCATCGCGGAGCGCCCGCGCCTCGCCGACCGTGTGCGTCAGCGGCTTTTCCACGTAGACGTGTTTGCCGGCTTTGATGGCGGTCATCGCCGCGGGATAATGATGATGGTCGGGCGTGGAAACCGTGACCGCGTCGATCTTGCCGCCCATCTTCGCGATCATTTCCCGATAGTCGCCGAACAGCGTCGCGCTCGTGAGATCGGCGCAGGTGAGCTCGGATTTTTTCTTCAGGTCCGCGCCTCGCTTGAACGTATCCTGCACGTGGCGCTGATCGACGTCGCAGAGCGCGACGATGTTCACGCGCGGATCCTTCATCAGCTCGGAGACCGCGAAGAACCCGCGGTTGGCGATGCCGACGCAGGCGACGTTGATCTTGCCATTAGGCGACCCGCGGCCGCTCTGGCCGATGCTGAAGCGCGGCAGCGAGAACGCGGCGGCCGCGGCGGTGGAGGTTTTGAGAAAGGTGCGACGAGTCAGCCGGGGGGTCTGCATAAGAATGATCGAATTGTTCGACGTGAGACGGCGGCCAGGCGATGCGAAAAATCGCGCGAATCTTGCTCACGTCCAAAATGGCAGGACCCCGCTTGCTGAGCGGTCCTCGGTTGTCATCTATTAGATGACAAACAAAGAGCCATTGTTTCATTGGAGTTTGTCATCTAATAGATGACAAATTCAGTAGCCGAAAACGGCCAAACTCCACGGGGCTGCCTCTCCGAGCGGGGCCTCGCTTTCTTTCGTGCGCCTCAACCCAGGCCGGCTCGGAGAGCCGGCCCCACCCTTTCGCAAGCTTCCGCTCCTCAATACTCCACCGTGAACGTCAGCCGGTACGAGCGCGGGTCGCGGAGGTAGATCCGGCGGGCGCCGCTGAAGTCGGCGTTCCACCGCGCCGTCGTCGCGAGGTACGAGTTCGTGAGGTTGCGAACATTGAGCTGCACCGAGCCCTGCGCACGCGCGTGCCACGGCAGCTTGAACCGGTAGCCGGCGAACGCGTCGGTGAAGATCGTCTTGTTCGTCCAGTAGTCCTGGCCCGTGCGGGTGTCCTTCTGGCTGAAGGCGCCCGACTGGTACCGAATCGCGCCGCCGACGAAGCTGCCCTTCAGCCGCTCGCTGAAAAGTCCCTCACCCAGTTTGTAGCGCGTCGTGAGCGTCGCCTTGTGCGGAATCGAGCCG
>Ga0082335_1005044_pt1 | contig 18842 bp, 13 predicted proteins | sample Subgrocontami58m_FD_72375 | JGI IMG/M metagenome (GOLD analysis project Ga0082335, IMG submission 72375) | Subsurface groundwater microbial communities from S. Glens Falls, New York, USA - GMW37 contaminated, 5.8 m (SPADES assembly) (version 2) ... | reverse complement strand
AGACGGATCGACATGAGATCGGGAAGACTCCAGGGCATGGTCACCTCCTGCCATGCCTATGGCGGATCCAACCTCACCTATCAACCCGGTCTAATCCTCACCTATCAACCCGGTCTGTACCTCCTCCGTGTCCCTCCGTGCTCCTCCGTGTCTCTGTGATGAAAAAGGCCCACGGCACCAAACCGTCTACGGAAGTCGTTCCATTTCGCGCGACAGCCGACTGCTGCCCGTGTCAAACGCCCGCATCCCCGTCTGCCACAGCACGCTCTGGTCGCGGCCGTTGCGCTTGGCAACGTAGAGCGCCTCGTCGGCGCGCGCGGTCAGGACGCGCACGACGTCGTCCACAGCCGCCTCGTCGGACGCCACGCCGATGCTGATGCTGATCGGCATCTGGCCGCGCACGCTGGCGAACGCGCGCGAGCGGAAGGCGGCCAGGATGCGGTCCGAGAGGTGCATGGCGCCCACTTCGTCGGTATCGGGAGCCAGGATGCTGAATTCCTCGCCGCCGAGCCGCGCCACGACGTCGCCGGCGCGTGCGGTTTCGCGAATCAGCGCGCCGATCTCCTTGATCGCCTCATCGCCCGTCAGGTGCCCGAACTCGTCGTTGATGCGCTTGAAGTGATCCACGTCGAGCGCCAGCACGGCGACGCGCCACTTGGCACGGATGCCGCGCGACACCTCGCGCGCCGCGAGCTGCTTGAAGCCGCGACGGTTGAAGCAGCCGCTCAGCGGGTCGGTGAGGATGATCGTCTCGAGGTGCCCGCGCAGCTCGTTGTAGGCACGCCCGATCTGCGTGATGTAGTCGGGGAACTTGTCGCGCCCATCCTCATACAGCTGGTCGAAGTCCCCTTCGCGCGCCCGGTCGAACAGGTGCGTAAGCCGCTTCATGCGCACGCCCTGGTGCCCCAGCATCCAGGCATAGGCCAGCGAGCCGGTGGCGAACAGGCAGAAGGTCCAGAGCGCTTCGGTGGGTTCGCTCAGCATGCCATTCCGGGCCGCCACCATGACGATGGTGGTGTACGAGGCCGCCACGCTCCCGAGCATGAACAGCGTCGTGCGCCAGCCGAAATACAACTGGCTGAACTGCACCAGGAACATCGAGATGATCAGCGCGCGATCATAATGGCTGGGCGTCGTGAGAATCAGCGCGCCGACGTGCACGACCACGGCGTCAGCGGCGAGTTGCGTGCGCACGAGGACGTGCGAGGCCTCGCGCTGCGCATGCGCCCGCCACCGGACGAGGGCCGTCAGCGCGATGTAGGTGGCCGTCGCCGCCACGAAGAGGACATTCGCGTCCTCCACCCCGAACCGCTTGGCGCCAATCGACTCCGACGACACGACCTGCAACGCACGCAGGAGGAGTGCACCGCCCGTCAGGGCGATCGCAATCCCCATGCGGTACGCGCCCTGCCAGAGGAGCACCTCGGCACGGGCTGCAGCATCGCGGTCGGAGAAGGAAGGGTCAGTCACGAGGCGGTGTCAGTATTGGCAACAGTCGTGCCAAGATTTGACACCGTTCCTGACTTTTGGCAACCCGCCTGCCCCCGAATTCTTTCTAGAAGCGCGCCTCGACGCTGAGATCCACCCGCACCGCCTTCTGCGGCCACAGCCCGCGGGCCACGTCGAGCCGGATCATCCCATCCATCACGGATGCGCCGACCCCGACGCCACTCATCAAACGCCCCGGTGCGCTGAAGTTCCTGCGGTCGCCGGCCCAGCCGACGTCGCCGAAGAGCACGGGCTTCACCACGCGGCGCGACAAGGCCAGCTCGCCGCGTCCCATCCAGAACGCGCTGCCGCTCATCGTTCCGGGACGGATGCCCCGCACGGTGTGCAGCCCACCCAGCTGGAATGCCCGCTGCGCGGGCGCGGTGCCGGCGATGCCGCCGGCGGAGGCGGTGACCGCCAATTCCGCTCCGCGCGGCAGTCCGTGAGAGACCGTGAGATCGAGGAGTCCTCGCCCGTAATCGAAGTCGCCGGCGGCCCCCTCGGCGCGCACGTCGACCGCGGCACGCCAACCTTTCGGGTCGAGACCCCAGCTGTTCTGGACGCGTACTGCACCACCGGCCTCGACCGCCTTGTCAGCGGTGACGTTGGGCAGAACACGCTTATCGTTCGCGCCGCGGAACAGCGTGAAGCGCGTTTCCACGGGTGCGTTCCACTGCTGCTCGGCGAACAGGCGCCACTCGGTTCGTCCCAGCCGCGGCGTGGTGCCCGACAACTCGGCGCCCCACGCACGGTGGTAGAACCCCTCATCGCCCGCGTAGAGCAGCGATGCCAACCCCGCACCGAACGACAGCGGGGCGCCAAAGTCGCTCGCCACCGCCAGTCGGCGGAACACGGTCCCGCGCACGGTGGACCGCCCGTTGGTGCGCTCGAGGTTCAGGTCGCCGTTCAGCTGACGGTCGGCCCACGAGCCGCGAGCCCCAACGATGGCCGTGTAGCCGCGCCCGAGCGTCATGGACGCCTGCACACCCGTGCTGAAGCCCTCCACGCGATTGTAGCGCGTCAGCGGAAGCCCCCATGTGATCACCGGCTTCTGCGGCATCCACGCGGCCTGCAAGTCGAAATTGAGCGCCTTCTTGAGGTCCTCGATGTCGCTGGTGCCGAAGACCGACTCTCCCGAGCCAAGGAGCGAGCCGACGAATTCGGGCGACGACGCCAGCTTCGTGCTGTCGCACGGCATTTGGACGGCCATCTGCAGCGCCCCATTGTACCGCGTCTGCATGCGCGTGTACGTCCCGCTTGTCGCGCAGTCCTGTGCGCGCTGCGCCTTCGTCGTCGAATCGCGCGCCAGGCGGAAATCGCGCAGTACCGAGTCGCGTTTCGTCGAGTCCACACCGGCCTTGCGGAGCGAGTCACGCAGGGCGCCGTAACGCACGGCCGGACGTGGGAACGCCGGCAATGAGTCGAGCCCGTTGACCGAGGCATAGCGGAACTTCTGCTCCACCTGCACCGGCACCCGCATCATGCCAACCTGCGCGCCCGCCTCGAGCACCTGCAGCTTGGGCATCCAGAAGCGCCCGTTGTACAGCCCGTATTCGATGCTGATTGCGTCCACGCCTACCTTGAGCGGCGAGATGAGCGGCCGCACCAGGCGCGGGACCTCCTTCATGTCCTGCTTCGTCTCGTCCATGGCCCAGATGTCGATTGGCACGCTCAGCCGATAGACGGCGCGAACGAGGTGCGCCGTGGACTGGTCGAACCAGAATGAGCCGACGGTGAGGTTCCACTTGGGGGCGCGCGCCTCCACGTGAATCTCGCGCAAGGTGATCCGGCTCTGGTCAGGCAGCGTCATGATGACCGAATCGCCCGTGGAGTACGTGTAGTACGCCTCGGAGCCCTCGGCGATGGGATGCACCATCTCGCGTTCATCGACCTCGGCCTTCGCCATCCCACTGCCGATCCAGAGCTGCTCGCGCCCCGGGTAATAGGGAATGGGCGGGTCGTTCCCCATGCTCACGTTCTCGGCCTCCTGATCGTCCGGCGCGACGGGAAGCGCCGTGCGTGATCCCTTGACGTCCGCCCAGACACCGCGCGCGCGATGCCATCGCACGTTGGCGATGTCCTCGTGGCGCATGATCACGCGCTCGCGGCCGAAGGCGCGCAGCCCCATGCCCACGGAGAAGCGCTGGTAGGTGCGGGCCTCGTAGCTGACGAGCAGCGAGTCCTGTCTCAGCCGGGCGGCGCGGGCGCGCAGCAGCAGGTCGCGCGCGATGGCGTCCTTGAACGCCGTGCGGCGATGCTCTGCCGTGACGGGAATCCGCCGCGGTGCTGCCCGGTCCTCGTCGTCATTCGCTCCGCCGCCAATCTGGAAGCCAAAGCTGACATCACGCTCGTATCGCTTCGTCGTGTCCGCCGCCGCCTTCGCCTTGGTGCTATCGGCGACCGGGCGCTTCTGCACGCCGGCCTGCACCTTCACCTGGAGAGCGGCGACAAACACGAGCGGAAGGACATGCAGCAACATGCGAGAGCTCCCGGAGATGGCCGGTGTGGAGGACCATCTACTGGTACGCGCGCGACGCGATTACGGTTTCGGAGCGGAAGCAGGCGCTTTGTCCGGCGCTGGCTGCGTCGTCCCGGGTTGCTTCCGGCGCTTGGCGGCCTCCATCGAGTTGCGCTGGATGCGGTGACGCGCCTCTCGCGCCCGATTCGCACTGCGACGGTCCGCGGCGGCCTCGCGGTCGAGCCGCGTCGCGTCCTGCATCAACACCAGCCCGAGCAGGGCCGGCGCGAGCAGGGCCAGCACGCCGCCTGGGAAACGCGCCGGCCTGGTCGGGTCGCCTCCCATCCGCTGAATGGCCTCCGGAAACCGCTTCTGCACCCACACGGTGAGGATGATGATCGAGACCCCGATGGTCGCGAGCACCAGCGGAAACGCCGTCGTCAGCTTGAAGACGTCGAACGCCAGCCAGGCGAGGAACCCGAAGACGCCGAACAGGCCCACGACCAGCAGCACCCGGCGACGCAGGATGACTGACGCCGTGATCACGAGCAGCGACGCAGGCGCCAGGTACCCGCGCAGCGAGTGGTCCGTCTGGAACAGCATCATGCAGCCCCACCACGTGGCCATCGCCACCGAGATCCAGAGCCAGTAACCGTAGTCTTCGCCGCGCCGACGCCGATCCACGGTGTACGCCGCCGCCGCCAGCACGCTGGCGATGATGACCCACCGCCAGCCCATGCCGGCCCCGTCAATGCCAGGCCCCGGTGCCCACTCCCGCAGCAGCCGCTCGGGCAGGGTGACGCCGACCACGGCGATTGGAATCATGAACGGCGCAAAGGCCATTGAGCGCATGGCCACCAGCGCGGCCGCCACGGCGGCCAACTCGATGGCGAGCGGTTGACCCTGGCAGACGGCAAACGGGTGGACGCGCTGCCTACAGAGCCCCTCGAGCTCCGGCGTCCAGATCCCGGTCCACCGCAGCAGCGCATACATCGCGAGCGGCGCCATGCCCACTGCCAGCAGCGTGGCAACACCGCGCGCCGTCTCGAACCCCTCGCGCCTCATGAAATGGGCGACGACGAGGAAGATCCCGGCGTACGCCACGGACAAGGCAAACACGCCACCGTCGCCGAGCACCTTCCAGCGATCCACCATGAACCAGCCAAAGGCAAACAGCACGACAATCGCGCCGATGCCGTAGGCGATGGTGATGCCGTTGAAGGCGCGTGCGGCTTCGCCGCGCTCATCGGTCTGCGGTTCGGCTGCGCCGGCAAGGGCGAGGAGCGCGGTGCGCTGGTCGGCGGAGATGATGCCGCGGTCCACGCCGGAATCGAGGAGCGATTGGATGGTCACGGGCCCTCACGGGCAGAGAAACAACAGAGAGACAACAGAGAAACAACAGAGATACAACAGACTTACTGCCTTCCTGGACCCTTGGCTATGCGCCTCGTGCAATCCGGGTGGGAATGGAGTAATTCTCCTCTGTTGTCTCTCTGTTGTTTTTCTGTTGTCTCTCTGTTGTCTCTCAGCCTTCTATGGATCTCTCGCCAGACGAATACTCCCGCCACGCTCATCGTCTCTCCGACTGGATCGCCACGTACCTGCGCGACGTCGGGGAATACGAAGTCCTCTCCGGCGTGAAGCCGGGGGCGATTCGCGCGCAGCTGCCCAAGTCGCCGCCCGCCGCCGCCGAGTCGCTCGACGACATCATCGCCGACATTGACCGCATCGTCATGCCCGGCGCCACCCACTGGAACCACCCGGGCTTCCTGGCCTACTTCGCCAACACGGCGTCTGTGCCCGGCATTCTCGGCGAGATGGTCACCGCCGCGCTGAACCTCAACGGCATGCTCTGGCGCACCTCGCCGGTGGCCACCGAGCTCGAGCAGGTCGTCACCGACTGGCTGCGCCAGCTCTTCGGCATGGGGGACGGCTGGTTCGGCATGATCACCGACACGGCGTCCATCTCCACCATGTATGCGCTCGCCGCCGCGCGCGAGCGCGACCCCGCACTCGGCATCCGCCAGCGCGGCATGGCCGGGCGCTCCGACCTCCCGCGCCTGCGCATCTACTGCAGCGAGCACGCCCACTCGTCCGTGGACAAGGCGGCGATGACCCTTGGCCTCGGCCTGGAGAACGTCGTGCGCGTCGCCTGTGATGCCGACTTCCGCCTGCGCCCCGAAATGCTCAACCGCGCCATCCAGGCCGATCGCGCGCAGGGATTCCGCCCCCTCGCCGTCGTCGCCACCGCCGGCACGACGAGCATGACGAGCGTGGATCCCATCGGCGACATCGCCACCATCTGCCAGCGTGAGAGTCTCTGGCTGCATGTGGACGGTGCCTACGGCGGTTCGGCGATGGCCGTCCCCGAGATGCGGTCGCTCTTTGCGGGCCTCGAGAAGGCCGATTCGCTGGTGGTGAACCCGCACAAGTGGCTCTTCACGCCCATGGACTGCTCGGTGCTCTTCATCCGGCACCCCAAGGTCCTGCGCCGCGCCTTTTCGCTGGTCGCCGAGTACCTGACTACGTCGGAAGGCGACGAGGCGATCAACTATATGGATTACGGCCTCCAGCTCGGGCGCCGCTTCCGCGCGCTCAAGCTCTGGATGGTGATCCGCGCCTTCGGCAGCGACGGGATCGCCGAGCGCATCCGGCATCACTGCCGGCTGGCGCAGACGTTCGCCGAATGGGTGCGGGCCGCGGGCGATGGCTGGGCGGTCTGCGCCCCGGTCCCGTTCTCGACCGTCTGCTTCCGTCACGTCCCCGCTGGCGAGACCGACGAGGACGAGATCGCCAGTCGCAATTCGGTCATTATGTCCCGTGTGAACGAGAGCGGCGATGTCTTCATTTCGCACACGAAGCTCGGCGACCAGTACGTCCTGCGGGTGGCCATCGGCAACCTCCGCACCTCGGAGGCCACCCTCGAACGGGCATGGGCGCTGCTCCGGGCCGCCGCGGGGTAGCCGTCAGCCCCGCAGTCCAGGGTTCTGCGCTCGGCGGCAAGTCCACGGCTTCGGAACATCGATGTCGGCCACGAATTAACATTCAGGGGATCACAACGTCCCAGAGGGACGCAGGCACTCCCCCACCCGACAAGCAGCCTGCAACCTTCCCCGGGGTCGGCCGGGATCTCAGGAGAACCTTGCTTATGAAGCTCAGGATTGCCGCTCTCATCGCTGCCGTCGCGCTCGCCTCGGCCTGCGACAACTCCGCGACCGGCCCGACGGCCGAGCAGGCCGCGCTCCTCCAGTTTGACGCGCAGGCCACGATGGACTCGGCGACGCTGGTCCCGCGCGGCCCCGCGTACGAAAACGAAGGTCCGCCCGATTCGCTCAAGCTGACCGACGCGCAGAAGGCGGCCATCAAGGCGCTTCATGACGCCTTCGCCGCCGCGCACAAGACGCAGTTCGACCAGCTGCAGGCCATCCGCGAGGAGGCCCGTGCCGCCATTCAGGCGGGCAAGACACGCGCCGAAGTGCGGGCGATCCTCGAGAAGGGCCGGCCGATCATGGAAGGCATGAAGGCCGACTTCGAGGCGCTGCGCGCCGCGGTCGCCGCCATTCTCACACCCGAGCAGCAGGCGTGGGCTGCCGCACACCGCCGCCAGGGCGGTGGCCCGATGGGTGGCCCCGCACTCGGCGCTCGCGGTGGTCCAATGGGCCCCGCCGCCGGCCCCATGGGTCCCGGCCGACCGTAGCATTCGGCAGTCGCAAGGGAGTGAATGACGAAGGGCCGGGAGAAATCCCGGCCCTTAGTCCTTCCCTTCCCCTGCACCACACCCTGTACCCTTCCCCTGCACCTCGCCCTGCACCCTTACCCTTTCCTGAGTTTCTCAGGAATCATGTATTCGTCCGTCGGCGGCCGCTTCGGGATGTTGAACATCCCTACCACCTTCCGCCGGAGGTCGTCGAGGATCTCGTACATCGTCGGAATCACGAGCAGCGTGAGCAGGGTGGACGTGATGGTACCGCCGATGATCGCACGCCCCAGCGGTGAACGGAAGTCCGCCCCTTCGCCGGTGCCGAGCGCCACCGGGATCATGCCCGCGATGAGCGCCATCGTGGTCATCATGATCGGCCGCAGGCGCACGCGTCCGGCCTCGATGATCGCGGCGCGCCGCTCCATCCCCTGCTCCTGACCCCACTTGGCGAAGTCGATGAGCAGGATGGCGTTCTTCGCCACGATGCCCATCAGCAGGATGACCCCGATCATGGACATGATGTTCAGCGTGTCGCCGGTGATCAGCAGCGCGAGCACGACGCCGATGAGCGAGAGCGGCAGCGACATCAGGATGGCGATGGGTTCGAGGAATGAACCGAACTGCATCACGAGGATCAGGTACATCAGCAGCACGGCCAGGCCGAGCGCGGCAAGCACACTGCCGAACACTTCCTGCTGCTGCTCGACTTCGCCACCGGTCGAGAAGCGCACGCCGGGGGGCGGCGTGTAGTCCTTCAGCGCCTCGCTGATATCGCCGTTCACCTCGCCGAGGCTGCGCCCTTCGGCGTTGGCCTCCACCACGACCACGTTGTCGCGGTTGAGGTGGCTGATGATCGCCGGGCCGAGTCCCTGCCGGACCGTGGCGATCTGACCGAGCGGCATCGTGACGGAGCGGCCTGGCTCGCCGACAGAGATCGGCAGCTGCTCGATGTCGGCCGCGCGACGCCGTGACTCCGGCGACAGACGCAGGCGCACCTTGCGGTTCTCTCCCGACGGGTCCACCCAGTCGCCAGCGTCAATGCCCGCGAACGCCGGTCGCATCGCCTGCGCCACCTGCCCGACCGTTACTCCCAGCGAGCCGGCGAGGCCGCGGTTGATCTGCACTTCGAGTTCCGGCTTCTGCCCCTTGGTGCTGAGATCCACGTCCACCGCGCCCGGCACCGTCTGCACGAGCTTCATCACCGTGTCGGCCACCGTGGCCAACAGCTTGGCGTCGTCGCCACGGATTTCCATCTGGATCGCCTTGCGCGCACCCCCCATCCCGCCCGTGAAGACGGCCACCTTTGCCCCGCCGATCGCCTTCACCTCGCGCCGCAGGTACTCGCCGAACTCCTCCTGCGACATGTCGCGGTCCTTCTTCGGGGTCATGCGCACATACACCTGCCCCAAATCGGCGCCACTGGCCGATGAGCTGTGGGCGTCCATGGACGCCGTGCCGCCGCCGATCGTGGTGAACGTGTAGCGCACCAGATCGGTGCGACTGCGCGCCAGACGTGCCGCCTCCTCGGTCTTCATCTTCGCGTACTCGACGTTGGACCCCGCCGGAGTCTGCACCGTCATGATCAGCTCCGACCGGTCCGACTGCGGCGTGAAACCGAATCCTCCGAACGTCGTCTGCAGCCAGATGGCGAGGAAGAACGAGACCGTCGCGATGGCCACCATCCCCACCCGGTGGTCGAGCGCCCATCCGATGACGCGCGTGTACCTGTCCGCCATCCGGTCGAACCAGCGGTTGAATCGCTCGAGCGTGCGGGCAATCGGGTTGCGCCGCTCGTGCGCCTCGGTCTGCGGGTCAGGCCAGTAGGCGCTGAGCATGGGGTCGAGCGAGAACGACACAAAGAGCGACACGAGCACGGCGCAGGCGATGGTGAGCGCGAACGGCTTGAACCACTGCCCTGCCACGCCGGGCATGAACGCAATCGGCACGAAGACCGCGACGATGGAGAAGGTCGTCGCCGTCACGGCAAGTCCGATCTCGTTGGTCCCTTCGTGCGACGCCCGGAAATGGTCTTTCCCCATTTCGATGTGTCGCACGATGTTCTCTCGCACCACGATCGCGTCATCGATGAGGATGCCGATGGCCAGCGACAGGCCGAGCAGCGACATGGTGTTGAGCGTGAAGCCGAACGCCCAGACCGCGATGAACGACGCGAGCACCGACACCGGCAGCGCGAGGCCGGTGATCACCGTCGAGCGCCACGAATTGAGGAACAGGAAGACGACAAGCACCGTGAGCGCGGCCCCCTCGATGAGCGCGGCCTTCACGTTGTCCACACTGCGCTCCACGCGGTCGCCGCTGTTCTGCACGACGTCAATCGTCGTTCCCTTCGGCAGGGTCTCCTTGATGCGCTCCACCGCGGCCAGCACCTGCTCGCTCACGTCGGTGGTGCTGTACCCCTTGGCCTTCTTCACGAGGATGCCCACGGCATCCTTGCCGTTGAAGAGCGCCGCCGTCGCAGGTTCTGCGGTGCCGTCCCTGGCGGTCGCCACTTCGCCAAGTCGGATGGCGCGGCCCCCGCGCTGCGCCACGACGATGTTCATGAAGTCCTCGGGCGACTCGAGCTTGCCCTTCAGCCGGATGGACCGGTCCTCGAGCGCGCCGCGCACGGAACCCACCGGCACAGCGAGATTCTGCTGCTGCAGCGCGGCGAGCAGCTGCCCCACGCCGACGTTCATCTGCTTCATCGCGTCGGGGCGGATTTCCACCGTCAGTTCGCGCTGTACGCCGCCCAGCACGCTGGCCTCCGCCACGCCGCTGATGCCGCGCAGTTCCCGCGTGATCCCCGGGTCGGCGATGCGCGTCAGCTCAGGTGCGGTGAGCACCGTCGAGTTGAGGGAGAGCTGCACGATGGGCAGGTCCTGCGGGTCGAACCGGCTCAGCACCGGCTCCTTCATCTCCACCGGGAGATCGCTGCGGATGGTCGAGATCTTGTCGCGAATGTCTTGCGACGCCTGCTGCAGGTCCTTCTCGAAGACGAACATCACCGTGATGTTGGCGAAGCCGTCCTGCGCCGTGCCATTGATCTTGTCCACGCCACTGATGCCGCTGACCGCCTCTTCGACGCGCTCGAGCACTTCGCGCTCGACGACGTCAGGCGACGCGCCGGGATAGGCGATGGCGACGTTGATGATCGGCTGGGCGATGTCGGGGAATTCGTCGGTGTCGACCTGCCAGAACGCGAACAGCCCGAACACCACCAGCGCCACCATCGAGACGATGGTGACGATGGGGCGCTTGATTGCGAAATCGGAAATGAACACGTGGCGGCTCCGTTAGCGCTTGGCGGTGTCGGACGGCACGCTCACCTTGAGCGGCGTCCCCGGCGTGATGCCCAGCGCCGCGCCCACCAGCAGCGTGTCGCCGCGGGCGACGCCCGCCGTGATCTCCACGCGCTCCGTGGCGTCATCGCGCACGCCGAGCGTCACTTCCACGCGCTCCACCTTGCCCCCCTTGAGCCGCGCCACCACTGGACGGATGCCGCGCAGGTCCACCGCCGCCTGCGGCGCGGTGAGCGCCTCACGCACCGTGCTGCTCACGCGCCCCTCGGCAAAGAGCCCCGCCACCAGCCCGGCGCCCGCATTGGGAATGCGCGCGATCACGCGCACCTGCCGCGTGGTCGCGTCGGCGCTCGGCGCGATGTTCGTGATGGTGCCCGTGAACCGGCGATCGGGATAGCCCGTGACCGAGAAGGTCACCGGCGCACCGCGCCGCACGCTGCCGAGCTGCGACGCCGGGATGTTCGCCTCGAGTCGCATGGTGGCCGGATCCACTACGGTAAAGAGCGGCGCGCCCGGCGCCACGATGTCGCCCGCGTTCACCGTGCGTTCGGCGACGATGCCGGCGTACGGCGCCTTCACCACCGTGGCGTCCTTCTGCTTCTGGGCCTGCGCGAGCCGCGCCTTGGCGTCCTCGAACTGCGCCTGGGTCGCCAGGTTCGCGCGGCGCGCATTCTCGGTGTCGCGGTCGGCAATGGCGCCGACGGCGCTGAGCTTCATCGCGCGGTCGAGCTCGCGCTTGGCGATGTCGGCGGCCAGTTCGGCCTGCGTCACGCCGCTGCGTGCACCAAGCCACGCATCGGCGATGGCGCGATCGTCAATGCGCGCCAGCACCTCGCCGGCGCTCACGCGATCGCCCGGCTCGTGCAGGATGGCCATCACCTGCCCGCTCACCTCGGCGCGAATGGCGGCCGTGCGTTCGGCGACGAGCGTGCCGCTCAGCGCCGGACCGGTGGAGAGCATCGAGAGTTCGGTGACGGTCACCGCCTCGGGGCCGACGAGCACGACGGTCGCTTCGTTGGAGGCAGCGGCGGGCTTGCGGCCACAGGCGGCGAGCGTGGCAAGCATCACGAACAGGATCGTATGGCGAATGGACATCGACGTGAGGTGCAGGGGGTGGGAACAGGGTGTGGTGCGGGGGGACGAGGCAGGGTGCGGTGCGGGGTGCAGGGGAGTCATTAGCGCATTCCTCCCGTCGTCATTCCGGCGGTCGGCATGCCCGCAATCGGCAGGTCGCGCAGCAAGGCCAGGCGCAGCCTCGCGAGCTCGAAGTCGCGCGCCGCCATCACCCGGTTGATGCGCGCCTGCTGCAGTTGCGTGCGCGTCTGGTCGAGCTCCAGCTGGGTGCTGATGCCTTCCTTGTAGCGCACCTCGGCAATCTGGTACGCCTTGGCCGCCTGTTCGTCGGTACCGACGCTTGCCGCGTATGCGGCCTGCGCCTGCTCGTACTGGTTGATGCTCACGCGGGCGTCGAGTTCCGCCCCCTCGCGCGCCTGCTGCAGGCGCTGCTGTGCCTCGGCGTAGTTGGCCTGGGCCACCAGCTTCTCGCCCTTCAGCCGGCCACTCGTCCACACTGGGAAACTGAAGCCCGCCGTCGCCGTCCAGTTGGGGTAGAACTGCGCAAACGAGCTCGGCAGGAAGGTACCGTCGCGTGGGTAGCCGAACCGCTGATATGTGCTGGTCACCTGGAAGCTGGGCAGGCGCTGCCAGTTGGCGGCGCGCAGCGCGAACCGCTGCGCCTCGAGCGCATCGGCCGCCTGCCGCACCGCGGCACGGTGATCCACCGTCGTGTCGGGCGTCGCACTCGTGTTCGCGCGCGGCAGCGCCACAGGCGCTGTCAGCACCGTGGTGGCCGTCTGCGCCATGGCCTGCTCCGCGGTGAGGTCGTCGCGCACCGACGTCGTGAGCGTCATCGGCCCGGAGAGCGAGAGGCCGAGCATCTGCCGCAGGTGCATGTACGCAATGGCACCGTTCGAGCGGGCCTGAATGGCCTGCGGCCGCGCATTGTCGCGCGTCACACGCGCGCGCAGCAGGTCGAACTCGGAACTCGTGCCCACCTGGCGTGCCAGCGTGGTCTGGGTGAGCGCGCGCTCCGCCTGCGCGAGCGCGCTGTCGGCAATCGCCGACAGCCGGTCGGCGGCGACGGCGTTGTAGTACGCCTGCGCCACATCAATGACGAGCTGGGCGCGCGCCGTCGCCACGCCGGCGATTGCCGCGCGCTCCACCGCATCGGCCCCCTTGTTGAGGGCGGTCAGCTTGCCGGCGCTGAAGATGTTCTGACTGAACTGCAGGCCCAGCGTCACGGTGCTGGGCGCCGCGAAGATCTTGGCGAGTGGGGAGTTGGTCAGGTCGCTGCCGCCGCTGCTTGACGTGTCTGGCGCGCCGCCGCTGCCGTCATCCGAACTCCCGGCGCTCTTGCTGATCTCCTGGAACTGGCTCTGGAGCGTACGTTGGTATCCGGCGGTGCCGGTGAGTTGCGGCAGGAGCTGGGCGCGGGCCTGGTAGCGCTGGCCCTGCGCGCGCTGGAACCCCGCTTCGGCGATCTTGAGCGCTTCGCTGCGCTGCTCGGCGAGGGCAAGGGCGTCGGCCAGCGAGAGCTGGGCCGGCGCGGCGGTGCTGCGCTGCGCGAACGCTGGCATCGGCAGCGCGAGCGCTGCGACGAGTCCGGCACCCGCGAACAGGCCAACGGCGCTATGGAGTGAACGGGTCATTGCGTGTCTATTCAAATGGAAGGCGATGGGTCAGGCGCCGCGCTTGGCGCGCGTGCCAGCCGGCTTGCGACGCGCGGGGGCAGGCGTTGCCGCGTAGCCGATGGCATTAAGCGTGAGGTTCACATAGACCGCCGGGATCTGCCTGGCGGGCGGCAGCGCGTCGGGTATCATGTCGCGTCCCATCGCGTCGGCGAAGAGCGCACCCAGCAGCATGGCAGCGGCATTGAGCGGACTCGCGTCCTTGCTGGCGCGTCCCATTTCGACGAGGCGCGATAGGTACTGACGCAGGCGGGTGTACCCGCCGCGAGGCCCCTGCGCCATGCAGCGGCACAGCTCCGGACGCTCCACCAGTTCACTCATCCCCTGGCGGATGGACCGTCGGTGCGTGAGCAGGTGCGCATACTCGGCGGCCGCCCAAATGGTCAATTCCGCCCGTGCGTCCCCAGGCGTGTCCGGGAGCTGCAGGATGTCGCGCTCGTAGACGCGGGTACGGATCGCCTCGCCGAGGAGGGCGTCCTTGGAGCCGAAGAGGCGGAAGAGCGTGACTTCGTTGACGTCGGCCGCGTCGGCAATGCGCCGGGTGGTGGAGCCGCGGAAGCCGTGCTCGGCGAAGACTCTCGCCGCGGCATCGAGGATGTGGTCGCGTGTGGGTGCAGTCATGGGCGTTGGTTGCAAGCAAGTACTTGCATGAAAGCAAGCAATTACTTGCAACAAACGCAAGGGGGGTCAGGTCAGGTTCCCGCCGTCCCCATGGAGCTTCACGCCCACCCGCGCAGCCACTGCTGTTCGAACAGCACCTTCGCCAGGTGCCCAACACGCCCCGGCGCGTGCAATGCCACGGTCGGCACGGGCTCGGCGTAGAAGTTCCCCCTCCCAATGCCGGCCTTGCCGCCGCCGGTCTCGACGAAGCACATGCCGTGGCCGTCGAACCGGGCGGTTGCGGCGCGGCCCCGTCGCTTCGCCGCGATGTTGCGCGCCACGACCTGCGCCTGCGCACGTGCAAACACGCCGGCCCTCGGCAGCGGCTTGCCCATGGCCAACGGGAAGCTGACCACGTCGCCCAGCGCGTACACGCCGGGCCACTTGGTCTCGAGCGTGTTCCGGTCGGCCGACATCCAGCCACTGTCGCCGGCGAGCCCCGACTGAGTGACGACGCTGGGAGCGACGTGTGGCGGCACGAACGCCAGGAGGTCAAACGACGCCTCGACGCCATTGGTGAAATGGAGTCGCTTCGCGACCGGATCGACGCCACTCACTTGGTGCTCGGGCAGGTAGGCGATGCCACGGGACTCGAGCAGCCCGCGGACAGAGGCGGAAACCGCAGGACCAGCGACGCCCATGGGCGCCGGCTCCGCGGCGATCAGTTGCAGATTCACCGCGTCGCGGATGCCGCGCTGCCGACAGAGGTCCTCGAGCAGCAGCGCGGTTTCGTACGGCGCCGCCGGACACTTGTACATGGGCGCGGCCGTCAGCACGACCAGTCGTCCGCCGCGGAACCGCGACATTTCCTGTCGCAGGGCGATGGCGCCCTGACCGTCGTAGAAATTGAATCCCGCGTCGGCCAACCCGGGAATGCGTTCGGGCGCCAGCGCCGCGCCGAGTGCGATGATAAGTGAGTCGCCGACGAGGCGACGCCCCCCGACGGATACCTCGCGCGTCTCCGGGTTGATCGCATCGATGTCGCCCGTCACCACCTCGACGCGTGGATGCAGCAGTTGGCGGGCCGAGCGCGAGATGGAATCGCTGGAGCGGTGACCCGTGGCGAGCCATGGCAGCGAAGCCCCGAAGGGCGCCGCTTCGAGGCGCTCGACCACCACGATGCGATCATCGGACGGCAGCAACCGGCGCAGGCGGTTGGCGGCGACGACACCACCGACGCCGCCGCCGAGAATCAGAACGGTGTGGGACATTGGGAGGCTCCGTGTGATTAGAAAACCAGCACCTTGTCCGCGGCTAGCGTCCACGTGGTCCACTCGTCCAGCGTGCTGCGCTTCGCACCCTCAATGAGGTCCGCCTCGACCATGCCGCGCGCGTCCATGCATGTTCCGCACACGCCGACCCGACCGCCACGGCGCACGACAGACGTCAGCATGCTGCCGACGTTATAGTAGCCCGACGGCACCTTCTGTCCGTCGCGCGCGCACGAGGCCGCATCGCCAGCCAGGAAGACATCCACGCTGGTGCCTTCTCTCTTGGCCAGCGACCCTGCCAGTCGAAGTCCATTGTAGGACAACTCGGAGCCGTACGGTGCGTAGTTCAGGACAACCAGGACCTTCATGCTGCCTCCTCGGCGCTGACGGGTAAGCCTGCCGCGCGCCATTCCGGTAGTCCGCCGTCGAGGCGGCGTGCCTTGCGCCCACGACGTCGCAGCCTTTCCACGGCTTCAAAGGCGAGCAGGCAGTACGGGCCACGGCAATAGGCGACGACCTCACGATCCGCTGGGAGCTTGCGCATCGCGCGCTCCAGCTGGTCGAGCGGCACGGAGAGTGCTCCGGGGATGTGCCCCGCACGGAACTCCTCCGCGGGGCGGACATCGAGCACCGTCACTGTGCCTGCGCGGCTGCGCGTCAGCAGTTCCTCGCGCGGCACCGCCTCGAGCGCGTCACGGCTCGAGAAGAAGTCGGTGACGATCTCGTCCACCTCGTCCAGGTGCTGCTCGGCGAGTCCTCGCATCACGGACAACAGCCGGACCACCTCGAGGTCGGACAGCCGGTAATGGACGTAGAGTCCTTGCTTGCGCGCGGCGACGAGACCGACGCGGCGCAGCGCCTGCAGGTGCTGCGAGGTGTTGGCGACGGTGAGCCCAGCTGACTCGGCCAGCACTTCCACGGTCCGCTCTCCCTGACCGAGAAGCTCCAGCAGCTCGAGACGACTGGCGCTCGAGACCGCCTTGGCGATTCGAGCGACCTGCTCGTTGATCCGGCGTTTGGGGGATTTCTTGGCGACCATACTATTCAAGTAAATACTTGAATAGTCACCTTGTCAAGGATCCCCTCTGCCCGGACCGGAGGCCTCCGTGCGACGCGAGCACCACCACCGATCCAGCATCACCGCCCCGAACGCAACCAGCCACCCCGCCGTCGCCCACGCGAGATCCATCCACCCCGGCCCCCGCATCCCCGCGACCAGCGCGACGATCTCCACCATCGCCAGGTAGCCCGCCGGAATCGCCCACCACGCAGCGCCCGCAACGAGCGATGCCAGCACGATGAACACCACCGCCCCGACCGCGCGCAGCAGCTGCGGTCGGTATTCCGTGAACGGCCAGACAGGCCACATCCATTCGCTCGCTCGCGTCGGCGTCCACGCGCCGCCGGCGTCGTGCTCGAGTCGCGGATCGACACGCAGTGCAAACGTGGAATCGGCGGAATTCGCCAGCGCGCACACCGCCCGGAGCGGCGGCCGCAGCTTGAGCATCGCCCCCACGGTCGACTCGAACATCAGCAGCACGCAGTCACTCCGCGTCAACGGCCGGCCAGCGGCGTTGCTCTGCACGCGCGCGTAGGTGCGCTCACCCTCCCCGACGATGCGCGCGTACTTCTTGCCCTCCTGCGCCGTGTTCGGCAGGTCGAGACAGATGGAGGAGACCCGTGAACCTGCCGGGCAGGTCACTCGGTACATCGATGTCCACGCGCCGTCCGCGTCGGCTCGCATCGGTGGCGATGGCCACATCGTGTTGAGCAGGTGCAGGCCCATGAAGCCGGCGAGTACGGTAAGGGCGATCGCCAGTCGCGCGACGTGCGGCCGCAGGCGACCACCTGCGGCAATCTGCGGTGCGGCGCCTGTCGCCATCCACCAGCCAAGCGCCGCCCCTGCCGTGTTGCAGATGATGTCCGACGCCTGGCTGGTGCGCCCGGGAATCCACTGCTGCGCGAACTCGATGCCCCCGCTCATGAGCGCACCGGCCAGCACCGTGCGCCAGACCCCCCAGCGTCCCCGGTTCGCGATCCACCCCATCGGCAGGAAGAGGACAACGTTCTGCAGGTAGTCCACGCCAGCCATCGTCTCGGCGAAGAACCCCCAGAACGGCACGGGGTGTCCGAATCCGATGATCCGAAGGGTCTCGTACAACGTCACGGCCAACCAGAGTGCGGCGGCGGTGCGCGTCACGGCCGAACGCGCATTCAGTTTCATAACCGATCAAGATCGGGCGCGGCGCGAGAGCGCGCTACAGGCAACTGAGGCCCGTGAGCGTGGCCGTAGCCGCGGCGGAGCAGCTCCCCTTGTTGAACGCCCCGGCATTGGTGGTGATTGACGACGCGCCGAGCGTCACTGCCCCTTGGACCGTGACGGAGTGACCGGAGTTGATCGTGAGCTTGCTGAAGTTCTTCAGCGTGCCCAGGATCCACATGTTGCTGGCAGTCGAGAATCCGGCAGTGCTCGTATTGGTGATTTCAACGTGCCCGAACGTGCTGCGGCCGGAGTGTTCAGCGTACGTGAAGTTCACCGTCTGCGCGCTCGTCCCGCTGAACCGCGTGATATGCGCCCCCACCGCCCGGAACGTCTGCCCGTACGACCCGTTGTTCGAGGTCAGGTTGCCCTTGAGCTCAAGCAGCCCGGCCGTCATCCAGCTGTCGCCGATGTCGTTGTTCGGGTTCGAATCGTAGTTCCCGTTCACGGTGAAGCGTGCCGCGGCGTTCTGCATCGCCACCCGCGACCCGGAGTACATCCCGAAGTTCCCCGTTACCGTAAGCGCCTTGTCCTGTAGGTCGAGCACCGCCCCGGAGTGAGTCGCCAGGTTCGTCGGTACCGTCACCGCTGCGTTCGGCAGCTTCACCGTGATCGCGCCAAACGGCCCCTGGATCAGGTTCACCACTGGCGGCCCGACGCCCGCGATGAGCGGGAAGATCGCCCCGCCGCCGTTCAGTTCCGTGGACGCCAACCCAGACAGATTCGTCCCGGCAGCCGTGGTGAGCTGGCCGCCATGATAAATCGTGGTTCCTCCCGTGACCGTCGTGGCGTTCGTTACGCTCACGGTGCCGAACACCCTCATGTTGCTTGCGAGAGTGACCGTGTTGCCACCCGTGAACTCCACATGCCCGAACGCGCTGCGGCCGTAGTGGTCCGTGTACGTGAAGTTCACCGTCTGCGCGCTCGTCCCGCTGAACCGCGTGATATGCGCCCCCACCGCCCGGAACGTCTGCCCGTACGACCCGTTGTTCGAGGTCAGGTTGCCCTTGAGCTCAAGC
>Ga0082335_1005043_pt1 | contig 18846 bp, 19 predicted proteins | sample Subgrocontami58m_FD_72375 | JGI IMG/M metagenome (GOLD analysis project Ga0082335, IMG submission 72375) | Subsurface groundwater microbial communities from S. Glens Falls, New York, USA - GMW37 contaminated, 5.8 m (SPADES assembly) (version 2) ... | reverse complement strand
AGTACGTACCAGGGTCCACTATTTCCGGCAAAGTTACAAATATCACGGATTTTGGCATGTTTGTGGAAATCGAGGAAGGAATTGAAGGTTTGGTTCACATTTCCGAACTCAGCAATAAAAGAGTTAAAACAATCTCCGAACTTTTTTCCGTTGGCGATGTGGTAACTGCCAACATTAAAAACATTGACGTAAAAAACAAAAAAGTCCGTTTAAGTTTGAAGGATAACGAACCGGAAGCGGAAGGGCACTCCGCAAACCAATATCTTAACAACAGGGAATGTGTCGGTTCAAATCTTGGCAAGGCCCTGGCGGATATAAGAATTTTAACCACCGATAATTGAAAGCAAACAAATAATAACCATGAAAAAGCACCCTGTCATCTTTGGCCTGTTCCTGGTTTTTGTTTTAGGCGCAGCGCTTCTATTGATTCTGCGCGTTATGGTCGCTTTGCTGGGAGACGGCGTCTTTTTTTCCCAAAACGAGAAAGTTGGCATAATCAATATCAGTGGCATCATCTCCAGCTCTCGGGAAGTTGTGGAACAGCTTGAAGAGTTCGGTAAAGATAATCGCATTAAAGCGCTTGTCGTCAGAATTGATTCTCCGGGAGGCGGAGTGGCTGCCTCTCAAGAAATCTATGCCGCGATAAAAAGACTGAAAAATAATAAAAAGGTAGTTGCCTCGCTCGGTTCAGTTGCCGCTTCGGGGGGATATATGATTGCGTGCGCCGCGGACAAGATTGTTGCCAACCCTGGAACACTTACCGGCAGCATCTCAGTTATTATGTACTTCGCCAATACGGAAGACCTGTTTAAAAAAATCGGCTTAAGATCCTCCGTCATCAAAAGCGGTAAATATAAGGACATTGGCTCACCGACCCGTGAAATGACAGAGGATGAAAAACAGCTACTCCAAGCGCTTGTTGACGATATTTATAATCAATTCGTCGCGGTTATTGCGCACGATAGGAATATTACCCAAGAAAAAGTTTTGCCGTTTGCTGACGGGAGGGTTTTTTCAGGTAGGCAGGCACAAACTCTTCGTCTGGTCGATTATCTTGGCGATAAAGCATACGCCGTGCAGTTGGCAGGCAAAATGGCCGGCATAAAGGGCACACCGGAAGTCCTATATGCCAAGAAGAGGGATGTCTCCCTTTGGGAGTTTATCCTGCAAACAACTTTTGTTTCCGTAATCAACAATCTGAAAGGTGAAATTAACGTAATCCCGCATGGTATAAACTTACTGTACGAGTATGGCGCATAATATGTGTCCTTCAATATCACCCCATATTATGCCTCAGATGATGGCAATAAAGCACCTCTGAAAAGGCCGATCATGACGTATAAAACCCTCATATTAGATAGACGTCCGCGCTATTGTATCGTTACTATGAATCGTCCTCGGGATATGAATGCTCTTTCTCTCGAAATGCGTCGTGAACTTCATGCTTGTTTTGCTCGTCTGGCTCAGGACAAAGACGTTTCAGCGGTGATTTTGACTGGCGGAGATTATATTTTTTCAGCCGGCGTCGACATCAAGGAGATGATACACCTGACCAGCGATGAAATTGAAGATTATTGCAATTCAATAAGCGAATGCTTAAAGCAGATATATAACTTCAATAAACCTGTAATTGCTGCTGTTGGTGGCATAGCATTGGGAGGCGGTTTCAATCTGGCAACGGTTTGCGACATGATTATTGCCTCAGAAAGCGCAATTTTTAGTCATCCTGAGCTTAAATTCGGGCTTAATCCCCTTTTTACCCCATTAAAGGAACTCGTAGGAAAAGCCAAGGCTAAAGAGATTACGATGATAGGTGAACCAATTGCGGCTCAGGAAGCCCTGCGTATCGGGCTCGTAAATAAGGTTGTTCCCCCCGATAAATTGATGGCTGTAGCTACCATTATGGCGCAAGAACTCTCCCAACGGTCGGCAAAGGCACTCGAAGCCGTCAAAAAAATTTCCCGGCTTACCCCCCAACTGGAGACGACGTCGTTGTTCGATGTTGAATTTGGCTTAACAGCACTGTTGTTCTCACGCACTGAAACCAAGAAACACATGAACGATCTTCTGGAAGAATTGAAAACCCGTAAAAAAGGTAGGCCTACATGAAACTATGCGTTTCCCAGTCCGTATCAGGAGAAGCAAAGTCCCTTAATTGATCCCTTCTCTTTTTATGTTGTAGTTTTTTCAGTGCCTTGGCTTCAATTTGCCGTATCCGTTCTCTGGTTACACCCATCATTTCTCCAACTTCTTCCAGGGTGAATGGGCCATAGTTACAGGCCACCCATGTGCAATTAAGAAAACTCTCATTTTTTAATCGCCAGTCACAGGCCATGTCCTGACAGACCTCAACTATCCGTTGGCCCCTTTTTTTACATACATAAATGTCTAACAATTGAGTCTCCCACATTCTTAAAGCACGGCAAACGGCAACGTTGTAGCCGATATTAGCTTGAGCTTGGTCTGCAAAGGACGTGAGGCTAACACAACTCGCCTCTCAGCACGATCTGCGTAAAACGGCTTTTCGACGCTTTAAGGACAAATCAACAGTAATCCCTTTCCCCAAAAGACGGTGTCTATCAGGGTAGGAGAGGAAAGCAACAAAAGGACGTCTGACGCAGTAAACCTGGGCAAACCCAGCAACTTCGCCTGCCACACCAACTGCTGACCTTGAGACCTTTGCACAACTCCCTTATTCGTCATTCCGGTGGAAACCGGAATCCAGAAAGCACCTGATAATGCTGGATACCGGCTTTCGCCGGTATGACATAATTGCTGGTTTTGTGTAGTTGTGCAAAGGTCTCGACCTTATGCATAGCCATCCATCTATGGATACTCTTCGCAAGGTCAAGCATCTCAGCCACCGCCAAGAACAGACGGCCGACATGATAACATAACGATCAGCCGGCCGTCTGTTTTTTAGCGTTTCATTCCTTGGTAAAAAAATAAAATATTACAGTTTCCGAACATTTTCCGCAGCTGGGCCTTTGGCACCTTTGACAACATCGAAGCTAACCCGGTCACCTTCGGCCAAAGACTTAAAACCCTCCGCCTGAATTGCGGAATGATGCACAAAAACGTCATTGCCACCATCCTGCTGAATAAAACCAAAACCTTTCGCATCATTAAACCATTTTACTGTTCCCTCTGGCATCTTTACTTCCTCCTCGTAAAAAAACAATGTGTGCAGCTATACTGCAAAAAATTAATTGATATGTCTAATAAGTAATTATCAAAACAAATGCAATGTTTTTTTGCATGAAAAGTAACAATATCGTCAACAATAGTTATTAAACTCCACTTTCCCATCCCGATGCCACCATAGAATCATGTGATAAACTTTAAAAGAGCATACTTGGACATCATTCCGGCATCGATACCAAATCAAAGACAAACGAAATTAGACCCTTCTGCATCTGAATCTTGATGGGTACCTTATTGCCGTCAGCGGTAAACCAAATTTTGAGTTGTGGTTCATCTTTTTGTTTTGCTACATCTTCCAATCTTGCCATATCTGGAATAACTTCAAAGGTCTCAAGGGATTTATCCCCAATTACTATTTTGCTCCCTTTGGCTACCGTTGCCTTCGTGGCAATGTTCATATTGCCATCTGTAACGGGTATCTCCAGCACTGAATTTTCCTTTATATCCTGCAAGCGAAGGGCATAAAAGAGTGCCAGCGGATCGAAGGAACCGGGCAAGACATGAACAGGGTCATCCTTTTTGCCAAAATTCGAACGGGTTGCCAACATTTTATCCCAGTCAAATGTCACGACGACATCCCGTGCGTGCTTGCTTTCTGTTCGCTTTTTGTAAAGAAGACTGCGTGTCATATCGGCATCAACATAGGAATCCTGCCGCTCCCGCACTTTATATATTAGATCAACTACCGCATTGGTCTTCGTAGTCATGGTAAAGTGATATGCCTCCTTTCCGTTCACATTTACCTTGGCAAGAACCTCCAGGATAATTTCGCCTGCCGGGATTGCCCCCCACCTGCCCTGATAGACCAATCTTTCTCCCGGGACAAAGGGAAACTTTCTTTCACGTGCCTTTGTTCCACCGACAGCAGGAAAGGGAGATATAAAAAACAAGACCATTACAGCAAGGCAAAAAAGATTAAAATACCTGCAATAAGGTATTTTTCTACTCGATACACTATTGTTGAATCTGGATCGGACAATGGTATAATCAGAGATCATCTCAACAACCTTTATTTTAGCGAAAGCAACTTCTAACTTGCTAAATAACCTTTTCCATAGCCGCTATCGCCACTTCCAACTGATCATCCGTTGGCTCACGAGTGGTGATTCCTTGAAACTGCAACCCCGGCCAGCTTAAGATTTGCACCCACCGCCAATCCTTGTGCCTGCCCGTGAAGCGAATAACCTCATAGGAAATGCCAGACACCAACGGCAGCAGCGTAAGTTTATATAAAACACGATGCAGGAAATCGGGACGGCCAAGCAGAGAAAACACCATAATGGAAACAATCATGACAATCATGATAAAGCTCGTGCCGCAGCGGGGATGGCGCGTCGAATAACTTCTGACATTTTCGATCGTCAATTCCGCCCCTTCTTCCCAGGCAAATACTGTCTTATGTTCGGCACCGTGATACATAAATACCCGCTTCATATCATCCATCAGCAGGGTCATTCCCAAAAATATGAAAAAAAGTCCCATGCGTATGCAACCTTCCACAATGTTTAAAACAAAAGTATTGACGATCATTCCTTTCAGCAGTGAAAAGCAGTATGCGGGCACGATGATGAAAAAAAAGAGGGCCGTTCCCATGCTGATTACCATTGCAAGGGCCAACTGCCATACGGACGGTTTCTCTTCATTCTCCGTAAGGGCGACCTCCGATGAAAACAGGAGGTTTTTCATCCCAATGAACATCATCTCGAAAAGTGTCACAAATCCGCGAATAACGATTAATCCCAACAGTTTATACCGTTTGGTCAGTGGTACATGATGTCGCTCCCGAAAGACAATCTCCCCGTCCGGTTTTCGTACGGCCGCTGCGATCTTATCGCCGTGACGCATCATCACTCCTTCGATAAGCGCTTGTCCACCGGCAATATCATCCTTCTTATGTTCATGATTCATTTCTTACAACCCCTATTATAATAATTTTACGCTAATAGAGCCTCCGCAACGACCATCCGTTGAATCTCATTGGTACCCTCTACGATTTGCATCAAGCGCACATCCCTGATGTTTCGTTCCAGAGGATACTCCTTCATGTAACCATAGCCACCTAGCACCTGGGCCATCTCGATAGTCCCCCGCATGGCAACATCGGTGGCGAAACATTTGGCCATGGCCCCCAGCTTGGAGGTCTCCAGGCGCAGTTTCTTATCCCCCCAGCCGTTAATGTGATCCATCTCGTCAATTTGGGCCGCCGCGTGATAAACCAACTGTCTGGCCGCTTCCACCTCAATCGCCACGTTGGCCAGCTTAAACTGAATTGCCTGGTAAGTCGCGATAGGGTTACCAAATTGTACCCGGTTCTTGGCGTACTTAATAGCATAATCCAGGGAGCCCTGCACAACCCCCAAAGCGCAAGCCCCTACCAGGGGACGGGTTCTGTCCAGGGTCTGAAAGGCAAGCTTTAAGCCCTGCCCTTCCTGGCCCAATAGATTCTCCTTAGGGACTCGGCAGTCATCAAATATAACTTCACATGCCGCGATCGCTTTAGTGCCCATTTTTTCTTCAATCTTGCCTATCTTAAAACCAGGATGATTTTTCTCCACGATGAAAGCGCTGATCCCTCTAGCGCCTTTTTCCTGATCAGTTTTGGCGAATACGGTGAAAACTTCCGCCTTGTCCGCCTCGGTAATAAAACACTTCGTACCATTCAAGATATAGACGTCATCATTTAGCACTGCCCTACTCCGCATAGATGCGACATCGCTACCGGCACCCGGTTCAGTGAGGCAAAAGGATGCCAACCATTCTCCACTGGCTAACCTCGGAAGATATTTTTGCTTTTGTTCATGGCTGCCCGCCAGGATGATGGGGGTACTGCCCAGTTCTTGAATCGCAGGAATCATAGCCGAATTAAGACAAGCAGTGGCGAGCTCCTCGCACTCGATGCAAAAGGTCATAAATTCTGCACCTGTACCTCCGTATTCTTCCGGGAAAGAGGTACCCATCAGGTTATTCTCGCACAACAATTTGTGAATATCTTCAGGAAATATACCATCGTGGTCAATCGCGGCGGCGCGGGGGGCGATCTTTTCCCTAGTCAACCTTCGGACCATATCCCGGAACATCTTTTGTTCTTCCGTCAAATTGTATGACATTTTTTCTCCCTTCAGTTCGGTAAATATTTATAATTGATCAGCAATGATTAAGCACAAATTTGGCAAGGCGAAGGCGTAGCCCGGCTAGCCGCTCTTCATCATTTATGCGGATGACATCTCTCTCGTTTTCATTCCCCTGTTTATTCCAGTTGCTTATGATCCCCTCATGCTGAAGGAGGTTCAGCGCGTTTTTATAATATTCCCGCGATAGTGATTCAGCGCGGGGCCTGACCCCACTGCCATGCATCCCCCCAGCCAGGCGCCGCAAGTTGTCAGGCAAGTCTTCACCCGCTGCCTGTGCCTCCTCAGTACGGGACAATGCCTTGAACACCGCCCTGTACGCGTCAAGCAAACTCCCCAGCAGTCCGGCAAAAGCATAGAGGCTTACCATGACCTCTTTTTCCGGAAATGCCACACGCCCCTCCACACGCAAAATGAAACCATTTCCTTCCAGATAAGACAGAACCTCTTCAACTTCCAGTACTTCATCTGCTTCCCAGGAAAATTCTTCTTTGAGAATATTTTTCAAAAAAAGGCAATCCTCCTTGATCAAAGCAACAGTAGCTTCCTCTTTGCGGGCAATAATTGCAAGGGATACAAAGCAAACGGGAAGAAAATGGTGCACTATATTATTTTTGTAATACTCAAGATTCAAACGCTTTGCCTCTGGAATCGAATATGACGCTGTCTGGCCCTGGTTGCCATCTTCATGATACTTACAAAAAATAAACCCCCATTTCTGAAAAAGAGCCAAAACCGATAATATGGCCTCTTGTTCCGAAGCCATGCTGGGTGAAATATTAACCTGCCGCCAGAGCAAATAATTGTAAAAAACAGAAACCGTCGTTTTCAACAATGCCCCCGTAACTTCTCCGCCCGCAAGACAGAGGAGAGAAGCGGCAACTAAAGCAGCGGGGGTTACTACGGCAATCCTGTTTATCTCGCAAACAACCCTGGCGCCTATGTCACGGTACAATGCCTGCTGCTCTCTGGCGGTCATGTCGGCAAAGGACCTTGGTTGCTCTTCCAAGTATGATTTAAGGAAAATGGGGGTCCCAATGTTAACGTAAACATTGCCGTAATAATGCCACATTATTTTTGCGCTCTTTAATAAACCTATCGCAGATTCCGTTTTTTTTTGTACTCCCCGTAACTCCTTTAGATAGGAGTTCTCCTCAATAATACGGTCGTACCCCAGATACACCGGGATCAATGCCAGGTCATCGCTTATCCTGTCCTGATAGGAACGCATGATCATAGATATGAAACCGTACCTGGGCAGAAGCATCTTGCCGGTGCGGCTCCGCCCCCCTTCCAGAAAAAACTCCATCGTCGTACCGTCTTGTAGCAAATACTTAAGGTATGCGGTAAATACTTCCGTGTAAAGATCATCACCCCTAAAGCTACGACGGAGAAAGAAAGCGCCCGCTTTTCTAAAGATATACCCTAAAGGCCAGAAATTCATGTTATCGCCAGCAGCAATACGGGGCAAAGACATTTTCTGCTTATAAAAGATATGAGATAAAATGAGATAATCGACATGGCTTCTATGGCAGGGAATTAACACACAGGGCATCCGGCAGGAAATTTCCCTAATTACGGCAAGCCCTTTTTGATCCACAATAAAGGCATTATATAAAACCCGCCAGAGCAGGGTTAAAAACCTATCCCAGACTTTAACCCAGCGTTCATCATAATCGGCGGCAATCTCCAGGAGATATTTTCGCGCTCTTTTACGTAGCTCTTGTTCGCTACCTTTTCCGGCAATGGCTAATGCTGATATTTTTTCAAGGAGATACTGATCATCGAGGACGGCTATTAGTATTTTGTTTCCCGGCTTCAATGAAAAGACTCCTTTAACGGCCGCCGTGGTTAAACCCTGCTAAGCGCCGTTGCCGTTTTTGAGAAACTCATCGGGAAATTTTTGACGCATGTAATTTTCCACATAATCGCGGATCTCGGCAGACAGGGAAAAGGTCATAACCTTTTCCAGCAATTGCTTCGATTCCTCCAGAGACGAACCTCTGATTATTTTTTTTATCCTCGGTATGGCGGAGGGTGTCATGCTTAATTCGTCCAGCTCCAGACCCAACAGAACCATGGCATAGGTTGGTTCACCCGCCATCTCACCGCACATCGCCACCTTGATGCCGGCTTCGTGACCAATCTTCACTACTTGCGCAACGAGCCTCAGTACGGCGGGATGCAAGGGTTCGTATAAGTATGTCACCCGTTCGTTGACGCGGTCTATGGCTAAGACATATTGGATCAAATCGTTGGTGCCGATACTAAAGAAATCCACCTCTTTTGCCAGCGCTTCGGCAACGACAACGGCGGCAGGAACCTCAATCATGACACCAATTTCCACATCCTTTCCAATGGAAACGCCTTCTTTAACAAGCTGATCCTGTACTTCCCGAAAAAAACTTTTTGCCTGGCGAATCTCTTCCAGACCGGAAATCATAGGAAAAAGCAACCGCGTTTTCCCGTAGTAACTGGCCCTGGCTATTGCCCTGAGTTGCACCCTAAACAGCTCTTTTTCCTTCAGACAGAATCGGATGGCCCGGAGCCCCATTTGGGGATTCATTTCTCTGCCGAGTTTCGGATCGGAGAAAAACTTCTCCCCTCCCAAGTCAAAGGTACGGATAGTTACCCACGAAAAACCCGGCACACCGACAATAGAACGATAATGGCTGAAATGCTCCTCTTCCGTGGGAAGTTGTTCCCTGTTTATATATATGAATTCAGTCCTGTAAAGACCGATATTTTCCGCTCCATGCTCCAACGCATTAGGAATCTCCTCGGTAAATTCAATATTGCCGCCTATGCCAATGCGATAATTGTCCCGGGTTACAGCCGGAAGACTGGCATCGCCAATATATAATTTTTGCACGTCGGCGAAATGTTTTCTTTTACTCTTATATCGTTTCAAAATTTCCGGGTCTGGATTTACAATCACCATGCCGGACGAACCGTCCACAATAATGTCGTCGTTGGTCTTCACTTCCCTAGTAATCTTTTCCAAACCGACGACAGCGGGTATCCCCATTGATTGGGCAACGATTGCCGTGTGGGAAGTTTTACCGCCAAAATCGGTGGCAAATCCCAGGAACTTATCGATCTTTATTTGCGCAGTATCTGCCGGCGAGAGTTCTTTGGCTACAAGAATTACCGCTTCTCCAATTTCCGGAGCAGTGGCCATCTTTTTACCAGCCAGATTTCTCATAATTCCCTGCCCTACAAACTGGATATCACTGATCCGGCCACGCAGATAATCCTCATCCATTTTATCAAATATTTCTTTATACTTATCAATTGTAATACGGAGTGCCCATTCGGCATTTACGGCCTGCTTGCGGATATTCTCCACCGTAGTCGCAATGAAGCTTCGATCCTTCAAAATCATAATATGGACATCAATAATATATAGCGGTTCCCTCCCCTCTAGGTCGCGCAGCTTATGTTTCAATTCCTGCAGTTGTTTTTCCGTCTCCCTGAGCGCTGCCTTGAACCGCCGCACCTCCTGAGCAATAATGGTCCTGCCGCTTAAATGGTACAAAGGCGCCTGAGTATCAAACCGGTCGAAAAGATAGGCTTTCCCAATCACAATACCTGGAGATACGCCAATACCTTTAATCGCCATCGTCCTTTTTTCTGCAAGCACGTCCATTAATCTTCCCCGAATTTATCTTCGATAATCTGCCCCAAGGCACTGATAGCTTCACTGGCATCTCTGCCCTCAGCCCTAATCGTAATCATACTCCCTTGAGGACAAGCCATGGTCAAGACACTAAGCATACTTTTACCATTAACCTGCTGCCCGTTTCTCTCGATAATTACCTTTGCCTTATAATGCGAAGCGATGCTCACCAGTTTAGCGGCGGGGCGAGCGTGAAGTCCCAATTTATTCTTTATTTCGAAAGTTTTTATTTCTGCCATATTATGAGGATAATCCGAAACCAATGACAAACATCAGATAGAGCATTTTAACTTGGGATATCCCGTTTTTGATCCCCCAATAACAAAGAATAATCAAGAATAAAAAGGCACTTTTAGTAAGAATTGACATAGGCGTTACCGCTGCGGTACTGTGAAAAGAGGGACATACAGATATGGTAACTGCGATTAATCCCAGTAAAGAAAGCCATCTTATGCGCTCGCTTACCAGAGGCAGATCCAACCGCCTAATGAAATCAATCCCTTCGTTCCTGCCGCGATATCCCTCCATAAAGCCTCTGATTCTTACCCACAAGTGCGCAGGATCATATAGTATCAGCAAAGCCACTGACGCCAAAAGGGATGACTGCCAGGCAAGCAAAACACTAAACACCGCCGCTAGCGGTTTCATGGCTCCCCAAAAGAAAGAATCTCCCAAAGCGGCATATGGGCCTGCCAGAGCATTTTTAAGATTGAGAGCAGAATTATCGTTGCTATCAGTTTTTAGACCGTCCATTTCCCCACGGACGACGGAGCCGATAACGGCAGCAGATAAATAGGGATGCGTATTGAATAGCTGGAAATGCCTGACCAGGAAGGCAATCAGGCGTTCCTTATCGCCTCGCAACTGCTTTGCCAAGGGCAGCATGGTAAAGATAAAACCGAGATTCTGCATGCCTCGATAATTAAAAGCAGCAGAAATGAAAAGAGACCTCAAAAATATTCTAATGGCGACAGCGGTAACAACCAATTCCGAACGAGAGGATGAACCTAATCCCGATTTAAGCAGCTCCACTTCCGATTGTTTATTAGAAACCTGCAAACTATCCACTCGCTACCGTTATAAACTAGGATTATCATGACCCGCTGGCTGACGTAACACAAAGAACCAAAAAGGTCAAATAATTAGCTTGCGGTCAAGGTTCATTACTTTGTTCCAAACTGCTACAAAGTCGTGCAGGAACTTCTCCTGGGAGTCCTTACATCCGTACACTTCCGCCAGGGCCCGGAGCTGCGAGTTCGAGCCGAAGATGAGGTCGACACGAGTGCCGGTCCACTTCAGTTTGCCCGTTGCGCGATCACGACCCTCGAACACGTCATCGCCTTCCGAGGTTGCCTTCCACGTCGTGCTCATGTCGAGCAGATTCACGAAGAAGTCATTGGTAAGCGTCCCTGGACGTTTGGTGAAGACGCCGTGCTGGGACTGTCCGAAGTTGGCATTCAAGACGCGCATACCGCCAACAAGAACCGTCATTTCAGGAGCAGTCAGCGTCAACAGTTGCGCCCGATCAATCAGCAGCTCCTCTGACGATACAGCGTATTTGGTTTTGAGATAGTTACGGAACCCGTCTGCCGCCGGTTCGAGTACGGCGAATGCTTCCACGTCGGTTTGCGCCTGCGACGCATCCGTGCGTCCCGGTGCAAAGGGAACAGTCACATTGTGGCCGGCATTCTTCGCAGCCTGTTCAACACCAGCGCATCCGCCCAGGATAATCAGGTCGGCAAGCGAGACCTTCTTCCCGCCGGACTGTGCGCTGTTGAACTCCTTTTGGATTTCCTCAAGGGTCTGCAGTACAGTCGACAATTGGGCCGGATCGTTGATTTTCCAATCCTTCTGCGGTGCGAGACGGATGCGCGCCCCGTTTGCCCCGCCGCGCTTGTCAGAGCCACGGAACGTGGACGCCGAGGCCCAGGCCATCGAGACCAGTTGGGAGACAGACAATCCCGAGGCGAGGATCTTGCCCTTGAGGGAAGCGATGCCCTGCGCGTCAATCAGCTTATAATCGGCTGCGGGCACCGGGTCTTGCCAGATCAGTTCCTCTGCCGGGACTTCCGCGCCGAGATAGCGCGAGCGGGGGCCCATGTCGCGGTGCGTCAGCTTGAACCAGGCCCGGGCAAAGGCGTCGGCGAATTCATCAGGGTTCTGCTGATAGCGCCGCGCAATCGGCTCGTAGATCGGGTCGAAGCGAAGGGAGAGGTCCGCCGTGGTCATCATCGGCCGGAGCTTCTTCGACGGGTCGTGCGCGTCCACCACCATGTCCTCTTCGGCCACGTCTTTGGCCAGCCACTGATTCGCGCCAGCCGGGCTCTTGATCAGTTCCCACTCGTATTTGAACAGCACCTTAAGATAGCCCATATCCCATTTGGTCGGGTTCGGCTTCCAGGCGCCCTCGATGCCGCTGCCGATTGCATCGCCGCCTTTGCCACTGCCGAAGCTGCTCTTCCAGCCGAGTCCCTGTTCCTCGACGCCGGCGGCCTCGGGTTCCGGACCCACATGCGCCGGATCGCCGGCACCGTGACATTTGCCGAAGGTGTGCCCACCGGCGACGAGCGCGACGGTCTCTTCATCGTTCATCGCCATGCGGGCGAAGGTCTCTCGAACGTCACGGCCGGAGGCGACCGGATCCGGGTTGCCGTTCGGACCCTCCGGGTTCACATAGATCAGACCCATCTGCACGGCCGCGAGCGGATTTTCGAGATCGCGCTCACCGGAGTAGCGCTTGTCGCCCAGCCACTCACTCTCGCCGCCCCAGTAGATGTCTTCTTCCGGCTCCCAGACATCCTCGCGCCCGCCGCCAAAGCCGAAGGTTTTGAATCCCATCGCTTCCAGAGCACAGTTGCCGGCAAGGATCATAAGGTCGGCCCAGGAGATTTTCCTGCCATACTTTTGCTTTATCGGCCAGAGCAGACGACGCGCCTTGTCGAGGTTCACGTTGTCTGGCCAGCTGTTGAGGGGCGCTAAACGCTGGGTGCCGGACCCGGCACCGCCGCGACCGTCACCGGTGCGGTAGGTGCCTGCGCTGTGCCACGCCATTCGGATGAACAAAGGCCCGTAGTGACCGTAATCGGCCGGCCACCAGTCCTGCGAGTCGGTCATCAGCGCATAGAGGTCCTTCTTCAAAGCCTCCAGATCAAGTTTCTTGAATTCCTCAGCATAGTTAAATTCCTCGCCCATCGGATTACTCATGTGCGAGTTCTGATGAAGAATCTTGAGGTTCAACTGGTTCGGCCACCAGTCCCGGTTCGACTTTCCTCTGCCGGCAGTGGGTTTGTTCGTTTTGCCCGTTACCGGGCACTTGCTATCTTTATTCATCTCTGCTCTCCTTTCCTTTCAGGTTTGGATTTTTACAGCTAACGATAAGCTAACCGACGCGCAGCTTTTTCGCGCGTCCGGTTGAGTGTGTGGTTAAGCCGGTAGATTTCTGGGCAACGTTAATAAGGGTCCTCAGCGCCTCATTAACAGCGGCTTCTGTAGAAAAGACTTTTGCGACATCGGGGTTGATGAGTACCAGATTGGTTCCCTTTTGGTAAGACTCAAAATACTCACCTCGGATGCCCTGTCCCAGGTCTTCCCTCCTGTACTCCGGACGGAGTTCATCTGATTCTTTAACCTTCTTCATAGATTTTCCTTTCGTTACGGTCCATCAGCCGTGCGTTTATGATTCTTGTTCGGCCTCCACGTTCCGTATGGGAGACAATCAGGAATCGTTTTTGTAGTGACAAGCCGAGCCTCTTGCAAAAAGAGGGATGATTTATTTTCAACAAAAAGTTAGAATAACACATTGTATTAATTGACATTCATGGCATTTCCTGGTATGGTTTTGTAACCAGCAAAACGGAACCAAGGAGGATGCCATGAAGGTCGTGGAAAAGGTATCATGGTTAATGGGATGTGTCCAAGAGAATCTGTTTCCCCATCTGAACCAATGTTTAAAGACACCGCTTACCGCCCAGGAGGAACGCTTGGTATCTATCCTGGAGATTGTCCAGGTTGAACGGCATGTCGTGAAAGCTGTGTCTCGCTATCGCTGGCCCGGTCGCAATGCTCATGACCGGCAAAGCTTGGCCCGCGCATTCGTAGCCAAGGCAGTTTATCGTCATCCGACGACGAGTGATTTGATCCGCGCCTTGAACTCGGCAGAGAACCTGCGAAAAAGGAAGTCAAAGAGCCGAAGACGCCTCACAAGCGAGGCCGTCCCGCCAAAGGCGAGCAACGAGAAGAGTCCGGCATTATTGCGATGTGGTGAAAAGCAAACGGCAGGTTTGCCAGATTTTTCGCCTGCCCTAAAGCCCCGTCCTCAATATCGTCCAACCACATTTTGATTGGTATTTTTTCTGTTGATATTACTTTCATCTGATTTTGATAGGATAAATATTCCCAGCAAAATATTCCCAGCTAAAATCCGGCTAAAGAAAACTTTGAAAAATGTGACGTCACCTTATCCATGGGTCTGCTAAGGCATAACTTGTGCTGCGACCGCCTCCTGGCTCTTTCACTAAAACACCACACTTCACCAGATCGTCGATATCCCTAAGGGCGGTATCCTGCGAGCAGTTGGCCAGTTTCGCCCATTTGGAAGATGTCAGCTTGCCTTCAAAATCATCGAACAGCCGGTTAATGATGGCTCGCTGGCGTTCATTGAATGGCTTGTGGGTATGAGCCTCCCAGAAATGGGCCTTATGGAAGATGCCGGTCAGGATATGTTCCGCGCCGTCAATGGCGCGATCAAGACAGCCCAGGAACCATTCAAGCCAAGGGGTTATGTCCAGGCCACCTTTTTGGGTTTTTTCCAGCATTTCGTAGTAGGCGTTTCGCTCCTGGCGAATTTGGGCCGGCATGCTATAAAAACGCTGCGTACTCTTTTCCGAACGCGCCAGCGCCATATCGGCAATCGCCCGAGCCATCCGGCCGTTGCCGTCCTCAAAAGGATGGATCGTCACAAACCAGAGATGCGCCAGACCTGCCGCCAGAACCGGATCAATAGCTTGGGGATTGTTAAACCATTTCAGGAAAACGCGCATCTCCAGGGGAATACGCTTCGCTTCAGGTGCCTGATAATGCACCTTCTCCCGGCCAATGGGGCCGGAAACCACCTGCATGGGATCGGATTTATCATCACGCCAGCGGCCAACCGCGATTTTGGTCATACCACTGCGCCCGGTTGGGAAGAGAGCTGTCATCACCGGTCAGGAACTTGGCCAACCTCACCGGATAAGGTAAGTCCAGGTCATTGAGTAGGTGTAGTTGTTCCCCTCCAAGTTTCGCCTCCTTGTAACATTATTCCTTTGGTTTGGCCAGAGAGAGCTTCGCGGTTCTGGTCTTAACCATTCACAATGTATCGTACTTATCCGTTCAGCTTTTGTTTTTCGTTCGATAGCTTGGTCCTTCCATGACGATAACTTCGGAGTTATGGACGAGTCGATCAGCGATAGCGGTAGCGACGGTGGTGTTGTCGAAGATATTTCCCCACTCTGCAAAGATCAGATTGCTGGTGATGACGGTTGACTTCTTTTGATGCCTGGCGCTGATCACCTGAAAGAAGAGGTTGGAGCCTTGAGTGCCGAGGGGTAGATAACCGACTTCGTCGATGACCAGAAGATCCGGCGCCTGATAGTCACGGAGTTTTTTGAATAGGGAGCGATCGACATCGGCCGCGGTGAGGAGATTGATCATATCCATGGCGGTGGTGAAGAGGGTTTTGACGCCTTGCTGGGTGGCGGCAAAGGCGATGGACTTGGCCAGGAAGCTTTTCCCCACGCCGGTATTCCCGATGAACAGGACATCCTTTTTGGGGGATATAAAGGTCATATCCATCAGGTTGAGGATTTTGGTTTTCTGTTTTTGCCGGGAGATGTGGAAGTGAAAGTCGAACTGATCGATGGTTGGCTTTTCCAGGAGCCTTGATTGTTTGAAGCGTCGGAGGATACGGGTTTTCTGTCGCATTTCTTCTTCGATGTCAACCAGGGCTTCGATGATCATCAGAGGGGACAGGTTTTGTGTATCCGCCCGCTGGATGATTCTGGCAAGGTGCTCGGCGGCGGTCTTCATTCGCAACGCCTTAAGTTTTTCGATGACGGAATCGATGTTTTGTTCATTCATGGTCGTGCCTCCTTTTAAGGATATAGGCGTCGTATTCGGCAAGCGATGGTTCGGCTAACCGGATCTTGTTGAGTACTTCGTTTTTGAGCTTGACCGGGGGATGCTGTTTTTTGGGGGTGCTCTCCTGGTGGAGGATATTCCGGATGTATTCGGCGCCGTAGGCTTTGTGGGCAATGGCTTTTCGGATGGCGCAGATGAAGGCCGCCTCCCCGTATTCGTCTTTGAGGATTAAGAGCACGGCAGCGGTTTTTTTGACCGGCTGTCTTGCCGCGGCGAGTGCGGACAGATAATCAACTGCCTCCGGACACAGGGATGACAGGAAGGCGATGTCCCGTTCTTGCCATAGTTTATTCTGGAGTTTTTTGACCTGTTCCCGGTGGGAGGGAAGTTCAATGCGCTGTTTACGTTCCCAGGAGCGGAAGTGGGCTGTCACCTGCTTTTGCAGATGATAGAGGGTAATGGTGTTAAAATCCGCCTTCAGGATGAGATGTTTCCCCACCGTCCAGGGCGGCGCTGTATATTGGTTGTTATCAAAGATCACGGCAAAATCCTTGTGCACCAGGACCGTTTCCGTTTCCCGGCAATCGGGCAAGCCTTCCGGTAATGGTCTGGGGATGACCCCGGCAAACCGATCTTGCGGTTTTTCGCCGGTGGTTTGGTGGATGCGGACATTGGCGACGGTATCGCGCCACTGATCGACTTGATTTTGCACATCCATCAGATCGGTAAAGGTTCTCGCGGGCCAGAAGTTCTGGCGTATATACTGGATACTTCTCTCGATTTTTCCTTTCTCCTGGGGTGACCGGATATTGCAGGCCACCGGGACGATCTTGAAGGGTCTCAAAAAGTCCAGGAATGCGTCGTTGAAACGGATCACACGCCCACAGCGCTCCGTGACGGCGGTCAACATATTATCGACGACGATCTCTTCCGGGGAGGTGCCGAAAAACCGGAAGGCGTTCAGGAGGCCCTGATGGAGGACTTCCTGCCGCTGGCTGTGGGTAAACTGGACATAAAGCATCCGGCTGTAAGATTCTATCACCGCAAGGGCGTAGAGCTTTCGCTTGGTTGCCCCATAGGTGAGCGTATCGAAGTGCCCCCAGTCTATCTGCATCTGTTTACCCGGAGCGGACTCGAAGCGGATAAATGCCTGTCTGTTTTTCAGTGCCTTATCTCGTCGTTTCTGAAGATAATCCCGGACAATCGTGATTTGGCCGTCAAATCCCTTTTCCTGAAGTCTCTGAAACACTACGGGGGCTTTAATGAGGGGATACTCTGAAAGAAGCGAGTCGATCAGGTCGCAATAGGTGTCCAGCTTGGAAACCTTGGGTTTCCTTATGGTAAGGGTGACTTCCGGATTCTCCAGATATTTTTTCACGGTGTCTCTGCCGAGCCGCATCTCTCTGGCAATCTGCCTTGCCGAATACCCTGCATTTTTCAGCCGGTGGATCTCGAAGACGGTTTTTCTGTCGATCATAGCCGCGCCTCCTGCAGGGACTGCCGGATCATTTGGGCGACCATGGCCGGGTCTTCAGGGGACAACGATTGCGCACAGCTCGGATGAGCGGGAAGAGCGAGTACCTGGAAAATCTTCCCATCGAAGCTGATGAGATACTTCTTCAACAGTCCATCCCTGGCCTCGATATACTCGCCCAGCGTCAACTGGATCAAGGAACAGATCATGTCATAACTGTAGTAAGAAAGACCGTATCGGTCGGACACCAGAATCAAAAACAGGTACAGCAGGATCTCCTTCTGCTCTAGGGAGGCTAAAAAACCACCGCTGAGAAAACGATGGGGAATATAACTAAACCCGCCGGCAATCTGTCTGATTCTTCCAGGATTGAGGATTCTTTTTTTGATCATGACCGTCTCCTTTCCAAAATGAACTCAGGATTTTCGGCTTGACTACCAGTAAAAGAATCTCCAGTCGATCACGTCCTTCTTTGCAATCAGCGTTATGTGCTTGGAATCCGATGTAAAATTACTTTTATCGCGTCCATCTTTGCAATCACCGGAACCAACCAGAAAGAACCCGGAAGCCATGATCCAACAGATGATTTGTCCGATCTTGACGCGTCCATCTTTGCAATCACCAACGCATCCATCTTGTCAACACCGCACGAATGACGACGCTTGTTCCGAACCTTCTGCAAATCCCGGTTGCGCTCTGTCTGCTCAGGATGTGCCGCCCGGTAACGCTTCCAGTAATCGGCGTTCCTGCTTTGCCAATCTGCCTGACTCTGCTTCTGATTGGCCCGGTAAGCCGGATCGCTCACCATCTTTTCTCGCTGCCAGACCGCCTTCCTGGCCAGCTGGCATGCCTTCTCCCTACAGTAACGCGGATTATTCTGACGAGGGTTGGGAATGAAATATCTCCCACATTGGCCACACGGTATCTTCTCCATAATCACCACTATCACTATCGTTGATGATCACGGCTTATTCCTGTAATCAGAAAATCTAAAGGCAATTATAAAAAATGAGATGGACTGGATTTCCCAGGACGGGAATCAGATGGCTGGCTCTATAGGACCGGTGGCAATGGCAGCCTTCGGACGCGGCGCGGCTGGCTTGGAATCAAAGCGGCGATAACAGATAAACTACCCGGCGCAAAAGAGCACATGGCGTAAACATGCTGCCAAGCGCCCCAAAACAGCCCTTTTCGGCTTTCAATCCCGACAACCCAATGCGACACGAAGATGAAAACGAATAGCG
>Ga0082335_1005042_pt1 | contig 18849 bp, 18 predicted proteins | sample Subgrocontami58m_FD_72375 | JGI IMG/M metagenome (GOLD analysis project Ga0082335, IMG submission 72375) | Subsurface groundwater microbial communities from S. Glens Falls, New York, USA - GMW37 contaminated, 5.8 m (SPADES assembly) (version 2) ... | reverse complement strand
TGCGCCGCATCGGCCACGAGGACGGCATCACCACCGTGGTGAGTCTGCATCAGGTGGACCTGGCGCAGGCCTATGCCGACCGCGTCATCGGTCTCGCCCACGGGCGCGTGGTGTTCGATGGCGCCCCAGCCGGGCTCACGCCGGCCGCGCAGCAAGCCATCTACCGGCAGGCTAGCCACGATAACGCTGAGCCGGCCGCGCCTATCGCCCCAACTCTACCTGCTTACAACTTCGCAACCATCGAGGACTAACCATGAAAAAGCTCCTGACATACATTACCGCCGTGCTGTTCGGCCTCTCGCTTCCAGCGTTCGTGCAGGCTGCTGCCGACCCGGACCCACAGACCCTGAAGGTGGCACTGCTGCCGGACGAAAGTGCCTCCACCATCATCAAGAACAATCAGGGCCTCAAGGATTATCTCGAGGCACAGCTCGGCAAAAAGATCGAACTGATTGTCACCACCGACTACTCGTCGATGATCGAGGCCATGCGTCACGGCCGCCTCGACCTAGCCTACTTCGGACCGTTGTCCTATGTGCTCGCGCGGCAGAAGAGCGAGATCGAGCCGTTTGCGGCGCTCAAGACCAAGGGCAGCACCACCTATCAATCCGTGGTGATCGCAAATATCTCGTTCGGCGTGAAGGCGATCGGCGATATCAAAGGCAAGAACATGGCCTACGGTGACAAGGTCTCAACCTCCAGCCATCTGATCCCTAAATCGATGCTGGCCGAGCAGGGTGTCGATGCCGGGCGCGACTATAAGGAACACTTCGTCGGCTCGCACGACGCGGTGGCGATGGCGGTGCAGAACGGCCACGCCCAGGCCGGCGGTTTAAGCCGACCGATCTTCGAGTCGCTGGTGGAGCGCAAGATCGTGAGTCTCGACAAGGTAAAGGTTCTAGGGTACTCCAAGCCGTTTCCGCAGTATCCGTGGACCTTGCGCTCGAATCTCAAGCCCGAGCTCAAGGACAAGATCCGCGGCGCCTTCCTCAACCTCAAGGACCCGGTAGTGCTCAAAGCATTCAAGGCCGAGGGTTTCGACGCCATCACCGACCGGGATTACGACGTGGTGCGCAACCTCGGACCCCTGCTGAGGATCGACTTGGCCAAGTTCCAGTAACCGGATAGGGATCGATCGTGTCCCAAAGCTACGATCAACTGCTCGGCGTCGAGCGGCGCGCCTGGAACCGCGACGCACTGCGGTTCGCCGCGGTGCTCGCCGTCATCATGGTGTGCGCCTATTACGTCGGGTTGTTCGACGGCGCGCGCCTGGCGGAGGGCGTGCCGAGCCTGTTCAGCCTGCTGGGCGAGATGCTGCCACCCAACTTCAGCGACTGGCGCAATTGGATCAAGCCGTTGCTCGACACGCTCGCCATGAGTGTCGCCGGCACGGCGCTGGCGGTGGCGTTTTCGGTGCCGCTCGCGTTTCTGGCGGCGCGCAACACCACGCCGCACCCGGCCGTCTATCAGGCGGCACGTGGGATGCTGAACGCTTTGCGCTCCGTTCCCGAGTTGATCCTTGGGATCATTTTCGTCGCGGCGGTCGGCTTCGGCGCTCTGCCCGGGGTGCTGGCGCTCGGCCTGCACTCGATCGGCATGGTCGGCAAATTCTTCGCCGAGGCGATCGAGCACACGGACGAAGCGCCGATCGAGGCGGCGCGTGCCGCCGGCGGCACACCGCTGCAGGTGATCCTGCACGGTGTTCTGCCGCAGGTGCTGCCGCAGATCGCGGACATCTCCATTTACCGCTGGGAGTACAACTTCCGCGCCTCCACCGTGATGGGCATGGTGGGCGCCGGCGGCATCGGCTTCGAACTGATGGGCTCATTGCGCATCATGCAATATCAGGATGTCTCGGCAATCCTACTGGTAATCCTGGTGATGGTGACGCTGGTGGACGCCTTCAGCGGCGCGCTGAGAAAACGATTTAAATAGAAACCGGAGCAAGAAACAAATGAAACCGAAGGTCGTCCTCACCCACCGCGTGCACCCCGAGGTTATCGAACTTCTGGCCGATCACTGCGAGGTCATTCCTAACACTACCTATGGGACACTGGCGCGTGACGAGATTTTGCGGCGCGCCCAGGACGCCGAGGCCATCATGACCTTCATGCCGGACAGCGTGGACGAGGCGTTCCTGCGCGCCTGCCCACACCTGCGCGTGATCGGTTGCGCGCTCAAGGGCTACGATAACTACGACGTCGACGCCTGCACTCGCCACGGCGCGTGGATCACCAACGTCCCGGACTTGCTCACCGTTCCGACGGCGGAGTTGACCATCGGCCTACTCATCGGTCTGACGCGCAACGTGCTCGCCGGGGACCGCTTTGTGCGCGGCGGCCGGTTCAACGGTTGGCGCCCGGCGCTGTATGGCTCCGGCCTCACCGGCAAGACTCTGGGCATCATCGGCATGGGCGCGGTCGGCCAGGCCATCGCCCAGCGTCTGGCCGGATACGAGATGCGCGTGTTGTACACCGATCCGGTGGCGCTGCCGAAGGAGAAGGAAACGCATTGGAATCTCGATCGCGTGGAGCTGGCGGCGCTGCTCGCCACGAGCGACTTCGTGGTGCCAATGGTGCCGTACCGCGGCGAAACGCTGCACATGATCGGCGCCAGTGCGCTCGCACAAATGAAGATGGGCGCCTTCCTGATTAACACTTGCCGCGGCTCGGTAGTGGACGAGCGGGCGGTGATCGAGGCGCTCGCTTCCGGCCGCCTGGCCGGCTATGCCGCCGACGTGTTCGAGATGGAGGAATGGGCGCGCCCCGACCGGCCGCACGCCATTGCGCAGACGCTGCTTGAAGACCGCGAGCGCACCTTGTTCACGCCGCACATCGGCTCGGCGGTGGACGCGGTACGGTTGGAGATCGAGCTCGATGCGGCGCGCAACATCCTCCAGGCTCTACGCGGCGAAACCCCGCAGGGTGCGATCAACCGACCGCGGGCAAGAACGATCACGATCGCCTGACGATGCTGATTCGCGGATTGTCCGCCTATCGTCGGCGCGTGACACGGGAGTGAAACATTGGTTACCGGTAATCCGGCGCGGCGGGAGCGCTAGTTGCCACTTTCCCGAAAGGAGGATCCCCACGGTGATGCTGAGCCAGCATAAAGGCAAGACCGGCCTGCGCCGCCTGATCAACGCCTTCGGCTATTCGATCAGCGGGCTGCGCGCGGCGTACCATCTCGAAGACGCGTTTCGCCAGGAAATTGTGCTCGCTGCAGTGCTGATACCGGCGGCCTTGCTGCTGCCCTTGGCGGCAACCGGACGAGCCCTTCTTCTGGCCAGCGTCTTCCTCGTATTGATCGTGGAACTGCTCAATTCGGCCATCGAGGCTGCGGTTGACCGCATCTCGCTGGACAACCACGAGCTTACCAAGCTTGCAAAAAACATTGGCAGCGCAGCCGTGATGTTGAGTCTTGTCTGCATGGCCGTCGTATGGATCATTGTCTTGGCCGGTTGAATAGCTGTCATCGAATATTCAAACAGATGTAATTCAACCGTCATCCGGTTTCTTCACACTGGCGTCCTGTGCAGTCACCTGTGCGCCAGCATCGCTTTAAGCCAGCGCTCCGCATTGCGGTCGTAACGGAAACCTACCCCCCTGAAATCAACGGCGTCGCGCGTACCGTCGGCCTTATGGTCGATGACCTGCTCGCGCGGGGACACCACGTAGAGCTGATCAGGCCGCGGCAGGCGTGTGACAGCCCCGATCCGCCGGCAACCCGGATGCGCGGGTTCGAAGAGCGGCTCACCATCGGATTTCGGATTCCGAATTACCCGGAATTGCAGATCGGGATAATCAGGATGGAACTGCTGGTCCGGGCTTGGAGCGCGCGACGGCCTGACATCGTGCATGTGATCACCGAAGGCCCGCTGGGCTGGTCCGCGCTTCTGGCCGCGCGCAAAATCGGAATTCCGGCGGTCTCCGACTTCCACACCAACTTCCACGACTACAGCCGGCATTACGGCTTCGGGTTGATTTCGGGTCTGGTCGCCGGCTACCTGCGCGCGCTGCATAACCGCACCGATTGCACCTTTGTCCCGACCTATGAGATGCGTGACCATCTCCATGCTCGCGGTTTCAAGGGGCTCGCCGTCGTCGGGCGCGGGATCGATACGCAGCTTTTCAGTCCGGCCAGGCGTAGCGCCGAGTTGCGCCGCTCGTGGCAATGCGAAAGCGACACCCCTGTCGTGCTATACGTCGGCCGCCTCGCCGCCGAGAAGAATTTGCGCCTTTTCGCGGAGACCATCCGCGTCGCCCGGCAGCATCGGCCGGATCTGCGCGTGGTAATCGTGGGGGACGGCCCCATGGGCAAGTGCCTGCGCTCGGAGAATCCGGACTTTCTGTTTGCTGGGATGCGCATCGGTGAGGACCTCGCCGCGCACTACGCCTCCGCCGACATGTTCGTGTTTCCGAGTTTGAGCGAAACCTTCGGCAACGTCACGCTGGAGGCGCTGGCAAGCGGCCTGGCGGTCGTCGCGTTCGATTACGCCGCGGCGCGCGAGCACATTGTCCATGGGCACAACGGCCTGGTGGCGCGGTGCGACGACGAGATCGCCTTCCGCAAATACGCGCTGCGTCTTGCCAACTCGCCGCACGAAGTGCGGAAGCTGCGCCAGCGGGCGAGACAAACCGCCGAGTGCCTGAGCTGGAGCAAGGCATTTGACGACCTAGAGAGGTCCCTAGTCAAATTCGCCGGGACGCGGGCGCGCGCCAAGCCGGATGGCGCGCCGACGGCAGCCGCAACGGACTAGCCTGGACCACCACCATGCATCTGCGCGCCGTCGCCCTCGAATCGCTGCTCGAATGGGACCGGCGCTGGACGCGCCGCCTGAACGCCGGCGTCGGCATCGCTCCGGTGCGGGTTCTGTTCCGGCTGGCCAGCCGTCTAGGCAACGGAGTGTTCTGGTATTCAGTGATGCTCGCTTTGAGCGTCACGCAGGGCCGACCAGGTCTGGAAGCAGCGCTCCGAATGCTCGCCGCAGGCATGATCGGCCACGTAGTCTACAAACTGCTCAAGTCGGGAACCACCAGGCCGCGCCCGTATCAGGTTCTGGCCGGCATCCGGGCGGAGATCGATCCGCTCGATGCCTTCAGCTTTCCCTCCGGACACACGCTGCACGCGGTGGCATTCACGCTCGTCGCCGTTTCCTATTTCTCCGCTCTTGCCTGGGTGCTCGTGCCGTTCACGGCGCTTGTCGCGGTTTCCCGCATCGTTCTTGGTTTGCATTATCCAAGCGATGTTCTCGCCGGCGCGGCCATTGGGGCGGGCGTAGCCCAAGCCGTTCTTGTGCTCTAGGCCCGGGTGGTTTGCGCACGACGGCGTGCGCCTCGACCCGGCCGCATCTAGGCTGCGTAGCGTGAGCGGTCCGTCAAGCGCACCTTCGAGGCGTCGGGATTGACCAGCGTCGCGCCCTGGTCCGCCACATAGCGCGCACGCTTACCGCTTTTCAGTAAATGCAGGTCTACCAGAACCAGGCCATCGACGCAGTTTGAAAACTGCGCATCGACGCCGAAGTCGAGGAACCTGGTGCCGCCCGGCTCGCACACTTGCGTGTACTGCTTGTACAGGGTGGGCACGGCAAGGCCCAGACGGCCCAGTTGTTCCTTCAGTACGCGAAAATCCCGCTCGTAGTCGGCGCCGCAGAAAAGCCCGAGCAGCAGCGCGCGTTCCGCCTCGGCGATCACGTAGCGATCGCGCGCAAGGGCGAACCTGCCTTCGTCCCCGAAGTAGTGCCGGTAAAAATGCACCAGCATATTTTTAGCGGCGCGCGGATAGCCGTCGCTGATGCTTACCGGTCCGAACAGATAGCGGATATCCGGGTACCTGTGCAGATAGGCGCCGATCCCGTACCAAAGGTAATCCAGGCTGCGCATGCCCCAGTAGCGCGGCTGGACGAAACTGCGCCCCAGTTCAAGCGCTCGCGGAAAATATCTGTGCATCGCATCGGAATATGCAAATAGCGTATGGGTGTAAAGTCCTTCGGAACCGCGGGTGCCCACAATCCTGGCGGCTTCGCCGATGCGATAGGCGCCGACGATCTGCAGCTCGCTGTCGTCCCACAGGACCAAGTGCCGGTAATAGGCGTCGAACTGATCCAGATCGCGCCTTTTTCCGCTGCCTTCGCGGACGCGGCGAAAAGCGATCTCGCGCAAGCGGCCGATCTCGCGCATTACCGACGAATCGTGCCCGCAGTCGAACAGAAAAATCTGCTTGCCGTCCCTGGTCTGCCCCAGGCAATCGGCCTTGTGCAGCTCCCTGCGCAGTCCCGGCCGGGCCTCCGCTTGCGCGGTCGGTTTCTCGGTACGGAACAGAGGCACGCACTTGTTGCAGACCGAATACACCTGCCGATGGATGCGCCTGACTTTCTCTTCTCGCGACAGGTCGAGCGCGGCGATCTCCTGCCATGGGATCAGTTCTCCGATGCGCATGTGCAAGGTCTTCTGCTGACGCCGAAACATCTCGTGCACCAGCAGAATCGTCGACAAGGGTTTGTAGAGCATGGACAGGCCATAGAACAGGGCGGAATTTTTGCCGCCGATGTGGATCGGCAGCACCGGCGCCTCGGCGCGTTCGGCAAAACGCAGGAATCCGCCGCACCAGGGGCGGTCCCTGATCCCAGAGGGCCCGGGCCGGGACACTTCACCGCTTGGGAATACGATCACAGCCTCATCCCGGGCTAGCGCTTCGTTGATGGCCGCAATGTTTGCCTTGGAGCATCCGTTCCCCATGTTGTCGATCGGAAGCAACATGTGTTGCAGGGGCCCGAACTGCATCAGGACGTCGTTGGCCACGATGCGCACATCGGGCCGTACCCCGCGCACCAGGCTGAGTAGCGCGATCCCATCGAGACCGCCCAAAGGATGGTTCGCGACTATGACGACGCGTCCCTCGGCGGGGATGTTGTCTTTTTCCCCCTCCACGACGCTGTAGTTTAGGTTGCAGTACTCGAGCAATATCGCAAGGAACTCCAATCCCTCCAGGTCGTGGTGTTGCAGCAGGAATGCGTTCAGTTCCCGCTCCCGCAGGAGTTGCCTCAGCAAGGCCAGGGTCGGCCGGGTGATGAACTCGTGATTGGCGGCAAGCGCCGGATACTTGGTCTGCAGGATTTGCTCGACTTGGACCATGGAGTCATTCTCCTCATCTGATTGACCCGGCGATGCTAGCCAAACCATGTGTCAATCTTGTTGCGCCGATGCAGAAGAAATGTTTACTCTTGAACGCCGGATTTCGCGCCCGCGTTTCATCAAGGCGTCATACGCCGGGACCAAACTTTTCTTCCCCTGCCGACAAATGTGTTTTAGGGGCAGACAAGATTCGCGCTCCCTTCATAAAACCGTAACGATCCAGGCGCAGGATATTGCCATCGCTGGTTCTGTAGGGATAACCATATGCAAAATGATCCTCGGCTATTTTCCAGGTTTCCATATCGCGCAAATGCGGTTTTGATTCACTTGCCGCGCTTATATGAAGTGACGCTGATTGACATCTCCGTGCATGGGGTATTGGTCGGACTGAAGGGAAATGCCGAGATCGGGGTTGGTGATCAAACCCGGCTGCGTGTACTGACGGAGAAGGGCAACCAGGCATTCGAAGTGGAAGCCCTTGTCGCGCATCGATCAGAGCAGGGCATTGGACTTGAGATCAACTCCATCGATCAACACGCCAAGATCACCTTGCACCGACTGATCGAGATGAATCTGGGCACCCCGGATTTGGCTTCGCGTATCTTGCCGGTTCTGCTCAAGGCGAATTTCTTCGCGAGTCCGACCCCCTCGGCGGGTCGGGTGCATCCCGGGTACGGAAGCGGGCGCGCTTTAGCCATTTCACGCGTAATTGCCCTCGACTGATTGGAGATAACAAATGTACGTTAGCGCGGAACAAATCGCCGCCACGGGCAAAGCCGGCATGGATGCCCTGATTACCCTCGGCCAAGCCCAGTTCGCTGCATTCGAGCAAGTCTCGGTGCTGAACTTCAACACCGGCAAAGTGGTGTTCGAAGACGGCATCAAGCACGCCAAGGCGCTTATGTCGGTGAAGGGTGCGCGGGATCTGGTCGAACTGAACGCAGCCGCGGCCCAACCGGCCTTCGAAAAAGCGATCGCATATTCACGCGACCTGAACTCGGTGGCGGCTCGGGCGCGTGCCGAGGTGTCCAAGCTGTCCGAATCGCGGGCGGTCGAGCTGAACAGGACGGCGATCAGTCTCTTGGATAACATGACAAAGACCGCGCCGGTCGGATTGGGCGTCGCTGTAAGCGCTATCAAGTCGGTCCTGGCTGCCGCCAACGCCGCTTACGAGAGCTACACCAGGGTCGCGAAGCAAGCGGCCGATATGGCCGAAGCGAATATCGTTCCCCCGACTGTCGTCAGGGCAAAACAAGCCGGAAAAAAGAAGGCAGTGTAGCCATTATGTGCCCGCCCGGCTGCACTAGCGGCGGACATTCGAACGCATGTCATCAATATGTCATATTAATGTCATCCATATGACACATCCCCTTCATAGAATACGGCCTGTAATTTGCCATCTTCCCTTATTTCTTGCGCGACAGGAGTAATAAATGAACTTGAACAAAATTTTCTCCGCACTGGGTTTCGCATCCGCCGTGCTGCTGTCCCAGGGTGCATGGGCGCAAGCCGTCCAAGTCGATCCCGCCCTGCCGGCTTATCAGAAAGCTGCCGGCGTGTCCGGCAATTTTACCAGCGTCGGCTCCGACACCTTGAACAACCTGATGACGCTATGGGCTGAAGAATACAAGCGCCTCTACCCTAACGTGAACATCCAGATCCAGGGCGCCGGTTCGTCCACCGCGCCACCGGCGCTGACTGAAGGCGCTTCGAACTTCGGCCCGATGAGCCGGGTGATGACCGCCAAGGAAGTCGAAAGCTTCGAGAAGAAGCATGGTTACAAGCCGCACGCTGTCCCAGTGGCTATCGATGCACTCGCCGTGTATGTGAACAAGGACAACCCGATCAAAGGTCTGAGTATTCAGGAAGTGGATGCGATGATGTCGGTCGGGCGTAAATGCGGTGGCGCTGCGGATATCACCAAATGGGGCCAGGCCGGCATGACCGGCGATTGGGCTAACCGTGACATCGCACTGTACGGCCGCAATTCGGTGTCGGGCACTTACGGCTACTTCAAGGAAAACGCGCTGTGCAAGGGTGACTTCAGGCGTAATGTAGCCGAGCAGCCAGGTTCGGCATCGGTGGTACAGAGCGTCGCGACCCAGCTCAACGCCATCGGTTATTCCGGCATCGGTTACAAGACCTCGGGCGTGCGTGCACTGCCGCTGACGAAGAAGCCGGGTCAAGCGTTCGTCGAACCCGACGCAAAGCATGCCATCGATGGCACCTACCCGCTGGCCCGTGTTCTCTACGTCTACGTGAACAAAAAACCCAATCAACCGCTGCAGCCGCTGGAAAGGGAATTCTTCAAGATGGTGCTGTCCAAGCAAGGCCAGACCGTGGTGGTGAAGGACGGCTTCGTGCCGCTGCCGGCCCGTATGGCCGCCGAGGCTGCCGCCGCCCTGTCCAGGTAATACCGCGGGCAAGTGCCGGCGCAGGCCCCACGGTCTGTGCCGGCGCTGCCCGATCACATGACATGGAGATATGCATGCAACAAAAAATGCGAACTGGTACATTGGCGGCCGGGGTGGCGGCGGCACTGGCGCTAAGCGGCTGCGCCAGCGACATGAAGAAAGCGGAATCCACCGCGCCGATGGCGGCGCCGGCTGCTCCCGCGGCCGCCGCGGCGGAAACGGCCAAAGAATTCTACGTCGTGTTGCCGGAGAATGGCCGCTACTACGCCTTTGGCGATACCAAAAACTATTTCGATTTCCTGTCCCATTCTGAAGTTGCGCTGACGCGTACCAGCATCGGTGCCGGGCCAGGTGGCAAGACCCTCGTTTACGGTATCACCAAAGACGATGTCAAGAAAAACAAGCCAAGCCTGGCAGAGCAGATTTTTGAAGGCAAACTTCCGCCGGCAGCCGGCTTTTACGGCGAGGTGGCCAAGAACGGGCGCTTCTACGTGTTTGGCGATCTCAAGGACATGAAGGAATTCGCGGCGGTCGGCGAGGTGCCTTATTCGTACACCGACATCGGTACTGGCCCTGATGGCGAGACTCTGGTTTGGGTGATGAACAAGGAAAGCTACAAGAAAGGCCGGCCAGTGGCAACCATTGAGCGCTTCAAGGCAATGCGCGCTTCGATGAAGTAAGTCAAGTCTTTGCGTATTGACCGCATCGAGGGTGGCGAGTTTCTCGCCACCCTTGTTTCATGTCCGCCCGGATCATGTTCGCTCGGATCAAGCCTTCCATGAACACAACCAGCCGGAGCCAACCAGCCATCAGTGTCAATCGGTCCATGGGTCGCCGTTTGCTGAGCGACCGGCTGTTCAAGCATTTAATGTCTGGCGGCGGTATCGGCGTGATCGTTGCCATCTCGGCGATCTTTTTCTATCTGGCCAGCGTGGTAGTGCCGCTGTTCATGCCACCAGCCATCGAAGCGGAAGCGCAGTTTGCCGTGCCAGGGGACGCGAGTCAGGCCACGGCGATGCTTTCCGGCGAAGAGCAGCGCGAGATCGGCGCCCGTGTCGGCGCCAAGGGTGGCATCACCTTCTTCCGTTTTGACAGCGGCAAGGTGATCGCCGACGCCAGCATCGCTGTTCCAGTTGGTGCCCGGATCACCAGTTTCGCGATTGGCGAGCGCAGAACCTTCACTCTCGGATTCGGACTTTCCGACGGCCGGGTGATTCTTGCCAAGCAGGGTTACCGGGTCACCTATCCGGAAAACAAGCGACTGATCACGCCTTCGATCGACTATCCGTTGGGCAAAGCGCCGCTGGTCATCGACCCCAGGGGCGCGGCGATCGTGCAATTGAGTGTGCAGCAGTCCGACGACGGTTCAACCATCGTGGCACTGACCGACGACGGGCGCCTGCTGGTGTCGGCGGTCAACCTGACCACCAATATGATGACCGGCGCGAGCCGCAGCGAAATTCAGCAGTCGGAGATATCGCCGGCGCCAGCGGATATCCGGCAAATGCTGATCGAATCCAAACAACGCGAGTTTTTTGTGCTCCACGGCGACAACTCGCTGGCCCGATACAGCATCGCCGACAAGACAAACCCGCTTCTGCTTGAGACCGTGCAGATCGCGCCGGCGGGTGAAAAGGTCTCCGTGATGACCATGCTCAGCGGTGGTTTTTCGATCATTGTCGGCACTGACAAGGGCAATCTTGCGCAATGGTTTCCGGTGCGCAAGGAATCCAATGTTTTCGCTCTGACCCGCATTCGCGAGTTTATTCCGATGCCAGGCGCCATCACCGCGATTGCCCCTGAATTCTTCCGCAAGGGCTTCGTGGTTGGCGACAGCCAGGGGAATTTCGGCAGTTACTTTGCCACCTCCGAGCGTCTGCTGTTCTCCAAGAAGCTCAGCGGCCAGCCGCTCACGGTGCTGGGTGTTCCGCCGCGTGGCAATGGCTACCTCGCACAGGACGCAGGCGGGCGCGTGTTCTCGGCGGCGATTCACAACGAATATCCGGAGGTGTCGTTCCACAGTCTGTGGGAAAAGGTCTGGTACGAGAGCTACGAAGAGCCGGACTATGTCTGGCAGTCATCGGCGGCCAACTCCGACTTCGAGCCTAAATTCAGCCTGTCGCCGCTGACCTTCGGTACCGTCAAGGCCGCAAGCTACGCGATGCTGGTGGCGGTGCCGTTGGCGTTGCTGGGAGCGATTTTTACAGCCTACTTCATGTCGCCGCGCATGCGTACTGTCGTCAAACCGACGATCGAGGTGATGGAAGCGCTGCCGACGGTCATCCTGGGCTTTCTTGCCGGCCTGTGGCTCGCGCCGCTGGTTGAAAACAATCTGGCCGGCGTGTTGATGAGTATCTTGTTCCTGCCGCCGGGGATGGTGTTCTCCGCCTACTTGTGGCACTTGCTGCCCGATGGCCTGCGCAGCCGGGTACCGCCGGGCTGGGAGGCAGCGTTGCTGATGCCGGTGCTGGCGTTGATGTTCTGTTTCTTTTTCCAGATCGGTCATCCGCTCGAAGCCGCGTTCTTCGGCGGTGACATGCCGAATTGGCTGAGCAACGAGATGGGTATCTCCTACGAGCAGCGCAACTCGCTGGTCGTGGGTATCGCCATGGGTTTTGCGGTGACGCCGAACATTTTTTCTATTGCCGAGGACGCCATTTTCAGCGTACCCAAGCATCTGACCTCGGGTTCGCTCGCGCTCGGTGCGACACCGTGGCAGACCATGATCGGCGTGGTGCTGCTGACAGCCAGCCCGGGCATCTTTTCCGCCGTGATGATCGGCCTGGGCCGCGCGGTCGGTGAGACCATGATCGTGTTGATGGCCACCGGCAATACGGCGGTGATGGATTTCAGCCTGTTCTCGGGTTTCCGCACATTGTCGGCCAACATCGGCGTCGAGATGCCGGAGGCCGGCGTCGGTGAAACGCATTACCGTCTGCTGTTCCTGTCGGCGCTGGTGCTGTTCGGCTTCACCTTCGTGGTTAACACCCTCGCCGAACTGGTGCGCCAGCGCATGCGCGAGAAGTACAGAGAAATCTAACGGGGGTACATAACATGCGCGAATGGTTCAAATCAGGCACGCCCTGGGTGTGGCTGACCGCCGGCGCCGCGGCCCTGTCGGTGCTGATGGTGGCCGGCGTGCTGGCGCTGACGGCGGTGCGCGGCCTGGGCCATTTCTGGCCGAAACCCGTCGTCGAGACGAGCTTCAAAGAGAAGGATGGTTCAACCATACGCCTGATCGGCGAGGTACGCGAGCGCGAAGAGGTGTCGGTGCGCCGCCTGACCGGGGCGGGCTTCAAAATCGACAGCACCGACGCCTTTGCCGGGCGTTTGCTGTTCAAGCTGGGCAACCGGGATGTGAGCGGGGTCGATTTCCGCTGGTTTCCCGAACCCCTGCTTGCCGAACTGATTTACCCGAAAGACTTGCTGACCGTCGAGCGCTGGGAGTGGGGCAACTTCTATGGCCATTTGAAGGCTGTCAAGGAAAATGGCAACGTCGTCGCCACCGGCGAGGCGGCGTGGCCGGCGCTGCTGGAGCGATTCAAGCGCGCCAACACGCTATTCAAGCGCATCTACAAAATAGAAAAAAATGACATCGGACACGTCAACTACAACATCGAACAGTTGCGGCTGGAACAACGGCGGGCGGAACTTTCCGTCAAATTGACGGAGTCCCTGAAGACCGGCCTGGCGGCGCGTCGCGAAAAATTGGATGATCAGTTCGCGCTATTGCAGGCTGAATTGCAGACGCTACGCGCCGACATCGCCCGCGACTCGATCGTCGGCGAGGTGATGGATGGAAAGGAAATCGAGGTCAAGCTGGCGCAGGTGGCCGATGTTTACCGGGCCAATGCAATGAGCATGGCCGACAAGATCGGCCACTACGCGCGCAAGCTGGTCGAGTTCGCGGTCGATGACCCGCGTGAAGCCAACACCGAAGGCGGTATCTTCCCGTCTATCTTCGGCACCGTGTTGATGGTGCTGCTGATGACAGTGATCGTGACACCGTTCGGCGTGATTGCCGCAGTGTACATGCACGAGTACGCGAAGAAGGGGCCGCTGATCCGCGTCATCCGCATTTCGGTGAACAATCTGGCCGGCGTCCCCTCGATCGTCTACGGCGTGTTCGGTCTTGGCTTCTTCGTCTACTTTCTCGGCGGCAACATCGACCAGTTGTTCTTCCCCGAGGCATTGCCTGCGCCGACCTTCGGCAGCGCGGGCATCCTGTGGGCGTCGCTAACGCTGGCCCTCCTGACATTACCGGTGGTCATCGTCTCCACCGAAGAGGGGCTGTCGCGGGTGCCGCTTTCGTTGCGCCAGGGCAGCCTCGCGCTCGGCGCCACCAAGGCCGAAACGCTGTGGCGTACGGTGCTGCCGATGGCCAGCCCGGCAATGATGACTGGCCTGATTCTCGCAGTGGCGCGGGCTGCCGGCGAAGTGGCGCCACTGATGCTGGTCGGCGTGGTCAAGCTGGCGCCGACGCTGCCGCTTGACGGCTACTTTCCTTTCATCCACCTTGAACGCAAATTCATGCACCTTGGTTTCCACATTTATGACGTGGGATTTCAGAGTCCCAATGTGGAGGCCGCGCGGCCATTGGTGTACGCAACCGCACTGCTTCTGGTGATCGTGATTCTGGTGCTGAACCTGGCCGCGATTCGGCTGCGCAATCGCCTGCGCGAAAAGTCCCGCGGCCTGGAATCGATCTGATCCCGGCCGGCCCATCGCTCTTACCCGTCATCTGAAGGCAAGCCCATGTCCCCCAACTTCGAATCCGCCGCGCCGCGTGTGAAAATCGAAACGTTTGTGGCCCAATCCGCCGGGCCGACGCCGCCGCTCAAGGATCTGGAGTTGGCGCTCCAGGTGAAAAACCTCAACCTTTTTTACGGGAAGATGCAGGCGCTGCAGGATATCAACCTTGACATTCCGCACGGGCAGGTGACGGCGTTCATCGGGCCGAGCGGCTGCGGCAAGTCCACTCTGCTGCGCTGCTTCAACCGCATGAACGACCTCGTGGATGGCTGCCGTGTCGAAGGCGAAGTCGTGCTCGATGGACGCGACGTCTACGACCGCAGCGTCAACGTCGCGGAACTGCGCCGCCGTGTCGGTATGGTGTTTCAGAAGCCGAATCCTTTCCCCAAGTCGATTTACGAGAATGTAGCCTACGGGTTGCGCTTGCTGGGCGTCAGCAAGCGCGCGCAGCTCGACGCAACCATCGAGCGCGCGCTGCGCCAGGCGGCGCTGTGGGACGAAGTCAAGGATCGACTCAACGCCAGCGGGCTGAGTCTGTCGGGCGGACAACAGCAAAGGCTGGTGATTGCCCGTGCAATCGCGCTTGAGCCCGAGGTGCTGTTGCTCGACGAGCCCTGTTCCGCGCTTGATCCGATCGCCACCGCCAAGATCGAGGATCTGCTGGACCAATTGAAGAGCCGCTATACGATCATCATCGTCACCCATAACTTGCAGCAGGCGGCCCGCGTGTCGGACTTCACCGGCTTCATGTTCATGGGAGGACTCATCGAATTCGGCGGGACCAAGGAAATGTTTACCCAGCCTGCCAATGAAAAGACGCTGGCCTACATCACCGGTCGCTTCGGCTAAACTCACACACCGCTCGCATACCGGACTAAGGAGACAGGTAGATGACGCACCCACACATCGTTAAAGCCTTTGATCAGGAACTGCAGGCGCTCACAATCAGCGTCGGCGCCATGGGCGACCTTGCGGGGGCACAATTTTCCGACGCGATCCAGGCCTTGCTGAACCGGGATATGGCGCTGGCGCAGCGGGTCATCGACCAGGATCGTCAACTTGACGCCTTGCGCAGGGAGCTATTGGCAGCCGCGGCCACGGTGATCGCGCGCAGGCAACCGATGGCGGTGGATCTCGATGAGGTGCTGGCGGATTTCCGCATCGTCGAGGATCTGGAGCGCATCGGTGACCTGGCAAAAAACATCGCCAAACGCGCCACGGCGGTGACGAGCGAGCAATTCCCGGACGAGATTGTGCGCAGTCTCGAGCAGTTATCGGCTCTTGCCTCCGGGCAGCTCAAGCACGCGCTTGAAACCTACATGGCGCGGGATGCGGAACAGGCGATGGTGGTGCGGCAGCAAGACGAAAAGATCGACGAGCTGCATACCCAGATCTTCGGGGACATCGTTTCCCGGATGAGCGCCGAGCAGACGCATGTGATCGGCCTCGTTCATTTGTTGTTCTGCGCGAAAAACATCGAGCGCATCGGCGACCACGCGACGCACATCGCCGAGGCGGCGTATCTGACGGCGACAGGCCGGCGGCCGGAGTCCGATCGGCGAAGGCTCGACCACAGCAGCACGATGACGATTGACGATCCCTCCGCCAAGGCATAGCCGGAGAGCGATGCTTTGCCGGCAACTGGCCGGCTGGCGAAATTCGCCCTGGATAAAACCTGCGCAAATTGCCTGCCTGGAGCGGATACCGCCAGCGCAACAGCGGCAGCCGCGGCCGAGGCGCCCAAACAGACGGCGCATGAAGTCGCCGCGGAAGTGAACATGTCGGTCGAGCGCGTCAGGCGGCAAACCGGAAAGCGTGTCAGCCCCCAAACCGCTGCTGCAACCCATAAATCCGTGCGATCGAAAAACCGCGCTTGATATTTTCCAGGGCAGGCCAGAGGCCATGCAAAAAAGAGTCGTGACTCTGGGCTTGCAGGGCGGCGGTTCTCATGGTGCTTTCACCTGGGGCGTGCTTGATCGCCTGCTGGAAGACGGACGTATCGGAATTGAAGGAATCAGCGGCGCCAGTGCCGGGGCGATGAACGCGGTGGTATGCGCTCACGGATTCACTATCGGCGGCCGGGAGGGCGCGCGCCAGGCACTGCAGGACTTTTGGGAGGCGGTCGCATGCAAGGCGCCGTTCCACGGCATGGCGGAGGACACATCGCCCCTGGTCGGGGAAGGATTGCAGGCGAGCACCGCGCCGGCGCTTAAGGCCTTCCTTTTCTTGACGCGGTTTTTCTCGCCTTATCAACTCAATCCCTTCGATGTGAATCCCCTGCGGGATATCCTGGCGGGCCAGCTCGATTTTGAACGGCTGCGGAGCGACTGCAGGATGGAACTATTCATCGCCGCCACCCGGGTAAGTACGGGCACGCTCAGGCTTTTCCGCACCAGGGAGCTGACACTGGACGCATTGCTTGCATCCGCCTGCTTACCGACTCTCCACCATAGTATCGAGATCGACGGGGAAGCCTATTGGGACGGAGGTCTCACCGCGAACCCCCCGGTCTTGCCTCTGCTGCATCAATGCTCTTCCAGTGATGTCGTTCTGGTGCTTTTGCATTCTTCTCCAACGCTGAACACTCCCAGAACAGCGGACGATATCTCGGAACGGCTGTCGGAGATCGGTTTTAGCTCCACCTTGTCCACTGAACTTCAGGCGATCACCCTGGCGAAACAGGAATCCGAGCGTGGCTGGTTTTCGCTTGGCCGCTACGAGCGAAAGCTGCGCCGTCTCCACCTGCATTTGATTGACTCGCCGGAGTTCATGGGCCAATTGAGTTCACTCAGCAAAGCCCGTAGGGAATTCTCGTTGATCCGGGCGCTACGCGAGGAGGGAAGAAACAAGGCGGGGGTGTGGCTCGAGAAGAATTTCCACCTCATTGGCGTGCGCTCGTCTGGCCTGCGCTCTTGAGCACCTCGATGCTTTCGTAGCGGTCGATGGGGGGATGGAAATAGCTTGCGTTGTCGCCGTAGGGCGCGTACGCGAGCGGGATGCCGTCATCGAGCAGCGTCATCTTCGTCGAGCGGGTGGGATTCAGGCCGCGGATGCCGATATTGGGGCGCAGGCCGAATCCCTCCTCCTCGCGCGCGTTGACGCCGGGGACCTTGCGCAGCGACTCGTTGGCGGTGAGGACACGGCTCCTCTCAAGCGCGCGCATCCACCACTTCGGCGCTCCCCGGTATGGCGGAGAGAAAGGCATCGCGCGCTGCGAATCGTTCCGCGACTATGTGTCGCGCGGGCTCCTCGCGGACATCCTCGAAGACGAGGGAGGAACACATCCACCGCCTCGAAACTCAACTCGAGCCGGTCGAAAAGAGATGGGACTGCAGAACTGGCCGCAGTCCCAGGCCAAGCTAGAAGTAGAATGCCGCCCGCATGGTGATCGCCTTCTCATCACTGGCCGTACCGTTCACGATCGCCACTGGTGTATCGAACTTCGTCTGGATGTAGTTCAGGTAAACGCGGGTATTGATATTTGGGATCCATTTCAGACCGAGCGTCCACGCATCGGCTTGGTTGGTGAGACCGCCGCCGAGGACGCCGGTGCCGGCCGGGTTGGTGGCGGTGAAATCGCTTGCGTCCCACTTGCTGTAGCGCGCGCCCAGCTCCCAAGCACCCCAGCCGCCGCCGCGCCCGAATTCCTGCTTCGGCTTGATCGCCCCGAATGCGCCTCCGCGATAGGCGTCGGCGTACTTCTCGCCGGTGATCAGCCAGTTGAAGCTGAGATAGGAAGAAACGATGTCGCGGTCGTAACCGACGCCCCCATTGCTAGTGCCCGTAAAGTTCACCTTAACCGATTCGCCCTGCACCTTGAACTGGTTCCAGGCGAGCGCCATTTCGGCGCCACTGCGCTCGCGATCCATCTCTTGGACACCGGCGGCGCCCGTGCCGGTGAATGCTGCCGGAGTGAAAAAGGTGAGGCCGCGGCCCTCGGTGCGGCCGCTCGGCGCCGCGGCCATCGGCAGCTTACCCCGGGTGAGCCCGCCGCCGAGATGAAGGACTGCGTCCTTGTTGCCGATCATCTGCGCGACATTCACCGCCAGTCGGCCGATGACATCCTTGTCGTCCACCGCGGCGTTCGGTTCGTTCGCGTTCTTGCCCTGTCCGTTGGACAGCGCGAGGCCGTAATAAAGACCCGTGAGCGGCGCGCCGTGCACCATGATGCCGCGCTCCTTGCCGGGCACCAGCGCGTTGGCGAAGGTGCGCTCCTGGAAGTCGATGAAGCGCGAGCTGGTCAACTCCTCGAGGCTGAACGGCATCTTGAACTGCCCGACCATGATCTGCGCCGGCCGGAAGCCGCCGTAGTTGAGCCATGCGACGTCCAGAGCGCTGCCGCCTTGCGCGAAGTCCGCGTTTACGGCGAAGCTCCAGTCGCGGTAGAACCTGCCCGACAGGCCGAGGTAGGCGCGGCGCACGTCGAAGGTGTCGGCGGAACCGGCGTTAGCCGCGGCGGCGGTACCGGAGTCGTTCGAAAAGGAGCGGTAATCGGCGTGGATGCGCCCGCTGACCGAGATCGCGTGCCGCCCGTCGGCCGACTCGAGCGA